>Ga0302324_100024087_pt1 | contig 11751 bp, 8 predicted proteins | sample Palsa_T0_1_FD_201949 | JGI IMG/M metagenome (GOLD analysis project Ga0302324, IMG submission 201949) | Peat permafrost microbial communities from Stordalen Mire near Abisko, Sweden - Palsa_T0_1 | ecosystem: Environmental > Terrestrial > Soil > Palsa > Peat permafrost | place: Sweden: Abisko... | reverse complement strand
TCACCTTTGCCCCTTGCACCACCTTGCCTGATGGATCGAGGACGGTTCCGGCGATGGCGCCCGTATCGAGCTGGGCCACCGCGGGCGCAGTGAATCCCAGGAGCATGAACAGCAGCGCCAGACCTAGACCAAGAGGCCGCTCGAGAGATCTGGGCACATTGAAGCATGTGGTCTTGACACGCATCGGTGTTGAGTTGGAATTCATAACTTTACTTTGCCTCCTCAGCAAACGCTTTCTCAAGTTTTCTTTCGCTTCCCATTCATGCTTCTCTGTCGCTGGATGCTTCTTTCTACTCGCTGTCTGATGGTCAGGGCCCGTTGCGTTCACCTGCATTGCACGATAGATGCTTCCCGCCTTTCAAGGTGTGCCCGCCATCGCGCTTTCCTCCGGAACGTCGACCGGAAGCTCCGAACGCTTGCGCACGCGTTGCGCGGCCTTGCTGTCCTCAAGAGCTGCGGCATCCGCCCTCATGCGCAGGAAGTTCTGCATGGCAGCCTGCGCCTCCTGCGCTTTGTGGAGTTCGCGATAAATCTGCGCCAACTTGTAATAGGACCCCTTGGCGCGAACGTCCTTGGGATCGGCCGCGATGGCCTTTTCAAATTCGGGGATTGCAGCCTCTTCCTGGCCAATGCTCATCAACCCGGTTCCGAGGTAATAATGGGCATCGACAAGGGAGGGATCGGCGCGCAAAGCTTCGCGGAGCAATTCGACTCCTTCGGCCGGGTTCCGGTGTTGAATGAGAAGGCTGCCCAGCTTGTACTTCGCGGTGACGGCGTTGGGATCGTTGCGAATTTCGGCCCGATACGCTTCGCCCGCTTTGTCGAGGTCGCCAACGATCCAATCTTGATCGCCGAGCTGTTCATGAAGCCCGGGTTGTCTCGGCGCTATCTTCACCGCCAGCTCGAATTCGCTGATCGCCTGCTGGTTGCGATACGCCTGCGCATAGGCTTCGGCCAATACCTGATGCACGCGCAACGAGTCGTGATCGAGTTTATACATTTCGTCGTAGGAGGCATTGGCCACCAAGAAATAGGCGTGTCCTCGATGATAGAGAATGTCAACGTCGGAAGGGTCCAGGGCGTATGCTTTGTCGAGAGCGGAAATCGCCGCTTGCGGGTTGTCCTCCGCCAGACGACAGACCCCCAGCCACATGAAGGCTTTGGCGTTGCGCGGATCCACATGGGTTTCAAGAAGCAGGCTGGCTTCGGCGTCCTTGAAGCGGTTCTCGCGGTAGGCGATGACGCCCAGAAACAGATTGGCACCGCGCAAGCCGGGTTTTAGCTTTAACGACTTCTCCAGCGCGGCCCGCGCAGCGTCCAGTTGGTCGGCCTGCTGAAGGGCCAGACCGAGATTGAAATACCCCTCGGCAAACTCCGGCGATTTCTGCGTTACGCTGGTGTAGGCCGCGACTGCAGCGCCGAAGTTGCCCGCGGTCATGGCTTCGGCGCCTTGGCTCATCGCCTGGCGGACGGCTTCATTGGCCGGCGTCTGGGCCAGCGCCGATATTGAGCCCAGCGCGAGTATCAGGGATAGACCTCCAAAGGCGGCTACATGGATTTCCCAACCGGGAAACCGGCGCGGGAACCGCTCTCGCTCCGCATTTCCCTTATTGACCGTCCTGACGATCTTCCGAACCTGAACAACTAAAGCGTGAATGGCCTGTCTCCTGGGTAAACGCTTACTTGCTTTGTTTGTCCTCAACCCGAGTATCTTTGAACCAAGGTGTGTTCGTCGTCGAGCTGGCCCGGATTCCGGCCCGATTCAGAAGCGTGCCAATTCAAACACCAAAAGCGCGTGCCGGGGAATGCTATTAACGGTTAATTGGGACGCTTGCCGCGGATAAGACATTATTTTGCACGGCTTTACCTGAAGATCGGAGTAACCGAACCTCTTCAGGAAATGCCCCCGTTTATCGTCGGGAGAATGATAAGATGGGGTTCCAAAGAGAATCCGGGTGCGAAATGTCCACTGCCAATCCATCCTGGGAGCCGCGAGTACTCAGTTCAGTGCAGGCAAGGTTGGTGCGCGATCACCTCAAGGAGATCCTGGCGAGCCACGCTTTCGCTGGGAGCAAGCGGACCCAGGACTTCCTTCAGTTGATTGTCGGACATGCTCTGGATGGAGATCTTGATGGCTTGAAGGAGCGGATGATCGGGGCCGAGATGTTTGGGAGCCCGGTCGGATATGACACTGGAAGCGACTCCGTGGTTCGCGTTCGGGCTACCCAGATGCGCAAACTGCTTGCGCAATACTACCTGGAGTCGAATCAGAATTCTGCCGTTCGCTTCGAACTGCCCAGCGGATCCTATGTGCCGAAGTTCATCTTCGCTCCGCAGCCCAGCCTGCAGCATTCGCAAAACGGAGTGGTGCCCATGGCTTCCGCGGCGCAGACCGCCTCCGAGAGTCTGGGACATCCGATCGAAGCCCCTGCTCAGAAGAAGGATGAGGCTCCCGGCCTTCCCATCCGGCGGTCCGACCGAGTAATGCGGCTAATCGCCGGTTTCGTGATCGCGTTGGCGCTCGCAGTTGCGCTTGGCTACCTCGGCTACAAGAGATGGTTTGACGATTCAACCCCGCGCGGCGAGATTCGCTCCATTGCGATCCTGCCGCTCAAGAACCTGTCCGGCGACCCTGCACAGGAGTATTTCGCCGACGGAATGACCGAGGAGTTGATCAACGATCTTGACCAGGTCTCGAACCTGCGGGTCATTTCCCTCACCTCGGCAATGAGCTACAAAGGCACAAAGAAGAGACTGCCCGACATCGCCCGGGAACTGGGCGTTGGAGGAGTGGTGGAGGGAGGGGTGCAGCGCGAAGGCAACAAGGTGCGCATCAGCGCCCAGTTGATCGACGCCAGAACCGATCGACCCATCTGGGCCCATACATATGTCCGCGATATGACCAGCGTGCTCGCCTTGCAGGGAGAAGTGGCGCAGACGATCGCCGAGGAGATTCGCACCAACGTGTCGCCCCAGGAGCAGGCGCGCCTGACCCGGGAGCCGCCCATCGACCCCGCGGCGCAGGATATGTACCTGCACGGAATTCTGCTGCGCGAAGCAGACGACTGCAAGAATGCCGTCGACTACTTCAATCGTGCCATCAAACAGAATCCCAACTATGCGCAGGCGCATTCCGCATTGGCCAGTTGCTATGGCCGCATGGGCGAATCGGGACGGATGCCCTACGAAGAGGCATTTACCCGGCAGAAAGCGGAAGCAATCAGGGCCATCGAACTGGACGAAACCTTGTCGGAAGCCCACGCCGAACTCGCCAATACAGCGATGACGCTGAACTGGGATTGGGCCACGGCAGCGACGGAGTTCCAGCGAGCCCTGGAGCTCAATCCAAATTCGGCAACTAGTCACGAGAAGTATGCGTTTTATCTCGTCCGAACCGGCCACATGCCGGAGGCCCTCGCTGAAGTGCAACGCAGCGTCGACCTGGACCCCGTCTCCGGAAGCACCTTTCATGCCGAGGGGTTCATCTACTACTTCTCGCGCCGGTACGACAAGGCGCTTGGGGTGACGCAGACAGCGCGAGGACTCAAGCTCAACCTACCGGACTGGAACTTCCTTACCGGCGACATCTTCGCCGAGAAAGGCGCATACGCTGAGTCTATTCGGGAATTCATCAAATCCGGCGACGGCCCATATTCTTTGGGTCACTTGGGCAACGCTTACGCACGCGCAGGCCAGGTGGACGCGGCCATGAAAACAATCTCGCTGCTCGAAGATCATGTGCGGAAAGACGGAGTGGGAAGGTACGAAATTGCGCTCGTCTATGCCGGATTGGGCAGGAAGAAAGAAGCGTTCAAATGGCTGGAAGAGTCGTACAGCGCGCGCGATGTGGGCCTTCTTTATCTAAAGGTCGACCCTGTTCTCGATCCCCTGCGCTCAGACCCGCGTTTTGACGACTTGGTGCGGCACGTCGGGCTCGCCAAGTAGATGTGCCGGACTTTGATGCGCCCAACGCGGCGGACTGCTCTCGACACGGGCGTTTAGCCGTGGGTTATCGATGCTGCACCACTCTGAAATCCAGGCCTGTGTCTTATTTTGCGGGATCGGCCCAGGCCCGGAACGATCGAGAATCAGGCTGGCCTCTCATTGATCAATTTCCCACTTGTCGCTCGAGTTGCAGGATCCGCCTGGCGCTCCCTTCCAAGGGGGGAGGATTCTCCGAACCCATTACGGGGCATGCGAAGCATTGGCCATTCGACCCGGAGATGAAGTGAGCGGGTCGCCATGACGCCATTTGGACGGCTTGACACACGGTCAAATGGAGGTCCAGGTGGGAGCACCAGCCTGGTTTGCCGAAAGTGACCATTTGTGGTCAGCAGTCCCACGAAAGTCACATTGGGTTTTGGACGCGACGAAGGTAACGTACAGCCAGAACGTGTGTCCATTTGGACATTTCTATGTTCACGGCGGGACGAGTGGGGAGGACGTCAGAGGACAACTCGTCCCGGCGTCGAGAAGAATTCGAGATTGCATCATGACGCTTCGCATCAAAGCACTTGTGTGCCTGGCTGTGGCTGGAGCAGTGGCCAGCCTGTGGTCGATCCTCGGACACCCGGCGCAGCATTGGCTTCATTTTTTCGTGTACCTCGCGGCCATCCTTCTCAGTTCGGGGATGAAGGTGGGACTGCCGAAGAGCGAAGGCACGATGTCGCTGAATTTCCCCTTCATCCTGCTTGGCATCCTGCAACTCTCGCCGCTTCAGGCAGCTTGCCTGGCAGTTTGCAGTGTTGTTGCTCAGAGCCGCATCCGGGTGATTCGCCCATTCACTCTGATTCAAGTTTTGTTCAACGTTGCGAACGTCACTACAGCCACTGCGCTGGCGTGGCATGGCTTTTCCGGGTTGCTGCGGGTGCACTGCGAGGTGGCGCCGGCACTGGCCATCGCGGCAACGATTTACTTCTTCTCGAACACCATTCCACTGGCGCTGGTTCTCGCCTGGGACCAGGAAATGGATCCCATTGCTCTTTGGCGCAGAGATTTTCTTTGGTTTCTACCGTTTTACATTGTTGGCGCGATTCTGGCCGTAACCGCCTATTTGATCGGCGCCAACTTCGGGTGGATGACTTCGCTGCTGCTGGTTCCCATGGTCTACACCGTGTATCGAACGTATTCCTCACAGATGGCTTTCGTGCGCGACCGGGAACAGCACGCAAAGGACACCGAGGCGCTGCACCTGCGGACCATCGAAGGTCTGGCGATGGCGATCGAAGCGAAGGACCAGGGCACGCACCGCCATTTGTTGCGCGTGCGCGTCTATGTCGCGGAATTGGGAAAGCTGATGGGGCTCGACCAGTCCCTGATGCAGGCGCTCTTGATCGCATCCTTTCTGCATGACATTGGCAAGCTGGCCGTTCCGGAATACATCATCAACAAGCCGGGTAAGTTGACGCCCGAAGAATTCGAAAAGATGAAGATTCATCCAGTGGTAGGCGCAGACATCCTGGAACGGGTTCGCTTTCCGTATCCGGTTGTGCCTATCGTGCGGTCACACCACGAAGCCTGGGACGGCAGCGGGTATCCCGACGGACTGAAGGGCGAAGACATTCCGATTGGGGCGCGCCTGCTCACCGCTGTGGATTGTTTCGACGCGCTTGCTTCTGAGCGTCCTTATCGGAAGGCGATGCCGCTGAACGAGGCCATGGCATTCGTGAAGAGCAGGGCGGGAATACAGTTCGATGCGCAGATTGTCGAATTGCTGGAAAAGCATTATCTCGAGCTGGAAGAAAAGGCGCGCCAGCAGATCGAGGAGATCGAACCGCTGAAGACCGATCTGATCATCCATCGCGGTGCGGCGCCCGGCGCAGGGTTCGAGCCTCAGCACGGTGCGAACGGACAGGCGGAGAGCGCTCAAATTTCGATAACTAATGCTGGCATGGCGAAACCGCAACCGGAATTGCAAACTCTGATCGCAGAGGCAAACCGTGCTGCGACGGCAGTTGTCGAATTGAGCCGAACGCGTGGCAGTTCACTCAGTGCCCGCGAAATAAGCGCCATTGTATCCAGTTGTCTGCGGCCTCTTATACCGTATGACTGCTTTGCGGTCTACGTGAAGTCCGGCGAATCGCTGATCCCACAGTTCATCGAAGGTACTGGCTCGGAAGCGTTTTCAATGGGGCAGATATCAATCGGCGCGGGGCTCTCGGGATGGGTCGCGGAGAACGCAAGGCCCATCGTGAACGGAAATCCAACGATGGAACCGAACTATCTCCCCGATACAGGCTTGCTGACGGCATCTAGTTCTGCTTTCGCGGTCCCGCTGCTCGATCAGGACGGTGCAGTCTTTGGAGTGCTCTCACTCTATTCCGCCGCGAGTGCAGCATTCTCGAAGGATCATCTCCGGATTCTTGAGACGATAGAGTCCAGGTTTTCTTCTGCGTTGCAGAAAGCTCTCCGCAACAACACCGTGGAGACCGATGCGAAGGTTGAATCCGCGCTGGAAAGTTTGGCGGCGCAATGAACTCCGCAGTTTCGCTGCTGAAGCGGCTCGCCAGGACGGTCCTGATTGTTTTCCTGGTCGTCGTCGGCTCTACCGTCCTGATCCGCTTCGCGCCTGGGTACCTCAGCGATGCACGCGAGATGGACGCACGCTATGGGGACGCAGCACGAGCTGAACTTTCCGCAGAGGCCGCACGGAGTGTCTCATTGCGGCAGATGCTTTCCATGGAAATGAGCGCATGGACGAACGGAAGCCTCGGGCTTTCACGGCAGTACGACGTTCCGGTTCTTGAACTGGTTCTTCCCCGGCTCGCGGTAACCGGCGGCTTGATGCTGCGAGCGATCGTCTTCGCCTGGTCACTTGCGCTGTGCGCGTCGCTACTGTCCAGCGCGGGTCGAAATCCAAGTCTTCTATGGCAGGCGCCGGCTGCGCTTCTTCTGGGCGTGCCAACAGCGGCCATGGCGACTATCTGTCTGCTTGCCGGCAGCGGCGGTCCGGTGCTGGTGATGACGCTGCTGCTCGCGGCGCGGGACTTCAAGTTTCTTGATCGCCTGCTGCGCATGGCATGGCTCGATCCACATTTGTTGCAGGCGAGAGCACAGGGCCTGACCACGTTCCGACTGGTGCGGGCGCACATTCTTCCCAGCATTACGCCTCAATTGCTTGCGCTCGCAACGCTCTCGATTGTTACGGCGCTGAGCGCACTGGTGCCGGTGGAGGTGATCTTCAGCGTGCCGGGCCTGGGACAATTGGCGTGGAATGCGGCGATGAATCGTGACCTTCCTGTGCTGCTTGCGGTGACCATGATTATGGCGATTGCGGTGACTTTCTCCGGAATGGCGTCAGATCGTTTCGGCGAATGGCAGCGCGCATGAGGGGCAGGCTCCTAGCGTCGTGGCTGCTGCTGGGCCTGGTTCTGATCGCGGTCGCGGTGGTGGCTGCGCCGGGGAGCAGCTACTCGAATCAAGATCGCGAGCAACCGCTTGCCGGTGCATCGATGCATCACCTGGCAGGTACTGACACGCTTGGCCGTGACCGGCTGGTGCGCGTTGCGGCCGCTTTCCTGCTCAGTCTGGCAGGCGCGATTGCTGCTGCCGCAGTGACGACCGCGGCCGCGGCGGGAGTGGGCACGCTTTCGGCGTTCAGTCCCGCGACCCTGGGCAGGCTCGGCATGCTGGTGTGCGACGTGTTTCTTGCTCTGCCGTGGCTTTTCATGTTGATGATGGTTCGATCCGCGCTGCCGTTGACAACCTCTCCTGCACACTCTGCCGCCATCACCTTCCTGGTTCTCGCGGCGTTAGGATGGCCGGCGTGCGCACGCGCTGTGTATCGGGGAGCGCTCGACCTGCGCAACTCCGAATGGATGCTGCAAGCGCGCGCGGGCGGGCTGCGCGGCAAGCAGATTGCGCGCCATGTTTTGCCCAACCTGGTCCCACTGCTGATGCCGCAGTTTTTGATCTGCATTCCTGCGTTCATCATCGCCGAGGCAAACCTTGGTGCGCTGGGGCTGGGCATTGGTGAGCCGCTTCCTTCATGGGGTGGCATGCTACTGGAACTGGATAACTCATCCATGCTGCTGCAGACTTCCTGGGTCTATCTTCCCATCGCTCTTTTGATTTTGATTCTGCTTTTGCTGGAAGCAATTGCTGTCGAGGTTTGACCATGCGCATGCGCTCGCGATTTGTCCAATCCGTCTCTGCAGTTCTCGCCGCCGCATTTGCTGTGACGTGCGCGGGGCAGGCAGCGCCAAGGCTCCCGGGCGAGCTGGCCTGGACGATCGGATACGATCCGAAGACCTTTGACCCGGCGAAGGTGGATGATCAGGAGTCTGAATTGGTGCGCTATCTAACGGCCGGAGTTCTGCTGCGTTTCAATCGCTCGACGCAAAAGGTGGAACCGCAACTTGCAGAGAGCTGGAGCCTGTCGCCGGATGGCAAGACGCTGATCTTCAAACTTCGAGCCGGCCTGCAGTTTTCCGATGGCAGCAGCTTGACGGCGAAAGACGCTGCGTGGTCGATTCGGCGGGTTCTGCTTCCGGCCACCGGCGCACCGGTCGCCGAGGAGTTCATTTCGGCAAGTGGCGTGACCGTGGAGACTCCGGATGAACGCACCGTGGTCGTCCATCTTCCCAAGCGGGTCATCGGAATTGGGAAGGTCTTCGACGAAATCGCAATCGAGCCCGCGGAACACCCTAGCGAGGGCCGCATTACAGCCGGCCCCTTTGTGGTCGCAGATTATCGGCGCTCCCAATTTGTGCGTCTCCGCCGAAATCCGCACTATCAACGGCGCGATAGCAGCGGCGTCGCACTTCCATACGCCTCAGGCGTGCGGCTCGACGTTCTCGACAATCACGAGCAGGAGATCAGGCTTTTCGAACGTGGCGAATACGATTTGATCGACGGCCTTCCGCCTGACTATTTTGGAATGTTGAAGCAGAAGACTCCGGCGGCTGTGCGCGATCTTGGGCCGTCGCTCAATACAGAGCAAATGTGGTTCAACCAGGCTCCCGGCGCTCCTCTGCCGGCTTGGGAGAAGGGCTGGTTCCAGAGCCAGGTGTTTCGTGTTGCGGTTTCGCGGGCCATCCATCGCGCCGACCTGGCACGCATTGCTTACGAAGGCCATGCAACTCCGGCATACAGCTTTATTTCACCCGCGAACGGCGAATGGTACGACCGCGACCTCTCCGTGCCGCATGAAGATGTCGCGGCGGTGAAGGCCGCGCTCACAGGTGCAGGATTTCATTGGAATGGTTCAGCGCTTGAAGACGCGGCGGGGCATCCGGTGAAATTCTCCATCCTGACCAATGCAGGAAATGCTGCTCGCATGAAGATGGCGACGCTGATTCAGGAAGACCTTAAATCGCTGGGGATGCAGGTCACCGTGGTCGCGCTTGACTTTCCCGCGCTCATTGAACGGCTGATGCACACGCAGGACTACGAGGCGTGCCTGCTTGGTCTGGAGAACGTGGATCCTGATCCGAACGCGATGATGAACGTATGGCTCAGCTCCTCACCGAATCACCAATGGAACCCATCGGAGAAGATGCCCGCGACGGCGTGGGAAGCGGAGATCGATCGAGCCATGAACCTGCAGGCCAGCAGCTTGAAAGACGCGGAACGAAAACAGGCGGTGGACCGCGTGCAGCAAATTGTTGCCGATCAGCAGCCGTTCATCTACCTGGTTTATCCCAATGCCTTGTACGCAGTCTCGCCGCGCTTGCAGGGTGTACAGCCCGCGGTGCTTGAGCCTGGGTTGGTGTGGAACGTTGAGAGCCTTAGGCTGGACGGTGCGCGATGAACGAGGATGTTCTTCTTCGGGTCGGATTGCAGGCCGGATACGCGGGAAAGCCGGTGCTGCATGACATTCGCTTCGAGTTGCAACGGGGCGAGGTGCTTGGTCTTGTTGGCACCAGCGGAGCGGGCAAAAGCACGCTGGTTCAATCGCTGCTCGGCCTGCTTGGCTGGCGCGGGGGACGCGTGTCGGGCGAGGTGATGCTGGCGGGGCAGAATCTTCTCAGGCTCTCCGATCGCGAATTCCGCAAACTGCGTGGACGCGAAATTGCCCTGATCCCGCAGAGCCCAATGACCGCACTCAACGCAGCAATCAGCCTGCAAACTCACTTCAACGAGGCTTGGAGAGCGCACGAGAAGAGCGGGCGCGCAGCATTGGCGCAGAGGCTTCACACATTGCTTGCCGAGGTGCAACTGCCTTCCGATCCGGAATTCCTGCGCAGGCGGCCATCGCAGATCAGCGTCGGCCAAGCGCAGCGCGTGCTGATTGCGCTGGCGCTGCTGCATCGGCCCGCGCTGATCATTGCAGATGAACCCACCAGCGCTCTGGACCCCGTGACGCAGACGCAGATCGTCGATCTCTTGAAGAATCTCAATCGTCAGCACGGCACGACGCTTCTTTACATTTCGCATGACTTGATTTCCGTGCTGCAACTCAGTGATCGGATCGCGGTGCTGGATGCAGGGACGATTGTGGAGATTCTTCCGGTGACCGAGATGGGCCAGGCGCGCCACGCCGCAACGCTCGCCCTGCTCGAAGCGCTGCCCGTTCCGCCCGATGTGCTGCTGGCTTACCGGGGCCGGTCAAGCATGGAGTTGCCGACGGCCGCACTATGCGAATGCTAGTGACCCGAGTCGAAAGTTCAATGTGTAAGTCCCGAAGTGCAAATGCGGGTCCTTCGACTCCGCTGAAGTACGCTTCGTTCAGGATGACAGGCGGGTTTGTGGTAGAGAATTCAGAACCAATATGTCAGTAAGTATTTTAATTTCAGCCTCTTCCCGCTGGTCACCACAGAGGCGTTACCACTTAGGGAGTACGCTCTCCAACTCATGTGTGACTTTTTACAACTTGGGGGTCATGGAACTTAGATAGTTACGCAATTAAAGTTCGACAAGTAGAAAGCCCACTTAGCGAGTATAGGCTTTGCGGGGTGGAACGAAGCCAGCAAGATTGGTTCGGGCCGTGAACTACATTTTTTTGATCTGGAGTTGCCATGTCTCGCCTTCGTCTGCTGATCGTGCTCGGCTTGCTTGCCTCAACCATAACCACGGCCTTTGCAGCTGCAACTGCAACAGCTACTGCGGCTGCAAGCAGCAAGATTTCGCCCGACGCGGCTGCTGCCCCGGCGGGATCCACGGTGCCGGTGATCATTCAGTACAAACAACCTCCATCATCGCTCGAAACGTTGCTTATTTCCTTGCTGGGCGGCATTGTGAACTCGACATTGGGGACGATTGACGCTCTTGTCGCAGATGTACCACAGACCGGACTGAATCAGATCGCCGCGGACTCGAACGTCACATATATCTCACTGAATCGTGCGGTGGGCGCGCGGCAGGAAGTGAGCATCACCGCGGCCGAATATACTACTCAACCGATCAATGCTCCGGCGGTGTGGCAAAAGGGTTATGTTGGGACGAACGTCGGGGTCGCACTGATCGACAGTGGCGTGACGCCGGTGCCGGACCTCGGCATCAATCAGCTGTCTCTTCTTCCTCCGGATCAGCCGCTAGTATTGCAGCTTCTGTCACTGCCCAACGAAGTGGCACCCTGGATGAACGGGCGCATCGTTTACAGCCAGAACTTTGTTGCTGGCCAAAACGATGCGTTGGATCACTACGGACATGGCACGCACGTGGCCGGCCTGATCGCAGGAAACGGTTCTCTGTCCACCGGGCCTCAGGATTTCCGGACGTTTTATGGCGCAGCTCCGAACGCCAATATCATTAACCTGCGCGTTCTCGATGAGAATGGCGCAGGCACAGACTCGTCCGTGTTCGCTGCCA
>Ga0302324_100024083_pt1 | contig 11752 bp, 9 predicted proteins | sample Palsa_T0_1_FD_201949 | JGI IMG/M metagenome (GOLD analysis project Ga0302324, IMG submission 201949) | Peat permafrost microbial communities from Stordalen Mire near Abisko, Sweden - Palsa_T0_1 | ecosystem: Environmental > Terrestrial > Soil > Palsa > Peat permafrost | place: Sweden: Abisko... | reverse complement strand
CAGAGCGAAGTGATGGTTTTGTTTTTTGGAAAAATTTGCTCTCTGCTAGCATTCTTCGATCCCTCATTCGGAGAAACGCTCATGCGCTCACTCGCCCTTCGCTTTGTTTTCATCACAGCGGCTCTCACCCTCCCAGCATCCGCGCAAACTGTCGCGCCCGCGCCTGCTCCTAAGCTCCCACCGCCCTCCATCTCCACGCATCCTGAGTGGCGCGCCGCCAAAAATCCTGCGGACGTCGACACCATCGAGCACCTCATGGCCTCACTTTACGATGTCATCTCCGGCCCTGCCGGCCAGCAGCGCGATTGGGCGCGCTTCCGCTCGCTCTTTCTCCCCGACGGTCGCATGGGCGTCATCCGCCAGGACGACGCAGTTCTCTTCACTCCGGACAAGTATGTCGAGCGCGACGACCCCTACTTCAAAGCCAACGGCTTCTTTGAGCGCGCCATCGCCAACCGCATTGAAACCTTCGGCAACCTCACCAGCGTCTGGAGCACCTACGAATCCCGCAAAACCCTCAGCGATAAAGAGCCCTTCGCGCGCGGCATCAACTCACTGCAGATCATCCATGCCCAGGGCCGCTACTGGATCGCCAGCATCATGTGGGACGATGAACGCCCCGGCCTCACCCTGCCCGGCAAATACCTCAAGCCATAGCTTCCCGAGACCGTTCATTACATCCCGATGAATGTCGATAAACGCCTCGAATCCAGATAGATACTAGGCTGTAATCAAGCATTAACGCCACTGTCACTGCCCTGCATTGTGTGCACGCGATACTGCGCTTGAAAGCCAACGCAGGAGCTTCCAATGCAACCCTCCAACACCATCTCCACCGCCTGGAACGATGATGCTGCGGTTGATCTGCACCCCACCGGCGTCTCTCTCCACAGCCACACCAGCATGTCGGAAGAGAGCCTCACGTTCATCCACAAGATGTTCGCGTACCTTCCCGGCCTGCGTCAACTCTTCGTCTTCTACGAGCATCGTGGCCGAGCCAACGGCATCAAGCTCGACTTCGAGCGTGGCCACTGGCGTCCGCCTCTCGTCCCGCGCATGGCCTACGATCTCGAGTCCTCGCAGATTCACGCGCTCGGCCTGCGCGCCCTCGTCTCGCTCACTGACCACGACAACATCGACGCACCCATGCTGCTGCGCACCGTCACTAGCGCTCGCGGCATCCCAGTTTCAACCGAATGGTCCGTCCCCTTCCAGGGCACCGAGTTCCATCTCGGCGTACACAACCTGCCTTCGGCTGACGGCGTCGCCTGGATGCAGCGCTTCAATGCCTTCCGCGCCAACCCTGGCGAGCCCGCGCTGCGCACTCTTCTCCACGACCTGGACGCCGAACCTGGCGTCCTGCTCATCCTCAACCACCCGCTCTGGGACCTCTACCAGGTCGGCCAGGCCGCGCATGAAACCGCTCTCGCCAACCTGCTCGCCCTCGCCGGCAAGTGCTTCCACGCCCTCGAGCTCAACGGCCTGCGCGACGTGCGCGAGAATCTCGGCGTCATCAAGATCGCGCGCGAAACCGGCCATCTGCTCATCTCCGGCGGCGACCGTCACAGCCTCGAACCCAACGCCGTCATCAATCTCTCCCACGCGCGCAACTTTCGCGAGTTCGTCGACGAAGTCCGCGTCGAGCGCCGCAGCCACATCCTCTTCATGCGCCAGTACTCCAAGCCCTGGAACCAGCGCATCCTGCACTCCACGCTCGACGCCGTCACTGACTTCCCTGACTTCCCTCTCGGCTGGCGTCGCTGGGATGAACGCGCCTTCCACCCCGATCGCGATGGTGTCATGCGTCCCATCGCCGAGCTCTGGCCCCACGGCCGCCCCCCGCTCCCGCTCCGCGCCGCCGTTGAGTTCGTGCGCCTCGGCCGCAGCCGCACCTTCACCGGAGCCTTCAACCTTGCCATGCGGGCTGACGACCCCATCGCAGAAATGGACTTCGTCTAGATGAAACTCATCATCCACTTGCTTGCTAACATTGCTCGGGAGGCCACACCTTGGTTAGTTCGCCTGACTATGTCTTAAGCTTCGTCGTCCCCGCCTACAACGAAGAGAACTATCTCGGCGCCTGTCTCGAATCCATCCTGGCGCAGATCGCAGGCCGCGAACATCAATTCGAAATCGTCGTCGTCAACAACGCTTCCACCGACGGCACCCGCGAGATTGCCCTCCGCTATCCCGGCGTCACGGTCGTCGACGAACCGCGCAAGGGTCTCACCTTCGCCCGCCAGGCCGGCTTTCTCAACACCTCCGGTGCGCTCATCGCCAACGTTGACGCGGATTCTCGCCTCACCCCCGGCTGGATCGATCGCGTCCTCGAGTCCTTCGCCGCCGCCCCTCAGCTAGTCGTTCTCTCCGGCCCTTTCATCTTCTACGGCCTCACGCCCTTTCAGTTGGTTGGCGTGCGCATCTTCTATCTCATCGCGTGGTTGTCTTACGTCGTCAACCGCTACATCCTGCGGGTCGGCTCCATGGTCCAGGGCGGCAATTTCGTCGTGGAGCGCACTGCGCTCGAGCGCATTGGCGGTTTTAACCTATCGATTTCGTTCTACGGAGAAGACGCGGACATCGCCCGCCGCATGAGTGCCGTCGGCGATGTCCTCTTCACCCACCAGCTCAAGATGTTTTCATCCCCGCGCCGACTCAAAAAAGAGGGCGTATTCCTGATGGCCGCGCGCTACGCCGTCAATTACCTCTGGACCATCTTCTTCAAGCACCCCTTCTCCAGCGACCACATCGACATCCGCGAACAAACAGAGCCTTAGATTCCTGCACGCTAATGCTTTCGCCGATTCGATTCGAACTGCCCACCAGCAACAACTGCCTTTGATTCCGTTGATTGGTATTCAATGGGGAGCTTTGGATTGCTCGCTTGGCGAAACCAGTCATGGCCCATTCGAACGAGTTGTTCGAGGTTTTGCGTTGTGACTTTGACTCGCCGATCTCCGCTTTTCACGGGCATTGGTTTGCGGATCACAGCTTCCGATCCGTCAGGTCGCACTTCGAAGAACAACCTATAGGCGCGGCTATTCCTTTGCTCACGCGGGTGACGCAAGGATAGACGCACCCAACCATCATGCGTAGAGATCGCTGATGGCGCGCAAATTCCTGCAAGACGATCAATTAGATCCCTCACAGTTTGCGCAATTTCGTCTGAAAAAGTGACACCGTGAACATCAGCCACAGGTCAACTCCTACCCCAGCGTCTCCATCAGCTTGTTCACCGTCCGGTTCAGGTCCTTATCGTTCCTGCGCTGCTCATCGATCTTCGCAATCGAGTGCATCACCGTCGTATGGTGCTTCCCGCCGAACTGTCTTCCTATTTCGGGAAGAGAAGCTTCGGTCATCTGCTTGGCCAGGTACATTGCTATCTGTCGCGGAACGACAATCTGCCGCGAGTTGTTTTTCTGCTTCAGCTCCGCCACGCGCATACCGAAGCTCTCCGCAACAGCCCGCTGAATCGCCTCAATCGTGATCTTCCGCACCTGTGTGTCGATGAACTGCTTCAGGCACTGCTGGGCTGTAGGCAACGTGATTTCAACGCCATGCATGCTGCACCACGCAATCAGCCGCGTCAGTGCGCCTTCCAGCTCGCGAACATTAGTGCGCACGTTGCCGGCGATAAACAGCGCCACATCCGTCGGCAGCACTGTCTGTTCCAGCTCTGCCTTGCGCTGCAGAATCGCAACCTTGGTCTCCAGGTCCGGCGGCTGAATGTCCACCACCAGCCCCCACTCAAAGCGCGAGCGCAGCCGGTCTTCAAAATCGGTCAACTCCTTGGGCGGGCGGTCGCTGGCAATCACAATCTGCTTCATGCCCTCATGCAGAGCGTTGAACGTATGGAAGAACTCTTCCTGCGTGCGCTCCTTGCCCGCCAGGAACTGGATGTCGTCGATCAGCAGCACGTCCACCGAGCGGAACTTGTCCCGGAAGCTGGTCATCTTGTCGTACCGAACGCTGTTGATCATCTCGTTCGTAAATTTCTCACCCGAAACGTAGCTCACCGCGCTCTGCGGATGCTTGAGCTTCACCTGATGACCGATCGCCTGCATCAGGTGGGTCTTGCCCAGCCCCACGCCGCCATAAACAAACAGCGGGTTGTAGGCCTTGGATGGCCGCTCCGCCACGGCCAGCGCCGCCGCATGTGCAAACTGGTTGCCGCTTCCGGTCACAAAGCAGTCGAACTGGTAGCGCGGGTTTAGCTGCGCCGCGGTGTTCCAGTCGAACCGTGACTGCTCCGGCCCCACCCCCATCCGGCCGCTCCGGGGAGCGTTCATGCTATGGCTCGACTGTGGCGCAAACCCGCCATCCTCGCGGGTCCGCGTGGCATTTGGGTCCGGTGGAGGCACCGTGTACGCCACTTCCTCAATGTCCAGTTGCAGGTCGTCGATCGCCTCGGCAATCAGGTCGCCATATCTGTCGATGCCCGCCTGGAACTCCGGGCTCGGGATCCGCACATGCAGCGTCTTCCCATTGATATGAGAGAAGCGGGTCGGCTTCAGCCAGGTTTCAAAGCTCTGCCGGTTAATCTTTTTTTCGAGCGCGCCCAGGATTCGAACCCACTGATTCAGAACCGCTGCTGGGACTGGAACAAATGACATGTTCTATCTTCCTTCAGTTTTCTTTTCTTGATGCTGCCCACTGCTCTGTTGTCTTGCGAACTCAAGCAAAAACTTTTCTCTCACTTCACAGCGCTCTTCTGTGAAGCACTCATGGTCCAGTTTGCCTGATTGAAGTCCTTCCAACATTCGTATCGAAGGAGAAATTGAAACAATGAAGCGCCAACGAAGCGCCAACAAATTTCTTGCCTTGTTGCCATTTCGCTATCACGGAACGGAGACGATAGTAGCACGTCATCGCATGCTGTCTAGCAACACAAAAGAAGCAATCGTAAAAGTTTTTTTTGAAATGCACCAATCGTTGTGAAGAATCGCAAAACTCTCGCTTCTCAAGATTCTTTCGCGCATCATTTGGATGCACCAGCGTGCTCCATTCGGCATTCTTGCGCGTACAATTCTCCGCCGCTCGCCCGTCCGGGTTCAAATACGAAACTCGCTGAGGCTTCTTTAAGGTAGCTGACTCTCTCAGCGTGCATGGCTTCAGCCGCTGCGCTCATCAGCACGTACCCAGACTGCAAACCGCACTCCGTTGCCTGATTTCCTCAGCTCGGGTATACTGAATCTCTGTTGCTTAGGCTGTTCGGTCAGCCTTTGGGCCTCCTCAGATCAAGGCCTCCAGCACAAACACTTCATCTTCCATCGAAGAAGACAAGATAAGGAATTGCCATGCCGAAACGCACCTTTCAACCCAACCGCCGTCGTCGCAGCAAGGTCCACGGATTCCTCGTCCGCATGGCCACCAAGGCAGGTGCCGCCGTCCTGAACCGCCGCCGCGCCAAGGGCCGCCACAAGATCGCCGTCTCCGCCGGCTTCCGCGACTAAACTTTTTTCGGCTCCTTCGTTTTCAGCGGCGCTCACGGGCTTTCGTCCCCTGAGCGCCTTTGCACGTTTGAACATCTCTATGCAGCACACGCTCCGCCAACACGCCGATTACCAGCGCGTCTACAAGGCGAGCCGCAAGCAATTCGCCAAACAGATGGCGTATTTCTTCACTCCGCGTGCCGCCGAAGCGCCATCAGATACCACCGGCCCACGCATCGGCCTCACCGTCCCCAAAGCTCTCGGTAAAGCGGTTGACCGTAATCGCATCAAGCGCCGCCTGCGCGAGGCCATCCGCCGCGCTCTGCCCTCGCTCACTGCCTCAGTCGATGTCGTGCTTCACCCCAAGCGCTCCACCCTTACTCTCGACTTCGCCATTATTGAGCAGGAAGTCGCCGAGATCTTCCGCGCCATCGAGAAGCGCTCCAGCAAATGACGCCTGCACCCACCTCGGCTCGCGAGCGCTCTGCCGCCGCGATCTTCGCCTTCTACAAGCGCTTTCTCTCGCCCATCTTCCACATCTTCAGCTTTTCGCAGTGCAAATACCTTCCCACTTGCAGTGATTACGCCTACACCGCGGTCGTCCGCCACGGCTGGCTGCGCGGCTCCTGGCTGGCCCTCCGCCGCCTCGCTCGCTGCCATCCCTTCGCCCATGGCGGCTTCGACCCTGTCCCTTGACTCCACAACTTTCGTCCGCAGCGGCCACTGTGTTAAAAGCCTTTGCTTTTGCCCTCAGGACCCTAGACCCTAAACCCTGGACCCTCGCACCTCAGTTACCATAGGAACAATGTGTCTCTGCCCCTTCGCGCGCGACACTCACAGATAGGAAATCCATTTTGGCAGAGTTCAAGAATCCCAATCAGGCCGGTGGTGGTGGTGGCCGAGACAGCCAATCCCTCCTGGTCATGCTCGTCCTCATGTTCGTTGCCATCATCGGCCTCTATTGGTGGCAGAACCACAATCAGCCTCCCGCGCCGCCGGCCCAGCCCCAGACGACACAGTCCGCGCCTGCATCGCAGCTTCCGCCTCTTACTGCGCCTGCAGCAGTGCCCGGTACAGCATCCACCGCGACCGCTCCTGCTTCATCCACTCCCGCCGTCCAGGCCTCCGCGGAAACCACCACCACGGTCGAAAACGAGCTCTATAAGATCACCTTCTCCAACCGTGGCGGCCAGGTCATTCACTGGATCATCAAGCACTGCGGCGGCGGCAATCCGCAACCCACCTGCACGGACGACCACGGCCAGCCTCTCGATCTCGTTCATGAGGGAGCCGCCAAAATCTACGGTTACCCGCTCTCGCTCTATGCCTACGACGCCGGCCTGCGCCAGAACCTCGCTCAGGCGCTCTACGTCCCATCAGCTACCGGCACGCTCCAGGCTCCAGCCACGCTCACCTTCAACTACTCTGCCAACGGTTATGTGGTCCGCAAGACCTTCACCTTCGGCGACGATTACGTCATCCACGCCGACACCGATCTCACCTTCAACGGTGCTCCTGTCCGCGCTCTGCTCTCCTGGCCCTCCGGCTTCGGAGATATGGACAACACCAACGCCTTTGCCAATGAGCAGCTCGATATCTCCACTGCCGGCAAAGACTCCCATGACGCGCCCAAGAACATCGTCGGTGGCGCCACCACCACTGAGCCGCTCGATTTCGCCGGCGTCTCCGACCAGTACTTCGCCGCCATCTTCATCCCTGACCAGCCTCAGGATGCCTCGCTCGTCAGCCTGCAAAACCTCATCCTCACTGACGCTCCTGCCCACGGCATCGCCGTCTCCACCACCAAGGCGCAGCCCACCACAACCGTCAAGGACAATCCCAAGGGCACCGTCGCTCTGCCCATCATCGGTGCGGCTGTCGGGTCTACATCTGGGCATAATAAGCTTCGCCTGTTTGTCGGCCCCAAGGCGCTGCTTGTGCTCAAGAGCGTCACCACCGCCAACGGCGACAATCTCGGCCCGGTCCTCAGCTTCGGCTTCTGGACCATCGTCGCCAAGCCGCTCTATTACGCGCTCCATTTTGTGCAGGAGCATATGGCCCCCAACTGGGGCTGGGCCATCATTCTTTTCACTGTGCTGATTAACCTTGTGGTGCTGCCCCTGCGCATTCAGGGCATGCGCTCCGCGCTCAAGATGCAGCGCATCCAGCCGCAGATTGACCTCATCAAGGCCAAGTACAAAAACCCCAAGCCCACTGACCCTAAGGCCGCGGACATGAACGCCGAGGTCATGGCCTATCAGAAGTCGCAGGGCGTCAGCATGTTCGGCGGCTGCATCCCTACGCTCGTCCAGATGCCTTTGCTCATCGCATTCTTCTACATGATGAACAAGATCGTTGAGCTACGTCATGCGCACTGGTTTTACCTGCATGATCTCTCGCAGCCGGACCCATATCACATCCTCCCGCTGCTCATGTTCGCCACGTCGTTCCTCGCACAGTACTACACGCCTTCACCCGGCGTCGATCCTGCGCAGCAGAAGATGATGGCCTTCATGATGCCCGTCTTCTCCGCCTACATGACCTGGAATTACGCCTCCGCGCTTGGCCTCTACTGGAACGTCGGCAACTTCATCATGATCATCCAGCAGCAGATCATGAACCGCACCAAGCTGGGCAGCGAGATCCGCGAGCTGCAAAAGAAGCGTGCCCAGCGCACCACCGGCCCACCCCAGAAGCAGCAACCCAATCCCAAAATCATCCCTGGTCGCCGCTGATTCGGCGCGTTAAGGCCAAGAGACAAATAGCCTCACAAAAAACTGCTACATTATTTGCCGCATCACTTTTACTCTCAGGAAACCCCTCTAATGGAAGATCTCGCGCAAGCCGCCGAACGTGTGGCTTCACTCATGCGGCTGTTGACCTCGACTGGCGGCCTTCGCCTCAAGTACCGCATCACTGCCGGCGCCGGCGCTGCTGACCCCGACGGCCTCGAACGCCGCGATCTTTACATCGAGTGCAAAGGCCCTGACGCCGATCTGCTCCTCGACAATGAAGGCGAGCTGCTCCGCGCCCTCGAACACCTCACCGCCAAAATCCTCAACCTCGAACCCGAAGAGCACGACCGCGTCTCCTTCGACGCCTATGGCTACAAGGCAGAGCGCGCCGCATCCCTGCGCGATATGGCCGACAAAGCCATCGACATCGTCGACGACACCGACCGCCCCTACCGCTTCCCGCCCATGAACTCCCGCGAGCGCCGCATGCTCCATCTCTTCCTCAAGGAATCCGGCCTGCAGACCGCCAGCTCCGGCATGGGCCCTGGCCGCTTCGTCGTCCTCTATCCGGAGGGCTACCGCATCCCTGACGAATCCGAACGCCGTGACCGCAACGATCGCCGTGGTCCCCGCGGCGGAGGCCGCGGTGGCTACCGTCCCGGCGGTGGTGGTAGCAACCGTGGTGGTGGCAACCGTCCCAGCAGCGGCAGCCGCTACTAGCCCACATTTCCTCCCCACTCCCATTTCCTGTCGAAAACCCGCACCCTAAAATCCCCGCCATTCACGTGCTCGCGGACGCCAATCCCACATCATCGCCCCGCCTTTCTCGCCATCTCTCCACAGCGCCTGTGGGCAACCGGGAAAACGCGTTTCCAATCGCAGCCCCATGCCCTCTTCTCCGCGTTGCGGTCTTTCCCGCGGCGCGATTTCTAAACCGTGTACCCGCCTCAACCGCGCACCTCGCTTGCACTTCGCCCTGATATCCACTCTTCCACGCACAACGAGTACTACTACGGTCTATATCTCTTCTTTCACTCTGTTTCTTAGAAGCCTCTTTCGCGCCCCCGCAAAGCCCTCATCCTCGCCATCCCCGCACCCCACAAAGCACCCCACGAAATTCACAGCCCGGTCTTCTCGCGCAAAGTGCTCCGCAACACCTAGAATGACGAAGACAGCACACAGTCTGCGCCATCCATGCCTCGCGCAGCCTGCCACAGAACCATCGCATCAGGGGAGACAAGAACCATGCCCGCCGCAACCAACACTCCCGAAGTTCCCTCCGGCAACCTCGAAATCTCCGTCTCCCGCGCCGAGATCCTCCGCGAGCTCACCGCCGCGCAATCCGTCGTCGAGCGCAAGACCACCATCCCGATTCTTTCGAACTTCCTCTTCGAAGCCGCCGACGACAAACTAACTATCACCGCCACCGACCTCGACCAGTCCCTGCGCACCTCCTGCTCCGCCAAGGTCAAAAAGGCCGGCGCTTGCACCATCCCCGCGCGCAAGCTTTACGACTACATCAAGCTCCTCCCCGATGGCGACATCTCCATCAAGCTCCTCGACAACCACTGGGTGCAGATTCGCGCCGGCCGCTCCAACACCAAGATGGTCGGCATGGCCCGCGCCAACTTTCCCCAGGTGCTCGATTTTCCCGGCTCCGGCGGCTACAAGATCAACGCGGCCTCGCTGCGCAACATGATTTCCAAAACCATCTTCAGCATCTCCAACGAAGAATCGCGCTACACGCTCAACGGCGCGCTGCTGGTGCTCAAGGCCGAATCCATGGCTATGGTTGCGACCGACGGTCACCGCCTCGCGCACATTGAGAAGCACGGCGAAAATCTCGAAGGCATCACCGGCGAAAAGAAAACTCTCATCCCGCGCAAAGCTCTCGCCGAACTCAATGGCCTGCTCGGCAGCTCCGACGTTGAAACCATCGAGTTCGCTGACGATGAGCAGACGCTCTTCTTCCGCATCGGCGGCCGCGTCCTCACCAGCCGCAAGCTCACCGGCCAATTCCCCAACTACGAGGCCGTCCTGCCACGCGACAACACCAAGTTCGTCATCGTGCGCTCCGTCGATCTCATGGCCTCCATCCAGCGCGTCGCGCAGTTCGCCGATGAGCGCAGCGGAGCAATTAAAATTCGCCTCGAGCAGAACGAGCTCAAGCTCTCCGCGCAATCGACTGACGCCGGCGAATCCGAAGACATCATCGAAACGCCTTACAACTACGATCCTCTCGTGGTCGGCTTCAACAGCCAGTATCTGATTGATTTTCTCCGCGCCACCGGTGAAACCGGCGAAGTGCGCCTGGAGTTCAAGGATGCGCAATCCGCCGGCCAGATGCGCCCCGAAGACTCCAGCGAAGACGTCAAGTACCGCTACATCCTCATGCCAATGAGAATCTGAACGCCGCTAGAACACCCGGCTGAACCGGTACCCGCCGCTGGTCAGCGCCTCCAGCAGCTCCGCCACCTGCTCCGGCCCGCGCGTCTCCATCGTGATGTCGATAGTCGTATCGCCCAGGTTCACGCCGTAATAAGCGCGGTTGTAAAGCGTGTCCACGATGTTCACGCGATGGCTGGCAATCGTGCCTGTCAGCTCCAGCAGCGCGCCCGGCTTGTCCAGCAGGTGGATCCGCAGCCGGATGAGTCGCCCATCCTGCACCAGGCCTCGCTCGATGATCCGGCTAAGCAGCGTCACGTCGATGTTGCCGCCGCACACCAGCACTGCAGTCTTTGCGCCCTTGGGCAGCGAGGTCCTCTGTTGCAGCAGCGCAGCTAGAGCAACAGCGCCAGCACCCTCGGCCAGCGTCTTCTCGCGCTCCAGCAGAGTCAAAATCGCGCTTGCGATTTCGTCTTCATCAACCGTGACAATTTCATCGACGTACTTGGCAACGACCGGAAAGGTGACGTCGCCCGCGCGCCGCACCGCGATGCCATCGGCAATCGTCGTCCCCGCAGGCAGCGTCACCGGATGTCCCGCAGCAACCGCCTCGCGCATCGAAGGCAGCTTCGCCGTCTGCACGCCAACAATGCGCACGCCTGGTTTCGACTCCTTGAGCGCGCACGCAATGCCGCCAATCAGTCCGCCGCCGCCGATGGGCACCACGACAGCCTCGAGCCCGTCGATCTGCTCCAGCAGCTCCAAGCCAATCGTTCCTTGTCCCGCCATCACCAGCGGGTCATCGAACGGATGGATGAAGGTCATGCCTTCGGCTTCGCACAGTCGCGTAGCTTCCACGCACGCCTCGTCGTAGTTGCCGCCATGCAGCACCACTTCCGCGCCAAACCCGCGCGTAGCCTGCACCTTCACCAGCGGAGTCGTCAGAGGCATCACGATCACCGCGCGAATCCCGCGCCGCGTTGCGTGGTACGCAACACCCTGCGCATGGTTGCCGGCGCTCGCGGCTACAACACCACGCTTCGCTTCAGTCTCTGTCAGCGTCGCAATTTTGTTCAGCGCACCGCGCTCTTTAAAGCTGCCTGTCATCTGCAGGTTCTCGAGCTTCAGGAACACAGTCTGTCCAGTCATCCGCGAGAGCATCTCGCTGCGCGCGCACGGAGACTTGTACACCGAACTTGC
>Ga0302324_100024082_pt1 | contig 11752 bp, 11 predicted proteins | sample Palsa_T0_1_FD_201949 | JGI IMG/M metagenome (GOLD analysis project Ga0302324, IMG submission 201949) | Peat permafrost microbial communities from Stordalen Mire near Abisko, Sweden - Palsa_T0_1 | ecosystem: Environmental > Terrestrial > Soil > Palsa > Peat permafrost | place: Sweden: Abisko... | reverse complement strand
GCGATTTCGGGAACAGTTACGGTTGCGGGCGCGGAGAGGGTTACGGTGATGGGTCCTTCGGCGTGGGGGCGGAGGGTGAGGTAGAAGTCAAGGTCGGCGGTGTGCAGCCATTTGGAGTCAATCGCGCCCTGGGCGTCGTTGACGGTGGCCAGGATAGCGTCGGCGCCTTGCAGCTTGGCGGGGTCTTTCACCGCTACCGTCATGGCATAGAGGGTTCCGGGACGGGCGGTGCCGAGCTTGAGGGTGCGAACCGTCGGGGGCGGGGCCTGGTCGGCTCGGACTAAGCGCTTGACGTGCAGGAGGGATGCGAACAGGAGTGCGGGGATGGCTAGTAGCGTGAATCCCCAGCTTAGTTTGGCCCGGTTTGCCGATATTGAGCCCATACATCGAACCTCCACCGCGATAACACCCGACAGGACAACACTATAAACCTATTGAGCGGGTTCCAGCCGGGAAATGGGGGAGGGGTGTGCATGGTCGCCCACTCAAGCCAAAAGCGGGCTTGAATGGGGCACCCGGGTGTTTTGTTACGGGGCAGAGAAGAGGCGTGCGGCTTCCTGTTCTGGAAAGCCGCACAGGGTTATTGCGGCTAGAAGTGCTCGTCTGCAGAGGGACCGTAGATCGCCGGCACCCTCTTATCCATCAACCGCAGATAGACGGTCAGCTGCCCTCGGTGGTGTGCCAAATGCGTGATCGCGCCGTCGGCGATCATGGCGTAGCGCGGACCCTCGCTGACTACCTTGCCGTTCATGCGAAAACGCCACATGCCCAGCAGGTGATCTTCCGTCGTGTCCTCCAGCGCCTGGCGCGACTTCGCCAGCCCCTCGGCTAACATCTGGCACAACTCGGCGCGCGTCTTCACCGGCCGGGTGCGCATCACGTCGTTCGCCGGGTCGGAAAGATCCAGCTCACGACGGTTCACCATGAACTCGACCCAGCCGGGCATCGAGGCTACCAGGGCGGCCAGATAGCCCAGCTCCATGGAACGCTCGTGCGGCTTCCAACTGTTCTGACCCTCAGGCACACGCTCGATCACTTTGCGCGACGTGGCAGCTTCATGCTCCAGCTGCCATAAAAAGAACTCTCTCAGCCCCATGGGTTCTCTCCTTCCTCACTCCTTTAACCTAACGAGGCATATATGACATAGAGTGTCATATATGAGGAATAAAACTTAATTCATGAAATCGGACCGGCTGCTTTCGACGCTGCTGCTGCTGCAGGCGCATGGACGACTCTCCACGCGCGAGCTGGCGGAACGGCTGGAGATTTCACAGCGCACGGCGCATCGCGATATGGAGGCGCTGAGTGCGGCGGGGGTTCCTATTCTCGCGCTGCGCGGCGCACAGGGCGGATGGGAGCTGGCCAAGGGTTGGCGCACCAAGGTTCCGGGCCTCGACGAGGCGGAGCTGCGCGCGCTGCTGATGTCGCAGCCGAGCGCGCTGGGGCATCCTGCGCTGGCGGCAGCGGCGGAACGCGCGTTTGGCAAGCTGCTGGCGGCCATGCCGCAGCCAATGCAGACCCAGGCTGCCTCCATTCGCGCCCGGCTGCATATCGATCCGGTGGGATGGCACCCTTCTTCGAACGACCTGTCGCTGCTGCCTGTCGTTCAAGACGCGATTGCGCGGGATTGCAAGGTGACGTTTCTCTACTCCCGCGCCGACGGCGAGAGCGGCGTGCGCACAGTGGACCCCTATGGCATCGTCAGCAAGCAGGCAACCTGGTACCTGGTGGCGCGCGCGCCGGCGGGGATGCGGACGTATCGCATCTCGCGCATGCAGAATGCGGTGGTTCTGGCTACGACCTTCGAGCGGCCGGCGAACTTCGACCTGGCGGCCCACTGGAAGACCGCAACCGCGCAACTGCAACAGAAGCGGGAGCAGTTTAGCGCCACGCTGGCGATCGCCCCGGATGCGGCGGTGGAACTGCGGCGCTGGTGCCGGGTGTCGCCCGCGGCGGAGACGGAGGGTTCATCGACCATCCCCGCGAAATGGACGATGCTGCACGTGTCCTTCGAGAGCCGGGAGGAGGCGCGGTTCATCGCTTTAGGGTTCGGTGCACGGGTGCAGGTTCTCGCCCCGGGGAGTTTGCGCGATGAGGTAATCGAGCAGATGAAGAGGGCGATGAGTGGCCAGGGGCTCCGCGATTAGGCTTCGGCGCCGCCATCTGCTGGGGGCTGCTACTATAGCCTCAGTGCATTGGGCGCTTCCTGGGCTATTCAGCAATAAATAACTTTTTCGGTTGACTGCGATGGCGAAACGTAGCAGTGTTTGTTCAGTTCCTATTGGAGGGTGGCGTGAAGTACTTCCGTCAGGTTCATGCGCATTGGATTGCAGCGAGCGTCGAGGATCTTAAAATGGAGTTGGCGGCGAACGAACGCGCGTGGCTTCATGACGAAAAACGCCAGAATACGGTTCGGGTGCAAAGGCATACGCAATCTATTTTTCTCCGCGGGGTGAAGAAGCTTCCTGGGGAGTTAAGGAACTCGAGCGATATCCATGAGTCGGCGGATTCAAGGCTCGCAGCGTTGTTTCCAAAATCCATGGAATGTATTCGAAGGATCGCAGCGGAGAGAGGCGGGGAACTCTGTCGCGCACTTTATGCCCGTCTCGAGCCAAATGCAGTGGTGTACCCACACGTAGACGGCGGATCCTATTACGCATGTCGCGACCGGTATCACCTGGTTATCGATAGCCCGTCGGGATCGATTCTAAGGTGCGGCGGCGAAGAAGTACGAATGCAGAATGGCGAATTGTGGTGGTTTGACAACAAAGTGTTGCACGATAGCGAGAATGCGTCGGATGTCTGGCGTACCCATCTGATCTTTGATTTGCTTCCTCTCGCCAGCTGATGATGCAAGTGGCGCATTTATCGAATAGGTAAGCAGGTAACGGGATGACAAACTTCAGACTGATCAAAAGCGGCTTGGACCTGGACGGCATTCGACGAGAGCTGGCTGCATCGGATTTATGGGTGGATATGGATGCGCGTCCCAAAAGACCGAGCACCCACGCGAACACCGATAGAATCCAGCTACGAACGAATGTACGCATCCCTGGGAAAATTTATCTCGACATCCATGAAACGGTGGACTTGCCCGCGTGGACGATTCTCGCTGAAACGCGCCGCTTTGTGGTGGATTTTGTGCGGGAGACGGGTGGCGAAGTTGGGCATGTACGGGTGACAAACCTGGACGCATCGGCAGAGATTCCGGCACATGTAGATATAGGGGAATACTGCGCAATTCGAGATCGATACCACCTGGTCATTAATTCTGAATGTGGCACGCGGTTCAAGGCGGGCGAAGAGACAGTCACCATGAGGGAGAATGAGCTCTGGTGGTTCGACAATAAGAAAATGCATTCCGTTGCTAACTTAGGTAGTGTGCCGCGAACCCACTTAGTCTTTGATATCCTGCCGCCGGTTGCAGGCGGCCGAGGCGGTTTCGCGATCGATTCGGTGAAGAGTCAAGGTTCCCGGTAACTGCATCGCGAAACGATAGGGATTATGAAGTTTTTCCGGTTGATGGGTTCTGCAAAAGCGCTTGCGGCAGACCGTTCGCGAGAGTCTGCTTCACGAAAACTCATTTCATCGGCCATTCGCGAAGAGGCGATTCTTCGAGGTGAGAATCAGCGGCTCGTCGGCCGTAACGGTGCGAGCAACAGTTGGCTGATCGATATACGGCGTATCTGCATGCGGGCGGAGGTGCTGGAGGCGATTGGCGATTTGTTTTGGGAGATGTGCGCGGACAGAATGCCATTTCAGGTGGGCGGGATGGAGGTCGCGGCGGTTCCCCTGCTGGCGGCGATTCTTATGAAATCCCAAGCGCGTGGCACGCCTGTAAGTGGCTTCATCGTTCGTAAGGAGCGTAAGACCTATGGCACCGGGGGCTTGTTAGAGGGGATCGTGACCGATGCTCCGATCGTGATCATTGACGATATTCTCAATTCCGGGTCGAGCCTTGAAAAGGTGCGAGTCGTTCTGGGGCAGGAGAAGAAGACAATCGCGTTCGCCTTCGTGCTCATCGATTATGGCAGCGCCAGGGGAGAAGAGTGGCGGCGCAATCACGAGATTCCGGTGCGCGCGGCTTTCAGGCTTTCCGAATTCGATCTTTCGCTGAGAAGCCGGTCGCAGCCGGCGCCTAGTGAGATTTTCGACGAAGTTTGGAACTTTGCGGCGCCTGATCCAAACTTTTTCCATCGTGTTCCGAAATCCTTTCCTGCCACGGACGGCAAGAGGGTGTATTTCGGTTCTGACAGCGGTTTCTTTTGGTGTCTCGATGGGGATGATGGGTCGATTCAATGGAAGTTCAAGGTCAGCGCCACAGGACGGAAGAACATCTGGTCGGCCCCGGCGATTCACGATGGAAAGGTTTTTTTTGGCAGCTACGACGGGAATGTCTATTGCCTGGACGCCGAGAGTGGGACAGAAATCTGGCGATTTATTGGCGCAGACTGGGTGGGATCGTCGCCCGCACTTGCGCCCGAACTCGGACTGCTTTTTATTGGGCTGGAATTCGCGGTGGAGGGAAAGCGAGGCAGCATCGTTGCCCTGCGGCTCAAGGACGGCGAAAAGGTTTGGGAACATATCACCAAGCGCTACACTCATGCCTCGCCGGCCTACTGGCCGGAGCGGCAATTAGTGGCTTGCGGCAGCAACGATAATGAGATGTTTCTGTTCGACGCGAGCACCGGCGCAATGCGCTGGCGATTTGAGACCCGGGGGGGAAGCGACGAAAAGGGCTCGATTCGACATGCCCCGGCATTTGACCGAGTGCGCGGCCATGTCATCACGGGTTGCGCCGATGGTTGGATTTATATTATCGACGTGGAGACGGGAAATGAGGTCTGGTCGGTCCAGACCGACAATACGATCTATACGGTTCCATTGGTTGTCGATGACGCCGCCTATGTGGGTTCGACCGACAAGCATCTTTACATTCTCGATCTTGCACAGCGCACGGTTAAAGCCAAGATCAATGCCGGCTCCAAGATATTTGGGCCATCGCGGTTGCTCAACGGACACATCTACTTCGGAGCCTGCAACGGCATTATCTATCAGGTTGATCCTGGTACTGGGCAAGTGACGGGCACTCATCAACTGCCCGATGCCGTTACGAACGCACTCAGCTACAACCCAACCAACGGGTCCTTCTACGCGCTCACTTACGTGAACCAGCTCTTTGCGCTCAATCTGAAACCAGGCGCAAAGGGACTCGCCGGGAAGTAGCCCAGGACGTCAGTCCTGGGTAAAAACTCAAGTGAGAGCAGTCCCGTAGTCAGCCGTCCCTACGGGACTGCCCACTCTACCTTTTGAGTACCCAGGACTGCGTCCTGGGCTACTTTCAGGTCGTCCCTTCGGGACTGGGCCTCCAGGGTAGGGTGGCGCCTCCGATTTGGCGTGATGGTGATAATGACAACCTCCCAGATGTTGTTCATTCATTTCTCCCTCAACTTGCCACAGGCCGCGGTTGAAAAGCTCCGAACAGCACGAGCAAATAAGCACCGTCGGGCTCCTTCGACTCCGCGCCAGCAGGCGCTCCGCTCCTAATGACACGAGCGGAGGGTTGGGTCCGCAACGGCCCCACTCAAGCCAAAAGAAGGCTAGAATGGGTCACGCATCTGTTGGTAGTGCAGAGAGCCCCCGAGTCATTTCTCCCTCAACTTGCCGCAGGCAAGTTGAGATGCTCGGGATGACAAAGGGGAGGGTGACGCTTCCATTTGGCGCGATTGGTTGGTAACGACAACCGCACAGACGTTGTTCATTCCAGACGAAACCTGCCGCAGGCAGGTCACGCTGCTCCTAATGAACAAACGGCGCCGGGCGTCCCTCCTTGTCGTGAGCGCTAGTGCCTCAACAGAATTGTCATCCCGACCGGAAAGCCTTTCCCAGGCCTGCGAACAAAATAGCAAAGGCCTGACCCCGATCTGTGGTCAGGCCTTCCAAAGACTTACCGAGGCCCGGTTAGGAGTGCATCATATGCCGAACGCCTGCGTCATAACCGCGTTCAAAGCCCATGCGGTAATCGTGACGAAGATCTTTCGCCACATCGGGATGGCGATACTCTTCACGGTTATTTACGTTTGGTTGGCGATGGTTCTCATAGTCCTTGCGGGCGCCCTCCAGGCCATCGTGAAACCCACGGCGCGCAACTTCGCTATATTCGGACGGCGGTGCATCCCAACCGCCCGCCGCGTATGCCGGCGAAGGAGGACCCTGTGGCTGCGCGTACTGAGCCGAGATTGCCCCGCTGGAACCCAATAGGAGAACTATCATGCTCGAACTTGCTAAACGACCAAGATTTCCCATATGTATCACCCTTTCAGACCGTACTTACAGCCTGGGGATAGGATGCTAAGTAGGCAAGGGGTGTTGTCGACTCATTCAGATTCCTGGCCGCGGCAACCCGGTGCTTGCTGCATAATCGGCGGGCCAGTCTCAAGATTGATCTGCAACCGGGCATTATCAGTACGAATGCCGACCGGTCCATCGAAGGCCAGCGTGTCGGGCCCAACCGAACCCTCCCACACCAGCGACCCGTCGGCGAAGACCCTCACATCGGCGCCATTCATCTCAGCGCGAAGAGTATGGGTGTCTCCTGGATGAAGAGTGGGAAGCTGTTTGCTGCGGTTTGGCTTGATGTTCTGGTATCCGCGATTGCCGCATTGCGCGCTGCTGTGTTGCCCGGGGTTGCTCTTCACGGATACGACAAGCTTCGATTCGGGCTCGATGCGCCACATCGCATAGACCAGGTTGCATGCATCCTGCGCACGCAGCTTGAGGCCAAATTGGCGGCGCATCTCGCCGGAGGCGAGCGGCGCTTCGTTGGGCGTCCCACCCAGATAAGTGAACCGCACCTCGGCCAGCGGTTGCGTGTACGCGTTGACGTAGGCGCGCATCTTCGCCACATTCACAGACAGCCGCTGCCCAGGCAACTCTTCGATCGCGCCTTCCGTGACGCAGAGATTTGCCTTTGAAACCGGGGTCAAGCGCGAGGCGGATTGCGCACCGGCGGTTAGAGTCGAACCACTCAGCAACACGAGCGTCCAGGCACACAGAGCTCTTTGCACCCTAGCCTCCTAATGGCTGCTCCAGGTTTTATCACTGGAATAGCAGAGTGGCTCCAGGGTGCAGTCGGCGCAGCGCGGCTTGCGGGCGACGCAAACCTGGCGGCCGTGGTGGATCATTTCGTGCGAGAAGGCAATCCAGTGGTCCTGGGGAATGATCTTCATCAGGTCCTTTTCCACCGGGACCGGCTCGGTCTCTTTGGTAAGCTCGAGACGCCTTGAGAGCCGCAGTACGTGCGTGTCCACCACCACGCCCACGGCTTTACCGAAGGCCACGCCCAATACCACGTTGGCCGTCTTGCGGGCTACGCCGGGCAGGGTCAGCAGCTCGTCCATGGTTTGGGGAATCTTGCCGCCGTATTCAGCGATGAGCTTGCGCGCCGCGCCATTGAGCGATTTCGCTTTGTTGTGATAAAAGCCGGTGGAACGGATTTCTTCTTCGATCTCCACCAGCGGCGCGTGCGCGAAGTCAGCGGGGGTAGGGAATCGCTTGAATAGTCCCGGAGTCACCATGTTGACGCGCGCGTCGGTGCATTGCGCGGAGAGGATGGTGGCCACCAGAAGCTCCCACGCGTTGCTGTGGTGCAGCGCGCACTGGACGTTGGGATAGGCATGCTCCAGTCCTTCAAGCAGCGCAGCGATGCGCTCTGGGGCAAGAGGGTTGCGACGCGGCTTCGCTGCTTTCTTTGCGGCAGCCTTTTGGACGGGGAGCTTCGCGAGCAGGGCCTTCATCCGCGGCTAGCCGATCCGCGCCAGCATATCTTCCGGCGTCATGCGAATGCAGGTGAAGATGGGCGTGTCTCGCAGCGTGTAGGGGCTGATCTCGGTTTCACGCAGCTGCTGCACCAGGTCGAGAAAATCTTCCGGGTAATTGGTTTCGAAGGCCACAACAAACTCCTGGTCGTCGATGCCAAAGGAGTAGGTGGTGTTCAGTTTGACCCGGGGATAAAGATGGCCGACCCGGATATGCTCGTTCATCAGCCGCTGGCGCTCTTCCTGCGGCAGCAGGTACCAGGCGCGTGTCTTCCAGAAAGGATAGATAAAGATATATTTCTGGCCGCCGGGACGGATGCTTCCCCGGGAGTCGTGCTGGCCCTCGTGCTCATGGCCAATCAGGTACTGTGAGCGCTTGGTCATGGAGAGGTAGCTGTAAGCGGTCTGCAAATAGCCGCCCATCGGAGTCGCCAGCAACTCAGCCGTCATGTCGTTCAGGTCTTCCGGGGTGTAGCAGATGCGCCACAGCACCATGTCGCAGTCGCCGCGCAGCCCCACAGTGGAATAGGTCAGGGTCAGCAGGCGCCCAGGTTGATTCCAGCGTTTGATGACCGCGGCAAAGGCTTCGCGGTGCGTTTCCTTCTCCGCAGAGGGCAGGCGGCGCCACTCGGGAAGTACCTTGAAAAAGGTAAAACCGATGGTCTGGCGCTTGACGGCCTTGGCCGGCGCTGCGGCATGCTGCGGCTCGGCGGCGTTCTGTTCTGAGACTTCGGGGGTCAGGGCTTCTGCCATGGGTTACTCCTTCGCTAACTCCATGGTAGCAAAGCGTCCGCCAGCGCTTATACTGCCTGCGGATGACAGAGAAAATACTGGCTGTTCTTGCGCATTTCATCATAGCCGTGATTTCGGCTACCGGGTACGCCGGGGTTGCGCTGCTGATGGCGATTGAATCGGCATGCATTCCGCTGCCTTCCGAGATCATCATGCCGTTCTCGGGTTACCTGGTCTACAGCGGCAGGTTCCAGCTGGTCTGGGTAGCGACGGCCGGGGCTATCGGCTGTAATCTCGGGTCGGCGGTGGCCTATTGGGTCGGCGCCCACGGCGGCCGTCCGTTGGTGGAGCGCTTTGGCAGGTATGTTCTGCTGAGCCGGCACGACCTGGATCGCACCACGAATTTCTTTTTGAAATATGGTTCCATTACCGTGTTTGTGGCGCGCCTGTTGCCGGTGGTGCGCACCTTTATTGCGTTGCCAGCCGGAATTGCCCGCATGCCGCTGTGGCGGTTTCACATCTACACCTTCCTGGGCTCCTGGCCATGGTGTTTCGTGTTGGCTTACGTGGGCATGAGGCTTGGCCGCTCGTGGGAAACCGATCCACGCTTCAAAGAGGTTTTTCATCGCTTTCATCTGGGCGTGGAGGCTGTGCTGGTGGTGGGGATTATCTGGTTCGTGTGGTCGCACTGGAAGCAACGGACGGCGGCAACGGCGGATGCTGCCTGAGCGGTGTCGGGAAATAGCTAAAAAGTGCGTGGTAAGCGTGATAATCGGACTCCGCCCCCGTGGGCGAAGAAATTCCTAATCGACGATCAGAGTCAACTGCGTTGTCTGTGACACCGGAGTCGTTGCAACCTGCGTCGTCGCCGTTACCTTGAAGGTATAGGTGCCGGCCGGCGTAAGGGATTGGGGTGGGTTCGTTTGGCTGGAGTTGCCGCCGCAACTGGAGAGCAGGCCCACGGAGAGAATTCCCAGAATTGCGATCCGCAGCCCGCGAGACCTGTCGCGGAAGCGCCGGGGCATGCGGATGAGGAACAACGCCGCCAGGGAGACGGCGGAGAAGATGCGGCCGAAGTTGTCGAAGGCGCGACGAGGCAGCGAAGTTACGTTGCTCGAAGTAGCAGGCTCCGATGTGCTGACCGCGAGCGTAATGGTTACAGCGGCCGTGCCGGAAGGTGTGATGGGGGACGAAGGCGAGAAGGAACACGCGGCCTCGTTGGGCAAGCCGGAACAACTGAGGGTTACGGCTGCGTTGAATCCGTTGAGCGGTGTGAGCGAAAGTGGGTAGGTGGCATTCGCGCCGGCAGTCACTGTTGCGGAAGTTGCTGAGCCGGCCGCGAAAGTGAAGGTTGGCGGAGCCGGCGCGATGGTCAGCGTGTAGGTCTGGTAGCCGAATTGCGTGCCAAAGGCGCTGGCCTCCGATACAGAGACAGCGACGTTGAAAGCGCCGCTGGCTGTGGGCGTTCCCGAGATGACTCCGGCGCTGCTCATGGAGAGACCGGCCGGCAGACCTTGCTGGGTGAAGGTATACGGCGGCCCACCACAGCAGATCGTGAGCGCCTGATTGTAGGCGACACCTACTGTGCCGTTGGGCAGCAGAGTGGGAGCGACGAAGACGTCAATCGGCAAGACATTCAACGCATAGGTAATGCTGGTTGAGTTCGGTGTGCCGGCGGCGCTGTCGGTAACCGTTACGGTGAACGAGACAATGCCGCCAGTTCCGATTATTCCCGACAAGACCCCGGCAGTTGTCAGCGTGAGACCGAAGGGCGGCGTTCCGCTAGCGATCTGGTAGTGGTAAGGCGGAGTGCCGCCCGTAGCCGTCAAAGTCTGGGTGTACGGTACTGTGTCCGTTGCCGCCGGCAGAGTTACGGGGGAAACGACGATAACCGGGTTCCCGAATAAGAGTGCAACCGTGGAGGAATGACTGGGATTGTAGTTGCTGTCTCCCGGATAGCTTGCTTCAATCTGGTGAGTCCCTGTGCCGGCGGGGTCGAGGTTGCTGAACGACACGTTTGCTGTATATGTCTGCTGGTAAAGCAGCGTTGCGGAACCATTCGTGCCCAGGGCCCCAAGGTCAGGAAAGCCGTCGCCATTGAAGTCGGCCGTCGTAATTGCCTGGCCTGCGTTTGGAGTGAACAAAGAGGTTGGACCAGCGGTGAACGTGCCATCGCCGTTCCCGTAACCAACATTCACACCGACTGTTCCATAGTTCTGGCCGCCGCCTAATGCCTGGGCGATGTCGGGTTTGCCATCCTGGTTAAAGTCTGCCACCGCGATCGAGCTTGCGGCTCCCAACAGTCCTCCGCCGGTGACTGGGGTAAAGGTCCCGTCCCCATTGCCGAGCAGGACCGATGCCTCCCCTACGTAGCCAGTAAGGATCACCGGTTGATCGATCGTTTCCACCACGACATCCGGCTTCCCGTCCAGGTTGAAATCCGCGACGGCAATGGACGTAGGAAGGCCCCCGACCTGCGCCGTAAAGGAGCCTGCGGTGAAGGTGCCGTCGCCATTGCCGAGCAGTATGGCGAACAGCCCATTGAACGAGTTGGCGTTGTTCGATGGCGATGGTGCGGCGATGGCAATGTCCTGCTTGCCATCGCCATTGAAGTCCGCCAGGGCGATGAGAAAGTTGCCGCTGAGTTCGCTGAATTTTTGGGAGCTGGTGGAGAACGTACCGTCGCCCTTGCCCAGCAGCGTGGTTATGGTGAATGGGTGAACGGCGTCAGTTGGGGACGAACCGCCCACAATCAGGTCGGGTATACCATCGCCGTTGACATCGGCCACGGCCAGGACGTTTCCTGTCACCGACTGTTGGGGAGCCGCCGCGGTGAACGTGCCATCGCCATTACCGAGCAGCACCGTGATCGAGCTGTCGGAGTTCACAGTCGCGAGGTCGAGTTTTCCGTCTCCATTGAAGTCGGCAACAACCATGCCAACCGGGGCATTGCTGGTTGCCGGATTCGAGCCCGCGGTGAAAGTCCCGTCCCCCTTGCCCAGAAGCACAGACACAGTGTTGTTTCCATTCGCGATGGCAACGTCGGGTTTGCCGTCCCCGTTGAAGTCACCGGCGACAATAACCTGGGTGGTGTTCGCATCGAGACTGTTAGCTATGCTTTGGATGGTGAAAGTTCCGCCGGGAGTGAGTGTGCCCAACGGCATCGTAGCAATGGATGCGTTGTTGTTGCTGGTATCGAGCAA
>Ga0302324_100024080_pt1 | contig 11752 bp, 8 predicted proteins | sample Palsa_T0_1_FD_201949 | JGI IMG/M metagenome (GOLD analysis project Ga0302324, IMG submission 201949) | Peat permafrost microbial communities from Stordalen Mire near Abisko, Sweden - Palsa_T0_1 | ecosystem: Environmental > Terrestrial > Soil > Palsa > Peat permafrost | place: Sweden: Abisko... | reverse complement strand
GCGGCCCGCGTGTTAACTGAACGGATGCGCTTGCTTTATCTAAAGACGATAGCGGATGCCGACGTAGTACATACGGCCGATCACATCATAGATCGTGCCGTTGTAGCCACCACCAGAAGGAGGCGGCAACAAGTTGGCAATATTGTTGACCTTGACGTAGACCTGACCCTTTTCCAGCACGTTAAACGCAGCCCCCGCATCCCAATAGATCGCACCGGGCATGTGGTTGTAGTTGATGGTCGGGTAGTTCGTCGCCTGAAAGGCGGTGCGCACGGGGCAGCTTCCCGGGTTGCACTGCACGTCGTTGTTGCTGAAGACACCGGCGTTAAACCAGCGCTGTATCAGCGTGAAGGTGCCCCAACTATTGGAATAATCTTCGGCATATACGACCTTCCAGGTCGGAATCGTGCCGCCCTCGGCGTTGTAGGTCGTGCTGGTGCTGTAATTGCCATTCGCGCCGGCCTCATTGACGCATACCGCTCCCACGACACCCGGGCACAGAATCCACTTGTACGTCTTCGTGGCCAGGCCGCGCAGCGCGAAGTTGCCCGGTACGCCCCAGTTCTCCAGCTTGAACTGGTAGGAAGCCTCCAGATCCACCCCAGTGGTGACGATGTTGGCAAGGTTCGTGAGCTGCAGATTATAGTCAGTCGGAATGCCGCCCAGGTTGTACGGCACGCCGCCCACGGTCGGAATCGCATTCTGCGAGCAGAACGTGAGATTGCCAGCTTGGCAATTATTGACGACCGCCTGAGGGCTACTGAGTGTTTGAATGACGTGCTGCACTGAAATGTGATAGTAGTCGGCCGATGCCCTGAGCCCGGGCACGTACTCGGGTTGGAACACAACCCCGACTTCCTGTGTCTTGGAGGTCTCGGGCGTGAGCAGTAGATTGCCCTCGGTGATCTGGTTGGCCTCGAGCGAGGGGTTACCGGGGAGGAACGGGTCATTCGCGGCCGAGTTGATCGATGTGGGCGGCGTGTAGATCTCGCTCAGGTTCGGGGCTCGTAAGTCCTCGGACTCTATTGCCCGCAATCGCACGCCAGGGGCCGGCGTATCCCAAACCAGACCCATCTTCCAGGTCGTCCAGTTGCCGGACTGGCTGTAGTGCTCGAAACGAGCGCCTAGGTCCGCGTCCAACCCACCCCAGCCTGGGGCTTTGTACAGTGGAATACCGGTCTCGACGAACACTTCATCCACCGTGTATTGACCGCCGCCTTCGTGATAGTTGCCCGCGAACCAGGCCCCACCCGCAGTGACGTCGGCAGAGGTGTTCTCGAAATTGCAGTTACAAATCGCCGGATTGGCCGGATAGGCGCTGGTGTATGGATCCGCGACAGGCACTGTGGTGCCGTTGCCGTAGGGATCGGTTTTAATATGGAAGTCCTCCAAGCGATAATCCACACCGAGCGCCACGGAGACATCCCCTGCCCAGTCCGCGACTGGCTTCATGTTCAAAGTCGCGCCAAAGGCTTCCTGGCGCTGGAAGATGTCGGCGTACGGGCCGGCGGCCGGAACCACGTAGTTATACGCCGCGGCGGTATTAGTCACACCGGTGCCGATGATGTTAAAGGGCTGGCAGCCCGCGGCGCGCGCGGCGGCCTCGGCGCAGCCAATCTGGCCAACGGGTATGCCATTGCCGCCGGCGCCCGTGCCTGCGACCGCATCGATCGCCGCGAACAGATTGGGCAGCAAGAACATGTTGCCGATACGAAGGTTCTGTGGCGCCTCGGCATACTCTGCGTACGTGTCCCAGGTCCAGTCCTTGCCCATCACAGTGAAGGCGCCATCGCCTCCGAGCACGAAGCGGCGCTGCTGGCGATCGATGTTGACAGTCTGGTAATTTTGAGTCGGCAGCGCGATGCCGTACGGCATGTCCCCGGCCGGATAGTCCGCCGCACAAGCCGTGGCCGTAGAGGCCGCAAGGTACGGATTGTTGCACGCGATAAAGAGGTTGCCGGGTCTGGTAAGGGAGTCGCCCGGATAGGAGTTGGAGTTCGAGTTGCCGTAGTTGAAGGTCGCAAAGACCTCCGCTCTGTCCGTGATGTCAAAGGACATGCGCGTGAAGAAGGTCGTGCGCTGTATGGGCTGCACCATGGTCGCATCGGAAGTGTCCAGGGGAGTCGAGAGATCGCCGGGTTGAGCCGGGGTCGAAATACACACCGCGCCGGGACATCCAGCGACCGAAGTGCCCGTCAACGAGGGCACGCCGCCGCCGGCAAAATTGAAGGTATAGGGCGTACCGCCGGGTCCGAAGGCAGTGCCGTGCAGCGGACCACTGGTGATTATGCCGCCTACTGCCTCCGCGGTTTGCTGCGCGAACGGCGCCCAGGTGAGTTCCGGCTGGCCGGCGGGTGTCGCCGCCGCGCTGCCGTAATTGGCCATTCCTGAACAGTTGGCGTCAAATTTTCGCCCGTCCAGTCCATTGCAGCCGAGGTTGCCGCTGGTGGGTCCGGTCGCGACCACACCCTGATCGTTCTCGTAATCCCCGGCTACCTCAATATGGGCCCGGCCGCCCAGGAACGATGTGCCGGCCGCCATCTTGAAGGTGCCGGTGTGATTGTCATCGTATTGGCTGGTGCCGTAGCTCGCATCGATCTTGAAGCCCTCGAACTTCTTGTCGGTCACAAGATTGACCACACCAGCCACCGCGTCGGAGCCCCAGGAGGCCGACGCGCCGCCGGTCACGACGTCCACGCGCTGGATCAACATCTGCGGCAACAGGCTCACGTCGACGACGCCATTGTCGTTGGCGCCCACGACGCGCTCGCCATCCAGCAAGGTCAGAGTACGCAGAGGGCTGAAGCCGCGCAGGGAGAAGGAGGACAGACCCTGCAGTCCGGTGCTGGTGGAGCCGGTCTCGTAGGTCGTACCCGTGCTGCCCTGCAAGGCGGGCAACTCGATCACCGCATCGAAGATGTTGGGCTGGGCGATCCTCGCCAGATCATCGGAGGTCAAGACCTGGGTTGGCGTGGGCGCGTCGAACCCGGGGTTCTGCAAACGGGTCGACGAGACGACAACCGTCTCGAGCTCACCCGTCGTATCGGCGGTCTGCGCCCAAACGCTGCCAGCGCCGATACCCAGGCCCGCTATGGCCGCAGCGCCTATAACATAGACGCGAGTCTTCTTTTTTAACCCGAGAAAATCCATGGCAACCCCCCGAAATATTAGAAGTCGAACCAGCGCCAGCGGTCGTTAATGCGCAACAAACGCACGAACGCAATTTCGTTCTGAGCCGTATGTTGCATTTATTGCGCGCAGAGCATCTTTCACGCTTCAGCATCAAGTTTGGATAATTCGGCAATTGAGGCCTGCGTCCACTGTAATGCATTACATTTTTGGTCTTATACGCATTGTTCCGTAGGATTGCAACCCATGAAAAAGCCCTCACGTGTCCGTCGTGCGCCCAGCAAGACGTCGAGCCACCGCAGCAACATCGCCGAGGTGGCCAAGGCGGCCGATGTCTCGGTCGCAACGGTATCGCGCGCGCTACAGATGCCTCATGTTGTAGCGTCAAAGACCCTGGAGCGGGTACAGAAAGCGGTAGACAGACTTGGCTACGCTCCGAATGCGCAGGCGCGGATGCTGCGAACGGCCCGCTCGAACGTCATCGTCGCTATGGTGCCGGACATCTCCAACCCATTTTTTTCGGAGGTCATTCGAGGTATCGAGCAAGTTGCGCAGCAAAATCGGTACTCCGTTCTGCTTGGCGATACTCAATACAACCGGGAGCGCGAGCAGGCCTACGCCGATCTTCTGGCGACCAGACAGGCCGCTGGGCTAATCACATTACTACCGCACCTGCCGCGGCTACCAAATCGAGCCTTCGCTGCCATCGTAAGCGTGTCCGGATACATCAAAGACCCTGCTATATCCAGTGTCTACGTCGATAACATTGCGGCGGCGCGGGACGCAACCAGCTATCTACTGAATGTGGGGCATGTGGATATCGCTTTTATTACAGGTCCGATGACGAACCCGATTTGTGTCGATCGCGAGCGCGGCTATCAGGAGGCGTTACGGATCGCGGGTTTAAGGCGCAATCCGACGCTCACGGTCACGGGGGATTTTTCCGTTGAATCAGGTATCCGCGGCATCGATACACTGCTGTCGGGGCGGCGAAAGTTTACCGGCGTGTTCTGCTCTAATGACGAAATGGCGATCGGTGCTGTTCGCGCGCTTAAGGCCAGGGGCTTACGCGTGCCGGAAGATGTGTCGGTGGTCGGCTTCGATGACATTCGCTTCGCGCGCTACTGTGATCCCCCGTTAACCACGATCGCACAGCCTAAGGGCGAGTTGGGCCGGGAAGCGATGAGCATGATGATTGAGATTTTAGCTGATTCGGACATTCCGCCGCGCAAATGCGTTCTGCCAACGCAGCTTGTCGTGCGCGGTTCCACCGCGCCGTGCAGCGCCTCCAGGCGATCGCTCCAGCGCTCACGCAGATGAGTTTATTCAATTCATCAGCCCTAGTTCGTGCGTTGGCCGGGCTTGACTTCACGGCACCCTCATCCAATGATTGCGTTTACACAATTTCTAATTTTTGCTTCAACTAAATAATTTCGGGGGAATACCAATGCTCAAGAGCACCAACAGGATCACTGGACGCGGCGCCGAGCGACGCCGCTTCGTGAAATCCGCACTCGCGCTGTCCGGCATGAGCGCCGCGTCGAGCATGGTGGGTTCATCCTTAGCCTGGGGCGCGGGCGCTGCGATCAAGCACAAAGCCCTCGATCCGGTGAATCCGGACATTCTGTTTGGCACTGCCAGCGGCATCTGGGGCGGTGGCGGTTTTGCGACCAATTGGTGGACCGCGCCCGGCAACTCGCTGGACGCGGAATTCTGGATCAAGCGCGTCGCGCAGCTCGGCCTGCAGGGCATCGAGTTCTACGGTGACGGCATCGAAGCCTGGCGCAGCAATCCGCTCGGGCTCAAAAAGCTCTTCGATGAGGCCGGCATCTCCTTTATCGACGCATCCAACGGCGAGCAGGGTCAATCGACGAACTTCATCGACCCGGATCAGATCCCCAAGACCATCGCCGATCACGTGGCCTTTGCGCGCGATTTCCTGCAGCCCCTCGGCGCGGATCATTGGAAGTGCAACATGGGTGCCCGACCGCCGGGCGGTCCTTCCGATGATCAGCTCAAGCGACTGGCCGATACTCTCAATGAGATCGGCCGGCGCACACTGCCCATGGGCATCAGACTGGCGCCTCACCCGCATATCTGGGGCCCGATGGAGCGCGATAAGGAGATCCGCCGCGTCATGGACCTGACCGATCCGAAGTATGTGTGGATGACCGCCGACACTGGACATCTGACCCTGGGCGGCGGGGATGCGGTGCAGATCATCAAGGACTATTTTCCGCGCATTGCCGAGATCCATATGAAGGACACTTACGCCAAGTATCGCGGCAACAGTGTCACGCCCACGCCGGAGATGCACCGCACGGCCAGCGTCTATCACAACCTGGGCGGCGGCGGGGTTGACTTCCCGGGGATCTTTCAGGTCCTACGCGATCGGCACTGGAAGGGCTGGGCGATCTTCGATGTGGATGGCCCCAGGCAAGGCGATGATGGCTACGATGCGATCGGCACCAAGGGTAATAACCTGCTGGCGGTGGATGATTATCTGGCAATCAACATCAATTACCTCAGAGACGTGCTCGGGATCAAGCTGCCGCCCGCGGGATAGAGACCTCAGCGCACCCACGGTGCGGGCAGATCTTTGTCGATTGCATATTTCGCGAGCGCAGCCGCTACAACTTGCTGCGCAACCGCGCGTTGCTCGGCGAGGGCGTAGAGCGCGGCCACGACGATATATTGTCGATCGATTTCAAAGAACCTGCGCAGGCAAGCCCGGTTGTCGCTGCGCCCAAACCCGTCCGTGCCGAGCGATCGGTAGGGCGCATCGACAAAACTCGCCACCAAGTCAGGATAGGCGCAGACGTAGTCCGTAGCAGCCACGATTGGCGCGCTGCCTGGCAGACATTCGGCGAGGTAGCTGTCGCGGCGCTGATCATTCGGATGCAATCGATTCCAACGCTCGATCGCGCGCGCGTCCCGGGCCAGTTCGGCGAAACTCGTAACGCTCCAGACATCCGCGGTTACTTGCCAATCATCTAGCAGCAGTTCAGAGGCAGCGATGACCTCGCGCAAAATTGCACCCGATCCCAGCAGCCGAACCCTGGCAGCGCTGCCCGGCCGCGCCGTCGATGTGAAGCGATACATCCCTCTAAGGACATACTGCGCGCGGCCGGACGGTAAAGAGGGCTGTGCATAATTCTCGTTCATCACCGTGATGTAGTAGAAGACATCCTCCAACTTCTCGGTCATGCACCGGGCCCCATGGTCTACGATCACCGCGAGTTCACAGGCGAATGCGGGATCGTAGGCGCGACAGTTGGGGATCGTCGCGGCGACCACGTGACTCGAACCATCTTGATGCTGCAGGCCTTCTCCGCCCAAGGTCGTGCGACCTGACGTCGCACCCAGCAGGAAGCCGCGCGCGCGCTGATCGGCGGCCGCCCAGATCAAGTCGCCGACACGTTGAAAGCCAAACATCGAGTAAAATATATAGAAAGGCAGCAGGGTGAGGCCGTGGACGCTATAGGAGGTCGCTGCGGCGACCCACGACGATAGCGCACCGGCTTCAGTGATCCCTTCCTCCAGCAGTTGTCCCGTTTTCGATTCTTTGTAGGACAGCATCGACCCATCGTCTTCCGGCGTATAGAGCTGATCGACGGGCGAATAGATGCCGATTTGCCGAAAAAGGCTGCTCATGCCGAAGGTTCGCGCCTCATCCGCGACGATCGGCACGATGCGCGGTGCCAAGGCCTTATCTCGCAGAAGATTAGTCAGCAGCCGCACCGCCGCCGTGGTAGTCGACATCTCCTTACCCTCGGCATTCAATGCGAACGCCGCATAACTGTCGATGGGCGGCACCACCAGCCTATCGCTGGCGCGAGCTCGCGCTGGCAGGGCACCACCCAGCGCCTGGCGCCGAGCGCGCAGGTATTTCACTTCGAGGCTGTCGTGCGCAGGTTGCAGGAAATTGAGCTCCGCAATATCCTGGTCTGACAAGGGCAAATTGAAGCGGCCGCGAAACTCCTTCAATGCGGTTACATCCAGCTTCTTTTGCTGGTGCGAGGTATTGCGCGACTCACCAGCGCGCCCCATCCCGTAACCCTTCTTGGTCTTTGCCAGAATGACTGTGGGCCGCCCCTTGTGATCGCGCGCTGCTGCGAACGCCGCATAGAGCTTACGCAAGTCATGGCCGCCGCGCTTAAGCGCGTCGATTTCTGTGGCGGACATATGCGCCACAATCTCACGCAGCTCCGGCTTTAGTTGAAAGAAGTGCTCCTGATTGTAGGTGCCGTCGTTAGCACCTAAGGTCTGATATTCGCCGTCCACCGTCACCGCCAGCTGACGCAGCAGCACACAGTGCTTGTCACGCGCGAATAGCGGATCCCAATCCGATCCCCATAGCACCTTGATGACATTCCATCCGGCGCCGAGAAACAGACTCTCCAGCTCCTGAATGATTTGACCGTTGCCGCGCACCGGACCATCCAGCCGCTGAAGGTTACAATTGATGACGAAGGTCAGGTTATCGAGTCGCTCGCGCGCCGCCAAAGTCAACGCGCCAACGGATTCAGGCTCATCCATTTCACCATCACCGAACACTCCCCAGACGCGCCGCGTGCTCGTCTGAGCGAGGCCGCGATGCTGCAGGTAGCGCAAAAAACGCGCTTGATAGATGGAGCTGATGGGTCCGATGCCCATTGAACCGGTGGGAAACTGCCAGAAGTCAGGCATGAGCCAGGGGTGCGGATACGAGCACAAACCATTGCCGCTCAACTCCTGACGATAATGTGACAATTGTTCCACGCTCAGCCTGCCCTCGAGAAACGCGCGGGCATACACCCCAGGGGCGGAGTGCGGCTGAAAATACACGAGATCGCCCCCCTCCTCGGACTGCGGGCCACGGAAGAAGTGGTTGAAGCCGATCTCGAAGATTTCTGCCGCGGAGGCGTAGCTGGCAATGTGGCCGCCCAGTTCCCCGTAGGCCTCATTTGCTCGCGCGACCATGGCCAGTGCGTTCCACCGAATGATGGCGGTGATCCGATCCTCGAGCGCGACATCGCCCGGATGCACCCGCTGCTCGTCGAGCGAAATCGTGTTCCGATAGCTCGAATACGCTGCTACCGGCAGCGCGACTCCGAGTTGCTGTGCGTGCATCTCCAATTCCTTAAGCAGAAATCGGCCACGCTCCTTGCCGCCTCGATTGATGACAGCCTCGAGCGACTCCAACCACTCGCGGGTTTCCAGCGGATCATCATCGGCGACGTTGTGGTGGGCCGGAAGCGACGAGTCGGCAGGCCGAAACATGGTGATAATCTCGCGGGTTTCATGCCATTCTAAAGCGAGGTAACGCCGAAAGCCTGCTGAAATGATCGACTAAACCGATGTTCAGAGGCATAATATGCTGTCATTATCATAATCATGAGCGACTTATGCCGCGGGATGGCATAGACCAAATAGGCTTTCGCATCCTGAGAGAACTGCAGAACGACGCACGGTTGAGTAACGTCGAACTCGCGCGGCGCGTTAACCTTTCACCCTCCCCGTGCCTGGCCCGGGTACGGGCGCTGGAAGCGCGCGGTGTCATCAGGCGTTACGTTGCGCTGGTCGATCCCGTCGCGATCGGCCTGGGATTGAGCGTATTCATTCAGGTAAGTCTGGAACGGCAAGCTGAGAGAACGCTGGAGCAATTTCAGTCTGCGGTCGCTCGATTCCCTGAAGTCGTTGAGTGCTATCTAATGACGGGCGACTCGGACTACCTGCTTCGGGTCGTGGTCCCGGACGTGCAGGCGCTCGAGAAATTCATACTCAATGGATTGACCAGAATCAGCGCAGTCGCAAACATACGATCCAGTTTTGCGCTAAAGCAGGTAAAGTACGACACGGCGCTGCCTTTGCCGCTGATCGACAAGTCCTCAACGCGGGCATGGAAATCCGGTTCCCGAGTGAAGTTCAATAGGCGAGCACTGAAGTAGTCACGACGATGGTTGCATCGAGATTAAGCCGTTGGGCCGGTAGCGCAATGCTGCTGCTGTTGCTCACGCCGTTGCAGGCCGCGACCAACGCGGATTGGACGACACCCATCGCGCCGTTTCGGATTGCCGGCAATCTCTACTACGTGGGCAGCCGGGACCTGGCCTCCTACCTCATCGTCACGCCACAGGGCGACATCCTGATCAATTCCAGTCTCGAGAGCTCGGTTCCGCTGATTCGCAGCAGCGTCGAGCAGCTTGGATTTAAATTCCAGGACGTGAAGATCCTGCTGATCAGTCATGCGCACTCGGACCATGATGCGGGCAGCGCCGAGATAAAACAGGAAACCGGTGCTCAATACATGGTCATGGATGGAGACGTGCCGGTCGTGGAGAGCGGCGGCGCCCAGGACTTCCAGTACCCCAACGAGCGCTATCCCGCACTGAAAGTTGACCGCGTACTGCATGATGCAGATCAGGTACGACTTGGAAATGCGCTGCTGATTGCACACAAAACTCCAGGGCACACGCGCGGCTGCACCACGTGGACGATGCAGGTGACGGATGGGCAGCGGCTCCTGAATGTCGTGATCGTTGGCAGCTGGAATGTCAATCCCGGCTATAGGCTGGTGGACCGGCCGGGACAAGCGGCTTCATATCCGGGGATTGCGGCAGACTTTCAGCACACTTTTCCGCTGCTCGCGACTCTACCCTGCGATGTTTTTTTGGGCGCGCACGGCGCGTATTTTCATATGCTGGAGAAACTGGAGCGCCTGCGCGCCGGGTCAAGCCAGAACGTCTGGATAGACCCGATCGGCTATCAAGCCGCCGTGGCGGAACGGCGGCAGGCCTTCGAGACAGAGCTGCTGCGCCAGCAAATGTCATCACGACCCGCAAACTGATCTGATCCGCGGATCCCCATGGCCGGCGCGTCGCGTATGCCATCTTTGTTCATCGGTCACGGCAACCCGATGAATGCGCTACAGGATAACGATTGGACCCGTGCCTGGGCGCAGTTGGGGACTGCACTGCCGCGCCCCAAAGCGGTGCTTTGCATCTCCGCGCATTGGTACCTGCCCGAGACCGCGGTCACCGCGCTCGCGCGGCCACCCACGATTCATGACTTCGGCGGATTTCCGCCGGCGCTATACCAGATCCAGTATCCGGCGCCGGGTTTGCCGGAGCTGGCCGCGCGCGTCGCGAGGCTATTGAACCCCGAACTTGTGAAAGCCGATAACGGGTGGGGATTGGATCACGGTGCCTGGTCGATTCTCATTCACCTGTATCCCGCCGCCGATGTTCCGGTCATTGAGCTGAGCATCAATGAGACCAAAGAGGCGAGCTGGCACTTCGATCTGGCGCGTCGGCTCAGGCCACTGCGCGATGAAGGCGTGCTCATCCTGGGCAGCGGCAATCTGGTGCACAACCTGCACGCCTACTCGTGGGGACGACACGCGATCGAGCCGTACGATTGGGCTCTGCGCTTTGAGCAAAGAGCGCGTGAATTGCTGCTCGCGGCCGATTTTTGGCCGCTCGTGGACTATGAGCAGCTGGGCAGCGATGCGCTGTTGTCCGCCCCGACACCAGATCATTACCTGCCTCTGCTCTACGTTCTGGCGCAACATCGCGAAGGCGAGTCAATCCGCTTTCCAGTCGCCGGCTTCGACGGCGGATCCATTTCCATGCTGGCGGTGCAGGTGGGATGAAGTGGTTTGGCAAATTGACGGATTAGTGCACTGCCCATAACATGACTCGCGGTTGCCCAATGCAACCCGAGTCCCCGGTCACTGTGTCACAGGACTCGCACAACTAACTCGTCTCACTCAATCCTCTGCCAAAGGGAGCGCTCAAATGTCGATCAAAAGTCAGATTGCCGCGTGCGCGGCGCTGCTGGGTCTTGCCTGCGCCAGTACCGCGGTGCTCGCGGATGACCATGCCTACACCGATGGCCCTGTCGTCAACGTGGCCTTCATTCGAACTGAATACGGCAAGTTCGACGACTATCTGAAGTTCCTCGACGGCACCTGGAAGGCCACGCAGGAAGCGGCAAAAAAAGCCGGGCTTGTCATCAGCTATCGGGTCATAACCGTGCAGCCGCGCGGCGAGAACGATCCGGACATCTACCTGGTCACCAACTATAAGAACTGGGCGGCCTTCGATGGCTTAACCGCAAAGATGGACGCGATCATGAAGCAGGTCGAGGGTTCCCTGGATAGCGTCGATCAGCACGCTGTGGAGCGCGGCAAGATTCGGCGAGTCCTGGGTGAATACACGGGTCAGGAACTGATCCTGAAATAGAACTATTGCATGTCCGCATCGTCGGCGCAGGTGGCGCTCGCAGCGCTGCTGCTCATCGCTGCCTGCGCCGGCGTTCGGGCCGATGCGCCCGCGGATTCGGCCGATGCCAATGATCCTTATCTTTGGCTCGAACAGCTCGATAGCGAGCGCGCCATGGACTGGGTGCGCGGGCAGAATGCGCAGACCCTGAGCGTACTCGAGCACGATCAGCGCTACCCCGCGCTGTACGCCGACGCGTTGACGATTGTGCAAGCGCAGGACCGGATTCCGGAGCCTCGGTTTCTGGCCGGGGACATCTATAACTTTTGGCAGGACGCGCAGCACGTGCGCGGCATCTGGCGCAAAACCAGTCTGCCCGATTATCGCAATCCGGCGCCCACGTGGAGCACAGTGCTCGA
>Ga0302324_100024079_pt1 | contig 11753 bp, 9 predicted proteins | sample Palsa_T0_1_FD_201949 | JGI IMG/M metagenome (GOLD analysis project Ga0302324, IMG submission 201949) | Peat permafrost microbial communities from Stordalen Mire near Abisko, Sweden - Palsa_T0_1 | ecosystem: Environmental > Terrestrial > Soil > Palsa > Peat permafrost | place: Sweden: Abisko... | reverse complement strand
GGATCGCGGATGCCGCGCCAGCGTTGCCTGACCGGATCGCAGCCCCTAAACTGATCCCCGTCGTGGCCATTGATTATCGAGGTTTCGCGCGGTGAGCAGAGATTACGAACCGGTTCCCTCCCAGTGGTACGAGAACCTCGAAGAAGAAGAACAGTTCCGCGTGCTGTCAGTCGACGAGGACTCGGAGCTCATCGAGATCGAGTACCTGGACGGCGACATCGAAGAGCTCGATGTCGAGGCCTGGCATGAGATGGACCTAGAACGGATCGCCGAGCCCGAGGGCTGGGCCGAATCCCAGAAAGCCGAGGAAGCAGAAGACGAGGACGACGACTGGGACGAGGATGAGGACGAGGAGGATGAAGACGACGAGGACGACGAGGACGACGAGGACGAAACCGAGGATCGCGACGCCTATTAAATTGGCGCGGCCGATGCTTGAAATGAGCGCCGCCGGCCCCCACGGTGACGAGACCGCCAGCGGCCCGGTAGAGTGCCGCGCTGGAAGCCCGAGACGCCCGCCATGAAGCGCATTCTGCTCTTTCTTATCACGAACCTTGCGATCGTCCTCCTGCTGTCGATCGTCGCGCAGCTCCTGGGGATCGACCGTTGGCTGGCAAGCCAGGGCAGCAGCCTCTCGAGCCTCCTGGTGTTTGCGGCGTTCTTCGGATTCGCAGGATCGCTCGTGTCGCTTGCGATGTCGAAGTGGCTGGCGAAACGTTCCATGGGGGTACGCGTCATCGATCCGCAGTCGGCGAACTCATCCGAACAGCGCCTCCTCAACATCGTGCGCGGCCTTGCCCAGCACGCCAGCATCGGCATGCCCGAGGTCGGAATTTTCGACTCCCCGGCGCCTAATGCCTTCGCCACCGGCGCACGGCGTGACAACGCGCTAGTGGCGGTCAGCAGCGGTCTACTCGCGCGTATGAACGAGCAGGAGCTGCAGGCCGTACTCGGCCACGAGATCACGCACGTCTCAAACGGCGACATGGTGACGCTTGCGCTCATCCAGGGCGTCGTCAACACCTTCGTCATCGTGCTGTCGCGCATCGTCGGCAATATTGTCGACCGCGCCGTGTTCCGCTCCGACCGCGGCCAGGGGCCCGGATACTTTATTTCGGTGATCGTCGCTCAGCTCGTCCTCGGCGTGCTCGCGAGCATCATCGTCCTGTGGTTCTCGCGGCGGCGTGAGTTCCGCGCCGATCTGGGCGGTGCGCGCTTGGCCGGCACCAACAACATGATCGCGGCGCTCGAGCGGCTGAAGGCAGCCCAGGAGGAGCCGCCGCTGCCCGCGCAGCTTGAGGCCTTCGGAATCGCCTCGGAAAAAGTTTCGACCGGATTCGCGCGCCTCTTCATGAGCCATCCGCCGCTTGACGAGCGCATCGCGGCGCTGCGCACCGCGGCACTCGCTTAGCCATACCACTTGCGCCGCAGCGCGGCGGATTTCCACAATGCGCGCATGTCCACCGCTATGACATCGCCCGCGGCCGGATCCGCGGCAGATCAGCTGGTGCGGATCCTGGGCCCTGACGGTTTTCTGCGCTCGGCAACCGACGTTGCGCCCTTTCTCACCGATCATCGCAAGCTCTATCGCGGTCGCGCACTGGGCGTCGCCGTGCCGCGCAGCGTCGAGCAGATCTGCGCGCTTCTGGCATTTTGCAACCAGGAAAGAATCGGCGTCGTGCCGCAGGGAGGCAACACCGGCTACTGCGGCGGGGCAACGCCCGATGAGTCGGGACAGCAGGTCGTGCTTGCGCTTGCGCGCCTGAAGCGCATCCGCTCGGTCGATCCCCTCAATTATTCGCTGCTCGCCGAAGCCGGCTGCACGCTGCACGAGGTGCAGACGGCCGCAGCCCAAGCCGCGCGGCTTTTCCCCTTGAGCCTGGGATCCGAGGGCAGCTGTCAGATCGGCGGCAATCTCTCCACCAACGCCGGCGGCACGAGCGTGCTGCGCTACGGAATGATGCGCGATCTGGTACTCGGGCTTGAGGTAGTGCTCGCCGACGGACGCATCCTGCCGTGCACGCAGGGGCTGCGTAAGGACAACACCGGCTATGATGTGAAGTCGCTCTTTCTGGGCGCCGAGGGCACCCTTGGTGTCATCACGGCGGCGCAACTTAAGCTCTTCCCGCAGATCCGCTCGACGGCCACCGCATTCGTCGCACTGCCCGATATTGCATCTGCCGTGCGCCTGCTCGCCGAATTGCGCGACGCCAGCGGCGATCGCGTCAGTTCCTTTGAGCTCATACCGCGCATCGCGGTGGAGCTTGCAATGCGGCATATCCCCAACGTCGCCGATCCGCTCGCCGGGCCCTATCCCTGGTATGCGCTGTGCGAGCTTACATCCTCGCAGCAGGACGAGCCCCTGGGCGCGCTGCTCGAACGCGCGCTCGAGGATGCTCTGGCGCGCGCCCTCATCCTCGATGCCACGATCTCGCAGAGTGAGCGTGAGCGGGCTCAGCTGTGGCGCTTGCGGGAAAACGTTCCCGAGGCGCAGCGCCTGGACGGTGCAAGCCTGAAGCACGACCTGTCCCTGCCGATCACTGTTCTGCCACAATTTGTCGAACGCGCCGGGCAGTGGCTCGCCGCCAACGTCCCGGACGGGCGGCTCGTCGCCTACGGCCACGTGGGAGATGGCAACCTGCACTTCAATCTCAATCAGGCGCCGGGCGCGGACCGGGAGGCCTTTCTCGCGCGTGAAGCGAGCATCAAGCGCGCCCTGCATGATCTCGTGCAGGAATTTGGCGGCAGCTTCAGCGCCGAGCACGGCATAGGGCAGCTTAAAGTCGGCGAGCTCGAACGCTACGCGCCGGCGGTGGAGCTTGATCTCATGCACGCCATCAAATACGCGCTGGACCCGCGCGGCATTCTGAACCCCGGCAAGGTATTGAAGAGGCCCACGCCTTGAGCGCAAGAGCCATGGCTGCGCTCGCGCTGACCTTCATCGGAGCCGCCGCGTGCACGTCGCACGAACCGCCGCCCGCAAGTACCGTGCCGCCGCCTGCGGTGCGGCTTGCCGACGGTGCGCCGCAGATCGCGGATTCGGCTGACGGCGTGCATATCGAGTATCAGGTCTACGGACACGGTGAGCCGGCGGTGGTGCTCGTGCACGGCTGGTCAAATAACGCCAACTACTGGGACGCGCAGCTCGATGACCTGAAGGCGCACTACACCGTCGTGACACTGAACCTCGCCGGCCACGGCGCCTCGGGCAAGAACCGCACGGACTGGTCCATCGAAAACTATGCGCAGGACGTCATCGCCGTCGTGCACGAGATTGACGAGCCGAAAATCATCCTCGTCGGGCATGCGATGGCGGGGCCCGTCGTGCTCGAGGCGGCGCGCCGCAGCGGCGCGCGAGTCATTGGCGTCATTGTCGTGGATTCCCTGAAATCGATCGGCCTGCCGCCGATGTCGAAGGCCGAGTTTGACGGCCTCGTGCAACCGTTTCGCAGCGATTTCATCGGCCATATGCACGAGTTTGTCGGCCAATATCTTTTCGCCAAGGACGCCGACCCTCTGTTTGTACGCAAGGTGGCCGACGACATGGCGCATGCATCCCCACAGGTCGCCATTCCTTCACTTGAGGCCCTGTACCGCTACGACTTTGGCGCAGTGTTGGCGCAGATCCACGTGCCGATCATTGCCATCAATTCGGATCTGGACATGCCGACAGACGAGGCGCGCATCAGAAAATCGGCGCCGACATTTCGCAGTATCGTGCTGCCCGGCACCGGCCACTTTCTCATGATGCAGGCGCCGCAACGCTTCAATCCGGTACTGCTGCACGAGATCGCCGCGCTCGCCAAGGCTTGAGCCTACGCTACCCGCACGAGTCCTTCCTGCGCGGTGCTGGCGACCAAGCGTCCATCGCGGGCAAACACACTGGCGCGTGCGAAGCCACGCGCTCCTTGCGCGCTCGGACTGTCGAGCGCGTACAGCAGCCATTCATCCACCCTGAGCGTACGATGAAACCACATCGCATGATCGATGCTCGCCATGACCACCTTGTTGCTGAGGAACGAGGTGCCGTGCGGCAGCGTCGCCGTGTCGAGGAGGTACAGATCCGAGACGTAAGCGAGCACACAGCGGTGCAGCATCTGCTCATCCGGCAGGCGCGCGACAGCACGGAACCACACCTGCCGTGATGGCGCTTCACGGCGCGGTTCCAGATAGTTGCTCGGCTGCACCTCACGAAACTCGAACGGCCACGGCATCTCGACGAAGCGCCGCAGTCGCTCGGGCACCCGGGCGGGCATCTCTCTCAGGATCTCGCGCAGGGGCTCGGTTGCATCGGGCAGGCTCTCCGGAGGGGGCACCTCGGGCATGCCGATCTGGTGGTCAAATCCACTCTCGGCGATCTGGAACGATGCGGCCATGGTAAAGATCTGCTCACCATGCTGAATCGCGACCACGCGACGGCTCGAGAAACTCTTGCCGTCGCGGCTGCGGTCGACGTCGTAGATGATGGGCGCGCGGCAGTCGCCGCGCCGCAGGAAATACGCATGCAGAGAATGTGCCATGCGCTCCGCGGGCACGGTCGCCGATGCCGCGCGCAGCGCCTGCCCCAGCACCTGGCCGCCGAACACCTGCGGGCTACCGATGTCCTGACTCTGGCCCCTGAAAAGATTGACCTCGAGCGGCTCGAGCTCAAATACGCTCAGGAGGTCAAAGATGCGCGAGTCATTTGACTGCAATGGCGGCCTGCTCGTGACAAGCTTCACCCAATGGTGAAATCACCGTTCATAAGACCGTTGTGGCCGGGGAACGTGCACATGTACTTGTACGCCTGGCCTTTCTTCAGGAGCGAAGTCGCGAACGTGACGCTCGTCGACTCGCCGCCGCCCACCACCTTCGTGTGCGCGATGACACGCGGGTCGTCCTTCTTCACGAAATTGTTGGCAATTCCGGCCGCCAGTCCGTCGTTTGCCACCGCGGTCATATCCTCGGCCTTCACGAGCACCCAGTCGTGACCCATGCTTTGCGCCGGCAGCTTGCCGATGTGCGTCAGAGTGAGCTCGACGGAAGTGCAGTCCGGGGTGATCGACAGAGATTTCTTGTCGTATTGAATGCTGTCGTTGCCGGTGATCGCAAGCTTGCACTCCTTGGCCGCCTGCGCAGGGGATGCGAGCATGAGCGCGGGCACCGCAACAATGAGCAGCGCCACAAACGAGTGTCGGGTGAGGGTCATGGGATTCTCCGTTGTTGTATCAAGAGCTGGTGACGCCGAGCCGTTTCTGCATGATCGGGCTCGTGGTCGTATATTGCAGGAATTGCTTTTTTTCCGGAAATAAATGGTGCTGGATGCCAAAAGCGGCCAGCGCCGCCTCATGGAAGCCGGAGAGAATGAGCTTTTTCTTGCCTGGATAGTAGTTGATGTCGCCGACGGCGAATACGCCCGGCAGACTCGTCTGAAAAGACTCGGTGTCGACGAGCAATGCCTTCTTCTCAAGCGCGAGACCCCATTCTGCGACCGGCCCCAATTTCGGATGCAGGCCGAAAAAGACGAGGAGCCGATCCGCCTCGAGTGCGTGCGTCAGGCCATCCTTCGCTTTCACGTTGACACCGCGCAGTTTGCCCTCCTCGAGGATGAGCGAATGCGGCAGCGCCTCGAAATAGCGGATGCGGCCTTCCTGCGCAAGCTCGCGCATCTTCGCGACCGAGGCGGGCACGGCGCGAAATTCCGGCCGCCGGTGCACTAGCGTGACGCTGCTCGCCTTGGTCGCAAGCTCGAGCGTCCAGTCGAGCGCCGAGTCGCCGCCGCCGAAAATCACCAAATGCTGCCCATGCAGATCCGCCGCGCGGCGCACGCGGTAATGAATGTGCACATCTTCAAACGCCTGCGCGCCTTCGAGGCCGATGCGCCGCGGTTGAAACGAGCCGACGCCGGCGGCGATAACGACCGCGCCGGCATCGAAAGTGGTGCCGGTTGCCGTGCGGATCAGAAAGCGTCCGCTATCGAGCTTCGCGAACTCGCTCACTTCCTGGCCGAGGTGAAACTGCGGATTGAAGGGCTTGATCTGCTGCATCAGCCGATCAACGAGCTCCTGCGCGTTGCACACGGGCAGCGCCGGAATATCGTAAATAGGCTTGTCTGGATAAAGCTCGGCGCACTGTCCACCGGGATGCGCCAGAGAATCCACGATGTGGGCGTTAAGACCCAGGAGACCGAGCTCGAAGGCCTGGAAAAGACCGCATGGGCCCGCGCCGATGATCACGACGTCGGTCGTGATGGTGGCAGCCGTTGCGGAAAGTGGAACGCTCATGTGCGTGCGTTATAACCTGAAGACAGGCGCGGTCGCGCGACCTTTAGGGCACACAGGCCGTTGTCGAAGGACGCAACAATCTTGTGCACCCGAGTGACAAGCTTGGGGATCATTTTAAAACTCGCTGATCGGCGGCGGGTATTTGGCCGAGCTTCGCTCCGGCGCGGGCTGCTCCCCAACCTCAAGCGCCTCAAGCTTTACCCTCAGAGCCGCGCGTATTGTACCCCAGATTCGCAGCTTCGGGGCGCGGCGCCTAGCCACACTAAAAACTTGAGCATCGCAGCGCAACCGCAAGGGTCACAAGGTTGCAGTCGAGGCTCAATTTTAAAGAATCCAATCGAGCTGTGCGTCGGCCGCGCCTGATCACCGTGCCAACGGCAACTCGACAAGTTCGTCGTCGCGCGCGCTCGCGGCTGCGCTGCCTCTGGAAGGCGGCGGGCGCTCGTGTGCCGCTTCAGAGGCACTCGCTTAGAAAGTCCCCTCGGGCAAGTCTGGGGATTTGACACGAATCTCGGGGAGGCCACGCTCAGGCAGGGACTGTAGTTCTTCCAACGCATGCACGTGCAGCGCGCCGGTCGCTCCGGCGAGGCCCACATTGCCGGACTTGATCGCGGCATACGATTGGATGGCGATTTCAATGAGCCGTCCGTGCTCGGCAGCATAACGAACCAGGCGTTGCTGCAAGGATTCGTTCTCACTCTGGAGCGAATCCCGGCGGGCTGCGCCGAAGGACGTCACGGCGTCCGCGATCGCGTTGTCGAGACAGCGGTTCAGCGTGCGAAATTCGTCAGTGGAGATGGGTATGTCCTGCTCCACCGCCAACCCCGTAACGGACTGGCACACGTCCCCATAATCGTGGACCACCTGATCGATCCGATATCCGAGGCGCAACAGCTCGGCGCCGTGTAAGGCCGCGGCGCGGCCGATGGCGGTAGGAGCCGGCGAGCTTTCTGCATGGGCGTCCGCCCGAGTGGGTGTGAGTTGTTCGGCACGCAGCGTGCCGACCAGCTGTTCGAGAAACAGCGGCACACCATGATCTATTGACCCGGGAGTAGCGGTAGGCTCGCACCTCTGGGCCACCTTTGCCCGGCAACGCGTGATTAATTCTTCGCGATTTGCCGTTAAGAAGTCGTGGAGCATGGCACAAAGTTATTCCTTGGCCGAGCGTGTGTCGGTGCGCACGCACACATAAGCGTCACGGGTCCGTTATTGCGAGAATGCGTACCCGGACTTGCCCTCTTTGGCCTTGTACATCGCCCGGTCGGCGCTCACGATCAGCGCCTGCGAAGTCGCGCCGTCCTTCGTGAACATCGAGATTCCTATGCTGGCCTCGAGACTGAGATTGACCTTAACGTCCCCTACACTGACGGAGCATGGCGCCCGAATCGCCTTTAGGATCTTTGCGGCAATCGCCTCAATGTCAGAATGCCGGTGAATCTGCGTCAGCAAGCATATGAATTCGTCGCCACCGTAGCGGCTGACCGTGTCCTCGTCGCGATTAGTGTGCTTGAGGCGCTCTGCAATAGTCTGTAGGACGGAGTCGCCCGACAGGTGCCCATAGGTATCGTTAATGTCCTTGAATTTATCCAGGTCGACGAAAATAACGGCGATCGTCCAGCGATGGCGCTTGGCCTGCGCAATGCCATGTTCAATTCGATCGTTGAACAGTGCGCGGTTCGGTAGCCCGGTCAAACCGTCATGCAATGCCAGATTGCGGGCGCCTGCCTCCTGTTCCACCGCCGCTGCCAACTGATGATCGACTGTGACCCGGTCTCTAACCGCCTCGGCGAGCGCCCGATTCACGACCACGAGCCGCTCGGACGCCTCTTGCAATTTGCTTCTGACTGCCTCGCTTTGCTCGAGCGCGTTTGCGTCGTCATGCGGCAGCTTCGCGTTCGACAGCCCGCGCCGGATAGCTCTCGTGACGCAGCTCATCTCCTCAGCGGACTGACTGATGAGTTCTTTGACGTGCTCGCTTTGCTGCAGCACTTCGGTAAGGAACTCAAGCGGCACGGTAGTCGGACGCTCGAGTCTCACGTATTAGGTTCGCACCAGTCTGGAATTCCAGGCTGTTGACAGCATCCCGAAGAGATTCGAAGCGCGCCGCGTCCATCAATGTGCTCAAGCGCTGCGACAGGGCGCCAAATTTATCGATCGCGGCGAGATTCTGAGCCTCCAGCAGCTCACGCAGCTCATCAATATCCGAAGATTTTATGACGCCAAGACCCGGCAGGCGCCCATCCTCGCCAGGATCCGGTTGTGCGCCCGTCCTCATCCAGCGCTCCGCCTCTTCGCCCAACGTGCTGAGCGCCGCTGCCAATTGCACGAGTGTCTCATTAACGATTTTGGCGGGACGGCCCCTCTCAAGGGCGATCATAGCCGCACCCGCCCATTGCACTACGCTACTCGCGCCGATGATTCCCGCGCTTCCCTTTAGCTTGTGTGTACGCGCCTTGAGCCTGCTTCTGGTACTTGCATCATCCGGCGACAGGCTGATAGGCAATGCCAGGTCCGCGAAGTCCCGCAGAACACGCCCCAGCAGCGATTTGAACAGCTCGATGTCCTCTCCAAACATTTGTTCAACAACGCCGACGTCAATGGACGGCGGGTACGGGCTGTCCGCGATGCGACCGGCGGGGATCGCGTCGAGCATCACTAATGGGATTGGCTCGCCACGGGCATGTTCGACCAGCCGCCTCACCTTGCGGATGAGTGCCTGAGGCTCGAACGGCTTGCTGACGAAATCGTTCATCCCGGCCTCAAGCGAGCGCTGGCGCTCGCCAACGAGCGCGCCAGCCGTCAGTGCCACGATCGGCAGGATCTGCAGGTTTAACGCGCCCCTGATCTGCCGCGTTGCCCCGTTACCATCGAGGATCGGCATCTGTATATCCATCAGCACGGCATCGAGTTGCTGCCCATGGAAACGTACATACTCCACCGCCGCCGTGCCATCAGAACAGGTGGCGACGACCGCGCCCTGCTTCTCCAGAATTCGTCGTGCAACCTGCACATTGATGTCGCTGTCATCGGCTACCAGCACGTGCACGCCGCATAGCCATTGAGCATCGCGTCCACCAAAATTCGTGGATTGCAAGACGCGCTCGTGGCTCTCCGGTCTGTTGGCAGTAATGGCATTGACGGCATTAAACAATGCTGAACTCGTCAGTGGCCGCAGCAGCACGACATCCATTGCACGCTTCGCCTTGCGGTGCCGCGCGTATGATTGCTTATTGTCGGCAACTAGAATCGCTGGTGGCATCGCACCGTGTCCGCCGTTCTGCTCCAGGCGTGCATGAAGCTGGCGCGTATCGACGCCGCCCGGCGATAGATTCAGCACGATCACATCCGGCGATGCCCGCGGCTCGGCATTGTTCAGAGTGTCGAGCAGCTGCTCGTCCGTGCAGACGACCGTCGGACTCCAGCCGAGCGCCCGTACCATCGCTTCAATCCCGTCTGCCACGTCGCCGCGAGAATCCGCGACCAGAATCTGTAAGCCACCTACGCCGGGCGCGACGCCCGCAACATCGATGCCGTGCGCAATCTGCAGCGGGATCTCAATCCAGAATGTGCTCCCGACCGCGACAGTGCTGCTGACGCCAATCTCGCCACCCATTAATTCGACGAAGCGGCGCGCAATTGACAGACCCAGTCCGGTACCGCCAAAACGACGTGTCGTCGATGCATCGGCTTGCGTGAACGGCGCAAACAGTCGTTCAAGCATATCGGCCTCGATGCCGACACCGGTATCGTTCACTTCGCAGCGCAGACGCACGCGATCGAAAGATTGTTCAGTGCAAAAGGTCTTCAGCTCCACGTGCCCAGCCTGTGTGAATTTGATCCCGTTGTTCACTAGGTTGACTAGGATCTGACGCAGGCGCGATGCATCGCCTCTGGCGAGGCGCGGCAGATCGGCGGCAGATCGTAGATTCAGCTCGATACCCTTGGCCGCCGCTTGCGACGCCAACATTTGTGAGACGTTGCGCACCAGGACCGGCAAGTCGAAGCTCTCGTCCTCGAGCGACATCTCGCCAGCCTCGATCTTCGACAGATCGAGCACGTTATTGACGACCCCCAATAGTGCTCGTCCGGCAAATTGGATCTTGCCAACGTACTGCGTCTGATCTTCGCTGAGCGTGGTCTGTTCCAGGAGATACCCAAGACCGATGATGGCATTTAACGGAGTACGTATTTCGTGGCTCATGTTAGCGAGGAACTCACTCTTGGCTCCGCTTGCCTGTTCCGCCTTTCCCCTTGCCGCCCGCAGCGATTCCTCGTACATGGCCTGGTGCGTCACATCGTGCGCCACGCCCACATAGCCCAAAAGCTCGCCGGTCGTGACGTACATTGGGGTCAGCACCAGCGAAACAGTAATGCGTTCCCCGTTCTTGCGCAGGTACGTCCATGCGCGCGGTTGCCCGTGGAGCGCAGCCTCGGTCAGCACCAGGGCACCATTCACGCTGCGCCCATGTTGCGCACCGAGTTCCTCAGCGCATATGCGAATCTCGTCGGCATCGTGGAAACTAGCCAGTGTTGCGAGCCCGATGACCTCTTCGCTGGTGTAACCGAGCATTTGCTCGGCGCCCGCGTTGAACACCGTTACGCTCAGGTTTGGGTCACACGCGATGATGGATATGTCCGACGCCGAGTCGAGCACCGTTCTCAGCAACGACGAGACCGTTGCTATTGTTTGCTCGGCGCAGCGCCTCTCGGTGATATCGCGAATGTATCCGAGCAAGTTGCCGTCCGGCAGCATGGTCGCAACCGCGTCCGCCTCGAAAATCGAACCATCCTTGCGTCGCAGTCGCCAAATCCGTCGCCTGTCGGCCTCGGCATCGGACGTTATGAATGGCAGACCGACCCAGGGCAGCTGCATCTCGTCCAGGAAGGTCGAGGAAGAAAGTCCCAGCAGTTCCTCGCGGGTGTAGCCCAGCATCAGGCACATGCTGGGGTTGACGTCAAGGCAACGACTGTCTTGCCCTATGATAACGATGCCGTCGGGCGCGCATTTGAAGTGCGCGCTGTAGCGCGCCTCGCTGGCCCGTTGCTGCTCCTCGGCGCGCTTTCGTACGGTTATATCCTGCATCGTCCCGCGCAGGCCGACTACGGTGCCATCGTCGGAACAGGTCGCCTCGCCGCGCGCATTGATCATCAGCGTCGCGCCGTCGCCTCGCAGCCCCGGCACTTCCACGTCGAAGGCCGTTCCTGTACGAACCAACTCCTGCACCGCGGCGTTGAGTTGGTTCCATGCGTCCGGTGGAAAGAGCAAACCACCCCAGTCGGCGAACGGCGCTCCCTCGGCGCGCCGAAACACCGAGTGCAGCTCCGCAGATAACTGCGTTTCGCCGGTTTGCGCTTTCCAGGTCCAGCTCCCTACATGGGTGAGCCGCTCGGCGTTGGCGAGCTCGGATTCGCGTGCCTCAAGCGTGGCCTGGGTCAGTGACAATTGCGCATTACGCGCCAGCAGGCGCTCATTGACTATGAGAAGTTCAT
>Ga0302324_100024078_pt1 | contig 11753 bp, 11 predicted proteins | sample Palsa_T0_1_FD_201949 | JGI IMG/M metagenome (GOLD analysis project Ga0302324, IMG submission 201949) | Peat permafrost microbial communities from Stordalen Mire near Abisko, Sweden - Palsa_T0_1 | ecosystem: Environmental > Terrestrial > Soil > Palsa > Peat permafrost | place: Sweden: Abisko... | reverse complement strand
CCGCCGTCGCCCGACACGACAGCTTTCTGCCTGCTCAGGAGGTCATTTAAATCTCAGCCCCGGACGACACCCTGCTGAGAACCGGTGGATCAAGGTTTAGGTCGGCCGATCCGTGCGGAGGGGTGTTGGCTGTGGTGTGAGTTCGCTGGCGCTCGTGGTGGTGGCGCAGACCGTCGCGAATCTCGTCGTGCGCTTGTGTGACGGCGGCATCCAGCTGGGCGTCGATGTCGGTCGACGCGGGCGCGTCGGGAAACTCCGGCGCGGATGGGCCGGTCGGCGTCTGCTCTGTTCGGCGGTGATTGCATCTAGTGCATCGTCGACATCGTCGCCATCGAGGTAGGCGCCCAGACCGGCGCCGAGTGGTCCGGCGCCGTTCAGCGCGTCGGCGCCGGCGAACCGGTTACGGTCCGAACCGGTCGTCGGCCGACGGCTAGATCGACGGGCTGGGACTCGTTCTGGCTTGGCCCCTCGCTTGCGGCGAAGTTCGGCCAACTGGTCGACGGGCTCGACAGGCGGTGGTGAGCTGTTGTCCGAGGTGGCCATCGCTTAATGTTACTGGCAGGTAAGGCGATCTAACGATAGAGTGGGTTCTTACATTATGAACGAAGCGCAGACGATCGCCAGCGAGAAACTGGCTGGCTCGACCGACTTTTTCTCCGTCTCGGAGTTGGCCGAGATCCTCGGGCTGCATGCCGCCACGATCCGGCTGTGGATCCGTGAAGAGCGCTTGCCATCGGCCCGCAAGGACGGCCGTAGGTATCTGATCCGCGGCGACGAGATCGCCGAACTGCTCGCTGCGACGCCGACTCTCGGATACGCGCACCGGCCTGCGCGCGAGGCGCGACGCGAGCTCGAGGCATCGATCGACACTGGCCCGCGCCCGCAGGAGACGGGTGCTCGCGCGCTGGCGACCGGCCTGCTTCAGCGGGGACTGTCGTGACCGACGACGAACCGCTCGTCTCGAAACAGGTCATCAAGGAGCACCAGGTCGCGCAGGACCGACGTTGGCGCAGCGCCGTTCGAGCCTTTGATCCGACCCCGGACCGCCTCCGTGAGCTCGCGGCCGCCGCCAACGGCCAGGCCCGGGTGATCCGACTGGCCGAACTGGGTGGCATGAATTGGAACCCGCTGCCAGGTGCGCGCGACTGGCAGCTAGCCGAAGGCCTCGACAACGAGAGCACGCGCGAGGGCCCGCCGCAGCTGTGGAAGGTGTACGACAAGCGGCGGCGCGCGCTCGGGCTGGCGATGGAGGGCAGCGACAGCCGTCGAGTCGCCGAGGGGTTTGAGGCCCTGCGCGACAGCATCCGCGCGATCGCGGACGCGCTGGATCCGGTCGCTGCCGATGACCTACCGGAAGCGGAGACCGGAACGGGCTGATGCTCTGGCTGTACGTGGGGTGGCGAGTGCTGCGTCGCGTATGGCTGGTGCTGCTCGCTGGAACGGTCGCGCTGGTCGTGCTGGCCGCTCATCCTCAGGCGGAGCTGCGTCAGGCCGAGCATGGCCGCGGCTCGTTGGGGCACCAAGTGCAACGGCTGCGGCGCGACCTGCAACGGGGACGTGAACGGCACCTGCGACCTCCGGACGATCGATCTGATCACCCGCCGAGGGTTGAGCGGAGCGGGAGCCGTTAGTGCCCTTATCGGGCGGCTTGATGTCAGTCGCTGGCTAACCCCCGACTGTTCTCCGATCCCACCTGAAGTTTACCGAAAGATGCCCGCACATCGAGGTGTTTCAGGCCACATCGTCGATCTGGGGCGGATCGGACCGTCGCGAGTACCCCTGGAGCACACTTCTACTTGACTCATGGATGCGCAGACAGTCCCGACACCCGCTTCCGCTTCGAGCATGCCGATGACGGAGCAGCAGCCTGCGCGACCCCTCCTCGAATGGCGACGTAGGGGAAGTCTGGTTACCGCGGACGGGCGGTGCTTGTCAGAGATCGTTGACCAGTTGCGTGACGCGCTGGGCGATCTCGTCGCGGATCTCACGGACCCGTTCGATTGGCTGACCGGCGGGGTCGGGCAGCTCCCAGTCGATGTACTGCTTGCCCGGGATGAACGGGCACTGATCCCCGCAGCCCATCGTCACGACAATGTCCGCCTCCCGGGCGAGCTCGGGCGTGAGCAGCCGTGGGGTGCGGTCGCCGAGTTCGATGTCGAGCTCGCGCATCACTCGCACGACCTCGGGATGGACGTGGTCGGCCGGCGTCGTGCCGGCCGAGAGCGCCCGGTTGGCGTCCCCGGCGGCGCGTTCGAACAACGCCTGGCTGATCTGGGAGCGTCCGGCGTTGTGCCGGCAGACGAACAGGACGGTAGTCACGCCTGAAGTATTGCATTGACAACCATCTCTTCAATCGATATTCCTGTATCCATGAGTATCGATCTAGAGCTCGCCCCCAAGACCAAGCGCCCCGCCGGGGAGCCGTGCTGCGCGCCGGTGGTCTACCCCGACGTCAACCGGGACCAGGCCGCTCGGATTGCCGAGGTCGCCAAGGCGCTCGGTGACCCCGTCCGGGTGCAGTTGATCGACGTCTTGCGAAAGCACGCCGGCAAGGTCTGCGTCTGTGAGCTGGTGCCCCTGTTCGATCTGTCTCAGCCGACCGTCTCTCACCACCTCAAGGTGCTGCGCCAGGCCGGCCTGGTCGGGTCTGAGCGCCAAGGGCTGTGGGCCTACTACTACGTGACCCCCAACGCGCTGGCCGACCTCGCCGGCTGGCTGAACTAGCCCCCTCCACCACCCAAGGAGTCGTCGTGACCGTTCCGACTGACCAGACCGAACTGCGCGACGTCGTGCGCGCCAAGTACGCCACCGCCGCGACCACCACCACTGAACGCAACGCCAGCTGCCGCTCAGCCGAGGGCGCGATCATCACCGACGAGCAACGCGAGCAGTTCGGCTCCCCGCTCTATGACGCCGAGGACCGTGAGCAGCTGCCCGACGCGGCGGTGCTCGCATCCCTGGGGTGCGGCAACCCGATCGCGATCGCCGAGCTCCATGAGGGCGAGACCGTGCTTGACCTCGGGTCCGGCGGCGGGATCGACGTGCTGCTGTCCGCCAAACGGGTCGGGCCATCGGGCCTGGCGTACGGGCTGGACATGACCGACGAGATGCTTGACCTCGCCCAGCGCAACCAGGCCGAGGCGGGTGTGAGCAACGTGCAATGGCTGCGCGGCCACATCGAGCAGATCCCGCTGCCCTCAGACAGCGTCGACGTGATCATCTCCAACTGCGTGATCAACCTCTCCGGCGACAAACCTCAAGTCCTACGCGAAGCCGCGCGGGTGCTGAAGCCCGGCGGGCGGTTCGCCGTCTCAGACGTCATCGCCGACCCCGACATGGACCAGGCCACCCGCTCAGACATGCAGGCCTACACAGGTTGCATCGCCGGGGCGCTGACCCGGGACGAGTTCACCGACGCGCTGACCGCCGCCGGCCTCACCGACATCACGATCACCGAAACCCACCGCGTCCACACGGCCGCCGCTTCAGCGATCGTCCGCGCCTCCAAGCCGGATCCCGGCTGTTGCTCGACCACCGCCCAGGCGTCCTGCTGCGAGCCGTCTGCCAAGGACGGCTGCTGCGACACCGCGTCGACCAGCTCCGGCGGGTGCGGCTGCCAATAGCCGGCCTCCCGGTTCAAGAATCCGCGACAGCCTCCGCTGGCGCGGAGGGCGCCGGCGGGACTGCTGCTCTAGTCGCCGCACGAGCAAAGCGGAAGCCAACGGGCTCGCGCCCCCTCGGGCGACAAGGGGGAAGTGGGTCAGATGCACGCTCCGATGATCGACGAGCCCGCGAGAGACTACGTCCCGCCCCGCTGAACACAGCGTCGTCGTGGCCTCAGCGACTCGGGGATCCGCGCCCGGCCCCAGCGCCTGCTCATGTGGCGGGCGTTGTTGCTGCTTCTGTAACCCTCGAGAACGTTGTCGCTGGCTACATCCAAACCGCCCGACTCGCATCGGCAAAATAGAACTCGTGACAACGTCACGACTTCTAGCCCCCAAGTCGAACTAGGACCGCCTTACCGCCCCAAGAGGCTCGAGTGCCTGCAGCTGGTCTCGCTGGCCTTCCAGTCAGAGAGAGCAGACTGTCTAGGAAAATCATCCACAACGACGGCTCGGCCCCAGAACCCCCGACTCCACCAAAACCAGGGCGGATCACAGTCTCCGCGAACCCAGGCCAGCTCAGTAGTGAGTGCTCCGGCTCGGAAGTTCGCCGAAGCCTCCGCTCAGGCGTCGCCTGCGGGGGGTAGGTCGAGTCGGTCCAACGTGTTGGCGCACCCGCCGCCCCGGCAGTTAGATTACGCGCCCGGCACGCCGTTCGGGTAGCTAACTCCCGTACTCGAGGCCCCTTTCTTCGTGATCGCCGTGCCCTCCGGCGACATCAAGTACCAACGCCCGCCGTAGCTTTCAACCCGCTGGCCGCTCGTGCTTCCGGGCGGCTCGGGTACCTCGCCGACCGAGGTACCCGATACGTGCGTATAGAGGGCCCAGCCGTCGTACGTGACCACCCTGCCGCCAGGTTGGGTTCGGATCACTGCCAATCAGCGATACCTTTGCCTGCCCGGTAACGCCGGGTTTCGTGTTGGCCGGCAACTGCAGCGGATGCCAGGCGGACCGGCACGAGAATACGCACGTGACTCTGCTGCGCCTGTCGGCTTCGAAGATGTACACAGTCAGGCCTCGGGCATCAACGACTACGTCCCCGTATGGTGCGATGTTCGTGGAGCCGACAGTAGCCCTCGACGTGGAGGAAGCGACGAAGCCTGGCGAGCCGCCCGGGCCGGTGATCGTTCTGGTCACCGGCCCGTGCTCAACCGAGCGACTCCCGCCACAACCCACGATCGCAAGCGTCAATAAAGCAGCTAGGCCACACGTATCGCTTGCCCATTCGTAACTGCCGTCACCGACCGCCTACGGGACCGTATCGGGTAGGGCGCCGTTGGCGCCTAGCTTGTAGGCGATGATCAGTGGCTTTTCGGTCTTCGACTGGGCAAAACTCGCCGCGGTGATCAGGTAGTCGCCGTCGACCGCGATCGGGGCGTTCGTCCCCGCGGACATCGGCTTGTTCAGCAGCACAGCGCCGGTGCTCGCGTTGAATGCGTATAGGTGGCCGTTGTACGTGGTCGTGACCACGACGTTGTTTGTCACCGTCGCGGCACCGAATAGAGGCGAGGGAAGCTTGTCGTCCCACTCGACCTTCCCCGTGTCCTGGTTGACCGCAACCATCTCACCCGTGGCCTTGGCCTGGCCGGCCGCGAACGCCGCAAAGAACGCCTTGGAGGCCGCCGGCGGGCTGACGTATCCCGTTGACGGCACCTTCAGGTGCTGGTCTTGCACCGCGGCGAAAACGGTCGTGCCGTTGGATGCCGGCTGGGTCTCAATTCCACCTTCCAGCCAAGGCTCGATGGTCTGCGCGCTGCCAAGCTTGCTGTGCCTGGCCTGCTGCGGGGTCATGTTCTCGGTGACGAGCCCGTCGTTGTCGTGCCCGTTATGCACTCCCACCGGGAGCTTCCACAGCAGCTTGCCTGTCTTCGCGTTTAGCTCGAATAGGATCCCGCCCTTGCCGCCGTCGATCGCCACCGGCTGGCCGTTGGCAGTCGTTAGTATTGGCGTGTTGTTGATGTCCCAGTCGTAGAGATCGTGCGGCGTTAGCTGGTAGTACCACAGGAGCTTGCCCTGAGGGCTCAGCTTCACGACCGAGTCCGTGTACAGGTTCTTGCCCGGCCGGCTGGTGCCCCAGGGATATTGAGGGGTGCCCATGAGTGGAGCCGGTTTCGCCACGCCGAGGTAGATGTTGCCCTGGCTGTCGAACGACGGCGGCTGCCACTGCCCGCCGCCGGAGTTGATGTCCTGCAGCTTCTTGTTGCCGTGCGACCACAGGTCGCCGACCTCATCCCACTTCCAGTCCGGCTTGCCGGTCTTGGCGTTCAGCGCCCACAGCGTCGCCTCGCCGTTGCCCTGGTAGAAGCCCTTGGCGTTGCCGGGCACGGTCGAGACGTACACCGTGCCGTTGTTGTACCCGGGCGCCATGTCGATGCCCTCGTGGTCGTTGCGGATCAGCTTCCGGCTCCAGAGTTGCTCGCCGGTCGCCCCCTGCAGCGCGACGGCCGAGGTCCCCGTCGCCGCGTACACCGTCCCGTTCGCCACGTTGACGCCGTCTGGTCCCTCGTTCGGCGAGTTGTAGACGTGGCGCCACAGCACCTTGCCGGTCGCCAGGCTGATCGCCATCACGTTCGAATCAAGGTCCTCGGTGTAGACGACGCCGCCCACCACAACCGGCGTCGTCGCATACCCGCCGTCGACGCCAGTGGCTTTGATCGGCACCGTCCAGGCAACCCCGAGCTTAGACACGTTCGAAGCGTTGATCTGGCTCGCGACATCGCGCGTGTTCTGCAGGTTCCCGTTCGGCAGCGTCCAACCTGACGACGAAGACGACGACGACGGCGACGACGACGACGACGACGAGGCCGTCGACGGCGACGTCGACGACGAAGACGAAGACGAAGACGAAGACGACGAAGACGACGAAGACGACGAAGACGAGGTACTCGTCTTCTTGCTACTGCCCCCGCAACCCGCGATCGCCGCGCTGCCAATCACAGCAGCAACGACCAGCGCCCCTAGTAACGGCCTTCCTAAAAAGGCACTACGCATCTCAATCCTCCTTGGATTCCACGGTCCGCCCAAGCGCGGCTGGATTCGCTACGCCGATGTAACTGTTGCCCTGACTGTCGAGCGACGGCGGATCCCACTGCCCACCGCCGGAGTTGATCCCCGCAGCTTCTTGTTGCCGTGGGACCACAGGTCGCCGACCTCATCCCACTTCCAGTCCGGCTTGCCGGTCTTGGCGTTCAGCGCCCACAGCGTCGCCTCGCCGTTGCCCTGGTAGAAGCCCCTTCGTGTTACCCGGGACGGTCGACACATACACGGTCCCGTTGTTGTAGCCGGGCGCCATGTCGATGCCCTTATGGTCGTTGCGAATCAGCTTCCTGCTCCACAACTGCTCACCCGTGGACGCCTGCAACGCCACCGCCGATGTCGCCGTCGCAGCAAACACCGTCCCGTTCGCTACGGTCACGCCATCGCGGCCCTCGTTCGGCGAGTTGTAGACGTGAGTCCACAGCACCTTGCCCGTGCTCAGCTTGATCGCCTCGACGTTCGAATCGAGATCCTGCGAGTAGACGACACCGTTGATCACCACTACCGTCGATGCGTACCCACCAAACTGACCGGCCGCTTTGATCGGCACCGTCCAGGCGACCCCGAGCTTCGACACGTTCGGGTCGGTGATCGAGCTCGCGACATCTCGCGTGTTCTGCAGGTTCGCGCCTGGCTCCGTCCAACTCGCTGCGACGCCAGCCGCCGGCGTCGATGCCTGCGTGGCTGTGGCCTTCGTGGTGGTGGTCTTGTTCTTGCTGCTCCCCCCGCAGGCGGCGACGACCAAGCTGCGCGCGACGAGCGCCCCGAGTCCGGTCGCGGCACGGCTCGATGCCGCACCACGACTGAGCGTGACGAGTCTCATGCGTCCTCTCCTCTTACCCTGGCGCGAACATGGTCTACCGACCGACGCGCCCAGCCTCATCCGTCAAGCCAAGCGACGCTACAACATCACATAAGTCAACACAATAGTTGAGCGCTCAGCTTAACACGAACTAAATGCTCAAGCCCTCCGCGGCCCGGCCAGATCTGGCGGCCCGGCGGCGCTCGAAGACGATCAGGCCTTTAGCGGGAGGCTGATCGGCGAGCGCACAAAGCGGCAGCCATGAACTGGCGCCCGGATCGGCGACCAAGCTGAAGCCAAAGGACGGCACGCGGGGCTTCTACCTCGCGTCTGCTGGTGCGAAAGGATTCAAGCGAGGTTGGCGGTCATCCTGAGGGCGGGTCGCCGAGCTTGGCCCGCCATCGCCGGTGGCTCATCTCCAGTCTGTCCAGACGATTCCGTCGCGGTCTGGGGTCGGGTGCCGGCCGATCAGGCGACCAAGGCCGCCAGTCTCGACCTCCTCCATGAGCCAGATCTCCTTGTAGCCGTCAGCCGCATCGGGACTTGGGAACCGGTGACCGAACCGGACGCCCGGCGAATGCTCGTGGGAGAACAGGACCACAACGTCGGCGTTGTCGCCCGTGCTCGCGATCCGCACCTCGAAGTTGTCGGCGATCCCCGCGATGAAGGGTCGCCGCTTGGCGGGGGCAGCGGGCAGCGGTTCGCCGCGCCATCCTCCAGCCCGAAGCCACTCCAGATACTCGTGCTCCTGCTCGTTGCGCCAGCCCCGTGATCGCGAACCCGTTCGATCCGGGCCAGGTCGTCCTCGTCGAAGGTCACCGGCCCGCGGGCCGGGGTGACTCACCCCTGAACAAAGACTTCCTCCAGGCGGCGGTGCTGTTTGCAGAAGTCGCTCCACCGCTCGTCCTCATCGCCTTGATCGTCCACTCGAACAGGTTGTCGCAAGAAGCGTGAAGGGGACCTTTCGTAAGACGAACGGCTCTCGGAGGCCGACTTGAATTAGGGTTGCGGCTAGGGATGGATTCGCTATTCCGGAGACTTAGCCGCTATCCGCCGACGCCGAGCACCGATCCGCGCGAGAACCGGCTCACAGAGACGACGGCAGCCGTGCTCGAACGTGTAGATGGGCTCCCGCAAGCTGTCGTGGTCGCCCTGTTGACCGCGGCGATCGATGCTCTCGAACTTGACTCCGATGCCGCGACTGGGGCTCTCGGACCGGTCGAGCATGCGCTGCAAACTGCGCACACGGCGTGCTCGTCCTTTGACAAGCCGCGGGTCGACGTGCGCACACAAGTCGCAACTCCGCGAGGCCGGTTCGTAGATCTCTCGATCCGGCTGCGCCACGGTCCACCGGACGGATCCGAGGACATCCTTGTGTGGCTGGAGGTCAAGTACGGCTCTGATCTGCACGGGGAGCAGCTCGACGTTTATCTGCAGGACATCGACGCTCAACCCGCCGCGCACCGGATCGTGCTTCTTGTCAAGCCTCGCGGCCAGGAGATCAAGGGAGTGCTGCCAACAAGAGTGCGCGCTGTCGATTTTCAGGTGGTCTCAGGGATCGTCGCGGCGTTCGTCGACTCCCCTGAGCTGCCGGACGAGCAGTCCTGGCTTCTCGATGAGTACGCTGACTACCTAGATGAGGAGGGGCTGATGGATCCTCAAGCGCTAAGTGCGACTCATGCGGTGGCGCTCATGGAGCTTGGCGCTGCAGCCGATGCGGTCGCTGGCGTGTGCGAACACGCTCATGCGACCATTGAGGCTGGTTGGGGCAAGCTGACAGAGCAAGCTACGTCGGGCAGAGCTGCTCCTGTTCCGGTCTACGGTCTTGGCTACTGGGAGGCGTTCGACGCGCGGCCAGCGAGCCCGAACTGGCGCGGCGGTTGGTATGGCTGGGGCGTCGGCGAGCCTGACGACTGGCAATACTTCGACGACGCACCACGAGGATCGACGGCTTTCTTCGCTGGCGCTGGTTTCGACGCCAAGCCCAATCCGTATAAGGAGGCGGGGAACGAAAGCTGGATCGCGACCCTTGTGAATCAAGGGTTCCGGTGGTGCTGGTTCGGGTCGTCCTATCAAATGATCCGTGTCAAGTATCCAGACGAACTACTCGTCGCGACCACGCTCGATCACCAGGGCCTCATACTCGGACAGTGGGTCATCGAGACGTTCAGACTCTTGGAAGCTCATCCTCCACCCCACTGACCGCATTGTTGCGAGGAGCAGCGTGGCACGCGGGACTGGGATGTCCGCCAGACTGTCGCATCCATGAATTTCCGGCCGTGCCAGCGGACCTCCGGGCCGAGGATCTGGCTTCTCCTTCGACCCGGGGTGATGAGAAGCGGCAGCGGTGGATCTGTGCCGCTGCGGTGACGAAGGAGCAACTGCTGGCGCCTCAAACATTTCTCACGTCAGACTGGGAAGACGGAGCCGCCCCGTTGGGCGCGCCGGGCGACTACTTCTGCTTGGATGCCAGGAGCACGGCCGTCCGCAGCTCGCCAGGGATACGGGCCCTAATCAGCTTCGACGTCCATCGATGGATCGCACGGCTGGGGGTATGGTCCCTAAAGGAACGGGATGTAGGACGTAGCATCCGCGATCGCACGGCGCGCGCCCCGGCGAGCGCCAGGCGTGACATATCGTGTCCATGACTCGCCCCGACGGATTAGGACGTCTTCCCAGGTCGGAAGGCCAGACTTGATCACCTGGGCCATCGGACGCAGGTAGTACGGGTCGGCGCCGCCGGTGTAGCTTTCCGATGCTGTGCCGAGCTCGCCGATCAGGTTCCCTGCCGCGTGTGCTTCCCGGAACTGATGATGTTGGCGTTCGCTGAACCCGAGACCCGCGGTTCGAACGGCATCACGGCGCTCCTCGAGAGCGTGCCAAAGTGCATTCTCGGCCGCGCGGCGACCAGCAGAAGGCGCGGTGCTCAATCAGATCGCTCCTTAATTCACCGCACTGCCCGGGCAAGACCTACAACTCCGTCTCCGAGCACCGGTCAAGGTCTGCGCCGGCTTGGCGACAGCAATGCGTCTATGGAGACGCCCGACCATAAGACTCCTCACGAAGTAGCAGTTTACCGACTGTGACGGCCCGGCTTCGGGCGCGTCGGTTTCGACTTCCGCGTCGCCCAGGCCCCGGAGAGAAGGGGCAGCGACACGTTGGGCGCCGGTCCGGCGACGATGCAGTAGTAGATCTCATCGGCGGAAGCCGCCTTCGGCGTCAATGATCTGGCCCGTGAGCCACGCGCTCCCGGACGAGACGAGCCAGCTCGCGATCTTCGCGATGTCCTCGGGCTCTCCCCATCGGCCCGCGGGGAACGCCGGACGCAGGCGCTCCCTGAGCTCCTGGCTGGGCCAGCCGGTATCGACGTGGCCGGGGTTGATCGCATTGACGGTGATTGACCGGTCAGCCAACGCGTCGGCTAACGAGGCGGTCATCTGGTGCACTGCACCTTTGCTGATCGCGTAGGGCAACTCGTCGGCCATCGGCGCACGGTGCTGTCCGGAGGTAAACAGCAGCACCCGCCCATCGGGACGGGTATCGACGTGATGCTCCGCATAGACCTGGGTCAGAAGCACGCACGCCCGCCCGTTTACCGCCCACGCCAAGTCAAGGTCGCTGCTGGTGATCTCACTCAAGCGACCCGGCCCGGATCTCGCGTGATTGGCAACGAGCACGTCCACGGCACCGAAACGATCCACCGCGTACTCGATCACCCGCCGCGGCGCATCGGCGTCCGCAAAGTCCGCTTCGATGTAATCCAGCCGATCCCCAAGGCCACCCAACTCCTCGATCACACGAGCCTGTTCGCCGGAGTCCCGCGACCACGGCTGGTCGATGTCATGCGCCGCCCACGAGTGAATCACCACGTCCAGACCATCGCCCAAGAGCCGACGGGCGATCGCGAACCCGATCCCTTGACGGCGGCTGACGCCGGTCACGACCGCGACCCGCGAAGCACGCTCACTCATACGACCACTTGTACCGAACCCTCGATCCGCGCGTGTTCAAAGCGACACCGCCACGCACCCTCCCACTGCGATCCAGAAATCGACGACTTCAGCGCTACTGAGTTTTCCCCGCCAGCTCCGCGCGTCTGTCCTGCTTCCCGCGACAGGCGTGTTTCGCGAGACCTATGCTCGCTGTCATGAGCTTGGAGAACGAAAAATACGTGCTGTTCACGACCTTCCGCCGCGACGGACGTGCGGTCTCCACGCCGGTCTGGCTCGTTCCGATGCCAGACGGGGAATTCG
>Ga0302324_100024076_pt1 | contig 11753 bp, 8 predicted proteins | sample Palsa_T0_1_FD_201949 | JGI IMG/M metagenome (GOLD analysis project Ga0302324, IMG submission 201949) | Peat permafrost microbial communities from Stordalen Mire near Abisko, Sweden - Palsa_T0_1 | ecosystem: Environmental > Terrestrial > Soil > Palsa > Peat permafrost | place: Sweden: Abisko... | reverse complement strand
CTGCCCGTCCCAGGGGCCGTTGCCGGTGGTGACGTAGACATTGCCGGCGCTATCGGCAGCCGGGCCGCCGCTGCCCATCCACACGCCGCCCGCACTGCCATACTTGCCTTCGCCGTTCAGGTTGGGACTCGCGTTGAACACCCCTGTCTGAGCCAGCGTCTGCGCGTTGTAAGCCAGCAACCATCCACTGTGGCAACTGCCGAATCCGATGTATACCGAACCGTTGGCCAACAGCAGGGCTGCCCTCTGCAGGCACGACGTGGTCAGATTCACAACGCCATTCACCGACTCCGAGTTTGTTCCGGGAAGCGAGGCTGAAATCGCAACTGGGCCGCCGAATTTTTGCGCGCCGGTGGTAATGTCGAGAGCATTGAGGCGGAAGCTGGCGCCATTGCCTGCCGAAGTCTGCTCGGAGACAACGTAAATGGTATTCGAATTCAGATCGATGACGGGCGTCGAAGTTACACCCTGAAAAGGCTGAATTACGCCGTCAGTTACCGGCGTCTCCCCAGCTTGCAGCAACGACACCTGCCACAAAGGAGCGCCCGCGCCATAGTTATCCGCGTCGAAGGCATACACGCTATCGTGCTCGGTGGCAACGTAGAGCACATTATGCGCAGTCCCGTTGACGGTGACGTTGGACACCAGCAGCGGCTCACCATAGGCATAACCATCCAGCTGGTACGAGAAGAGCTTTCCGAATGTCTGCGGACTTACATTGGTTGTCGAAAGCGTTGCCTCGCTCGAATTCAATCCACTGCGGTTGTTATCAAAGTGCCAAGTCGAAACGCTTACCCCGGCGCTGGAAGCTTGGGTTACTGTAATTGAGGAGTTTCCGCTTACTCCGTTTTGCGAAGCTGTGACGGTGGACGAACCTGAAGCTACCGCTGTAGCCAGGCCGGAACTATCGATCGTCGCTACGGATGTATTTGCAACCGACCATGACGCCGTCGCGGTGACATTTGCTGTCGAGCCGTCGCTGTAAGTCGCCGTTGCGGTGAACTGCTGGGTGGCTCCCATTGCAAAGCTCGCAGGGCTAGGCGTGACAGCCAAGGCTGTAACCGGCTTTGTTACGTTGACCGCTGCTGTTCCGATTATGCCGCTCAATGAGGCAGTCACTGTGGTCGAGCCGGGAGCTACGCCGGTGACGAGCCCGCCCGAACCGATGGTTGCCACGGACGCGCTGGAGCTTGTCCAGGTCGCGGTCGATGTAACGTTGGCCATCGAGCCATCTGTGTAGGTGGCCGTCGCGGTGAACTGCTGCGTCAGGCCTGCCGCGACGTTTGCTGTGGCGGGTGAGACTGCCACTGCGGTAACCGTGACCGCCTTCGCTGCTACGGTCAGTGCGGTGGTCGCGCTGATGCCGCCAAGCGAGGCGATCACGGTGGTTGAGCCTTGAGCTATTCCCGTAGCCAGGCCGCTTGAATTGATCGTGGCCACTGCCGCACTTGAGCTTGTCCAGCTTGCCGTAGTGGTTACGATGGCAGTCGAGCCATCGCTGTAAGTTGCCATGGCACTAAACTGCTCAGTGGCGCCAGTTGCGACGCTTGCAGCGGCGGGTGAAATTGAGATTGCTGTGACTGTCTTCGGCGTCACGCTGAGCGCCGCAGTTCCGCTTATGCCGCCAACTGCCGCGGTCACGGTCGTCGCGCCAGCATTGACTCCGATGGCCACTCCGCTCGAGGAAACAGTTGCAGCGGCTGCATTCGAGCTTCTCCAATTTGCCGTGGAGGTCACTACTGCCGTCGAGCCATCGCTGTAGGTCGCTGTCGCGATGAACTGCTCAGCGGCGCCAGTCGCGACGCTTGCGGTATCGGGCGACAGAGATATCGCTTTTAGAGCTTTCCCCTGGAAGTCGATGGTGCTCGAACACCCTGTGCTTAGCACAAAGAGTGAGAGGGCGAGTGGCAAAAGCACACGCGCAGGCACACCGATCTTAGGGGCATTAAGGCGCATAGGCACGAAGGAACCAAGGCAATGTTGAAAGTCAGTCAAAATTCGTCTTGCTGTCTGGGGATTTCTCTGTTCTAACTGCTTGTGAAGCATGCACTGCACGCAGCCTAGAACAGGATGCCCATGGTTAGTTAGTGGGATGTAGTTACCGTTTGGTTGTACAAAGCGTCCTATTCCAAAGTCACCGGGGGTAACCTGATTTTGTCTTTGAAGGCAAATGGTTTTGCTTTGATCAGAGCATCGACTGAGAGCTTTAGGCTCAGGGTTTGGGCTCGGGACGCTGGCGTGGCGGGTCTGAAATTCGTCGAAGAACAAAAGCAGATTCTTCGACTCACCACCCCCGAACTTAAAGACGTTCGGGGCCCCGTTCGCTCAGAATGACAGCCGATTTATTTGATATGACTTTGCAGAAAGGAGACCAGAATCTTTATGTATAAGGGGGCGTCAATCAGTTTTGATCAACGCCCCCGGCATTGCTTTTTTTATTTTAGGCCTTACTTTAATCCGTAAATATTGATTTCACCCTGCGGTTTGGCCACTGTGGTCAGGTCGTGGCCGGTGGAGATATACACCTTTCCGTTGGCCACGACCGGTGAGCTAAATTTGATTCCGTATCCGGGAACGTCAGCGTTGCCATTCTGATTGCTGTCATAGAGCTCACCAGTCGACAGGTCACTGGCGTCGTAGGCGCGAAGCGTTGCGGTAGTCGGTCCGCCGCTGGCGGCGGTTTGCAGCGGCTGGCCTTGATCGACCATCCACAGAATGCCCTCCGAAGTGCCATTCGCCGAGATGAAGGGCGTGGTGCCGCGAGTATCTTGCTGCGTGGATTGAGTGGTATCTGTTCCCGGCACCCAGGTTCCTCCCGTGTACGTGAATTGCCGGATGCCGGACGGGATACCGGACGCGGTCGGAGTGATGCCCAGATAGATCGATCCGTTGAAGTACGCCGACGTTCCGAAGATCTCAAACGAATTGATCGTCGCGGAATGCGTGCCCGCCGAGTCCGTGCAGCTTCCCGTGTAGGGATTGACCAGAGGCGACTGTCCAGGCGCAGCGGCCCCCCACTCCAACGTCTGAAGTGCTCCGGTGTCGCCAGTCTTTTCTCCGCCCAGATCGGTGCTGTTGAGGAAGTAGAGCTTGCCCATCTTCCCGCCGGCCACAACCTGCGCGGGGTTGGTACCCGGAATCATCATCAGTCCGCCCGACGCCAGATCCGCATCGTTGCAATCCATGAAGGCATAGTCCTGCGGCGTGAAGGAGTCCTTTAAATTCAGTGTCGAGTTGAATCTCAACACTGAGTCGGCCCAGGCTCCGGCACCCTTCATGGTCCCAGTCGCTGGCAAGGCTGTGGGGTCGTAGGGACCATTGCCGGTAGTGACGAAAATGTTGCCGTTGCCGTCGGCGACCGGACCGCCGCCGCCCATCCAGACGCCGCCGGCGCTGGCGTAGGCGCCTTCGCCGTTATCGTTGGGGCTCATGTTGAAAACGCCAACCTGGGCCAGAGAGCCCTCGTCATAAGCCAGCAGCCATCCGGAATGGCAGCCGCCGAACCCGATGTACACATTGCCATAGGCGAGTTGCAGCGCCGCTCGCTGGATGCAGGACGTGTTCAAAGTTTCAATGCCATTGACTGCATCGGAATTCGTTGCTGGAACTTGCGCCACAATCTGGGCAGAAGATGTTATCGCGCCGGTGGCGATGTCCAGCGCATTCAGCCGGAAGTATGCGGCGACGTTCGGAGCCTTTTGCACGGAAACAACATAGAGGGTGTCGGTGCTGGTATCGATCACCGGCGTGCCGGTCACTCCCTCGTAGGGATTGATTGGCCCGCCGATTGGCGCTTCTCCGGACTGCAACAGCGTTTGTTGCCATAGCGGAGCGCCCGTGTCGGAATCGAAGGCGAAGACCGAATCGTTCTCGGTGGCAACGTACAGCACGTTGTGCGTAGCGCCATTGACGGTGAGGTTCGACATGATCAGCGGCGCGCCATACACATAGCCGTCAACCAGGACAGAGAACAACTTTCCGAACGTAGCGGAGCTTACGTTCGAAGTGGTCAACGTTGTCTCGTTGGGATTCAATCCGCTGCGGTTGGCATCGACGTGGAACATGGGGATGTTGACGCCGGCGCCGGAGGACTGGGTTACCGAGACCGATGCGCTTCCGCTCACCCCGCTGAGCGTGGCGGTCACGCTGGTGGAGCCCGAAGCAACCCCAGTGGCCAATCCAGAGCTGTCGATGATTGCTACTGCTGTGTTCGCCGCGGCCCAGGCAGACGTGGTGGTGACATTGCCCGTCGAGCCGTCGCTGTAAGTTGCCGTGGCGGTGAATTGCTGCGTGGATCCCATGGCGAAGCTCGCAGTGCTCGGAGTGACCGCGATGGATGTCACTGCCGTGGCTGTCACGGTCAGCGTGGCGCTGCCGCTTACGCCGCTCAGAGCGGCCTGTACCGTTGTTGATCCAGCGGCCACGCCGGTGGCCAGTCCGGCTGAATTGATGGTGGCTACAGAAGCACTGCCGGTTGTCCAGGTTGCAGTTGACGTCACGTTTGCGGTTGAGTTGTCGCTGTAGGTTGCGGTGGCCGTGAATTGCTGTGTTTGGCTCACAGAAACGCTCGTCGAGCCGGGAGAAACCGCAATGGATGTAACAGTTTTTGCCGTCACGGTGAGGGCGGCGGTCGCGCTGATTCCGCTCATCGCTGCTGTCACGTTGGTGGTGCCGGCCGCCACGCCGGTGGCCAGGCCACCTGAAGTGATGGTTGCCACAGAAGCACTGGCAGTTGTCCAGGTTGCCGCAGTGGTCACATTGGCCGTTGAGCTATCGCTGTATGTGGCCGTTGCAGTGAACTGCTGGGTCTGGCCCGCGGCAACAGTCGCGGTTGCGGGTGAAATGGCGATTGCCGTGAGCGCCTTCGCCGTCACGGTAAGCGTGGCCGTTGCGCTCACGCTACCCACTGAAGCGGTAACAGTCGCGGAGCCAGCGGCTACGCCCGTGGCCAGGCCGGCCGCATTGATGGTTGCAGCCGAGACAGTCGAACTGGACCAGGTGGCCGTCGAGGAAACGTCCCCCGTCGATCCGTCGCTATAGGTCGCCATCGCGGTGAATTGTTGCGCGGCTCCCGCGGGAATGCTGGCTGTGGGCGGCGAAACGGCAACTGATGTAACTGCCTTGGTGGCCGCATTGAACTTCGCTGTTCCGGTGACGCCGTTGAAAGAAGCGGATACCGTTGCCGTGCCTGGAGCAACGGCCGTAGCCAGTCCTCCGGCAGTTATGGTCGCGATTTCGAGGTTCGAGCTTGTCCACTTGGCCGACGACGCTACGTCTGTAACCACCCCATTGCTGTAGATGGCCTTGGCGGTGAACTGCTGCGTCTCGCCAGCCGGCATGCTTGCGGACGTCGGCGACACGGTAATCGCCGTTAACGTTGGCGCAGTGTAGGCTCCGCCGCACCCGATACTCATTCTCATGAGTATGAGCGCAAGGGCAAAGAGCAGACACGTAGACGCATCTCTGCTATATGGATTTCTAGACATATCGAGGCAACCAAGCCAAACTTCCAAAAAAGAGAATCTTAGTCGTTTACTATCTGGAGAGCATTCGCTTTTACCCAGTTCGGGCGGAATGCTTGCTCGTTACTACTATTGTTCGCCGAACCGATATTTGCAAGAAATTCTACCCGCAAATAAGTTTATTTCTTCAAGTTACCCTTGGACCCACTTTAGTAATCTAAAGTAACCTTCCAGAATTTGCGGTCCTTCTCTGGTTCACGCCCTTGATTCAGAGCCCAACACCGTCCACCGGATTCGCGCGTGCGTGCGTGGGCGCATGGACCGAATTGGCCGGCTCCGCAACGTTGTCTACTTGGGAATCCTTGACTGTCCGCACACGGGTTTTTTGAGATTGCCGAACCGATCCTCCTGTACACTGAAGTGTTTATGGCCTTCAAAGCAAAACTGCCCGTCGGCATACTGGGCGCGACCGGAATGGTTGGCCAGCGCTTTATACAGCTGCTCGAAAGTCACCCCTGGTTTGAGGTTGCGTGGCTGGCTGCCAGCGACCGGTCAAGCGGCAAAACGTATGGCGAGGCCGCCAAATGGAGGCTCGACACCCCTCTGCCCGAGCGCATCGCCCAAATGATTGTCCGCCCGGCCGAACCATTTGGTGCGCCGAAGGTTATATTTGCTGCCCTGGACGCTGCCATTGCACGCGAAATGGAGCCCGCTTTTGCCAATGCGGGTTGCGCGGTGATCTCCAACTCGAGCGCGTTTCGCATGGCGCCCAACGTGCCTCTTGTGATCCCGGAGATCAACGCCGACCACCTGCATCTGATCGAGGAGCAACCCTCGCGCTCAAATTCGGGCGGCTATATGGTCACCAATCCCAATTGCTCTACGATCGGGTTGGTGATGGCGCTCAAACCGATCGAGGCCCGCTTTGGCATTGAGCAGATCTTTGTTACCACCATGCAGGCCGTCAGCGGCGCGGGCTACCCCGGCGTGGCTTCGATGGACATTCTCGGCAACGTGGTGCCCTACATCGGGAGCGAAGAAGAGAAAATGGAGGCAGAGACGCTCAAGCTGCTGGGGAAACTGGAAGGCAATTCCGTAATTCCGCTCCATGCAAGGATCAGCGCAAATTGCAATCGCGTCGCGGTTGAGGACGGCCACACGGAGAGCGTGTCAATAAAACTTGGCGGCAAGCTGGGCAACAAGCTTGGCCGGCCGGTTACGCGCGAAGATCTTCTGGCAGCGTGGGCCGAGTTCCGACCACTCTCAGGCCAGGGATTGCCCACTGCTCCGGATCAACCCATCGAGTGGGCGCCGCAGAACGATCGTCCGCAGCCGCGCCTGGATCGCAATCGCGGCAACGGCATGGCTGTGACTGTTGGCCGCCTGCGCCCTTGCCCGGTGCTCGACTGGAAGTTCACTGTGCTCTCGCACAACACTATTCGCGGAGCAGCTGGAGCCGCAATCCTTAACGCCGAATTGCTGGCCAGCCTGGGTAAATTGGAGCCGGTGGCTGAAGCTACCGCGCGCGCTTAGGGAGTGGTTCAAAAATGGTCCAGCATGCACTGTGCTGTTATACCGCAGGGGCTAAAGCCCAATGTTTTCTGGTCCTTTTCGGCACGACTGAAGTCGTGCCCTGACACAGTGCGGGTTGAAGCCGTGCCCTGACGCAGAGCGGGTTTTTGAAACGCGCTGTAGCAACTTCGGGAAGATTCGCATGAGCCTGGTGGTGATGAAGTTTGGCGGCACGTCGGTGGAGGATCCGGCTGCCATTGGTCGCACGGCGGCCATCGTTGCCGGTCGCGTGGCCCAGGGCAGGCAGCCCGTGGTGGTGGTGAGCGCCATGGCCAAGGTCACCGACCAGTTGCTGCGCGCCGCTGCCGCCGCTGCTTCCGGGGACCGTACAGGCGCTCTGGCCATCAGTTCGCGCCTCCGCTCGCGCCACCGCGACACCGCTGCCGCTTTGGTCAAGACTCCCGCGGACTGCGCCGCCTTGCAAAATCTCATCGACCAGAAATTCGATTCGCTGGATGAAATCTTGCGCGGTCTCGCCGCTATCCTCGAGCTCACACCGCGCATCTCCGACCTCGTCGTCAGCTACGGCGAGCGCATTTCGAGCCGCATCGTCGCCGCTGCATTTCTCGAGCAAGCAATCGACGCCGTCCACATCGACGCCCGCGACATTATCGTTACTGATTCGCAATTTCAAAAAGCCGTGCCGCTCGACAGCATCATCGAAAAGCGCGTGAACCAGCATTTGATTCCGCACATCGCCGCGGGCCGCGTGCCCGTGATGGGCGGCTTCATCGCCTCCAACGAGGCCGGCATCACCACCACCATCGGCCGCGGCGGGTCAGACTTCACTGGCGCACTGATCGGGAGCGCGCTCTCGGCCGGCGCAATTGAAATCTGGACCGACGTGGACGGCATCATGACTGCCGACCCTCGCGTTTGTCCCGACGCGCTGCGCGTCAAGATCATCAGCTTTGAAGAAGCCGCGGAGCTGGCTTACTTTGGCGCCAAGGTGCTGCACCCGGCAACCATTCTGCCCGCGGTTAAGAAGAACATTCCCGTGCACGTACTCAACAGCCGCAACGCCGCCAGCGAAGGCACGCGCATCACCTCGCTTGCGCCGCACTGCAGCAGCCCTTTCAAATCCATCGCCGTTAAAAAGAAGCTGTCAATCATCGACGTCGTGGCCAGCCGCATGCTGATGACTCACGGCTACATGAAGGACATCTTCACAATTTTCGACAAGCACAAGTGCCCCGTCGACATGGTCTCGACCTCTGAGGTCTCCGTCTCGCTCAGCGTCGACTCGAATGACAAGCTGCCCGCGATCGCGGCCGACCTGAGCCAGTTGGCCGATGTGAAATACGAAGGCCGCAAGGCGCTGGTCTGCCTGGTCGGGGAAGACATTCGCGGCAAGAGCGGCATGGCCGCACAGGTATTCACCGCTGTGCGCCACATCAATGTGCGCATGATTTCGCAAGGCGCCAGCGAGATTAATATGTCTTTCATGATTGACGAAGACGACGCCGACGAAGCCGTGCGTTCGCTGCACGCGGCATTCTTCAAGGAGCCCGACCCGACGGTGTTTGATGTGGAGGCGCGGAAGGCGCTTGCTGGTTAGTGATTAGTGGTCAGTGGTTAGTTAAAGAATCCGGCTCCCTCACCCTTTTACAAGCGGCCCGCTCGCGAACATGAGTGGAGGCGAAACCCCATTCCGGAATTTCCCAACTGACAACCGTCAGCGCTTCGCTGTAACCTGTTCACTGGTAACTAACCACTAACGACTGACCACTGTTCACTGCCCTCTGAGGTCCCCATGCTGCTTCTCGTTCTCGGCAAAGGCAAAACCGGCTCGCTCGTTGCCCAGGTGGCACGCGAGCGCGGTCATAGCGTCCGCGTTCTCGACCTCACGGAAAATCTCCACGCCTCTGCCCTCACCGCGCCTGCTCTCGCCGCTGTCGAAGTCGCCATTGACTTCACCAACGCTGAAGCCGCGGTAGAAAACATGCGCGCCGTGCTGTCTCTTGGAGGCCGCATCGTTGTGGGCACCACTGGCTGGTACGCGCACCTCAACGATATGAAAGCCCTGGCCACGAAGCGCGGCGGAGCATTGCTCTACGGGACCAATTTTTCAATAGGCGTGCAAAAGCTCTTTCGACTCGCCGCAGAGCTGGCCAAGCTCGACGGCTATACCTTCTCCATCAGCGAGACTCATCACGAGTCCAAACTCGACGCCCCTTCCGGGACCGCCATCACGTTGCAGCAGATCGTAGAGGCGGGGCAGCCGGGGACGAATGTCGAAGTCACGTCTTATCGGGTAGGCGACGCCAAGGGCGAACACATCGTTAAAGCCACCGGTCCTGACGACGTGATAGAAATCCGCCACGACGCGTTGAGCCGGAGAGGATTTGCGCTGGGCGCCGTCCGCGCCGCCGAGTGGCTAGCCAACAATTCAGGGATCCACAACTTCCGCGAAATCTTCGACAGGTTTTAGCGGGCTCCCTTCGCATACTCAACTCCGCGCGAGACCATTCGTCATTTTGCTTGCGCTTCCACCTCCGCCAAGCGGCCGGACAGAAACCTGCGCTCGGCATCCTGCGCAGGCAGCGCAAGCGCTGCGCGATAGGCCGCAGCTGCGCTGCTCCACTGGCCCATGCGCCGCAACAAATCGGCACGCGCTGCCGGCAACAGATAGTAGCCGCGCAGCTCACCGCGCTCTTCCAACTCGTCGATCAAGCGAAGACCTTCTTCGCACCCCCGGGCCATGGCGACAGCAGCAGCACGATTCAGCTCGATTACCGGCGACGGCTGCATGCGCAGCAGCGCGTCGTAGAGCGCCACAATCTGCGGCCAGTCGGTTTGGCTTGCGCTCGCGGCACTCGCATGGACAGCGGCGATGGCCGCCTGCACGGAGTATGGGCCGGGGGCGCTGCGCAGGGCTGACTCAGCAAGCCTGAGACCTCCGGCAATCGCCGTCTGGTTCCACAACCGCCGATCCTGATCTTCCAACAGAATCAGGTCGCCGTCACGGCTTCTGCGGGCCTCGCGGCGCGAATCGTGGAGCAGCATCAGGGCCAGAAGACCGCGCACTTCGGCCTCCGCGGGAAGAAGTTCGTGCAGCAACCGCCCCAGCCGGATGGCCTCATCGCTCAGCGCATGCCCCTCGCCGGCCGCATTATAGCCCTCGTTGAAGACCAGGTAAACCACCAGTAGTACGGCGACAAGCCGCTCTGCGAGTTCCGGGCGAGGGGGCGTGCGATACGGAATCCCGGCGTCGCGGATCTTCTGCTTGGCGCGGACCAGCCGTTGCGCCATTGTGGCCAGCGGAGCCAGAAACGCCTTCGCAATCTGTTCCGTCGTCAGCCCGCACAGCGTGCGCAGTGTCAGCGCAACCTGAGCGTCAAGATTGAGTGCCGGGTGGCAACAGGTAAAGATCAACCTCAGACGATCGTCTTCCACTGCCAACCCATCCTCCTCAGCATCGAGTGCCGGCTGCTGCGCCAGGGCCGCCAGCGTTTCCTTGGGATCGCCGGCGTCCTCCCAGCGTGCCCTGCGACGCATGGCGTCGAGAGCCTTGTGGCGCGCGGTCGAAATCAGCCACGCACGCGGGTTGGCGGGAACCCCCTGCCGCGGCCACTGCTCCAGTGCGACGGTAAACGCCTCTTGCGCCGCTTCCTCGGCAAGATCGAAGCTGCCCAGCAAGCGAATCAGCGTGGCAACAATTCTGCCCCACTCGTTTCGATAAATCTGATCGAGAGACTCTTGGTCGTTTGCCAATCAGTTCGCCTCAAGACCAGCGTAGCCCGATTCGAGCGAATCGGGCTACTTACCGCACACCTGCTGCCGGACTGGCTTAGGCTTTTATGGTCTTTGCATCGCGGCTTTTATGGTCTCTGCATCGGCACAATCGGCCGCACTTCAATCGGCCCCATGTCGGCAGACGGGATGCGCGCCGCAATGGCAGTGGCCTCATCCAGATCGGCGGCCTCAATCAGATAGTAGCCGCCAAGCTGTTCTTTGGTTTCCGCAAACGGGCCGTCGGTGACGAGCGTCCTGCCGTCCTTCACGCGCACGGTTGTGGCCTTTGACACCGGGTGGAGTTGGTTCCCGCCCTTGTAATTCCCGCTGGCGATGATTCCCTGTGTGAATGCTCCGAAGGCCTGTTGCATCTTGCCGTGTTCCTCTTTGGTCAGCGCATCCCAGTTGCTTTCGGCGTTGTAGATCAGTAGAAGATATTGCATGTTTTTCAGGCCTCCTGTTGCCTGTTCTGGAAGATAGTCGAATGGGATGGGCGATTTTCGACAGAGCGTGGCAAAATAATCTCGACAGCTTACGCTTGTTAGCCGTAGCTCCAAACAGCCTGTCATTCTGAGCCCGATCTACGTGGCCACCACCTCAATGTTCTCTGAGCCGGCTTTCTTCTCCGGGCCCACAACAATCCGCACTTCGCGACCAAGCCGCACGAGGCAGTCCATCATCTTCATCTCGCTGATGCCGCGAAATTGCCCGCGCAACATCTTCGACAGCTTTGGTTGGGTTAGTCGCAGAACTTGTGCGGCCTGCTGCTGGCTCCATCCGCGCTCGCGCAGAATCTGGGCGATCCTCATCACTCGTTGCGCCTTTACCAGCATCTCTTCCGCGTCAGGGAATCCAAGCTCCGCATAGGCGCTCTTCGCTTTTTCAATTTTGCTCATGCTGCAACTATGCCTAAATAGGCATAGGCCTGTCCAAGAGTTCTGATAAGCGTGAATAACAAATATTGACAAGCCTTGTTATTCCGCT
>Ga0302324_100024075_pt1 | contig 11753 bp, 11 predicted proteins | sample Palsa_T0_1_FD_201949 | JGI IMG/M metagenome (GOLD analysis project Ga0302324, IMG submission 201949) | Peat permafrost microbial communities from Stordalen Mire near Abisko, Sweden - Palsa_T0_1 | ecosystem: Environmental > Terrestrial > Soil > Palsa > Peat permafrost | place: Sweden: Abisko... | reverse complement strand
AGCGTCCTTTGGGAAATTAGAAGAGCCCGTTGAGGCTTTTCTAGGCTCAAAATAGCTTGCGACGGAAAGGGGCCGGTACGGGGAAGGCCCTTTTTGGAGCGAGGAAAAGCTGGTAGGTGATTGGGGGGATTGGATTTAAAATTATTTTGCAGTTTGTGGCAAGTGTTGTGACCGAAAAAGGCGGCCGAAAAAGCGGGGTCGCCGCGCCGGCACCGCCCCATAGGCGTTAACTTAAGACTACGTTGTTTTTTGAATCGCAGCAGATTCCAGCCGACAAGCCGACTTCCTGGGAGTAATCCAACTGGCAGCCGTGACCAGCGGCGCGATGGCTTGGGTACCACCAGTGTTGTATTGAGTTTCAGAAGTTTGGGGTTTTCTTAATCTATCGCTAAAGTCGACCGGCGCACGTCGTATTCGTGCCTCCGCACGTCCCGCCACTGGTTGGCTTTTTGCAGAGCATCATCGGCAGCGAATGGCGAGATGACGACGCCAGTAAGAAGCGCTTTCACATCGATTCGCCGCCGCTTGAACTCCTGGACCCAGCCGTGGCGCCCATTTTCATCCAATGGACGGGGGTGAGGAACCATGTTCAGGTCAAAGTGGCGATTCTGCGCGTCAAAAGGGTCTGGGCACTCAACAATGGCCCGCACCTCCTGCTCCGACTGGTATTCCTTGCGTTTGGTGTTGATGAACTGAAGCGTGTTGTATTTTCCAATCTGATAGAGCCGGTCCCCGCCGTAACGCATCAGACCGAGGTGGGTTCCGTCTAGCATACCGTCCAAGCATGTCTTCAGGCGCCCATAGGTAGAACAGATGGCGACGCCGTACTCGCCAAACTTCTTCCACATTTCAAAGGTCTCGCCGCCGAACACCTGCCAACACACAACGAAAAACCATTCGCGATCCTGCGCCAGGCAGCCTATGTGATGGTTCAAGGCCGTTTCGTCCGTCGGGTCGTAGCGGCGCAAGCCCATCACGTGGCGGATGTAGTCCTCCGGCGGGAGCCCTTCCTGCTCGTCCTGCCTGAAGCGGTCTGCGCGGGTAAAGTGAAGCTCCTCATTGGCCATCAGATCTTCGAAGAACTTGAACGGCAGAAACCGCCAGATCTCAAGATCTGGCGAGTAGGGCTCCAAATTGTCAAAGTATGAAAATACGGGCATCTCTGCTCTCATTCACCAGATTACGATTGATAAATGTGCGAGGCTCCTCCAATCCTGCTTTCTCCGAGTGGCCGACGACTCAACCGGGGGGAGCGTTAAGCGGGAAGGCCCAGGCTAAGAGCGCCTTTGCGCGAGGAATACGGTGACCTGCCTGTCGGAGCGCAGGCCCCTTGCTTCCTAACTCAGAACCATATTCAGGATGACTACGAGCAACGCGTAGCCGATGATGATCTGACACGTCACGAGCATTCTCACGGGCGTGCTATTTGGAAGAATATCACCGAAGCCGACTGTCGTTTGCACGATCGTACTGAAATAGAGGAAGTCCCAATATGACCACACATTTCGACTAGTCACTTTCAGAGCGGACTGCCGCATCCTCGCGGTGCGAAGTTCGTTAGTTATCTCGGTCTGGAAGTGCAGCATGACTTCGCTCCACTGACCGCTCGTCCGCCGCCAATCAACCAATTCGCTAGCAGGAGGCGCTTGTGAAGCGAACAGAAGCCTTCGATGAGGATCGAGCAAAGAGAAATGACTCGCGAAGCCCGGAAGTCCCCCACTGCTAGACACGGCCACCGAAAAGTGCATATCAGCGACGCAACCGGACGGAAGGGTTACCGTTGCCCCAGCGTTTTTCGGCTTTTGAACAGGCTCCACTCCCAGATCAAGTTCTACACCCAATTCGGCCAATACGTCTTTAGCCTGCGCTAGAGCCGCGACCTTTGCATCTGTCTCCGCGCGTACGAGATCGGTCTGAGATTTCAGGATGTCGGCATTAAACGTGAAATTATTTTGATTGCGACGGAACAGCCAGTAATAAAAGGCTCCAAAGACAATTTGGATCAGCACAAAGGCAAAGAACGTCAAAACCAAGCCAGCAGTGCGCGTGTATAGAAAATGGGCAGTGGTTACAATTTGTTTCATCGAATTTGCCACAAGATGACCTAGCACGACGTCGTTTCGCGGTTCGCACTCCCCTGCTGATTTCGGTATTTTGACGAATTTACTTGCCAAACGCATCTGCTGGGCTTGCGATGAATATAACAGCTTGCTCCTCCGGCGAATCCGGCCTTGACACGGCCTTGACGGTTCGGCTCATCCTATTTCAGTTCGGTCGAATCACGGGTTACACGGAGATGGGTTGCGGCCGCGTCAACCGAAACACCTTCGTCCGAGTGGCGGACAATCCGGACAGAACGGCAAAGAACTTCGAAAGATGACACGTTTTACGGACAAGTGGCGGCCAAAGAATCGAGGGATGCTAGCCGACTTCCGATCCCGAAAGCGTTTAGCCTGACGCCAAATTCGTCTTTTCGATGAAATCGGTGCGTCACAAAAAGCGTCCGGTTAGTCGGAAAAGCGAATATTGGCTATGACATCGTTGCGTGGACGCATCGTTGGTACTCGGACGGGGTGTAGAAGAAGCTGTGAAATCCCCGGTCAACAACGTTCTCAGTTGGCGGCATGGGCGTCACTTCATTGTATTCTTGTTGGACTTCCCCGAATGTGAAGTGATCATTACGTAGATCGGTAAAGCCGCTATCATATGACTATGAGCGAGCAAGAGTTCTGGGCGGGTTGCCCCGATGTCGAGGTAGATCCCGGCAAGCTGTCCGGCCAACCAACAGTCGGCGGATACCGCCTTGCTGCCGAGACGGTGGTCGACTATGCCGAGTTAGGTTCAACACCTGAAGAAATCGTTGAGTACTTTCCTGGAACACCGCTCGATAAGGTCAAGAGCGTTCTGGCCTACTACTACGCCCATCAACCCGAACTGACGCGCTCAAATTGAAGCGCGTTCTCGCGGATCACAATGTTCCGGCGCCACTGCTACGGCTGCTGAAGGCGGTCGATATCAAGACGGCATCGTCGCAAGGATGGCAGAAGCTAATGAATGGAAAGCTTCTCGCCGTCGCCGAAGAAGCTGGTTTCGAAGTGCTGCTATCCGGAGATAAAACCATAAAGGACGAACTGCTCATAGGCGGTCGCAAGATCGGCATGGTCTGTATGAGCGATAACCATTGGCCCGCCGTTGCTGAATATGCTGGCGAGATCAGCGAAGCCATCGAAAAAGTGAAGCCCGGCCAGATTCTTTCCGTGTTCTGCGGTCAATTCTCGCGCGGTAAAACCAAGCGTAAGCCAGCACCTTAATTCACATACTCTTTAGGCTTGGCATCTGCGCGCGGCAATCACTGGAAGGGCGGCTTGTGGTCTCGCTCGATCTTTCGGCGGTGGCGCCAAGCACTTCGGGCGCGAGCTTTGTCGCGTGAGCGTTACCGTTACCCAAGCGGCAACACCGTCATCAAAGCTCAACTTGGCTTGACGGAATCGCCTAGTTTAAATTTCTTCAAATGCTTCGACGCAGCTTGGTCCACTAGTGCATCAACGTACGCCGCCGAGGCGCCCAGTTCGCGTTGAAGAGCCTTGCCCTGCTCCGTGGCAGCCGGAGTTCGCTCGACGCTTTTCAGCCGCTCTCGCTCGGCGCTTACCGCATCGACGAGAATCTTCTTGGCGGCCGGTCGATATTGGACGGGTTCAACCGGATCTTCGATACTGTGATCTTCAAAGGTCCGCCTTTTAAGCGCTTTGTTGAGCAACGGATAGGCTTTCCTCATGATCTCAGGCCCGGTCTCCTCGCCGAATTGCTTCAGCCGGAACGAGCCGTTGTCAGTCAGTTCAAAATCCAACAAGCCAAGATTCCATCATCCAAAGCTGGGCTGGCTCCTCCCCTAACTCATCGAGCTGGATGAGCGCGTGCGTTTCGTCGTCCGCATCCACGATTGAGAAGCTTCCATCGGGCCATCGAGCGCAAAAGGCAGGCATGTCGAATCTCCTTAAAGAGTTGTATCAGAAATTGCTGACCAAAGTGCGAATCCGCCCCGACAGCGCACCATCGAAACACACCACGCGGAAGTTCCGGGGCCGTGGAAATTGTTGTTTCCCATATCGCCTTTTGCGGCCAGCTTCCGGATAGCCGACCATCCGGGAGTTGGCGACTTTGCCATACACTGCGCCGTGAGGGAGGATCAATCCGGCGACGACCACTTCTCATCGTCGGGCGTTTCCCGGCAATTTAACATGAGCAGTAGATTCCAAGTCGACTGATCTGAAAGGTCCGCGAACCGGGCCGGTTGGGATAACGGCACATGAATATGGTAACTTCATTGGACAACTTCGAGGACAACGCTGGAGGTGCAAATGCGATCGTGCGTGAATCTGAGCTTCATCACACCTCTCATGTTCTGGTCCGCTCTTATGGTGTTGGCTGCGGCCTCGGACCCCAAGAATCAACCCGATCGTATTGGGTATATCAGCTTTCAGCCCAGCAATTGGGACATTTATCTGTTTTCGCGGCAAGGTAAAGCTCCAAAGCGCCTGACAGCGTACGCCGGCTTGGATTACGATCCGGTAGTATCGCCCGACGGGCACTGGCTCGTGTTTTGTTCAGAGCGGCGAGGCAACCCCGACCTGTATGCGCTCGACCTGCAAAGAGGCGGCGAACCGCACCTCCTCATTGACAGTGAGCGTATGGAGGATCAAGCGGCATTCTCGCCGGATGGAAGTTTTATCTACTTCGTCGGCACATATTCGGGGAACGCCGATATTTATCGCCTGCCGTTCCGTCCCGATAGAACGGTGTCTATGAAGGACGCCGAAAATCTTACGCACAGCCCCGCGGCCGATTTGCGGCCCTCAATCTCCCCGGATGGCCGGTTCATGGCGTTCAGCTCGGATCGAGATCTCCCCATCGCGATGCCGACGATTCCGATCACGAGAATCCGATCAGGCGACATCTTTACACTGAACCTGTCGGACAGGACCCTTCACAGGCTTACCCATATCAGCGGCACGGGATGGAATGGTTCGCCGAAGTGGTCCGCTGACGGAAAGCACATCGTTTATTACTCTTCTCAATTCGGCTCACATCCAGGGCCTTCAATTTTTAGCGAGCCCTCAAGGATCATGATCATGAATGCCGATGGTGAAAATCAGCGCACGGTTACGCCCTGGGAGCCGGTCGCTGTCTCTCCGGAATTCCTGCCGGACGGACGAATCATCTATGCGCGAAAGAACAAGAAAGATCGCCAAGAAATTGTCTCGGTGAATCGGGATGGCTCGGGAGAGCGAATCGAAAGCGGCGACTCCAGTGAAAGTTATCGGGGGCCGACGAGAGGGCCGACGCCAAACTCTTTCGTTGCCTATGGTACGGGACCCGTCGCACCCGAGCCCCCGGGCGAATACCATCGTACGTTTTTGACCAGTGGTGCTGCCTTGGTAGCTGGCGCCCCGTTCAGGCGAAAACTGCCTGACCGTGAAGTCGAGCTCTATCCAATACGGTACTTCGTCGCGATTCTCAACCCGCGCGAAGATCTGATTGTCCACACCGAACCCAGTGCGCCATCAAAGCCTGTCCAACTGTTCACCTCCAGAATCGATGGCTCTCAGCAGCACAAAATCCTGGAACTCGAACCGATACCAACCCAAGGGATTTTCTCAGCGATGAACTGGTCGAGAGACGGCCAGTGGATCGTTTTCACGCGAGGTCACACGGATCTTCCATTGCGGATCGACAAAATGGAGGCGGATGTTTGGAAAATGCGAGCCGACGGGAGCGCGGCACAGAATTTGACGCGGAACTCACCCGGCTTTGACGGATACCCGAGTTTTTCGGGAGATGGAAAGCAGATCATCTTCGTCAGCGGAAGGGACGGGAGCCTGGATCTCTACCTGATGAGCGCTGACGGATCCAATGTCCGACGGCTGACCAACGACCACGCGATCGATCTGTTTCCGAGTTTTTCACCCACGTCAAACCGGATCGCCTTCGTTTCGAACCGGGACAATCCGAGGTCCCAGATCTTCGACGTATATCTGCTCGATCTCGATGAAAGTGGCGCTCCCGGCAAGATTCGCCGGATCACCCATGATGAAGGCCAGCATGGCCATACGCAATATTCTTACGACGGAAAGTGGCTGATCTTCGCGTCCGAAGCCGGTGGCATCAGCGATGAGCAACCGGTTGCTGCTGCGGCCCAGCTATACGGTGAGTTGTACGCGTACCGCATCTCAGATGGGACTATGATCCGCCTGACGGATAACAAATGGGAGGAGGGGATGGCATCGTGGGAAGCGCCACTCGCCCGGCAGTAATGCCAGTTCTTACCCGAGGCTGCTGGGTTAGCACGCAATTGCGCGCAAAAAGGGTCACCCATTTTAGTGAGGACCTCCACTGCTAAATGCATTCCATCCGGATCGGCAATCCGGATGATAAGTCACACGGGCGTGGCTGGTGACAACTACTTTTTTACCCATCCTGTTGCCTCAACAAGAAATGTTACCAGCGCCGGGCGTTTAATTGTCGCCAATGATAGGCGTATAGTCGACGCTGAGACTGCCCAGACCAGCGTTTGCTCGCTCCTGGTCGGCCCGTGTCTACCGATCCTTGGCGAGTGGAAGGCGAATAGCGCCTGGGTTACGCGCCACTCGTACAAAGGGCAAATATGGCTCGACCAAGATCAGGAATGATAAACGCCCATATCGACTGGAATCCACTTTGGCGAATTGTGGCCATCCTATCGATTGGCGCGCCGCGCATTGGTCGCGCTACTAAGAAGGTCTTCGCTCTTACGTCAGCGCTTATGCTGCACCGCCCCCGGCCACCGACCGTGTGCCAGTGCGCAATTTGCGGTTCACAGAGCCTCTGGATCGATCCATTGCCGGCCGTCCCTCGGCGATGTAACTGGCCAATCATGGTGCCCGCTCTCAGCTGGCAAGGAGGCGGCGGAGCCGCCTTTAGCGCCGATTTCCAATCGGCCCTGGCCTGCTGGAAAGGCGGCCGGCAGGCATGAATGCCCGCCCTACGCGCCGGTTGAAAAAATGTACAAACTCCAGCCTCCTTCGGCCCACCGATGAAATCCAGCAATTTCCCGGTTTTTCAACGGACCGCAATCGTCGTCTTCTCCAGCCAAGGATTTGATCGTTTGGCCAAATGCTCCACTGAATCCACAAGCCGGCGCACTATGAGGTTGCATCGGTTCACAAGGTTTGGCCGTTTCTCCGAACGCGCGGTACGCGGTGCTGTGAGAACCTGATTTGCGGATGCCCCGTGCAACTTTAAGCGATCTCAGGCGACGTGCCATAGCGGCCACTTTGTTTCCGCCGGTAACGCTGGAACAAGCCATCGAACAACTTGGTTTTGTCCAATGCGATCCGATCCGCGCCCCGGCGCGTGCCCAAGACCTGATTCTGCGGCACCGTGTGAACGGCTACCGGGCCGGCGACTTGGAGCGCGGCTATCCGGAATTGCGGTTGGAAGAGGATTACCTCTACGCTTACGGTGTTGTGCCCGAATCCACGTGGCGGCTGCTGCACCCGCGCGTCGCCAAGCGGCTCAGCCAAACCGAACAGCGAGTGTGGGAGTTGGTTTGTGCGCAGCCGAAGATGCATCCACGCGAATTCGAGGCGCACTTAGGACGTCGGCGGCGGATCAACGCCTGGGGCAGTTATTCGAAAGCCACCACGCGCGCTTTGGAATCTCTGCATTATCGAGGCTTGCTGCGCGTGGCGGGCCGCGACAAGGGCGTGCGCCTTTATCAAGCGGCCCGGCAGCAGGAAGAACGTTTCGCGCCCGAGGAACGGCTCCGCAAACTTATCTTGCTCATTGCGGGGATTCTAGCGCCGGCTCCCGAGCGAAGCTTACGAGCAGCCTTGCGCCATCTCGCCCACGCGGCACCTGCGCTCAAGTTGCGCCCTTCGCTGGTAAAGGAAATGATCGCCGAAGGCGAGTTGGCCGAGGTGAGCGTCCAAGAAGTACGCTACCTTTGGCCCGCTCGTCAGCCGCTCTATCCAGACCCGCCGCCGGCGGTGCGCTTTCTGGCGCCGTTTGACCCGATTGTGTGGGACCGCTTTCGTTTCGAACATTTGTGGGGTTGGTCTTATCGCTTTGAGGCCTACACGCCGCCCGCCAAACGCCAAAGGGGATATTACGCGATGCCGTTGCTTTGGGGCGAAAACGTGATCGGTTGGGTGAATGCCGGCAACGCCGGCAATGGCATCGCCGTTGAAGCTGGTTTTGTAAAATCCAAACCCCGCGATCGCATCTTCCGTCAGGCGTTTGAAAGTGAAGTCGAACGGATGAAAGAATTCCTGAAGCTGAAAGCCCATCCGTAAATGCGTCAACTTTTGACTGCTATCAATTCTGCTGAGGCCGCTGTTTCGTTTTTCGGCGCCGCCAGCTTTTGAAAGCAGCGCTGCAGTGCCTCTTCCAACTCTTGAACATTAATCGGCTTGGTCAGAAAATCGTCGACGCCGGCATCGCGGCACTCATCGCGATTCTCTTTCATGGCCCCGGCCGTGAGAGCCGTGATCCATGGCCGCTCCGATCCCCAATGCGAGATGATCTGGCGTGTGGCATCTAGGCCGTTCATCTCCGGCATCTGAACGTCCATCAAAACGATGTCATAAGTTTGGCGTCGTAGTGCTTCCAAAACCTCCAGGCCATTGCCAACCGCATCGAGACGGTAACCCATGCGCTCAAGCATGCGAATGGCGACTTTTTGGTTCACCGGATTGTCTTCCGCCAGCAGAATGCGCAGTGGGATTCGTTTGGCGAACTCGGAATCGAATATCTTGGCACTCGGCGCGATTTGTTTCACGGATATCCCGTTGAGCACTTGATCGAGTACGCGCTGAAGCTGGCGCCGCCGGACGGGCTTTGTCACAGCCGCGGCAATCAGGTCCGCCTCCTTGCCGGATGCCTCTTTTTTGGCGGCGTTGCCGAAGCTGAATAGGATGACGGGAGGTGCGTCGATACCGAATTCTCTTTTCACCACTCCCGCGAGATTGGCGCCATCCATTTCAGGCAGGCGCTCGTCCAGAAGAACCGCGTCCCAGCGTTCGGCGCGCATCGCTTCCAGCGCGGCTTTAGGCGAGGAGACCGCCCGCGGCGTCAGTTTCCAGGAAGTCAGATACGAAACAATACTGAGCCGGTTTGTTTCGTTGTCGTTTACCAGTAAGACTCGCTTGCCGGTCCATTCCTTGGTGACTTCGGTGGGAACAGTCTGCGGCGCCGCGGCCCTATAAGGAATTTCGAGCTGGAAGACGGAACCGAGGTCAGCCTGGCTGGTGGCCCAGATTTTGCCTCCCATCAATTCGGTGAGCCGTTTTGAGATCGCCAGGCCAAGGCCAGTCCCACCGAAGCGCCGGGAGGTGGATGAATCCACTTGACTAAACGATTGGAACAACCCGCCGAGTTTGTCGGACGGAATGCCGATGCCGGTGTCGCGAACCGCCAGATACAACATCTCGCTGCCATCTTCCTTGTTGCGCAGGGCGGCCGACACGGCAACTTCGCCATATTGGGTGAATTTGACGGCGTTGCCAACCAGGTTCAGCAGAATTTGGCGCGTGCGCGTGATGTCTCCCACAATCCACTCCGACACTTTCGGATCTATATATGAGACCAGTTCCAGCTTCTTTTCGGCCGCGCGGTTCGCCAGCAGCTCCAGCACCTCTTCAATGCAATCGTGCAAACAAAAGGGCTCCTCTTCCAAGTCGAGCTTGCCCGATTCGATCTTCGAGAAATCGAGAATATCGTTGATAATCGTCAGCAAAGCATCTGAAGAAGATCGGATAGTGTTGACGCAATCGATTGTTTCGGGCGGCAGATTCTGATCGAGAATCAGGCTGGTCATACCCATGACCGCATTCATCGGCGTGCGAATTTCATGGCTCATGTTGGCTAGAAATTCGCTGCGCGCCTTGGCGGCCTGCTCGGCTTTACGGCGTGCGGTCTTTGCGCCGGACAATGCCTGTTCGGCGGTCCGCCGCGCCGAATCGATTTCCTTGACGCGTTGCTCTTCCAGAAAGCGGTTAGCTAGTTGTTCCCAAAAATCGTCGTTGACCTGTTTTCCCTGCAAAATGCTGAAGAGCAAAAGTGCGATGTTGGCCAGCGCGTAGTGGAGCGCAATGGGAGTGTGCAGCCAAATAGAGTAGGCCAAGGCTGGTAGCAGCAATAGACTTATCTGCGACCTGAAAATCCTCGTGTTCGGAGCCAGATTCACAATAGAACTCGCAACCGCTACTGTGTTCCAGACCAGCAGAGTTGTGGAATTCCAATTGCCAAAGCCATAGCTGGCAAGGGAGTGCGCCAGCAGAAAGCCAAAGGAACCAGCCGTTGCCAAAGTGGCAACTGTTACCATTCCATACCAACGATTACTCGATTGACCCCAAATCCTCTTGCGGGCAGAAACGGCGAGTACTTTGAGGATCATGCCAACCGCCATGGCCACGCTTACTGCCCCGAGGATGTTGTAGTAGTCCCGAGGATAGGTGGTGGATGTCCACAGCGCGGTGAGGATGAGTGCCTGGACAAAAACGGTGCTGCGAAGACGAGTGCCGTACAAACTGCCGGCCTCATTCTTCGCGCTAGTGCGCGCATCCGGCGAGAGACGGGACAATGCTTGTGGTTGCTCGCGAACAGTCATAAGAAGACAAATTTCTTATCGGCAGGTTTGAGAAGGAATGCAGAGCTAACAGCGTAGGCGGTACGCCGGCGAAACAGGATAAGCTAACCGTGGTAACTGGAGGTTAAGAACCAATGGCTAAGCTGGCAAATAGACGAGCATTCTTATTGAGCAGTAGCCTCGGAGCCGCGTCCGTGTTGGCAGCGCGCAACGTGAGCGGCAAGGTGCGGCTCGGCGGTCCCATTTTTCTCAAGTCGGACGACCCCGCCGAACTAGCGCGCGAGCACCGCCGCTTGGGCTATAGCGCGGCTTACTGTCCGGAAGCCAAATTAGAAGATACCGGCCGCATTCGCGCTATTCGCGACGCATTTGCCAAAGAAGATGTGGTCGTTGCCGAAGTAGGGGCTTGGAAAAACATGCTCGATCCGGACGAGGCGAAGCGGCGCGACAATCTGGCGTACGTCACCGCGCGCTGCGCGCTGGCCGACGAAGTGGGGGCGCGCTGCTGCGTAGACATAGCGGGCTCGTATAACCCAACCGTTTGGTACGGGCCGCATCCCAAAAATCTTTCGCGCGACTTTTTCGACGCCACAGTGGCGAATTGCCGCCAAATTATCGACGCCGTCAAGCCCACGCGCACAAAATTCACCATCGAAATGATGGGCTGGAATTTGCCCGACAGTCCGGATGCCTATCTGCAGCTGATCAAAGCAGTGGACCGGCAGGCGTTCGGAGTGCACTTAGATGTTTGCAACGGCGTAAACTGCCCGGCGCGCTTTTACGGGAACACCGCCTATATTGAGGAGTGCTTCGCGAAACTGGGACCCTGGATCGTTTCCTGCCATGCGAAAGATTTGCAGTGGATTGTCGAATTGAACGTCCATTTTCTGGAAGTCATTCCCGGACGTGGAGAAATCGATTACCAAGCGTATCTGCGCGAATTGGCGAAGCTGCCGGTTCAAGCGCCATTGATGCTGGAGCATTTGAAGACAGCGGAAGAGTATGAGGAAGGGAAGCGGTATATACGGAACGTAGGGGACTCGATTGGGGTTGGGTTTGCCTGAGGTGCGTTCGTTAACATGGTGAGGTGTCGGTGGCCTTAAGCCACTCGCGACGATCTATATGGTAT
>Ga0302324_100024074_pt1 | contig 11753 bp, 11 predicted proteins | sample Palsa_T0_1_FD_201949 | JGI IMG/M metagenome (GOLD analysis project Ga0302324, IMG submission 201949) | Peat permafrost microbial communities from Stordalen Mire near Abisko, Sweden - Palsa_T0_1 | ecosystem: Environmental > Terrestrial > Soil > Palsa > Peat permafrost | place: Sweden: Abisko... | reverse complement strand
GGCGGTCACCAAGGGCTACGCGATCGGCTCGGCCGGTCTCGCCGCCGTCGTGCTGTTCGCGTCGTTCCTCAAGGAACTGTCCGACAAGTGTCAGGCGACGGTCGGCGCCGCCTGCGCGACGACCCCGATCGTGTTCAACATCGGCGATCCGTACGTGTTGACGGGCCTCTTCATCGGCGGCCTGTGCCCGTATCTGTTTGCGTCGCTCTCGATGCAGTCGGTCGGACGCGCCGGCGGCGCGGTCGTCGAAGAGGTCCGTCGCCAGTTCCGCGAGATGCCCGGCATCATGGCCGGCACGCAGAAACCGGACTACGGGACGACCGTCGACATCGTCACGAAGGCGGCGCTCGGCGAGATGGTCCTGCCGGCGCTCATCCCGGTCGGCGTACCGATCATCATCGTCATCCTATCGTACTTCCTGCCCGGGGGCGGCGGCGCGAAGATGATGGGGGGCGTGCTCGTCGGCTCCATCGTGACCGGCCTCTTCCTCGCGATCGCCATGACCAGCGGCGGCGGCGCGTGGGACAACGCGAAGAAGTACATCGAAGACGGTCACTACGGCGGAAAAGGCTCGCTCGCACATGCCGCGGCCGTCACCGGCGACACGGTCGGCGACCCGTATAAAGACACGGCCGGCCCCGCGATCAACCCGATGATCAAGGTCCTGAACATCGTCGCGCTCCTGTTGGTCGGCTTCCTCGTTCACTAACAAAAGTGGGCGGCGTTCGGTGCGCGTGCCGCGCGTGCCCCGAACGAATCCGGGCGGACGCGCGTTCTAACCAGCGGAGGAAGCATCCACGTATGAAGGACTTCGCTATTGCCGCAGTCGCGGCGTCGCTCCTCGCCCTCCTCGCGCCGGCGACGGCACTCGCCGCCGACCAGGAGCAGCAGATCGGCGCCCAAATGTACCAGCAGTTGCAAGCGAAGGGCGAGATCATACCGAACTCGCCGCTCTACTCTGTGCTCCAGCCGATCGCCGACCGCATCAAGGCCGTCACCGATCCGCAGTACCAGTATCCGTTCCACTTCATCCTCGTGCACGAGAAGTCGCCGAACGCGTTCTCGGTGCCCGGCGGCAACGTGTATGTGACGGACTCGCTGATGCACTTCGTGGAGAACAAGGAAGAGCTGGCGGGCGTGCTGTGCCACGAAACGTCGCACACGATCCATCACGACGTCACGGGCCTGATCCGCAAGGATCGCAATGCGGAGATGGTCGGGACCCTCGCATCGATATTCCTCGGCCGCGGGAGCCCGTATGCGGGAGCCGGCTTCGGACTCATGACGAATCTCCAGGAGCAGCACTTCTCGCGGTCGGTCGAGACCGCGGCCGACTTGAAGGGTGCGGATACTTGCGCGCAGGCCGGCTTCAATCCGCACGGCCTCGTGTGGATGTTCCAGAAATACCAGAAGTCGGGCTCCGGCGGCTCGATGGAGATCCTGTCGGATCATCCGAGCGACGGCCGCCGCATCGCCGACCTCGAGAGTCACTTCCAGAGCAACCCGGTGCTGTTCGGGAAATTCTCCGACAAGATCGCAACTGCGACGCCGGTGCATCTGCCCGCCGAGACGCAGACCGCCGCCGGTCCGCCCGGATATGGTCAGCGCGGCCCGAACGGCCAGCCAGGCGGCTACGGACCTCCGGGTGGCTATGGACCTCCCGGCAGCAGCGGGCCGCCAGGTGGCTATGGGCCTCCGGGCGGCAGCGGACCGCCGGGTGGCGGCAACGGACCGCCGGGTAGTCAGCCGGCCCCGAACGGGACGGCGACGCCCCGGCCAACCGGAACCGCGGTTCCGTACTAGCGCAATCCTCGCGGTGGCCCCAGCGCCATCCTCGCGCCCGAACCGTTGCTGTCTAGCGGCTCCGCTTGCGCGAACTCGCGGCGATGCCGGCTCGGAGGACGGTCACGGACGAGGCGGGGAGCGTGTAGACGGCTCCCGCGCCTCCGGGTTGCGAACTCGTCGCGTAGGGACCGTCGGGATTTGCGGTTCCGTTCTTGCCGTTCGGATGCCAAACGTATTGCGCGGGTCCGAGCGTGAATTCCGCAACCGGTGAACTGAAGTACTCGTTCGTGCTGCCGTTCGCAAACGTGACGGAGACGCCGTAGGCGTTCGACGGATCCTTGTTGACGAGCAGCACGCTCCACGCTCCATCGGGGCGCTGCACCGCATACGCTGACACGACCGGTTTTCCGCCGGAAAGCACGTTCGTCGTTGCCGGATAGACGGTGTGCGATGCGTCGACCGGATCCGACCACTGCTGCGTGAGCAGCTGCGCGGCGAAGTACTGCGAGGTCGGCTGCTTGACGGTATAGTGTGGCGTCGCGTTCCACATGCCCCACGACCCCCAGCCCTGCTTGCACCCGGAGTAGTCGAACAGCGGGTCCGGCTCGTACTCGTAGAGATAGAAACCCGCTGCACCCGACGCGAGGAATGCGCCGGCGGCGTCGGCGTACCACAGCGCGCCGACGATATCCTGAAAATGCTCGGTCGTGTTCGCCGAGTAGTTCGTCTCCGTGATCAGGATCGGCGTGCCGCCGGGGAGGCCGTCCTTGAACCAGGTCTGGATCACGCCGCTCGCCAGGCCCGGCTGCGAGATGAGCTCGCGCTCGGGAAACGCCGAGCCGCACGGGCTAAACGGGTACCACTCGAACGACATGAAGGCGAGATCGGTGAGGTGACCGTGCGACGAAAGATAGGCGAGGAAGCGCTGCATCCACGAGACGTTGCCGTGCTGATCGGGCCAGGTCTGGACGTCGCCGGTCGTGCCCTGGAACACGGGGCCGCCGAGCTGGAGCCGAGGATCGATCGCGTGCACGGCAGTTGCCCACTGGATGTACAGCGCTCCGTAGTCTTCCGGAACGATGTACTGTCCGTCGGGCTCCTCGCCCATCTCGACATACGCGATTGGGTAACCGCGCGCTTCCAGGTATTGCAGCTCCGCCGCGGCGTCGTCGGGCGTGCCGTACAGCATCGAGACCGGCATGATGGCGGGAAGGCCGCGCGTGACGCCGCTGGTGTAGACGGTGTCGAGCCCCGCTTGTTCCTCGTCCGTGACCCGGTCCGTGGACGCGTGCCACGGGTCCGTCGACGACGCGTAGGTCCTCGACTGCGACTTGTTGGGCGCGTGCTTCACGAAATCGGTGAACTTGCTGCCGCTCACCGTTCCGACGCCCAACTCGTCGATGGCGAAGCCCACGCAATCTCGCGGATCCCCGCTGCCGTGGCTGTCGCACGTGTTCGACGACACCGTCATCAGGAAGCGGACGTAGCGCACGCTGCGCGGCGAGGAATCGACCATCAGCGTCACCGTCCCGCCGGTTCCGTTCGTAACGGTTCCGGACGGGAAGGTGACCCAGTTACCGTTCGCGGGATCGTTGATCGGAGAGTCGCCGGTCCAGTACTGCACCGCGTACGACGTTGCATACGGATTCGACCACGTGATGGAGACGCCGTCGACGCCTTTTTTCGCGCCGAGGTCGACCAGGGCCCATTGCGGATGGAGCGTGTTGCTCTCGCCCGTGAACGTCGCGTCGAGATACGGATCGCTCTTCCAGTAGGTGGTCGGATCGCCGTCGTCGAGGCGCCCGTAGTCGTCGTTGTTCGCCTGATCGCGCGTGTCGCCGCGATGCGGCAGCCGGTACCCATACGAGTCCGTGATCTGCGGCGAGCTGCCGGCCGGCGCGCCCACCCAGTACCCCTGATTGCCCGACTGGCTCCAACTGCCCACGGGATTCCAGTGCCAGTCCTGTACGCCGAGTTCCGTGTAGAGGCGGTACGTGACGGCGCCCACCCCGGACGAGAGCATCTCCTTGACGTTCGCCGGCGTGTAGATCTGCTTGACCGCGCCGTTGTTCTGCGCGTCCACGCCGGCACCGAGCGCGCGCAGCGGGCTGTAATGGTTCACCGCGTCGCCGGGAGCTGCGTCGACGCTCACGGCGTACGTCGTCGCCGGGCGAACGGCGGGTGACCGCGCCGGCGTGAAGCCCGCCGTCGTCGACGAGCGCGGCGCTGCGCCGGCAGTGCCCGCGAGACCGGTGGCGACGTGAACCGAGAGCACCATCACGCGCGCGACCATAGCGACTCCTCCGCGGCGAACGCCGCGCAACGTTCGCTCGCGACACGACGAAGGCCCCGGCGTGAGCCGGGGCCTTGCAATGTCGGGCTCGGACGGGGGTGCTAGCGGACCTCGACTTTGGCGCCGACTTCCTCGAGCTTCTTCTTGATCGACTCGGCCTCGTCTTTGGGAACGCCTTCCTTGATCGGCTTGGGGGCGCTCTCGACGAACGCCTTGGCCTCGGTCAGGCCGAGCTGCGTGAGCTCGCGGACTGCCTTGATGACCTTGATCTTCTCGGGGCCGACCTCGGTCAGCACGGCGTCGAACTCGGTCTTCTCGGCAACGGGCGCCGCGGCTGCAGGCGCTCCGGCGGCGGCAACGGCGACAGGCGCGGCGGCGCTCACGCCCCACTTCTCTTCGAGCGCTTTGACGAGCTCGTTCAGCTCGAGGACGGTGAGTTTTTCGACTTGTTCGATGAGTTCGGCAACTGCCATGTGTCTGTTCTCCTAGTCGTTTAGGCGGCTGACTCGGCGAGTTGCTTCTCGCGAGCGCTCAGGACGCGGACCAGTCCGCTGGGGTTGGCGGCGAGGACGCCGACGAGGCCGCGCATCGGGCTCGAAAGCAGTCCGAGGACCTTCGCTTGCAGCTCGGCTTTCGGGGGTAGCGACGCGAGCGCCAGAAAAGCGTTCTTGTCTACGAGCTTGCCGTCGACGAAGGCGCCCTTGACGTCGAGGGTCTTGTTGTCGTCGGCGAACGTCTTGAGGGCTTTCGCCGGGGCGACCGGATCGTCGCCCGCGAACACGACGCCGGTCGGGCCGGCGAGCACACCCTCGAGCGTCGCTGCGAGCTCATCGCCGGCGGCGCGCGAGAACAGCGTATTCTTCACGACCGCGTACGTCGTGCCGTCCTTGCGAAGCTCGGTTCGCAGCTTCGTGATCTGCTGCACGGTCAGGCCGGCGTAATTCGTGAAGAACAGGTTCTTCGCGCCGGCGAGCTTGACGCGCAGCTCCTCGATCGTCGCTTCTTTTTTCGCGGTTGGCATACACTTCTTTCGGTAGAAAAAGAAACGGCGCCCCGATCTCGCGATGGGCGCCCGCTGCCACGACCCGCACCCGGCGGGACGACGTGAAAACCAGGGTCGCGCATCCTCGGCAGGCGCTGTGCGCTTTGACCGCCCTGTGGCGGACCTGCAGTCATCGGAGCCGTCGGTCAGTATACCCGAGGCCCCGAAGCCCGTCAAGCAAGCGAGGGCCCCGATTCGCCGCGCGACGGTCGAACCGTCGATGGCCCCGTGGGACGACCCAAGGGACGTCTGACGCGCGCGTCGGATGTGGCGCTCTTGCGGAACCGCCGATTCGGAACGTTCCTCGTCGGCATGCTCTGCGCCGATTTCGCCGTGCAGATGCAGGCCGTCGCGGTCGGTTGGCACGTCTTCTCGCTCGATCGTCGCCCGCTCGACCTCGGGCTCGTCGGGCTCGCCCTCTTCCTGCCGACCGCGACCCTCTGGTTCGTCGCCGGCGTCTTCGTCGACCGGCACGATCGCCGCGCCATCGCAGCCGGCGGTGCATTCGCCGAGGCCGTGTGTTCGCTCGCGCTGACCGCCCTCGTCGTCCACGGCGAACGCCGCCTCTGGCTCTATCTCGCCGTCATCCTCGTCATCGGGATCATTCGCTCGTTCACCTCGCCGGCGGAACGCTCGCTGCTGCCGGCCATCGTTGACGCCGACGACTACATGTCCGCACAAGCGGGGTATTCGTCGATTCGCGAACTCATCGTCATCGCCGGCCCCGCCGTCGGAGGCGCGCTGACCGCGATCGACACGCCGATCGCGTTTGCGGCGTCGGCCGCGCTGCTGGTCACCGGCGGTGTGGCGCTCGCAACGCTGCGCATCCAGCGGCCCGTCCACGAGGACGTCCCGACCCTGCGCAGCGCGCTCGACGGCCTCCACTTCATTTTCACGCGGCCGATCGTCGCCGGAGCGATCTCGCTGGACCTCTTCGCGGTGCTCTTCGGAGGCGTGACCGCCCTGCTGCCCGTCTTCGCCGATACGATCCTTCGCATCGGGCCGGTCGGCCTCGGCATACTCCGCAGCGCGCCGGCGCTGGGTGCTGCGACGGTCGCGTGGTTCCTATCGCGGCGGCCACCCAACCGGCGTATCGGGCCGTTACTTCTCAGCGCAGTGGCGGCGTTCGGCGCGGCGACGATCGTCTTCGGACTCTCGAAGAACGTCGGTCTCTCGATCGCGATGCTGCTGGTGATCGGCGGCGCCGATATGATCTCCGTCGTCATTCGCAACGGCCTCGTGCAACTCGGCACGCCGGACCGCATGCGCGGCCGCGTCAACGCGGTGGAGAACGTGTTCATCGGCGCATCGAACGAGCTCGGCGCGTTCGAATCCGGGACGCTCGCGGCGTTCGTCGGCACGGTGCCGAGCGTGATCATCGGCGGCATCGGGACGCTGGCCGTAATCGCCGTGTGGGCGCTCATCTTCCCCGCCTTGCGCCGTGCCGACGCGATGCCGCGTGCGGGCGATGGCCCGGCGGGCCGCACTCCCGAGAACTGGTGACTACGCGAGGACGTCGGCGAATGCCACCGCGGCGCGCTCGACGTCGGCAGTCGTGACGTCGAGGTGCGTCACCGCTCGGACGGTGCGCGCGCCGAACGTGCTCACGCGGACGGCGTGCCGCTCGTCGAGGGCGCGCGCGATCTCGGCGGCGGCGCGACCGCTTGCCGCCACGTCGATCAGCACGATGTTCGTCTCCACCTCGGCGGGCACCACGCGCAGGCCGGGCACGTTCTCGAGCCGTGTCGCCAGCAGGCGCGCGTTGCCGTGGTCGTCGGCAAGGCGCTCGACGTTGTGCTCGAGCGCGTAGATGCATGCCGCGGCGATGATGCCGGCCTGACGCATCGCGCCGCCGAGCCGCTGCTTGAAGCGCCATGCCTGCTCGATGAAGTCGGCGGACCCCGCAAGCACCGCGCCGACTGGCGCCCCGAGGCCCTTCGAGAAGTCGATCCAGATCGAATCGAACGGCGCGGCCTGGTCGCTCGCCGCCACCCCAGTCGCGACGACTGCGTTCATCAGGCGGGCGCCGTCGCAGTGCGTCCAGAGCCCCTTGTCGTGCGCGAGGGCGCAGATCGCGCGCATCGTCTCGATGGGCCAGCACGCTCCGCCACCCAGGTTCGTCGTTTGCTCGATCGACACGACTCGCGTGCACGGCGCATAGCGCCAGACTGGCCGGATCGCCGCCGCCGCCTGCTCGGGGCTGTAGATGCCGCGCACGCCATCGAGCACGGTGAAGACGGCTCCGGAGAGCGCCGCGGCGCCTCCCGCCTCAGCATTGAGCGGATGCGCCGTGCGATCGAGAAGGATCTCGTCGCCGGGCCGGCACGCGATCGCAAGCGAGATCTGGTTGCACATCGTTCCCGATGGGAGATAGAGTGCTGCCTCTTTTCCGAGGAGCGACGCCACCATCTCCTGGAGACGGTTGACCGTCGGGTCCTCGAAGCGCTGCTCGTCGCCCACCTCCGCGTCGCACATGAAGCGGCGCATCGCCGCCGACGGTTTGGTCGCCGTGTCGCTGAAGAGATCGATCACGCCGGTAGCGGTAGCGGCCGGAGCGGCGCGAGTCCTGCTGCCGTCGCGCGAACGGTGTGGTTCGGGCGCCTCGCCAAAAACGACGGGGCTCGCCAAAGGCTGGGGCCGGCTCGTCGCCGAGCCGGTCCCAGGCGCTTTGCGCGGAGGGTTCTCTGCTACGAGGTGGCGGCCATGGCGCGCACGCGGTTCGGGTCGACCTTCACGCCGGGACCCATGGAGCTCGCGATCGTGATGCTCCGCAAGTAGGTGCCCTTCGCGGCTGCCGGCTTCGCGCGGACGAGCGCGTCCAGCAGCGTGGCGACGTTCTCGACGAGCTGCTCTTCGCCAAAGCTCGCCTTGCCCACGATCGTGTGTACGATGCCCGTCTTGTCGAGGCGGTATTCGACCTTACCGGCCTTGATGTCGCGGATCGCGTTCGCAATGTTAGGCGTCACCGTTCCGGACTTGGGATTCGGCATCTTCTGTGCGAGGATGCGCCCGAGGTTCGAGCCCACGGCGCCCATCATATCGGGCGTCGCAACGGCAACGTCGAAGTCGGCGAAGCCCGCCTTGACACGGTCGATGAGGTCCTGCTCGCCGACGATGTCGGCGCCAGCGGCCTCGGCTTCCTTCGCCTTGTCGCCCTTCGCAAATGCAATCACGCGCACCGTGCGTCCGGTGCCATGCGGAAGGAGGACGGTACCGCGCACGTTCTGGTCGCTCTTCTTCGGGTCGACGCCGAGGCGCACGTGGATCTCGACGGTCTCGTCGAACTTGGCGCGCGCGTTGCGCTTGACGATGGCCGCAGCCTCGACGGCATCGTACATCTTGGCGCCATCGTACGATCCGACGAGCTCGCGATAGCGCTTTCCGTGCGTTCGCATTATGCGACCTCCACGCCCATCGAGCGGGCCGTCCCCGCGATGATGCGCATCGCGTGCTCGACGTCGTTTGCGTTGAGGTCCGGCATCTTGATCTGCGCGATCTCCCGCACCTGTGCTTCGGTCAGCGTCCCGATCTTGGTGCGGTTCGGAATGGCCGAACCCGATTCGACTCCGAGCGCACGCTTGATGAGGAACGACGCCGGAGGCGTCTTCGTGATGAATGTGAACGTGCGGTCTTCGTAGACCGTGATCTCGACCGGGATGATCTGCCCGACCTGCCCCTGCGTGCGGTCGTTGTACTCCTTGCAGAACCCCATGATGTTCAGCGAGTACGGCCCGAGCGCGGGCCCGACCGGCGGAGCTGGGGTCGCCTTCCCGGCCGGCAATTGCAGGCCGATCTTGCCGACGACTTTCTTCGCCATGAACTCTCCTTCGCGAACGCCGACGACCGCCGGCAATCTCCCCCCAAATAACGCTTCCGCGCGCCGGGCGGGGGTTGGCCGCAGGCGCGTGGACGACGGCACCGAGCCGCCGACGTGCTAGTATACCACGCGCGGGGCGCCCGACCAAAACGAACCGGCACGAACTTCCGCCACCGGCCGATTGACCAGACCCTGTCCGGCATGTTAGGATTTTTCGAGACTTAATTCCTTAGTTATTGGGGAGGATCTCCGGTGGGTCCAGCGGTCTTGGTGGTCGCAGCCGTCAATGCCGTGTGGCAAAGCGCACTGATCGCACTCGCGACGGCCGCTGCCCTACGCTGCGTGCGCCGGCCCTCCGCGACCGCAGCGTGCGGTGTGTGGACCCTCTCGTTCCTGGTCTGCGCTCTGCTCTTGCCGCTCGACCTGGCGTTCGCCCCGTCGCCAGCGGCGACACTCCGCGGCGTGACCGTCGCCGACGCGCGCGCCGTGTCCCAGGCCGGCCACGCGCGGCAGCCAACGCCGGCAAGCAGCGTGCGGTCGCCCGCGGCGGTCCAGCCCGGAGGCGCCGTTGCGGCGACGGTATCCGGATGGGCGCGCCGCTTCGGCCCGACCCTCGTCGCCCTCTGGGCGGCGGTTGCCGGGCTGCTGCTGGTCCGGCTCCTCTGCGCCCTCGGTGCCCTTCGCGACCTGAAACGAGGCGCGCGACCGCTGGGCGATCGCCCCTGTGCGCCGGCCTTGCGCGCGATGGTCGGTGCCGTGCGCGACGCCCGCATCGGCGTTTGCGACCGCCTGAGCGTACCGTCCGCCGTTGGCTTCGTTCGACCCATGGTGTTGCTTCCCGAGCGCCTCGTCCAGCGGCTGGAAGCAGAGGACTTGTACGCATCCGTCTGCCACGAGGTCGCGCACCTTCGCCGTCGCGACGACATCGTTCAGATCGCACAGCAGGTCTGCCTCGCGATTCTGTTCTTCAACCCGGTGCTCTACGCCGTCGCGCGCCGCATCGATTTTCTTCGCGAAGCCGCGTGCGACGACGCGGCCGTCACGAGCCGCGCGAGCGCGCTGCGCTACGCCGAGTGCCTGGCCACGATTCTCGGTCACCTCGCCCGCGGCCGCCGCTCGGCTGCCCCGGCGTTGATCCACGGGCGGCGGCAGGTCTTCACACGCGTCGAACGCCTCATCGACTGGAAGGAAGAGTCACACACCATGGGCCGCGCCATCGCCCTGATCGCCCTCGGCATCTGCGCCGTCGCACTGTTCTTCGTGCGGGTCGAGTTGCCGTTGCTCTCGCCCTCCGCTAGCGAGCCGGTGCCAGAGCACACCAACGTCGTCGTCATGGAAGGCAACGACGACTCGCTGCTTGGCGCTCTCGCCAACGCCGGCTACCGGCCGACCGTCGACGATGCCGTCGCGCTCGCGAACGCCGGCGTCGATTCCGACCTGATCGTGACGATTCGGCGAAGCGGGATCGAGCGGCCGTCGATTTCCGGCCTCATCGAACTCGCCGATGCCGGCGTAGACGAGGACCTGATCACGACGGCGGTGCGAGTGTTTGGGTCAGGCGTCTCCGTCTCGGATCTCATTCGCCTGCAAAACCACGGCGTCGATCCGGACGACCTCGCGGCATTGCACTCGGTCGCATGTACCGAGAAACCGGTCGAGGACGTGATCGCGCTGCACGACGCCGGAGTCGACGCCGACTACGTGCGTCATCTCACCGAGAAGGGCTTGCAGCATCTCTCGGTGCGCGACGTGATTCGCCTGCACGAGGCAGGCGTCGACGGTTAGACTTTCTCGATCTGGTAGAACTCGAGCTCGACCGGCGTCTCGCGGCCGAAGATGGAGATCAGTGCGCGCACCTTCTCCTTCTCGGGCTGGATTTCGTCGACGATACCCGTGAAGTCGAAGAACGGGCCCGACGTGACCTTCACGCGGTCGCCCTTCGCGAAATCGATCTTGAGCTTCGGCGTTTCGATCCCCATCTGCTTGAGGATCGTCTTAACTTCTTTGTCCTGAAGCGGCACGGGCTTCTCGCCCGAACCCGGCGATCCCACGAATCCAGTCACACCCGATGTATTGCGGACGACGTACCACGACGCGTCGTCCATGTCCATCTCGACGAGTACGTAGCCGGGGAACACTTTCTTCGGGGTGATCTTGCGCTTGCCGTCCTTGAACTCGACCTCGTCCTCCATCGGCACCAGCACGCGGAAGATCTTGTCGGTCATGTTCATCGAGTGGATGCGCCGCTCGAGGTTTGCCTTGACCTTGTTCTCGTAGCCCGAGTACGTGTGGATCACGTACCATTTCTTGCGGTCCGCCGCCTTTTGCGGAAGCGTTTGAACGACCACCGACTGTTCGCTCATGCGCTAGTGCCGAACCAACTGGAAGAGCAGCGTGAGCACCTTGTCAACGACGTACGTGTAGAGCGAGAGCGACACCACGAGCCCGATCGTGAGAATCGTCGCAGCGATCCATTCCTGGCGCGAGGGCCAGGTGACGCGGCGCATCTCGGAGACCAAGCCCCGAAAGAACGCCTGCGTACGCGCGGCGTTCGCGGCTCGCTCGGCGGCACGAGCGGACGGACGAGGCGGCGTTGGGCCGCTCGGCTTGATGGTGGTTCCGCTTCCACCCGCTCCTCTGTTCATGGATCTCGCGTACTCCCTCGACTGGTTCGATCGTCCCCGACGCTCCGGGGGACTTGGCAGGGCGGACAGGACTCGAACCTGCAACCAACGGTTTTGGAGACCGCTACTCTACCAATTGAGCTACCGCCCTCCGCGCCGGCGACCCACCGGCGGTCGTAGCTTCTTCTTACC
>Ga0302324_100024073_pt1 | contig 11753 bp, 10 predicted proteins | sample Palsa_T0_1_FD_201949 | JGI IMG/M metagenome (GOLD analysis project Ga0302324, IMG submission 201949) | Peat permafrost microbial communities from Stordalen Mire near Abisko, Sweden - Palsa_T0_1 | ecosystem: Environmental > Terrestrial > Soil > Palsa > Peat permafrost | place: Sweden: Abisko... | reverse complement strand
TGCTCGGGAGACGAACGCGTAGTTTGTCGTGAGAAACGATGATATATGGGTATAGACTCTGTCGGCGCCGGTTGCCCAGATCGCTGAGGTCAGCAGCACAGTCAGTGCATGGGCTCTCTGACGACAGCGAGGAGTTCGACGAGACTCGCAGCGGAACTGACCACCGCGTAACGCGCGAACCGGAAGGAGAACGTGGCACCGATGCGGACTGCTTTCGACATCGCGCAGCGCCGCAGCAAATCAACCAACAATGAGGAGCCGAAGCGATGAATCCCAAGACAGTATCACCCACTATCATCGGCGCCATATTACTCGGCGTCGTGGCTACCGGCGTTGCAATCTCCGCTCAAGACAGATACAGCCTCAAAGTGCCTGGTGGACTCGCCTTTGCCGAGTTCAAGGGTTACGAAACCTGGCAGGCCATTTCTGTCAGTCACAACGGAGACAAGCTTGCCGTGATTCTTGGGAACCCCCTCATGATCGAGGCATTCAAGTCGGGTATTCCGGAGAATGGCAAGGCCTTCCCCAATGGGGCCAAGATGGTAAAAATTCATTGGGAAGGTAAAAAGAAGGAAACCTACCCTGGCCAGCCGCTGGTCGCCGGCTCTTTTCACGATGTCGATCTCATGGTGAAGGACAACAAGAGGTTTGCGGACAGCGGTGGATGGGGATATGGCGCCTTCGAGTATGAGGCTGCTTCCGACAGTTTTCGGCCGGCCAATACTTCCGACCAGCCACCGCAAAATAACGATGCCAAGTGCGGCGCCGCATGCCACACCGTCGTCAAAGCGCGGGACTATGTGTTCACGGAATTTCCAAAGAGATAACTTCCTGACGCGCTGCCCAACGCCGTTCTTCTCGATATAACTCTCCTGGAAGATCGGCGGCTGGCGACCATGAGACTTCAGTGTCTCCACGGTTGTTGATGCTCTCTTGATAAGGAGAGCAACCGGACCCTGGGGGTGTGCGATGCAGCGAAAATGACCGGTCAAGAGCGAAACAGCGGCCGGCGGCTCATTGCACGGCGGATATTCTGGATGCCCGGACCGCGCTATCATAGCGTCTGCTGGCCCCACCTACTTACGTCCTAGTTACGTCGCGCATTGGACTGTAAATGGCGCCCGCGGCAATTGGCACTCCATAAGCAAATTCAAATCAAGGAGAAAGCGATATGAAGAGATTCAAATCCATCGCTCACCCGGCGGTCGTTGGTGTAACGCTCATAGCGGCCGTCATCCCGCTGAGCGCTATTGCACAGGACCCAGTAGCCTCCTTCGCAACGGGCGGATATGCGAGAGGACTGCGCACCCAGGAAATGATGTCCGTTATTGACACGGACGGTGATGGGAAGATCTCAAGAGCCGAGTGGGATGCGTTTCAAGAGAAAGTGTTCAAAACGTTGGACTCGCATCATAGGGGTAAGCTGGACACCAAAATCTTTGCCCGTCGCACCGAAGCCCGTATTACGACTTTCGCAACCGGCGGGTATGCGCGCGGCCTAGATAGCACGGAACTGGCGCGAAAGATTGACACCAATGGAGACGGTTGGATCTCCCACGATGAATGGATGACCTATCAGGGAAAAATATTCGACTTGATGAATACGAGCGTCACTCACAAGGATGAAATTGGGCACGAAGAGATGTTCGCCACAGGCGGGGCAAACAGGCCTTAGCAGGAGAGCGGTCCCATCCGGGTGCGGGATTTTCGGGAGAAAGCGTTTGCCAGATCTGAGATGAGTCTGGAGTAGCATCGCCGTTTCGACGGATGAAGGCAGCCCGACTACGCAAATGGATTGCGTAGCCGCGCGCCAGTCGGCGCATAGTGCCCCGTATTTCGGGTCACCACCGTGAGATCATGAATGAGTGCCGTGGCCGCTATTTGCTTGTCGAGCGGATTCTCAGGATTCGGTACCCGCAATCGTCCCCAGACGTGTGCCGTCTCCTCGTCGAAGGCTAAAATTGACTCGGCATGGGTCATCGTCACCTGTTTGAGCCAGCGTTCGAGACGCTTTGCCTGCGGGTCATCACCTCGATGTCGGATGCGCTCCACGCCCTGCCGTAGCTCTCCGATCGTGACTACCGACAGATAAAGATCGACTGACTCGCGACTCGCGTCCGCGAAAAAAGCCCGGACACCAGGGTTGGCCTTGTCGCCTTTTCGTATCTCACTGATTACGTCCGTATCGAGCAGGTACATATCAACCGCGTTTGTCGGTCTGCTCGCGTTCGAAATCACTGTCCTCGCCGACGTTAGGAATTGCCGCAAGAACGTCCGCCAAGTGTTGCCTCTTTGGACCCCGTAGTACCGATTGGAGGATTTCGCGATGCTCCTGCTCCGTGCTGCGATTGCGTTTCGCAGCCCGTTGCTTGAGCGCCCTGACCAGATCTTCCGATAGATCACGTACGATGAGTTGTGCCACCGAAGCATCCTCCTTCGTTTAATCCACCAATTCTAGCGCTTTAACAGACAGGATGCTAGCATTGATAGCAGCCTCGCGTTGTCTACGCCCATGCAACACTTTACCGCTACCAAGCCGCTGTCCTCGAGCACCTGGGTATCACGTCTAGGGGCTATCAAGCCCGCGAACTTGCCAATAAACAGGGGTCACCTCAATAAAGGGATTTTTTCGCACGCTTAAGAATCCGGGTCGGCTACCCGATCCAGTGCGCCGGGCAGCGGCGGCGGGCTTGTCGATACATCCGGGTTTGGGAGTTTCTGTACCGCATTCTCCCAGCCACCGCCCAATGCTCGATACAGCGACACGATGTCGTTGACAAGCTGGACGTTCGCCTGCACCAGAGCCTGTCGATCTGTCAGTACCGTGCTCTGCGCATTCAACACATTGATGAAGCTGGAGAGACCGTGGTCATACTGGTTGCGAGCCAGGTCCCAGGTCATCTGCGCCGAATCCAGCGTATCCTGCAGCAAATCGCGTGACGCGAGGTCTACCCGGTAGGTAACCAGGGCGTCTTCGACTTCGCGCAGGGCGTTCAACACCGTGGCTCGATAGCTCAAGGCGGCTTCCTTTTGTTCGGCACGTGCGAGTGTCAGGCCCGCGGTAAGCCGCCCACCTGAAAAAATGGGCAGCGAGACAGCCGGCCCCGCGGTGTAGAAATGGCTGGCCCAGTTGGTCAGAAAGGAAGCATCCAGAGCGCGCAGGCCAATATTACCGGTCAGCGAGATATCAGGATAAAAGCTGGCCACCGCTACGCCCACATTCGCGGTAGCGGCATGCAGGTTCGCCTCGGCCTGGCGGATGTCCGGGCGTCGCCGCGCCAGTGCCGATGGCACCCCCACACCCACGACCTTAGGGATCGGCGGCACAGGCTTGCTCTCGCGCAACTGCTCGTCCACCGCGCCGGGTGCATCGCCGATCAATACGCTCAACGCATTCATGGCCTGCTGGACCTGCCCGTCATAGGCGGGCAATTGTCGGCGTGTGTCGTAGAGCTGCGTGCGCGCCTGGTCTACGTCGAGTTCGGTGGTCAACCCATTTTTCTGCCGACGTTGAGTCAGATCCAGGTTTTGCTCAGCAGCTTTGACATTCTCCTCCTGGCTGGCTTTCAGGGCCTGCGCACCGCGCAGCTGCACGTAAGACTGCACGATCTCGCTTTCCAGGACGATGAGGGCATCGTTGAGCGCTTCGGACTGTGACTGGGACTGGGCCCGCGCCTGCTCCACCGAACGACGAACCCGGCCAAACAGATCGAGCTCCCAGGAGGCATCAAGCCCATACTGATAAAGGTTCACCGGCGCCGTGAACCGGTTCAGCGCCTGATTGCCTCCATTCAGGATGTCGGTGCTCAAGCCCGGCACCGTCGCATCGTAGGGTTTCAGTCGGTTGGCGAGTGTGTTGAGGTCCTGGTATGAACCCTGGGACTCGAGGATGCCCTTGGCACCCAACTGCTCGCGCTGGTAGCTGGCATTGCCGCTTAGAGTAGGCAAACCCGCAGCGCGTGCCGTGGCAATAGACTGACGAGCCGCCAGCACCCGGACGACTGCCTGCTGTACGTCCAGGTTATCCTTAATCCCCTTTTCAATGAGTTCCGTCAGGATGGGGTCATTGAATGAACGCCACCAGGTGGGGTCCGGGTCGCTCTTCTGATCGGCCAGGATGCCTTGTGCCGCCTGGTCTTTCCACTTGGGAACGGCGGGAGGATCCGGCGGTCGATAGTTCGGTCCCACCGTGCAGCCCAGGAGACACATCGTTGTGCCGGCAGAAACAAGAAATGTCCGGAAGGTCATTCGCCACTCTTCGCTTTTGCTTTGCCGCCAGACATGAAAAGGCCGAGCGGCACGAGCAGCAATGCCAGGACGCCGGTAATGACGAAGGTGTCGTTGTAAGCAAGCACTGCGCTCTGGGTCTGAAGAATCTGAAAGACCTCGCCGGGCGCCATCTGCTTCGCCAAATGCGCGGCGTGCCCGAGGCTCATTGCAGCACCCTGCAGATCCTGCAACAGGACATTATAGGGCTGATTCGTAGGGTCCAGATGTTCGCTCAAGTAATGCTGACGAATCTGCTCGTGGTTCGTGATCAAGGCGGTCGATACCGAGATGCCGATCCCACCCACGACATTGCGCGACATGGTAAATAACGCGGCGCCGTCACCCTGCTCATCTTTCGGCAAGGTGACGTAGGCGGCCGTGCTGATGGGCACGAACAGCAGCGCCAATGCTGCCGTCTGGGCGGCACGAAAGATCCACAGGTGAAAAAAATCCAGATTCGGAACCAGATTATCGGAGAAGAAAAGTGCGCCCGACAGCGCCAAGCCTCCGGCAGCTATCACGTATTTCACCGGGACGAATTTCATGATCCGCCCTACGAGCGGGATCAATGCGATGAGCACCAGGGCTCCCGGCGCCAGGGCCAACCCCGCCCAGGTGGCCGTGTAGGAAAGCTCCGTCTGGGCGAACTGCGGAATAATGACTGCGCTCGCGTACAGCACGAAGCCCATCAAACCTATCGCAGCTGTGCCGAGCGCAAAGTTGCGATCGCGAAATACTCTCAGGTTCACCACTGGATTGCGGGCGTTCAGCAAGTAGGTGATCCCCACGATAAAGCCGACGAGGGAAACGCCGTAGAGAATGCGGATGGTGCCCGAACCCAGCCAATTGAGGTCCTCTCCCCGATCGGTCGCTACGTCAAGGCACCCGAGCGCCATGGCAATGAACACCACGCCCCAATAATCAAATGGCGGGGCGCGTTTCGCTCTGCGTCTGCTCTCGGGAGACTCCTCGACCAGGTGCATAACCCCGAAGAAGGTGGCTATGCCGATCGGAATGTTCACCAGAAATATCCAGTGCCAGGAAAATTGGTCGGTCAGATAGCCGCCGACCACCGGACCCAGAGCGGGGGCGACAACCGTCGCGATCGCGGTGATGGAGAATGCCGCCTGGCGCTTCTCCGGCGGGAATGTGTCGAGGATGATTGCCTGTTGAGTCGGCTGCAAGCCGCCGCCGAAGAAGCCCTGCAGTGCGCGAAAGACCAGCAGTTCGAGGAAATTGGTGGAGAGGCCACAAAGAAGTGACGCCACCGTGAAACCCGCCACGCTTAGCAGAAAGTAGTTCTTTTGCCCGAGGCGCATGCTCAGGTTGCCGGAGATCGTCAGCACGATCGCGTTAGCCACGAGGTAAGTCGTCAGCGACCAAGTGCTTTCGTCGTTGCTGATTGCGAGCGAGCCGGCGATGTGCGGAAGCGCCACATTGACGATCGTGGTATCCAGAACCTCCATGAAGGCGCCCATCGTGACGACGATGGCGATCAGCCACAGATTTGGCTTGCCGTGGGAGCCACTCATTTGAAATATACGGTCGGCTCCACCGACAGCCCGAGTGGCAGGAAGGGCCAGTTCTCCAGGCCGTGGTCGATGAGGATCTTCACGGGTACCCGGCGAACGATCTTGACGAAGTTACCGGTCGCGTTCTCAGCTGGAAACGCAGTGAAGCGCGCCCCACTGCCGCCCTGGATGCTCTCGACATGGCCGCTCAGATGCAGATCAGAATACGCGTCTACCTTAATATCGACTCGCTGCCCGACGCGCATCCGATCAAGTTGCGTCTCCTTGTAGTTTGCAACCACCCAGACATTTCGGGTCACAAGGTAAAAAACCTGCTCGCCCGCCTGCGCGAAGGTGCCCAAGTCAACATTGCGGCGCGTGATCTGCCCGTCCTGGGGCGCCGTGACATCGGTATAGGAAAGATTCAGTTTTGCCTGGGCCAGGTTTGCCCGCGCCTGCTCCGTCTGAGCTTTACGTTGTTCCAGTGTCGCCTCCGCCGTCTCGATGGTCTCCTTTACGAGGGCAGCGACGGAAACCTGAGCCTCAGCCGACTGCACGTTCGCGGCGTTCGAACGCACTGCCGTTGTCGCCTGATCGACGTTGGTTTGCGTCGTTGCGCGAGGATCCACGCCGTGCTGGCGCTTTGAATCGTTCTCACTTTGCGCCAAATTTGCGCGTGCCTGCGCCAATTGAGCCATCGCCTGGGCAAGGTTCGCCGGCGCCCGGACCTTTGTGGTGTGCAGATCCACTTCGGCGCTTGCCTCCTGAGCAACAGCGGCGTCGAGATTGGCCTGGGCTTGGTCGCACGCGACTATATAATCGCGCGGATCAATCTTCAGCAGCAGATCACCTGCATGGACAAACACGTTGTCGTTAATGCGGTTTTCCACGACGTAGCCTGACACCTTGGGAGCGATCGATACCGCGTTACCCTCCGTATAGGCATCGTCCGTGCTTTCCTGATTGCGTGTCATCAGCCAAAAGATGAGCCCGCCGACTATGGCGATTACCGCGATGACGATCAGAATGATGATCGGCGTACGGTTCTTGGGCTTCTTCTTCTGCCCATCGTCGCCGTCCTTATCCTTTTTGCCGCCCTCGCCTTTGTTCTCCTCCCTGCCGCCTTCCTCGTCATCTTCGTCGCCATTTTTCTTGGCAGCTTTGTCCTGGTCCTCGTCCTTGCCCTTTTCGTACTTGTACTTGTACTTGTATTTGTAATCACGGGGCAGGTCTGCGCCGTCCGGGTCGCGAGACCATTTACTGGGCGGAGCCTCCTGCCTGCTCTCACGCGCACTGACTTCTTCGGTATCGTCCATACTGAAACTTCCCGGGCAAAAGTGGCTCAGTATGTCGCCGCTTGTCAGTTCGTTCTGTCAGCGGAGCGGCAACCCGTGTGCCAGAATGTAGGAGGTCAACGCATGAGCATGAGGTTGGGTAGGCGCCCTCTCGCTGCCAAAACTGGCCGTCCCCGCAACAGTAACGTTACTTTTGACGCAAGGTTCGCGCTACGGCGAAAGATAGGCGCCATCGGCACCGCCTTTGGGTCGAGATTCCAGTGTCACCATTGACTTACAGCCGCGCCGCCCGGTCGGGCTCATCAAGAGCGCGACTTGCGTCGAATGCGGCAATACTGCTGCGTTGCGCTCCGGCTCGTCTGTACGCTAACGCACGTAATGCGTCGTCGCGCAAGATCTTGGACGACGTGCCCCGCGAGATCGAAAGAACCATCAGCCTCCCTGTATACCCCGTTAATCAAGGTACGAAGCCGTCGGTATTTGCTCAAACGTATAGGAAGTCCATTCAGTTTTAGTCTGGAGGCGGGCTCTCGGCAAACTTCATCTGTGTTTTAGTACCGGCCGTCGACCACTCGCATCGAAGCTTGTGGCCATCCGCCGCGTAAATCACCCACCAGCCTCGGGTATGCGATTCTTGGTCGCCTTCCCGTTTGCGTCTTTGTCCGCGTCCGCCATGTCGGATATAGAAATCGTCGATCCGCTCGTCAGTATCGATCGCGATAACGTCTGAGTCTGGGTTTTGACTGGTCATTTCGTTTCCCCGCACCTTGCAATAAAACTACCAAATTTCCACCAATTCCTACAGCAGCTTCTCAAGAGTGATCGGCAGCTCGCGGACACGTCGGCCGGTCGCGTTGAAGACCGCATTGGCGACAGCCGCGCCCACACCGGTAATGCCGATTTCGCCGACGCCGTGCGCGCCCATCGGTGTGTGTGGATCGGCGATGTCGGTCCAGATCACGTCGATCTCCGGAACGTCCATGTGGACGGGAATATGATATTCGGCGAGGCTCGGGTTCATGATCCGGCCATTGCGCTCGTCAAATTGAGTTTCTTCCATCAGAGCCATCCCCAGCCCCATGATAATTCCGCCGCGAAATTGACTCCGTGCGGTCTTCGGATTGATGATGCGCCCAGTGTCGAAGGAGCCTAGGAAGCGACTGACGCGTGTTTCGCCGGTGACCCCATTGACCCGCACCTCGCAGAACATCGCGCCGTGCGAATGCATCGACCAGTGCATCATCTCGAGCGGTAGTGACGCCTTCTCGGCGGCCGTCACGCTAACGCGCTGCGCACGCTCCAAGATCGAGGAGTAGCTTTCGCGCCGGGCAGGCTCACCGAGCTTGGCAACGCCGCCACTCTCGCTCACGACTTCGTCGACTGACAAGCCCGCGAGCGGCGAGTCACTGCCCGCCAGCTCGAGCAGTTCGGCGACAAGCGCGCGATACGCGGCGATCACCGCACCGCCGATCGCGGCGGTCTGCTGCGACCCGCCGGCGAGGATGGCGCCTGGAATGATCGAGTCCCCGTAACGAACCTCGACCCGATCAAGCGGCAGCCCGAGCCGCTCGGCGGCGACGATCGCGGTCGTCGTTGCCGTACCCATGCCCATCTCGTGCGCCGCCACCTCCACGATGGCCGTGCCGTTGCGGGTCAGCGTGATCCGCGCCGCGGCGCCCGGCATCCGATAGTACGGGTAGGTCGCAGTCGCGCAGCCCATCCCGACCAGCCATTCGCCCTCGCGCCGCTTGCCCGGTACGGCGCTGCGCCGCTCCCAGCCAAACCGCTCGGCGCCCGAACGCCAGGCTTCGACGATATGCCGTGACGAGAAGGGTAAATCCGAGGTCGGGTCCTTGGTGGGTTCATTGCGGATGCGCAACTCGATCGGGTCCATCTCAAGCTCGATCGCCAACTCGTCGATCGCGGATTCTAGCGCGAAGGTGCCGACCGACTCGCCTGGCGCGCGCATGAAGATATTCGCGAGCATGTTCATCGTGACTGTCTCCACCGACAACCTGAAGCTGTCCGCGGCATAGCCCGATCGCGTCCCCATGATAAAGGGTTCGGGCATGTTATTGTGGGCCGTCATCGCCGCGGTCCCAGCGTGGATCAACGCATTAATATGGCCGTCCGCCTGCGCGCCGATCGCAACTCGCTGCTCAGTCAGCGTGCGGCCGCCGACGATCCGGTATACGCCTTCGCGCGACAAAGTCACGCGCACGGGTCGGCCGGTCATTTTTGCCGCCGCGGCACCCAATATCTGGTGATCGGATAGGCCTTTGCAGCCGAAGCCACCGCCGACGTAGGGCGAGATCACGCGCACCTGCTCGGCCTTCAGACCAAATACGTCGGCAATCGTCGCCGCTTGGGAAGTGACCATCTGCGTCGTGTCATGAATGGTGAGCTCGTCGCCGTTCCATATGATCGTCGCCGCATGCGGCTCGATCGCGTTGTGATTGTGCCGCGGCGTGCGATACACATGGTCGACCCTCTGGGGCGACGCTGCGAGCATCGCCTCGGCATCGCCGATCTCGTCCAACAGCGCCTGGCCCATGAATAGGCCCGGCTGAGACCCCGCCGCCTTTGCCGCGGCGAACGAGGTCGTGGAGGGTTCGGCCGCATAGGTCGCGACGATCAATGACGCGGCGTAGTCCGCCTGTTCCTGCCTTTCGGCGAGAACGAGCGCGATCGGCTGGCCGTTCCAATGCAGGCGGTCGTCCTGCATGATCGGCAGATCGCTGGCGGCGGCGGCAGTGGGTGAGGATCCGAATGGCGCGGGGCTGTTGAGGCGCAGGGAATTGCGATACGTCATCACGAGCACGACGCCAGGTGCGGCCTCGGCGGCTTGAGTATCCAGCGTCGCGATACGACCGCTTGGGATCGTCCCGTAGACAAGTGCGGCGTAGACCATGTTCTCGAGCGGCACTTCCGCGGCGAACCGTGCGGCGCCCCGCACTTTGAGTGGACCGTCGAGCCGCGACACGGGCGTGCCGATCAGCCCGTGCTTACGCCCGATGAGCGGGTCAGAAACGCCCCCCGGAATCCAGCTGTCGGGGGCCAACGGCACCAGCTTCGCCATGGCCGTCTGAATCGCTGCCTGTACCGCGCCTTTCGCCGTATCGACGATGCTCATGCTGCTGCTCCGGCAAGATCGCCGAGCACGGCGATGAGGGTGCGTGTGACGAGTTCTATCTTGAAGCGGTTGTCGCGAAGCGGAGTTGCGTTCGCCAGTTCCGCGATCGCGGCAGCCCGGAAGGCTTCCTCGGTCGCGGGGCCGTTGCGCAGTGCCGCCTCGGCTTTCGACGCGCGCCACGGTTTGTGAGCGACCCCGCCGAGCGCAATTCTCACATCATCGATCCGGTCACCGGCCAACTGCAGTGCGGCGGCGACCGATACCAGCGCGAAGGCATAGCTCGCCCGATCACGCACTTTGCGATAAGTGGAGTTCTTTGCGAACGGCAGCGGCGGTAGTTCGACCGCCGTGATCAACTCGCCCTGCTCCAGCACCGTATCGATCTCGGGATGATCAACCGGCAGGCGATGCAACTCGGTCAATGGCAGTGTCCGCGCGCCGCGCCCGCCCTGCAAATGGACGATCGCATCCAGCGCAACGAGAGCAACGCACATGTCCGACGGGTGCGTCGCGACGCACATTGCCGATGCACCGAGGATGGCGTGGTTGCGATTGAACCCCTCTATTGCGTCACAGCCGGCACCCGGTGCACGCTTATTGCAGCGCGAACCGTCAGTGTCGTAAAAATAGCTGCAGCGCGTGCGCTGCAGCAGATTTCCCCCTACGGTCGCCATGTTCCTAATCTGCGCCGATGCCCCTGCGAGGATCGCGCGCGTCAGCACGGGATAACGTGTCCTGACCGCACGATGCTCCGCGAGCGCAGTGTTGCGCACCGCGGCCCCGATCAACACACCACCGCTATCGGTCTCTTCAATCGTGTCCGACAGTCCAGTCACATCGACGAGCGTACCCGGCCGCGCCACCGTCTCGCGCATGAGATCGACCAGATTGGTGCCGCCGCCCAGATAGGCCGCCGCCCTGCCCGCACCGAGCCGCAGTGCATCAACGGTATCACCCGCTCGGACGTAGATGAAGGGAGTCATTCCGCCATCTCCGCCGTCATGGTCTCGCGGATCGCATCGATGATCCCGTTATGCGCGCCACAGCGGCACAAATTGCCGCTCATCCGCTCCTGTAGTTCCTCTCGCGTCAGAATTACGTCAGCCGCGAGGTCGGCGCTCACATAGCTCGGCACCCCACGCTTCGCCTCCTTGGCCATGCCGATCGCCGAACAGATTTGCCCCGGTGTGCAATAACCGCACTGGAATCCGTCGTGATCGATGAAGGCCTGCTGCAGCGCGTGCAGCGCGTTTCCGTCGGCGAGTCCTTCGACGGTGGTGATCCTCCGACCTTCATATTGCACGGCCAGCGCAAGGCACGACAGCATGCGCTCGCCGTCGACCAACACCGTGCAGGCGCCGCACGCCCCCTGGTCGCATCCTTTCTTGGAGCCATAGAGCTGCAAGTGGTCCCGCAAAAAGTCTAGCAGCGACACCCGTGCATCGGTCGGCAGCTCGGCGAGAGAACCGTTGACGTCGATAGACATGATATTGACCTTCTCGCTTTGACAGAATGGGCGGCGGGGCGACAGTAAATGGCATCCCA
>Ga0302324_100024072_pt1 | contig 11754 bp, 10 predicted proteins | sample Palsa_T0_1_FD_201949 | JGI IMG/M metagenome (GOLD analysis project Ga0302324, IMG submission 201949) | Peat permafrost microbial communities from Stordalen Mire near Abisko, Sweden - Palsa_T0_1 | ecosystem: Environmental > Terrestrial > Soil > Palsa > Peat permafrost | place: Sweden: Abisko... | reverse complement strand
TGCAGGCACGATTGCCTGCCGCACGAATGGCCGAATGGCGGAGGTATCGAGCCCAAAGCATGCAACAGCAAAACTGCGGCGCCGACAGGAGTGTCGGCGCTGCAGACACGAGTGTCCGCGCCACGTCCGGAGCAACGGCTTGTTGACGGAAAGGGCCAAAATCCACGTCTTCACATCGAGCAGAACGAAATGTGAAGCACACAGCCGGCGCCACCGGCCTTCTTGCATTCCTCGACCGCGGCCCGCTGCGCCTCTCTCTGGTCCGCGGAAGCTGCAAAACCCGTGAAATCCCGGTCCGCCGCCAGCGCCCCGCACTGTTTGTTGAAGGCAGTCCGCAGAACGCACGCCTTGCCACGTTGGGCACAAACCGTCAAAGCTTCTTTCTCCGCGCTGGCCCGGTCGGCCTTGCCCTGCGACCATCCAGCGCCCATATCTTTGGTGCTATAAGCGATGGCTCCCCACGATACGCTCTTTGGCGGCGGGGGCGCGCTCGGCGGCGCCGAACTGGCTCCCGCGGCCGAGCAGACCGCTCCTTCCACGGCGCACTTTTTGCCGCCGACGCGACCACACCCAGCCAGTGCCTGTTGCTGCGCGGCTGCCTTGGTGGCGGAAGTTCCCCAGCCCACCAGTTCGCCGTCCGCCGCGATGGCCCCGCAGGTGTGGTTGAAGCTGGCCTCAACTAGACATTTGGCGCCGCCTTGTCTGGCGCAATATTGCAGCGCGATTCTCTCGGCCGTGGCCTTATCGTCTTGCTCAAACGACCAGCCGGAGATCTTGTCCTTCCTGCTATACGCGATGGCTCCCCAGGCGTTGTCGGCCTTGCCTTTGCACTGGATGGTGCAAAGCTGGGGCATGTTGTTGCAAGAAGCAGGATCGGAGACGGACCGGCCGCTCCAGCAGCCGGAGCGCTGCATGCACTCTATGAAGCAATCGGCGCCGGTTGCAGTGGAAATGAACGCCGGCCGAACCAGAGAGCTTACGGCAACCAGAATCAGGACTCTGCACCCTTGTTTCATAAAGCATCCTCGAATCGATGCGCGGCGACCGGATCATTTTATACCAAGTGGCGCAGTCTCCCAGGCCCAAATCACTTCCCGCAATCCGCGACCGGCATCTCCTTCGGCATACCAACCGGCGCCACCGGCACCTTCGCCAGCACGCCATTCAACTGCGCCACCTCTTTCCGCAAATCGTTCCACCGATCGAGCGCCGCATGCGTGTCCTCGCACATACCCGCGAACGTCTCGAGCAGCGCGCTTGCCGGCGGCGTGTCCGACTGATCCACCGCGATCATCAGCCTCGTCAGGTCGCGATTCATCGGCCCCAACCCGGCCGGCGTACCGGCGGCGTCCGTCAATCCGCGCGCCTTCTCCTGCGCTGCCTTCGCCGCTGCCAAGGCGTCCGGCGCATTCCCTGCTTTCTCCAACTGCGCCACGCGATCGGCCAGTTCCGTTTGCAATTGCGCGGCCTGATTGTATCCCTGGTAAGTCGCGCTCATATGCGCGGCGATCTTCTGCGCGAGTCCGAGTTGCTGCCGCAATTCCGCCGTCGTCACCTTCAGGCGCGGGTCGAGCTTTACGATAATCGGCTGCCGGTATTCCTGCCCACCCGCCGTCAGCCGAACCTCATACCGCCCCGGCACCACCATCGGCCCCTGCGGCTCATGCCACGGCGTATTGTGCGGAATAGCATGGTCGGCCAGCGTGTACTCGAAGTAATTCACGTGCACGCCGTAGTAAGTATAGAGTAACTGCTCCGGATCGGGATAGCGCAGGTCCCACACGAAGCGATTGATGCCCGCATTCTTGGGCAGCACGGCCGGCGGCGCCAGCCAGAAATCGGGCACGTTCACCTTGTACCCGAGCGAATCGGCCGTAGACGGCGCCCCCGCCCCTGCCCCGCTGCTGGAATACGATCGCACCAGCTTGCCCGCCGCATCGTAAATCTCGAGCTTGAGATCGCCCGCCGGTGGCGACTTCAAATAGTAATCGATAATCGCGCCATCGGGCGGATTCTCGGCGGCGGCCACGTCGGCATTCAGCGGCGTGTCCGTGTAGGTGTCCCACTGCATGCGGACTGCATCGGCCGGCGCGAAGAGATAAGCGCTGCTGGTGGGCGAGGGCCCTTTCCCCGCCAGTTCGCGCAGCGGACTGATGTCGTCGATGGCCCAGAGCGCGCGGCCATAGGTGGCGACAATGAGGTCGTTCTGTTCGATGGCGAGATCGCGGCATGAAGCGGCGGGTAGATTCAATTGGAGCGGCTGCCAATCGTCACCGCCATTGAAGGAGACAAACACGCCCGTCTCCAGCGCCGCAAAGACCAGATTGCGATTGATGGGATCCTCGAGCACGGCGTGCGCCGCGCTGGCCGGCAGGCCATGTACCACGGACTTCCACGTCTTGCCGAAATCGTCGGTGCGATAAATTCGCGGGGCAACGTCGCCGCCGCGCCCGCCACCCGCACCGCCTCCACCGCCCCGTCCGCCACCCACGATGGCGAAAGCGCGCGCCGCGTCGCTGGCCGATGCTTCCATGGCAGTCACAGCGCCCGCGTTGGTCTTGGCGAGGTCGCCGGACGCCACGTTCTCCCAGTGCGCGCCACCATCGCGCGTCAGTTGGATGAGGCCGTTGCTGGTGCCCGCCCAGAATTGCTTCGAATCCTTGGGCGAAAATGCCAGCGAACTGATGGCCGGCCCGGTGGCGCCGCGGCCCGCGCGATTGCCGATGGGCGCCGTGCCCAACTCTTCGCCGCCAGTCGCCGTCAGATCGGGACCCACCTGCTCCCAATGCATGCCCTTATCGTGCGTGGCCAGCAGATACTGCGTCGCCAGGTAAAAGGTCTGTGGGTCGAACGGCGAGAAGCCCATGGGTGGCGATCCGCTCTCGTGATACTTGGCCGTGCGCTCGAAGATGTGTTGCGTCTGGCCGGTAGTTTTATTCACGCGCAGAACGGAACCGTACCAACCGGTGGCGTAAAGATAGTCGGAGTCCGCGGGGTCGGGAATGATGCGCGCCGATTCGAAGCCGTTGGTGGTGTACCAGTCGCGGTAGGTGATCTGGCCGTCGCGCCCGGCGATGGGCGTCGCGATGGTGCCGCTGTCCTGCTGCGACGCGTACATAAAGAACGGGAATCCATGATCGGTAGTGACGTTGTACATCTGGCCGGTGGGTTGATTGAACCACGTGGTCCACGTGCGGCCGGCGTCCATGCTGATCTCGGTGCCCTGATCGACGGCCAGGATCATGTACTTGTCGTTCGTCGGATCGATCCACACGTAGTTGAAGTCGGCTCCGCTGGGCGCGCCGGTGTACGATTCCCACGTCTTGCCGGCATCGGTCGACCGATATAGCGACGTCTGCGTGGCGAAGAGAATGTTGGCATCGCGCGGGTCGACAATCACGTCGTGGAATTGGCCACCGCCGATCAATCGCGGATCGTCGGAGGCGTGCGTCCAATGCTCGCCGCCATCGTCGGAGCGGAACATGCCCTGCGCCACGTAGTCGTAGACGCGCTGCCCTTTGGTGCCCGGCGCGACGGCCAGCGCGATAGTCCCGAAGTTGCCGCCCGGCAGTCCGTCCGGCGCGGTCTTCTTCCAGGTGACGCCCTCATCGCTCGACCGGTAGATTTGCGAGTCGGTGGCCGGCGTGGTTACGGGTGGAGCGCCGCGCCCGCCGCCACCGCCGCGTCCACCGGCTGCCGCGGGGCGCGTTCCGGCGTACACATTGGCGGGATTATCGGGGTCGAAGACCAGCCACACGCCGCCCATCTTGGCATCGGGAAGCACACCAGTCCAAGTCTTGCCGCCATCGGTTGTGCGCATCACGCCCGTGTCGCCCGCGGCCGCCATGACTACATCGGGGTTGTGCGGATCGATCACGATGGAGCTCACTCCGTGGCCCTGCAGCGCCACCAAATCCCAATGGCCGCCGCCATCGTTGGAGCGATAGAGGCCCGCGGTATTGGCAGTGGTGGCGCCCACGTACACCGTGTCGGGACGCGACGGCGCCACTGCAACAGCGCCGATGCCGGTGAGCCGTACCGAATCGCTGACGCAGTTCCAGACCTGGCCGCCATCCACGGTTTTCCAAACGCCGCTGCCGGCCGTCCCCATATAGTAGATCGCCGGACTGCCGGGCACGCCGGAGACCATAGTGGCTTTACCGCCGCGGAACGGCCCGATGAGTCGCCAACGGATGCCAGAGTAAAGGTTGGGGTCTATGGGTTGCGCCCCGAGTGGCGCCCAGACCGATGTCACGATCGGCAATGCGAGGAGCAACGCGCGCAGTTTTGGCATATCCCGGAGATTGGTCATGTATGGTCACTTCCGCGATTCTATCGCATGACGGCGGTATCCTATTCTGCATGGCGTACGCGGTGAAGCGGCGTAAGGCGGTGCCGTTCGAATTCGTGCTCGACGCGCTCTCAGAACTCGAGCCTGTCACGCGCCCCATGTTCGGCTGCCTGGCAATCTATGTGGGAAGAAAGATCGTGCTCATCCTCCGCGATAAGGCCGCCGATAAAGCTGTCCGGGGTCCCGACAACGGCGTCTGGCTTGCCACTACCATGGAGCATCACGAGAGCTTGCGGCGTGAGTTTCCCAATATGCGATCCATCGGCGTGCTCGGAAAAGCGGTCACCGGCTGGCAGATTCTGCCCTCCGACGCGCCGGACTTCGAAGAATCGGCGCAGCGCGCGTGCGAGTTGGTGATCGCTCGGGATCCACGTATCGGCAAAATTCCAAAATCGAAGAAGCCCAGAAAGCAATCATGAAAGAGCCGGCATTCATTCCGACCACCGAAGCGTTGGGCACCGTTCCACGCGATTTGCGATTCCACTCCAGCACGGTCACGAATCCCCAGCGCCTCACCATGGCGCAAGTGGAGACGTTCAATCGCGCCGGCTACCTTAGCGGGCTCGCCATTTTCAGTGACGAAGAGATCGCCGATATCCGGCGCTACTTCGACGACCTGCTGGCGCGCACGCTGGCCGCGGGCGCCGACAGTTACTCCATCAGCACCGCTCACATGCGCCATGGGCGAGTCTACGATCTGCTCAACGACCGGCGCATCGTGGCGTACGTGAAAGATCTGCTGGGCGAGGATGTGATCGGGTGGGGCTCGCACTTCTTCTGCAAGATGCCCGGCGACGGCAAGCGCGTCTCCTGGCATCAGGACGCCAGTTACTGGCCGCTCACGCCCTCGAAAGCGGTGACGGTCTGGCTGGCGATTGACGATGCCAGCGTGGAGAACGCGTGCGTGCGGTTCATTCCCGGGTCGCATTGGTTCGGCCATCTGACTTACTCGCTGACCGAGAACGACGACAGTAACGTATTGAATCAAGTGGTGGACGTGGAGAAGCTCGCGCCGCCATTCGACAATGAGCTGAAGGCCGGCGCGATCTCGATCCACAGTGATTTGCTGGTGCACGGGTCTGAGGCGAACTCGTCGTCGCGGCGCCGGTGCGGGTTGACGCTCCGCTATTGTCCCGCCGACGTGCGCGCTGAGTTGGGATGGAATGCCAAGGGAGTGGTGGTCAGCGGGTGTGATCCGTCGGGCCACTGGGCGAACTCGGCACGGCCTGTTGCCGAGTAATGCGCTGGATTTCGCTGGCATAATAAGTATATGGTTTTGGCTGTCCGGACGATTGCGATCGGTGTGCTCTTCGGCGCGATGGGCGTTGCTCAAAACGCCGGCACTCCCACGCTTCCGCAAGGACTGCAGGTGGACGTAAAAGCCCTGATGGTGCGCGGAACGGAAGCGTACAACGCGGGGAACAATGATCTGGCCGCCAAGATCTTCCGCCAAGCTGCGGAGGCTGGGGACGTGGAGGCCATGATGTACCTGGGGGTGATGTACGGGACGGCCCGCGGCGTTGCGCGAAACTATGGAGCGTCGCTCAATTGGTTTCTCAAGGCGGCGGAAGCCGGCAATGGGCAGGCCATGTGCAATGTAGGCATCCTGTATTTCCAGGGTGTGGGCGTGCCGAAGAATTACGTCGAGTCGGTGCGGTGGTTCATCAAATCCGCGGTCACCGGCAATACCGAAGCGATGTTCAACGTGGGTGTGATGCTGCGCGATGGGCTGGGCGTTCCGATGAATTACCACGAGGCGTTGAAGTGGTTCCTCAAGGCTGACGCGGGTGACAGCGCCGCGACGAACGCCATCGGCGTGATGTATCAGGAAGGCAAGGGCGTGGACCGCGACTACGCGGAGGCCATGACCTGGTACCAGAAAGCGGCGAATGCGGGCAACGCCACGGCGATGTACAACATCGGCGTGCTCTATGAGGACGGGTTCGGCGTAGCGATGGATACTGAGAAGGCCGTCGAATGGTATAAGAAGGCCGCCGCGGGTAACAGCGACGATGCTAAGGCGGCGTTGAAGAGCTTGGAAGCGAAGAAGTGAACTGTCGGACATGCCTTCAGCTTGTCCAGGCCAGTGCGGCAGGCAATCGTGCCTGCAGGCGGGCTTTCCAGCCCGCCGTCAAGACTGAACAGACATCCACGAGTTTCTACATATTTTCGACGGCTTTGGGTTTCGCAGGCATCCGCAGGAAAGCCCGACAAATTCGTCGCGTATCGGGAACGGCGGCCTGAAAGGCCGCCTGCAGTCAAGATTGCCTGCCACACGAGCGAGCAGGGTCGCCCCACTTTGGGGACATAATCTCATAGATCGAGATCGGCCACTGAGGACAATAGAGTTATTTCAAGATCCCGAGACATGGATGTCTCAACGCACCACCTGATATGCTTTCATACGAAAGCGATGATCACCGTTCGGAGTACTCTTTTGTGCCTCGCGGCCGCGTCTGCGGTGTTTGCCGCGCCGGTTCGCCTGCAGTGCGAACATCTCGATAATCCCTTGGGAATCGACTCCCTGGCGCCTCGCCTCTCCTGGCAAAGTGACGCCACAGAGAGGAACTGGCGCCAATCGGCGTATCAGATTCTGGTGTCGAGCACGCAGGGTGGCAAGCCCGACATCTGGGATAGCGGGAAGCAGCCATCCGCGGACTCCATCGACATTCCGTACGGCGGTCCCAAACTCGCGTCGGGCAAGCGCTACTACTGGTCGGTGCGGGTTTGGGATTCGCACGGAAAGGCATCGATGGCAGCGGCGCCGGCATGGTGGGAGATGGGCCTGCTCGCGCCATCCGACTGGACGGCGAAATGGATCGCGTGGAAGGATCAGCTGGACGACGACCGCGCGGGCATCCGCTGGATCTCCTCGGGCCCAATCGTTCCCCCGCCGCCGCTTCCCCGTCTCGCCTCGACGTTCCGCTGTCAGTTCAATTCCAGTGCACCGCGCGATGTGGCGGTCTTCATCGCCACCCCGGGCGCCGTCCAACTACGCGTGAACGGCAAGCTGATGTCATCGAAACGCGACTGGAATACCTTCGACCGGCAGGACATCACCGGCGAAATTGTGGCGGGCCAGAATACCGTGGAGATCGCGGTTGCCGGACAGGCCGGCGGGCGCGGACCGGTTCCGCCCGCCCTTAGAATCGCTGCGCTCCTCAAGATTGTCGATGCCTCCGGGAAGATCGAGCGGCACCCGACTGGCGACGGATGGGAAGCTCGCCTGGGCGATGGCGAATGGATGGCTGCGACGGTCGCGGGAGATGTGGGACCGCTGAGCGCCGTGCCGGGCCCTCTGCCGCAACCGGCGGGGCTGCTGCGCCACGAATTCGCCATCGCGAAGCGCGTTCGCTCCGCGCGTCTGTATGTCACTGCGGCGGGCAGCTACCAGGCATTCGTCAACGGCAAGCGCGTGGGGATCGACGTGCTGACGCCGGAGTTCACCGACTACAAGAAGCGCGTCCTTTATCAGACCTACGATGTGACTTCGTACCTGACGAACGGCCGCAACGCGATCGCCGCAATACTGGGCGACGGGTGGGCTCTTAGCCCCCAGCTCTGGAACGGTGTCCGTATGGCGTTCCTCAATCCGCCGCCGCGATTGCTGGCGCAGATGCGCATCGAGTATATCGACGGGACGCATGACGACATCGTGAGCGACGGCACGTGGAAGGGCGCGCAATCGGCGATTTACCATTCGGAGATTTATGCCGGCGAAGTGTACGATGCAAGGCTCGAGCAGCCCGGCTGGAACACCGCGGGCTTCGCGGACGCGGCATGGAGTGAAGCGGCCGTGGAGCCCGCGCCGCAGGGAGTGGTGGCTGCCGAGATGACCACGCCGGCGCGCGTGGTGGCCACCATCAATCCGGTGAGCGTGAAGGCGGTCGCGGGCGGCGCGTATATCGTCGACATGGGGCAGAATATGGTGGGCTGGCCGGTGCTGAAGGTGAGCGGACCGGCCGGGACGCGGGTCCGCATGCGTACCGCCGAGATTCTCAATCCCGACGGCAACTTGTATCGCGATAACCTGCGGAACGCCGATGCCACCAATACTTATGTGCTGCGCGGTGGAGCTATCGAGGTGTATCGCCCGCACTTTACTTTTCAGGGTTTCCGCTATGTGGAGCTTACCGGCTTCCCCGGCACGCCGACCACCGATTCGCTGGCCGGCGAAGTAGTGAGTAGCATTAGTGGCGAACCTACGGCTACCGTCACGACTTCAAGCGACTTAGTAAATCGTTTTTGGAAGACAGGAATCTGGGGACAACGCGGTAACTTCCTCAGCATCCCCACGGATTGCCCGCAGCGCGACGAACGGCAGGGATGGACCGGCGATGCAGAGGTATTCTGGCGCACGGGAAGCTATAACTTCGATATCGCGTCTTTCGGCCGGCAGTGGATGCGCTCCGTGGTGGACGATCAGACGGCTGACGGCGCATTCGCCAACACCGTTCCAGTTGTGGCTTCGATGGGCGATGGCGCGCCCGGGTGGGGTGACGCCGGGGTGATTGTGCCGTGGACGGCATGGGTGCAATACGGCGATAAAGCCATCCTGGAGGAGAATTGGCCGGCGATGCAGCGCTGGATGGACTTCATTCAGGCCAATAATCCGAACTTCTTGCGGCGCAATCGCACCGGCGCGAACTTCGCGGACTGGCTCGCGCCCGGCAGCCAGACGCCGGTGGACCTGGTGGCGACGGCTTATTGGGCGCTGATCGCGCGGCAGATGGCGGACATCGCGCACGCGCTCGGGAAAGAGACCGATGTAGCGCGGTATCGTACGCTTGGCGGGCAGATTCGCGACGCTTTCCAGAAGCAATGGGTCAAGGATGATGGCACGGTGGGTACTGGCAGCCAGACAGGTTATGTGCTGGCCCTGTATATGAACTTAGTGCCGGACTCGCAGGTGGCTACTGCTGTGGATAAGTTAGTGAAAGATATCGAGGCGCATGGCTGGCACCTGACTACCGGCTTTCTTGGTACTCCGTTCTTACTTTTTACTCTGGCAGATCATGATCGCACAGATGTAGCCTATCGTCTGCTACTCAACGAGACTTACCCGTCGTGGGGTTATATGTTATCCAAAGGCGCCACGACTTGGTGGGAACGGTGGAACGGCGACACGGGCGATCCGGCTATGAACTCCTACAATCACTATGCGTTCGGCTCGGTGATGGCGTGGGTGTATCGATATATGGTGGGGATCGACACGGCGGGCCCGGGGTTTCATGAAATCGTGATTCATCCGCGGCTGGATGCACGGATTACCAAGGCCCGCGGCACGTATGACTCGGCGTATGGAAAAATTGTCGCCGATTGGAACGGCACGGCCGGCGGTCCTTTCTCGCTGGCCGTCACCATTCCCGCCAACACGAAGGCGAAGGTGTATCTGCCGGCTGGCGGCGCCTCGCAGGTGACGGAGGGCAGCAAAGTAGTGAAGGTGGTGAAGGAGGGCGGGAGCTTGGTGGTCGAAGTCGGGTCGGGGTCGTACGCGTTCCGGGTGAAGTAGCTCTTAGCTCCTAGGCCGGGTCTTTCGGGCGGGTGGCTTTTACAGCCTTCACAACGCCGAGACCACCCAAAATCAGGACCAGCACTGCAATCCAATGGGTAGGGACATGCATGAGATGGGCGCCATAGACGAAGCCCGAGATCAGAATAACAAAGCCGAGTAAATATAAACCGAACGACATGGCCGCCTCCTCGCGTGAAGTAGCAAGGTAAGCGCCAATGTGGATGGCATCACTATTCGTATCGCAGAGCGGCCATGGCGGCCGGCCGGAAATCCGGCGGGCGGAGAGGAAAGCCCGATCCGAGGAGCAGCGTCTTGAAGCCTTCCTGTGTGAAGTGGTGGTCATTGGTAAGGACTTCGCCGATCTCATGTTTTCTCATAGTCGTCATCGACACACAGTCGACCAGACTGTATCCCTTGTCGAGCCGTTGCTCGTAGAGTTGTAAACCGGCAAGAAAGGACGCGTCGGACTGCCGATGAACAATTACCCGCGGATTCGTTAGTATTTTGCGAACCGCCCGGGCCGCTGCCTCTCGAAGGTACGGACCCCGGTGCGCCAATCCATCGAGGAGTTCAGCCAGGACCTCGCCGGTTGTGACCAAAGTCACGTCTCCCAGCGTTGCGCGCGCACGTATTGCCCCTGCCCGGTACTGGTCGCGTTCGTGGAGTACTGCACCCCAGTAGAGCGTGTCTCCAAAGATCCGCTTCACTTCTTCTTCGGAGCGCCGCGAAGATAATGGTCGAGATTGCTGAAGTAGTCGACGGGGACTCCGGCCCACTCCTCAGGAGGTACAGACCCTCCGATCGCCGACAGCTCGCTCTGAAGCGAGCCGGGAGCGAACTCTGCCGGCACTCGCGGGCTCGGATCTTTGCTCCCCCCGGCCGCCGTCCGGCGCCGGCGTTTGGTGTTGGTGGCCGCCATACATTCCTCGCTTCTGTTCAATTATTGCGAGGCGGCGGTGCGGGCCTCATTCGTATCGCAGAGCGACCATGGGGTCAACTGATGACGCGCGGCGCGCCGGGATGAACGCGGCGAGGGCCGACGTCAGCAGCAGGAGCAACGTCGCGGCGGCTTTGGCCATTTGCACCATGAGTCGTTGCTCCGGGCGTGGGGCGGGCACTCGTGTCTCAGGGCTGCCCACTGGTCCGGACACTCATGCGGGCGCCGCTGTGTAGGACATGCTTCTTCAGCTAGTCCAGCCGAGCGCAGCTCGCCTGCTGGAGGGTATTTCTCCGGCGTTCTGTCCTCCCGCATAGAAAAAGCGAAGCCTGGGAAATTCGCCGCGTATCGAGACGGCGGCCTGAAAGGCCGCCTGCAGGCACGATTGCCTGCCACACAACGTTCGGAGCTCAGAGTTTCCACTCGACAGACCCGAGTGTCCGCGCCAGCATACACCGCGCCGAGAGCGAGTTGCATGAAAATGCCGGCTACCGCGATGAGCCAGCGATTCGGTGTCGTCATTAAATTACCTCTACAGGGGGGTAATTACGGCTTCCTGTTTGTTGATGCTGTCAACCATCGACGTGCCGACGCCCAGATGCTGATCGATCAGTTGATGCGGAGTGTGCGCCATCCATTCCGCCAGCGAAATGTCTTCGTAACGGTCGGTGCGGAACATCTCCAGGAAGACCAGATCGGTGTCGCCGATGTTCTCCACGTAGTGCGGGTTGGAGATGGGCACGTAGCCCACGTCGCCTTCCTGGAAGTCCATGGTTCTGGCATGCGTGCCGCCGGCAAACAGCGTCATGCGGCCCTTGCCACTCACAAAATACTGCCACTCATCGGCGTTGGGATGCCAGTGCAGTTCGCGCAATCCGCCCGGCTTGAGCTTGACGATGGCCGCGGAAATCGGCGTCACCGGGAAGTTCCGCGAATCGATGATCTTCACTT
>Ga0302324_100024061_pt1 | contig 11757 bp, 7 predicted proteins | sample Palsa_T0_1_FD_201949 | JGI IMG/M metagenome (GOLD analysis project Ga0302324, IMG submission 201949) | Peat permafrost microbial communities from Stordalen Mire near Abisko, Sweden - Palsa_T0_1 | ecosystem: Environmental > Terrestrial > Soil > Palsa > Peat permafrost | place: Sweden: Abisko... | reverse complement strand
AAGGATAAAAAAGACGAAAAAAAGAACCAGGATCAGCAACAACAACAGCAACCCAAACCTCAACCCAGCCGGTTGAATAAACAGCAGGTGGAACAGCTGCTGAAGGCTCTCCAGCAGCGGGAGAACGATCTGCAAAATAAGCTCAACCAGAATAAAGTAAGAACGCCCAATCAACCCGATAAGGACTGGTAACACGCACCCGCGGCGCTTCTGCCGCACCAAAGGTTAATCCACGGATTTCCGTTTCTTTACTAAATTTGCGGTATGCAAGTATATTGTAATTCCCTTACCAGCTATTCAAGACTTGACACGTTGGAAGTGAAGATCGGAGACCTGACCCTTGGCAATCATTATCCTATCCGGATACAGACGATGACCACAACCGATACAATGGACACGATGGCCACGGTCGAACAATCTATTCGCTGTATCGAAGCCGGGGCCGAGTTGGTCCGGATCACGGCGCCAAGCAAAAAGGAGGCGGAGAACCTGTTGAATATTAAAAACGAACTACGCCGCAGGGGATATCATACTCCACTTGTCGCGGATATCCATTTTACGCCGAATGCCGCAGAGATCGCTGCCCGCATCGTTGAAAAAGTGAGGATCAACCCCGGCAACTATATCGATAAAAAAAAATTCGCCTTTATCGACTATACCGATGCCGAATACAGCGGGGAAATCGACCGGATCCGTGACCGTTTTACGCCGCTGGTAAAAATTTGTAAAGAGTATGGCACCGCCATGCGGATAGGCACCAACCACGGCTCGCTGAGTGACCGCATTATGAGCCGCTATGGCGATACGCCAATGGGTATGGTGGAAAGCGCCATGGAATTCCTGCGGGTAGCCCGGGAGGAAAGCTATCACAATATTGTGCTTAGCATGAAGTCCAGCAACCCACAGGTCATGGTCCAGGCATACCGGCTGCTGGTCCGGAAAATGGACGAAGAATTCGGCGTTTGCTATCCCCTGCACCTGGGCGTCACCGAAGCCGGTGATGGAGAGGACGGCCGTATCAAATCGGCCATCGGCATCGGCAGCCTGCTGGAAGACGGCATCGGCGACACGATCCGCGTCTCCCTGACCGAAGACCCCGAATTTGAGATCCCGGTCTGCAAGGACCTGGTCAAACGATATGAGAAGCGGGTCGCCCCGGCCGGGCCGCCGACCCCCGAAATTCCCCCCATCCAAAAGCTGCCCTATTCTCCTTTTGAATACAGGCGGCGGGTCTCACGCTCCCTGTCGAACCTGGGGGGCCACCATGTGCCCGTCGTTATAGCCGACTTTAGGAAGGAGGCAGCCATCGACCGGCAGGACCTTGCCGTCATCGGTTACAGGTATGACGCGGCCGGCGACAAATGGAATATCGGTGATGTGGCGGCCGACTTTATTTATACCGGCAGCAAGCCCATTGACTTCGATCTGCCGGGAACGCTGCAATGCGTCTGCGATCATTCGGTGTGGCGTCAGCTTCCGGATACGAATGCATGTCTGCCGCTCTTCCGGGGGTCAGAATATGCTATGGCCGGCAATCGTTCGCCCAGGTTGAATTTTGTCGCGCTCGATACCGCCGCGGAAGAATCGGCATCCCTGGCTAACCAGTGGGCTGATGACGATACGGTGGTCCTGTGCTGCTGGTCTTCCCATCCGCAGGCGCTGTTGTCCGTAAGGCGGTTTATGGCCGGACTGATGCAACGCGGCATCGAAACGCCTGCGATCCTGGCGATAGAAAGCGCCGGCACAACCATCGACGAGAACTTAATCCATTTCTCCACGGAAGCCGGGGCGCTCTTTCTCGACGGGATAGGGGACGGGATATGGCTGATGAACGATCCGGGAAAGATCGTCAATACGATGGTCAGCGGACGCACCTACCTGCAGGCAACCAACAATCATCAGTTTCTGAATAATACCTCGTTTTCTATCTTACAGGCTACCCGCACGCGCATCTCCAGAACAGAATATATCTCCTGCCCTTCCTGCGGACGAACCCTGTTCGATCTCCAGGAGACCACGGCGAAGATCCGCTCCTTCACCCACCACCTGAAAGGAGTAAAAATTGCTATTATGGGCTGCATCGTCAACGGTCCCGGCGAAATGGCCGATGCCGACTTCGGCTATGTCGGCAGCGGTCCGGGCAAGATCACGCTGTATAAGGGTAAAGAGATTGTCAAAAGAGGGGTGGATAGCGCTGTCGCCATGGAAGAATTGATTAATTTACTAAAGGAAAGTGAGGCGTGGGCAGATCCCGTTCCAATTAAAGCATCCTAAATTATTCCTGGTGAATCGCATTGACAGGCTACATGCCATTCTCACCCATCTGCAGAGCAAAAAGAAAGTGACGGCCCAGGAAATGGCCGATCGCTTCCAGATCAGCCTCCGGACGGTCTACCGGGACGTCAAAGCGCTGGACGAATCCGGCGTGCCCGTCATCGGCGAAGCGGGTTCCGGCTATACGATTATGGAAGGCTACCGCCTGCCACCCGTCATGTTTACACAAGAGGAAGCCAGCGCCCTCCTGCTGGGGGCCAAGCTGGCCGAGCAGTTCACTGATGGATCGGTAAAGCGGCATTTCAATGCGGCCCTGTTCAAGATAAAGGCTGTTCTCCGGTCGCCCGATAAGGAATATGTAGACAGCCTGACCAACCATATCGAAATCCTCACCCGCTATTCCCCCGACACCGACTCCCCGCAGCACTACTTATCACAGTTGCAGCAGGCCGTCGTTCATAAGAAGATCGTCCACCTGCAATATCGCTCCAATCTCAAGGAAGAGATCACCGGGAGAAAAGTGGAGCCTATCGGCTTACTCCACTACGGATCTGCCTGGCACCTGATCGCCTGGTGCCACCTGCGGAATGACTACCGGGATTTCCGGATGAGCCGGATGCTTGGCATCACCGTGGATGACCATTGCTTCGACCCTTCTTCCCATCCCTCTATCCGGGAATATATCGAAAAGATCAGACAGGATTCAGATCTCGAAGAAGCCATCGTCCACTTTGATAAAAGCATCGTAAAATATCTGCAGGAGCAGAAATACCTGAACGGGTTCGTTTCGGAGGAGGTACTGGAAACGGATGTCCGGATGAAATTCCTTATTTCCAGCCTGTCCTATTTCGGCCGCTGGCTCCTGATGTATACCAATTCGGTGCAGGTAGAGTCTCCTTCCTCCCTCAAGGATATAATGAAGGAGCTCTCGAAAAAATTATCCGCTCATTATATTTCCTGCTGACATAATGCTGTCACAAGTGCATCGCACCTTTACCGGAAACCAGACATATTATGCTTATCCGCGTCCATCCTCCCATGACCGTTTTGTACATTACCCGCCAGACGACCCTGCGGCAATCAAGAGACCTGACCGCGACAGCCCTTCGGGAACTTTACCAGTATGTCGCAGACCTGGACCTGCTGATCTGCGGCCCTCAATACCGTTTTTTCTATGGAATGGATGGCCGGCCGGATGCTCCTGTCACCCTTGAGATCGCCCTGCCGGTACAGGGACAGATACCCACCGCCCTGCTGCCTTTCTTCAAACAGATCGCGCCCTTTAACTGTCTGTCCATCCGCTATGAAGGTTCCTGGGACGGATTGTGTGCCGAATATCTCGAAATGATCCAGTATATTGATGATAATGAGCTGAAAATGAATGGCATGTATGTAGAAACCCTTTTGCACATCGATTTCTCGGCGCCCGCCTGCCAACTGACCGAAATCCAGATCGGGCTTTGTCCTTCGGCTTGCTCTCCCAAAACAGTCCGCTCCCCGCGTCTGGTCGGATTTGTTAATGGTTTTTGATACATTGCAGGAAATTTACGCTACCCGCCATGAGTTTTTTGATTCGGCACACGCAGGAACACGGACTTGACCTGGTAAATATTGAAGACAAAAGCAATGGAACATGCATCTCCCTACTGCCCGGGTTTGGAGCGGCCCTCCATTCCTTTACAATCCGAACCAGCGAGGGATCGACAGCTGACATCATCGACGGTTACCCCGATCTCGCCGAACTGAAGGCAAACCTCAGCCGAACGTTTAAAGGGCCAAAGCTTTCCCCCTTTGCCTGCCGGATCAGGGACGGGAAATACAGCTTCGAAGACAAGGAATACCACTTCCGCCGGCTGTTTTCCGACGGTGCGGCCATTCACGGGCTCCTGTACGATAAGCCCTTTTCCATTTTGGAAGAAACGACCGGTGACAGCACCGGCGCCGTGGTGCTGGAATATTCCTATAAAAAGGACGACCCGGGCTATCCCTTCGAATATGATTGCCAGGTAAGATATATCCTCCACGCCGACAGCCTGTTGGAGGTGGTGACTTCCGTGACCAACCTGGATGAGACCGTTATCCCGATTGCCGACGGCTGGCATCCCTATTTTCAGCTGGGTGGCAGGATAGACGACTGGCGGCTGCAGTTCCATTCGGAGGCGATCGTCGAATTCAACGATCAGCTGGTGCCGACGGGGAGCTTTTTGCAATACAATGCGTTCGAAACGCCGCATCCGATCGGGGATACTTTTTTTGACAATTGTTTTAGCCTGAAACCGGATCTTGTCAGCGCAGCCTGTGAAATCCAACACCCTACCAATGGATTGACCCTTTCTTTTTTCCCCGACGCCGGCTATCCTTACCTCCAGATCTTTACCCCGCCCGGCCGTACCAGCATCGCCATAGAAAATCTTAGCGCCGCCCCGGATTGCTTTAACAACAAAATGGGGCTGATCCTTCTGCCACCGGGACATTCACAAATATTTACGGTCCGCTACAAGGTTAGCAACCGGTAAAAAATTATCTTGCCTTCTAAATGTTGAATTCAATGAAGATCCTGAAATTTATTCTGCCTCTTGCCCTTGTTTTCGGCTTCGCCGGCTGTCTTGACATCAACGAGAAAATAGATATGAAAAAGGACGGCAGCGGAACGTTGACCATGGATATGGATATGAGCCAGATGGTGGAAATGCTGCAAAGCTATATGAGTAAAGACGATTTGGCGAAAAAAGGGATCTCTAAGATGGATACGACCATTTATCTGAAAGATGTCATCGACACAGCCAGTACGATGAGCGCGGATAAAAAGGCTCTTCTCGGCCCCGGCAGCGTCCATATCAAGCTTGACCTGGACGGGAAAGTATTTACGACCCATATGCGGTTCTCCTTCACCAGCCAGGATAATCTCCAGAAACTATACGCAGCCCTGGGCGACGGTTCCCTCGGCACGGCCCAGCTCTTTAAAAACCTGGGTGGCGGTGACGATGCTGCCGGCGGCGCCCCAAGCCCGGACATCAACCAGTTCAATGGTATCTACGATTTTACCAGCCACGATGGGCTGATGACCAAAAAAGTCAATGCCGACAAATGGAAGGCCCTGCAGAACGAACCGCAGCTGGCCCAGATCAAACAGGCTTCCCAGATGGGGATGGAGATCAACTATACGACCACTATCGTGCTCCCCAGGCCGGTAAAGAAGATCGATAACCCCCTTGCCATATTGTCGGATGATAAGAAGACCGTTGTGATGAAATTCAACCTTATAAACGCCTTTGATCACCCCGAGCAGTTTGGGTATACCATACAATACTGATCCCTGTGCTATATTTGCGTTTATTTCACTACCATGATACAAACAGATTTCCTGGTTATCGGCTCGGGTATCGCCGGGTTGAGCTATGCGTTAAAGGTAGCTCAGCATCATCCGGAAAAGAAAGTTCTCGTAATCACCAAGAGCCGGGCAGACGAGACCAATACCAAATATGCGCAGGGTGGTATTGCCGGCGTAACGGATTTTGAACATGACAGCTATGACAAGCATATCCAGGATACCCTGATAGCCGGGGATGGGCTTTGTAATCCCCATACGGTGGAGATCGTAGTGACAGAAGGTCCTGAACGGATAAAAGAGATCATCGAATGGGGAACCCGGTTCGATAAGGATCCCGAAGGAGACTTCAAGCTGGGAAAAGAAGGCGGCCACTCAGAATTCCGTATCCTGCACCATAAGGACGTCACAGGCAAGGAAATCGAGCGCGCCCTGCTGGAGACGGTTGGCAAGCAAAAGAATATCGAGATCATCAAGCATTGGTTTGTCCTTGACCTGATCACCCAGCACCACCTGGGCTATCTGGTCACCAAATCGACACCCGATATCGAGTGCTATGGAGTATATGCCCTCGATCAGCATACCAATAAGATCGTCCAGATCATTTCCAAGATCACCTTGCTGGCAACGGGCGGCAACGGCCAGGCCTATCGCACGACCACCAACCCGACGATCGCCACCGGCGACGGGGTTGCCATGGTCTACCGGGCCAAGGGCAGGATCGAGAATATGGAGTTTATCCAGTTCCACCCCACGGCCCTCTTCGAGCCCGGCGTTAGCCCCTCCTTCCTTATCACAGAAGCGGTGCGGGGTGATGGCGGCATCCTCCGGAACAACCGGGGTGAAGCCTTTATGGAAAAATATGATCCGAGAAAAGACCTCGCTCCCCGTGATATCGTGGCCAGGGCAATCGACAGCGAAATGAAAAGAGCCGGTACCGAACACGTCTATCTGGATTGCCGGCATATGGATAAGGCCAAGCTCATGGAGCATTTTCCAAATATTTATGAGAAATGCCGTTCCATCGGCGTCGATATCGCAACCCAGCTGATACCGGTCGCTCCCGCTGCACATTACAGCTGTGGCGGCATCAAGGTAGATGAATGGGGCCGCACTTCCATCGCCCACCTGTATGCTTGCGGCGAATGCTCTTCCACCGGTCTGCACGGCGCCAACCGGCTGGCCAGCAACTCCCTGCTGGAAGCGCTGGTCTTCTCCCACCGCTGTTACCTGGACAGTGTCCGGCAAGTGCAGTATGTCGCTTTCCGGCAGAATATTCCCGCCTGGAACGCGGAAGGAACGACGGAGCCCGATGAAATGATCCTCATAACACAAAGTCTGAAAGAGCTTCAGCTCCTGATGAGCGACTACGTGGGTATCGTCCGTACCCATACCCGTCTGCAACGGGCAAGTAAACGGCTGGACCTCCTGCATGAAGAGATCGAGTCCCTGTACGAAACGACGGCCGTATCACCCCAGCTTTGTGAAGTGCGCAACCTCATCACGGTGGGCTACCTGATCGTCAAGGAAGCCCAGTTCCGGAAGGAAAGCCGCGGGTTGCATTACAACACCGACTATCCACTGAAAAGCCCCCTCGTACAGAATATCGTACTGTAAAGTCCCTGTCGCCGATAAATAGCGAATTTTGGCGGAGGATTACTTAAATTGTTCGCCAAGAACCGCCATAGCATGAAAAGATTTGTCAAGACCTTCTCCGGCGCGAGCAGCCTGATAATGACAGCACTGGTCCTCCTGCTGTTACTGCCCTTTTCGGGCCATACCCAGTCTGCCTACCCCAGCCTGCTGTGGGAGATCAGTGGGAACGGTCTCCAAAAACCATCCTATCTCTTCGGCTCCATGCATATCAGCAACAAAGAAGTATTCCACCTCAGCGACTCCTTTTATAGGGCTATCAGATCCTGTGACGTCGTTGCGCTGGAAGTCGATCCGAACGAATGGGAGCCGGATATGTTCCGTCTCCAGGAGGCCGGTCAGGCCCAGGCTATTTATTCTTTTGGCAATACCGACAGATATCTTGGGGAGGCCGACTTCCGGCTGAAAGGTTATGGCGATGCCCTGAAGGCGGCCTTACGCGAAGAGCCCTTCGTACTGAATGGCCTGCTATACCGCACGACGGCGCCGATGGCCAATTTCCAGGAGGACACCTATCTCGATCTCTATATCTATCAGACAGGCCGCAGGCTGGGCAAAAAAGGCGCTGGCGTGGAAAACTACCTTCAGTCCGAAAGGATATCGATAGAAGCCAACCAGGCCGTCCTGAAGGAAAAAAGGGAAAGAAAGGTCTTCCCCGAAGGCGAGAGCAGTTTTACCATCTCCAGCAAGTTGCAGGACGCCTATCGACGGGGAGACTTATCGCTGATGGATTCGCTCGACCAGCTCCTTTCGGTCTCTAAAGTGTATACGGAAAAGTTCCTCTATCAGCGCAACGACATCCAGGCAAATTCCATCGATTCCATTGTCCGCCATGAGTCGCTGTTCGTGGCGGTAGGCGCCGCCCATCTGCCAGGCAGCAGAGGGGTTATCGAGACGCTGCGAAAAAAAGGATACACGCTCCGGCCGGTAAAGATGACCGACCAGGATGCCAATGACCGGGAGAAGATAGACCGGCTGCACGTACCCGTGGAAAGCCATACCGTCGTGACGGATGACGGCTTCATCCAATGCAGTCTGCCCGGTCAATGGTACCGGCGTGAGGAAGCAGCCTTCAATTCTTCCTGGCAGTATGCCGATATGGCCAACGGCAGCTACTACCTGCTGACCCGCGTAAAGACCCATTCCGCTTTGAACGGGCAGCCATCCGGAGTCGTATTGAAAACGATCGACAGCCTGTTGTATGATAATATTCCCGGGAAGATCCTGCGCAAACAGGAGGTTCTGCGCAATGGCTACAGCGGCTTCGAAATTGTCAATAAAACCCGTAGCGGCGATATTCAGCGCTATATGATCCTGGTCACTCCCGCGGAGATCGAAGTCTTCAAGATGAGCGGTAATGAGGAATATGTGTCGGGTAAAGAAGCGGACGATTTTTTCGCTTCCATTCAATTGAAGGAGCCGGTCTATCAATGGACCGATTATACCCCCCCTTCGGGTGGCTTTCGTGCTTCCTTTCCTGCCCGGCCGGAGGTCTCATTGGCCGATATTGGCGGCGGATCCTTTGCCAGTTTTAGCGGCGGCTTTCCCGGAGGTCATATCTGGCAGTACGAAGCAGCGACCGCAACAGGAGAAAGCTATGTTATCCTGAAAAAGAATCTGACAAATACGCATTTTCTGGAAGAAGACACCCTGGACCTCCGCCTCATGGAGGAAAGTCTGAAAGGTTCGGCGATGATTGCCCGGGAGCTCTCCCGCAAATTCAGTCAGCTTGACGGACATGATTGCCTGGACTTGGAATTTAGCACAACAACGGGCGGCCGGCTAAAGGCAAAGGCCGTTATCCGGGGTTCGGAATATTACCTTCTTTTGGCCACTGGGAAAAAAGAAAACGGCGATTTTTCCCGTTTTTCTAGCAGCTTCCGGCTGCTGCCCCATAAATTTGGTCCATCCGAATGGTATACCGATACGACCCGGCATTTTTCCGTACGCACTCCCATCCGTCCCGATGTTCCCGGAGAGCTTCGTTCACTGACCGACGAGGGTAATGGCTTTACCCTCCCGTCGACGGCCAATAAAACCTATGTTTCCGAAACAAAGTCTCAGCATGCCGTCTTCTATGACGACTCTACCGGGGAGAACATCCACGTTTTAGTGTCGACCCTGCCGGATTATTTTTACCGCCGCGACTCCGGCGTTTTCTGGGAAAACGAAATGCACTGGACCCGGTTAAAGGCGGAGTTTATCCTGGACAAAAAAGAATATTTCGCCAACGGCGATTCCGTTTGCGGCTACCGCTATACCCTGCTCGATACCAATACCAACCGGGAAATACGAGGGTTAGCGATGCTAAAAGGAAATACGCTGTACCGGTTGACCGCTGTGACGGACCGGCTTGGGGAGGAAAACCCTTTTATCGACACATTCTATTTTTCCTTTACCCCGCTGGTCCCCGCCGATGGATATACCGTGTTTACGAGCAAGTCCGCACTTTTCTTTCAACGCTATCATAGCAAGGATTCGCTGGAACGGCGAATCGCACGTGACGCGCTGAGCCATATACTTTTTGAGCCGGGAGACCTGCCGGAGCTTCAAAAGAGTATCAGCCGGCTGAAACCGGATGGCAAAAACTATATCGAGACGAAAAGTCATCTTATCCACAGCCTGGGAAGGATAAGAGATACCTGCTGCCTCGGGCCGGTTATCGCTTATGTCAGGCAAGTCTATGAACAAAGCGGCGACACGGGCGCTTTTCAAAATGCGGCATTGGAGGCCATGGTGCGTTTTCATAACAAACAGGCGTATGCGCTGGTAAGAGATTGGATGGTACAAACCCCTCCCGTCTTCGAAAATGCGACACAGCTTCGTGAGCTGTTCGTGCATATCGGTGATGACAGCGCCCTCGCCATCTCCCTTTTCCCGGACATCCTGCAACTGATCCCGGTCGAAGGGTATAAAACACCCATCCTGCAACTGATGTCAGGGATGGCCGACAGCAGCCGGTTGCCCGCGTCGGCCTATGAAAGCTATTTTACCGGGCTTTTCTCCGACGCCCAGCTCCTGCTGAAAAAACAACAGCTGACAGAAGAAAAAAACAACGAAGAGAACGATGACAATACCAGTCTCCGGCCGCCTCCCCCCACGGTAGATTTTTTTCCATCGGATGAATCCTTTGCAACCGTTACCCGCGAAATCCGGCCTGCTGTTCCCCGGCTGGATAAATATGCGGAATGGCTGGTGCCCTTTTATGACCGGCCCGGTGTTGCCCGTTGGTTCGGACAGCTGCTGCAGACCAAATCCCTTCCTGTCAAACAGGAGACGGCCCTGATCCTTATCCGAAACAACAGACCCGTCCCGGATAGCCTGCTCCGCTCACTGGCGGCAGATGACTGGCACCGGGCCAAACTGTACGATGGCCTGATCAGGGCCGGCAAGCCCGGTCTCTTTCCCGCCGCGTTTAAAAACCAGGAAGCCATGGCCCGCTCGGTATTGTCGGACCGGCGGCCTGAAGGAAGGGAATCAGAAGTACAGCTGGTGGGTAAACAGCGGGTCATGACAAAAGCCGCAACAGGATATGTCTATTTCTTTAAATACAAGGAGAAAGGCCAGGAAGGCTGGATGATGGCCATCAGCGGGATACAGCCGGACAAGCCCGGCGAAGTGAATACCAACGCCTACCTGGTGGAATGGACCGGCCTGCCGCTCAATAACGGCAGCCCCGAGCTGCAACAATTCCAAAACAAGCTGCCGCAATGGATCTTGTCCCGCCGGGAGAGTGCATTGCGGTTTTTCAGAACGAACAACGGGATGGGGAGAATGTTTTATGAATAGTCCTGCTTCTTCTACTTCGGGCATCACCCGGGCCATGATCCTCGCGGCTGGTCTGGGCACTCGGTTCAAGCCCTGGACTGACCATCATCCCAAGGCACTGGCCCCCGTCAACGGGAAAAGCCTGCTGCAACGCAATATCGAATACCTTCAGGGGTATGGGATCCGTGAGGTGGTAGTGAATGTCCATCATTTTGCCGGACAGATCATCGAAGCGCTCACCGTTAACAAGGGCTGGGGAAGCCGGTTTATCATCAGTGACGAGACGGCAGCCGTGCTGGAAACGGGCGGCGGAGTTAAAAAAGCCCGGGCCTTCCTGGAAGACGGCCCCTTTGTTCTGATGAATGTGGATATCCTGACAGATATGGATCTGTCGGCAATGATCGCCGATCATTGCCACCACCGGCCGCTGGCCACCCTTGCCGTGACCGACCGGATCACTTCGCGTTATTTTTTGTTTGACGAACAGGAACGGCTTTGCGGCTGGAGAAATACGGTGACAGGACAGGAGCGGATGGCGAGACCGACAGGAACGGTCCCGGTGCAGAAAGCATTCAGCGGCATTCATGTCATCGATCCCTCCATCTTCTCCCTTATCACGCGGGAAGGGAAGTTTTCCGTGGTGGATCTTTACCTGGACCTGGCGGCCGGTCACAGCATCCGGGGCCACGACCACAGCCGGTCCCGGTTGATCGATGTGGGCAAACCCGAATCGG
>Ga0302324_100024060_pt1 | contig 11758 bp, 10 predicted proteins | sample Palsa_T0_1_FD_201949 | JGI IMG/M metagenome (GOLD analysis project Ga0302324, IMG submission 201949) | Peat permafrost microbial communities from Stordalen Mire near Abisko, Sweden - Palsa_T0_1 | ecosystem: Environmental > Terrestrial > Soil > Palsa > Peat permafrost | place: Sweden: Abisko... | reverse complement strand
GGCGTCCGGTTCTTCCTCGATCAGCTGCTCCAGATTCCAACCTTCCTGCTCCATAGCGCGCCGCACGATGGGTTCGGCGGCCAAGTTCATCATGTTGTTGCGCAGGGACCGGCCGAGCAGGAACTCCATTGACAGGTAGTGAATACGCTTGGGATTGGTCTCCTCGCGGGCGCGTCGCGTCTTGGCCCACCGATGAGCAATCAGATCCCGGATAAACCGGCTGGTCGCTTCGAATTTCTGCCGTGGCTTGGCCGATGGCGGGTTGAGCAGGTGGTTACACAGCAGATAGCGATCGGTCCACTCTCTTTCATGACCGGCTAGTCCCAATCGCTCTAGCCGGCGCTCCATCGCTGGAGCTACGGCGGGGATGTGCTCAACAGGTGTCGACATGACGCAACCTCATTCGAGTCCACCGACTCGGAGAGCTAGGATTAATGGATGCCCCTGATCGAGGATCTCGGTCGATTCGGTATGGGAGGCTAGAGCTCTTCGAACCCGGAATCATCCCGTCTGAAGTTGACAGCCGGATGACAATTGATCGGTAGGTCACCGCCCCATCGCATGGACGGAATGTGCACCGCCTATGTATTGTCACTTACTAATCATGCGGAAAATGCGGCGAAGGCACACGTCGAGGAGCATGGGAAAAAGTAGCTCAGCGGCTCTACCGTGCTGGTAGAAGCGCCGGAGACCTGGCTCGCTATGGGGCGCCTTTGGGATCGACTGCATCTGTCCGGACGCAGAGCACCGCTCTGCGCACGAGGTCCCGATGCTCCTCGCAATGCCGGCGACCTACCAATGAGAATCCAACGCTCGGATCGCAGATACTTGCGACCAGGACATCGCTGTCGCAAAACTGGACGGCAATCCGCTCGCCGACATTCAGTATCGAACCACAGGCCTGGGCGTCCAGCCGCCGCCCTGGTTCCTCTCGGAGAACGCGCCAACCCGCGCGCTGCGCTGCGGCGCTGACCAATTTAAAGTTTGAGAGTGCGTCAGATGAGGTCGAAACCCGCCGATAGCGCAATTCCACTCGCTGTGCGCGCCAGAAGAGTAGCCCCAACCCGACTGACAGCAGTAGCCCAAAGACACCCGCCGTGGCAACAGCGACAGCATTCTGCAAGTTGACCAGGAACGCTGAGGTGATGATCAGCACAATGCACAGTGCCGAGAGATACACGCAGATCGCCGTCGGTATGAAATACCGGGCCCGATCCGCACCGACGAGTTCCATCCTCTCTGAGCTCACTGCTACACTGTATGCTTTCAACTCCCTGGCACGACAGAGACTTGGGCCGCCCAGGCGGAACAAGAGCGTGCGATACGTCACGTAATTGTCACGAAGCCGTCATATTGTGGCAGGACTTACCCGAATAACAATCAAGGCGAAGGGATTCAACATGCTATCAAGCCTTGGCATCGATGTGCCAACTGCGATGCTCTTGTGTCTGGCCATTTTGCTAGCGCTGAGTTTCGAGTTTGTCAATGGTTTCCATGACACAGCAAATGCCGTGGCGACGGTCATCTACACCCATGCGCTGACACCCACCCAGGCGGTCGTCTGGTCTGGAATGTGGAATCTGATCGGCGTGTTGACCTCCACCGGGGCCGTGGCCTTCGGTATCGTTGCCCTGCTTCCGGTTGAACTGGTCATCAACGTCGGCTCTGGCGCCGGCTTTGCCATGGTATTTGCGCTACTGCTGTCCTCGATCATCTGGAACCTGGGCACGTGGTACCTGGGTTTGCCCGCCTCCAGCTCCCATACCCTGATCGGTTCGATCGTCGGTGTGGGTCTAATGAACTCCCTGCTGATGCCGAACAGTGCGTTCGGCGATGGCGTCAACTGGGCCAAGGTGGAAGACACGGTCAAAGCGCTGGTTTTCTCACCCTTGATCGGCTTTGTCGCGGCGGGTTTGCTACTGTTACTGGCCAAGTTACTGCTGCGCAATCCGGCGCTGTATCGGGCGCCCGAGGGCACTAATCCTCCGCCCATTTGGATCCGGGGGTTGCTGGTGGCGACCTGCACTGGCGTGAGTTTCGCTCACGGCTCGAATGACGGGCAGAAGGGCATGGGACTGATCGTGCTGATCCTAGTAGGCATCGTACCGACGGTATTCGCACTGAACCTGGCAACCTCGAGCGGTGACATACATCAACTGGCCGCGGCATCCGTAACGATGGCCCGCGCACTCGAACAGCTGCCCGCAGCCCAGCCGCAGTCCACCGACCCCGATGCGGCGCACAAGCAGTTGACGGGGTACCTGCACTCAGGGCGCGTCGGACCAGAAACCTTGCCGGCGCTCGCCGGTGTAAATGCTCGGGTTGCCGCCCGGCTGGCCCCCCTGGACAGTCTGGCGTCCCTGTCGGCGGTGGATCGGATCGCGCTGCGCCTGGATGTCTATCTCGTTTCAGAGACGCTGAGCCGGATGCAGAAGGCGAAGCAGCTGCCTGCGGCGCTCGACGCGACGCTGGCCGCGAGCTACCAAAAGTCCCTCAAGCAGCTGACCGATTTCATTCCGCTTTGGGTCAAGGTGGCGGTGTCCCTGGCACTGGGCCTAGGTACCATGATCGGCTGGAAGCGCATTGTTGTGACGGTGGGCGAGAAGATCGGTAAAGCCCACTTGACGTACGCTCAGGGTGCGGCAGCAGAACTAGTCGCATTCGGAACGATCGAGGCGGCGGACGTACTTGGTCTACCCGTAAGCACGACGCATATTCTCTCCTCGGGGATCGCGGGCACGATGGTAGCCAATGGTTCGGGCATTCAAAAAGAGACCGTGCGAAACATACTGCTGGCCTGGGTGCTGACCTTGCCCGTGTGCGTTCTGCTTGGTGCGGCACTGTTTGGCGCGGCACTCCTCTTCACATTGCGCGTTCTCGGAGTCCACTAAGCGTATCGGGGGTTGGACATTCACGAAGCGGCAGTACGCGCCGCCGGACGCTGTGGCAGCAGGGCAATACAAGCGACGATGAATGCCGCGAGCACGGCGGATGCGGCATAGCGGCTCAGCGCAAAGCCGCCTTCGTCGTGGGGTTTATCCAATAGGTCTCCCACTGTCGCACCGAGTGGCCGAGTCAGGATGAAAGCAATCCAAAAGAGGGCGGTATGCGACAGCGTGGTCCACCAATAAGCGGCAGCGACCAGCGCCAGGGCCGCACCGAACGCGAGCACACCGCCACCGTAGCCCAAGCCGCCGGTGTCGGCAGCCCAATCACCCAGTGCTGTGCCGAGAGTTTGAGAGAAGAGAATCGTGATCCAATAGAAAATCTCCGCCTTCGATGAGACGATCGAACCAATGGCGACTGAACCTTGTGTCCAATACCACAAGGCAAAGGTCACCAGCAGCAGTGCCAACAGAAGCGTTGAGCCGCCGGCATAACCGATCCCCAGCGAGCGATCGGCGAAGTCAGCCAAAGTGGTACCGGTGGTGGTGGTGGCGACGATGGTCGCCCAATACAGGAACGGATGAAACGTCTTGACGCGGATCTGTGCCATCACCGCGATCAAGAACAGCACAGCGAAGATCAGTGTTCCAATCAGGTAGCCCAGGTTCATGGACATCGTGACTGCATCGCCACCGGTTTCGCCGAGCGTCGTGGCCGCAATCTTGATGATCCAGAATGTCAGAGTGGCCGCCGGCACCTTGGCCACGTGACTGTCGCTCGCAGAATTCATCGCGGACCTCTAAAGCGGATCAAAGAACAGCAGTTTGAGCGTGCCGGGTACGACGGTGGGTCGAGTCCGCGGTGGACTGCCGGGCGGCAGGGGTTCGAATTCGGCCGCGGCAATATAAAGGCGACCGGTGGCCGGATCAATCGACATCGTGCGTGCCGAGGGTGTGGTCGTCACTGTCTCGAGGGATTTGAAATTCTGCGGATCCTGCTCGAGCAGCACTGAGAGCGTACCGTCGCGGCCATTGGAACTGAAGATGAGCTTACGCTGCGGATCGAACGCGACCGCGTCCGTGCCGCTTCCAATTGGAAGCGTTGCCACGACGGCACCGCTGTCGGTACTCACCACCATCAGGCGGTCATTCACGCAACTCGAGAACAACCTATGACTTGCAGTATCGATGCCCAGACCGTGTGGACTGGTACAGTCGGGAATGGGCCAGCGCGCGTCGATCTGATTGGTGTGGGTGTCGATGCGCAGCAGCTCTTTCTTCTCGGAGCCGTTCACGTAGAGCTTACCCTGCGCGTCGACCACGCCATATTCCAGAGCCTCGCCGGCCTGAATTGTGGCGATGGCCGCCTGCTGTTTTGGATCAATGACGGTCACGCTGCCGCTGTCTCCATTAATTACGAACACATGCTGGCTGGCCGGATCGAAGACCATGCCGTCGGCATCCGGCGCCGCGGTAATGCGTTTTATGGGCTTTAAGGTCTTGAGGTCAAACGCACCGGCCTCCCCCGCGCGGCCATCGTCGGTATAGCCGACGCTCAACGCACTGACGAGGGCAATGCCATGGGTTCCGCCCGCAAATCCCTCGACTTGCCCGACGACCGAACCATCTGCGCCATCGACCACCGTGACGCGATCGCCGTGCGCGATGAAAACCCGGTGCGTGGCGGGGTCGAATACCACATAGTCCCAGCGATCCGGCGCACCGAGGCTGACGCTCTTGACGAGCTTGTAATGCGGTGCGACCTGCATGGGCGCCTCATCCGCCGCCAGCAACCAGGACCCGCTCAGCACTGCCGCACAGCCGACCAACAGCGTGACCCAATGAGTTGATTTCATGCGCAAGTCTCCGAATTTTGACACGAAGCCGATTTATCCGGGTGCTATCGAGGTCCGCGGTGAATCAAACCAGACATAATTATGCGTGAAAAAAGCAGTTGTAGGAGTATCACGCTGCGTCTCACATTGCTCACAGGCAATTTACAGCAATTGGTCTGCTTGAAAACGTACAGCGATCGTAACAACAACACAATGAGGATGTACATCGACAATCCCAATCCGCGCCGATATTCTCGCTGGATTGCACCGCGTGCACCAGAGAACGCCTTAACGACGCGCGACCAGGATGATGCCGGCGGCAATCAAGGCAATGCCGAGCCAGTTTTGCGGCAATAAACGCTCACCGAGAAAGACGCTGGCAAAGAGCGCCACCAGTACCACGCTAAGTTTGTCGACGGGTGCAACAAGCGAGGCTGGACCGAGCTTGAGCGCGCGGTAGTAGCAGAGCCACGACCCGCCTGTGGCGAGCGCCGAGAGCGCAAGAAACACATAAGTGCGGCGCGAGATACTGCTCAGTGGCTGCTGTGCACCGGTGACGACCACAATCACGGCGACTACCAGCAGAATGAACACGGTGCGTAGCAGCGTCGCAAAATCGGAATTGACTTGCGCGACGCCAAGTTTGCCGAAAATGGCAGTCAAAGCTGCACAGCCGGCCGATAGGACGGCCCAGATCTGCCATTGAGCGAATAGTGAGCGCATGCGACCTTCACTGTTACGGTGACATGCAAGGCTAGCAGGCTTGGCGGGCGACGCAAGGTGGGCTCGGCGACGCGGCAGCGCGAGAAATGCCATAATCTTGCCCGAAGCGGAGGCACACATGAAATGTCCAAAATGCAATTCTGACCTGACGCCAACGATTCGGCACAAGATCAGCGTCAATTATTGTCCCTCCTGCAAGGGAATGTGGCTGGAGCATCAGGAGCTCGAGCAACTGGAGGATGAAGTGTTTGATTTCGGTGAAGCCGCAAAAGGTACTCTGATCTTTGGCTCGACACCCACGGCCGACAAATGTCCCGAATGTGCCGCGCTGCTAAAAAGCTTCAAGTACAGGTTCTATGATCTAGAAATGGAATTTTGCGAGAATCTCCATGGATATTGGTTGTACGACGATGAAGATACGCGAGTACTGGAGCTGATGAAGAAGGAGGAGGTGAATTACGAAAGAAAACTCCTCGCGGAAGACAGCTGGGCGAAAGTGCTAAAGCGTATGCGCTCTCATTCGTTTCTCAGTAAGGTACGGGACCTTTTTCACTGAGACTACGACTTCAATTCACCAACTCAGGGAGCAACAAAGTGGAATTTCGCAGACTCGGAGCATCCGGCTTTAATGTTCCTGCCCTCAGTTTCGGCGCCGGCACGTTTGGTGGAAAAGGGGAATTCTTTCAGGCTTGGGGTGGCAGTGATGCGATCGAAGCACGTCGTCTGGTCGATATCTGTCTTGAGGCCGGAATCAACATGTTCGATACAGCCGACATCTACTCCGCCGGTAATTCCGAGGAAGTGCTCGGCGTTGCGATCAAGGGTCGGCCGCGAGCCGACCTCATCCTCTCGACCAAGGCTACTTTCCGCAGCGGCTCCGGTCCAAACGATGTCGGCTCGTCGCGCCATCACCTGATACAGGCGGTAGAAGGCGCTCTGGTACGCCTCGGGACGGACTACATTGATCTGTTCCAGTTGCATGGATTCGATGCGCGAACGCCGGCGGAAGAAGTGCTCTCCACATTGGACACACTTGTGCGTGCGGGAAAGATCCGATACGTGGGCGTCTCCAACTTTTCGGGCTGGCACCTCATGAAGTCTCTGGCGACGGCCGAGCGCTATGGCTACCCGCGCTATGTCGCCAATCAGACGTTTTACTCACTGGTTGGCCGAGACTATGAGTGGGAGTTGATGCCACTGGCCCTGGATCAAGGCGTAGGCGCCGTTGTATGGAGTCCGCTAGGCTGGGGCCGTCTAACCGGTAAGATTCGTCGCGGTCAGCCCTTACCGCAAGTCAGCCGGCTGCCAAAGACGGCCAAATCAGGACCACCGGTAAGCGAGGATTATCTCTTTCGAGTCGTCGATGCCATTGACACGATCGCCGCCGAGACTGGGAAGAGCGTGCCGCAAATCGCCCTGAACTGGCTGCTACAACGTCCCACGGTGTCTACAGTGATTATTGGCGCCCGAAATGAAGAGCAGTTGAAGCAAAATCTAGGGGCTGTCGGCTGGAGCTTGACGGCAGATCAGATGCAGCGGCTGAATGCGGCCAGCGAAGTGACGCCCGCCTATCCATACTGGCATCAGCGGCAGTTTACCGAACGAAACCCGTCGCCAGTTTGACGCGTCCCGACTGCGGAACATGATCCTCACGCCGAATGGTTCTGCAGGAGCTGCGCGAGTCTTGCAGCAATGATCCTCTCTTCGCCCGGCTGCAGCATGAAGGAGTTCATGCTCAGGCCGTCGGCCTGTTCGGCGCGTTCTATCACAATGGAAGGCTTGGACTGGCGCAAGGCGGTGCTGATTTGCGCCGGCGAGGCGGACACACGCCTAGGATCCCAATTGATGATCATGTGCGGAACATGGTTGGCGACATCCGGAACCATGAATTGCGTAGAGACGCTAGGCACCCTTGTAATCACGCCTGAAATGTACTCCAGGCGGCGCTGCCATTCGCGATTCAAGGCATCATGGTCCTCGGCAAGGTAGATCTCCAGGGCCTTGATCATGCCGACGATCTCCTCCTTGCCTACTTTCTGACTTCGGCCCAGCGTGTTCTCATTCGGGCTGTTGTTCATGAGCGCGTAGGCCACCAGATCATTCCTGCCTACGAGCAGGCCCGCGCATTGCGGCCCGCGAATGGCCTTGCCGCCGCTGAAGGCGATTAAATCATAGCCCATTTGGGCGTAGTCCCATAGATGCGACACCGGCGGAGTATCGGCCGCGGCATCGATAAAGGCGGGGACGTTGTGGGCATGCGCAATGTGCACCCACTCGTTCACTTTGATGGCGCCGACCGCATCCGCGAAGTTTGAAAAATGCATCATTGCGGTTCTGGGATTGATGGCGTTGAGCAGCTGCTCCCTGGTCTCGATCTCCACCAGCTTGATGCCGGTGGCACGCAGTTGATGATCGAACGGGTTGCGGTGGGATTCTTGAATGATCACTTCGGATTTCATGCCGGTCAGATCCGGCAGTTGCTCAATGAAATTCGGATTGTCGCCCGTGAGAATCCCGGCAAGACCCGATTGCATCGCCGCGGCGGCACCGGAGGTCACGATTGCGCCGTAGCCATCAGGTAGATTCAGCATCTTGGCGATGCGCTTGCCTGCCGCGACTTCAAGTTCCAGGATCGGGACGAAGTGGCGGCCAGCCAGGCTCATCACGGCTTCGACCTCGGGACGCATCAGCGATCCGCCCAGCATAGTCATCGTGCCCTGGCCGTTGATGACGGGAGTGACCCCAAGCTCTGCATAGACGTCTCCCGTGGAGCCAAAACCCGTGAGCCCACCGAGCGCTGGCGTGGTGGCCGCACCCTTGCCGAGCACTCGATTCGGGCTCAAAAATCCGACCAGTGCCGCGCTCAGTACCGTCAGAAACGAGCGGCGATTGCGGTCAGCATCGAATAGCATGATTACATCACCTCTATACGCGGGCACGAAATCAATAGCCTGGCTGCACCGCGGACGATGGTCCCGCACCTTGCAGATATCGATCCATCCATTCAACCCAGCGCCGATATACGTCTGGCTGCCGCACCGGATCACCGGGTGAATGCCCGGAGACCGGATAGGCAAAGAATTGCACAGTGACGCCATTGTCCTTGAGGGCGTGGTACATCAGATAGGATTGCGTGATCGGCACGCGCGCATCGCCCGTATCTGACAGAATCAAGGTAGGCGTCTTGATGTCGCGCGCGTAGGTGATCGGTGATTGCTTGCGATACGCCTCCGTCTGCTCCGCTGACCACGGTGGCCCGTCGATTGAGTAGCGCTGCGAGACATTGAAGTCAGAAAGCGCGTAGGCGTGCACCAGATCGTTGACCGCAGCGCCGGACACAGCTGCCTTCCAGATGTGATAGTGACCGATGAGCCAACTCGTCAAATAGCCGCCATACGACCAGCCAGACACACCAATCCTGTTCTCATCTATGAACCCCCGGTTCTCCAGCGCCGCAAGACCAGACATGATGTCGCGGCCGGGACCCTCACCGGCATCGTTATTGATGGCGTGTTGGAACGCGTTACCGAGATTGTCGCTGCCGCGATAGTTTGGAGAGAACACGACATAGCCGTGTGACGCCAGCAACTCTGGGAGCGGTGAAAAACCAATCGTTGATGCCGACTGCGGGCCGCCATGAATGACAAGCACCAGCGGGTATTTGCGCGCACTGTCGAAACCGGGCGGATAGACTACGACGCCGTTCTGCTGCACGCCGTCGGGTCCCCGCCATTCGAATTGTTCGACGCGTCCCAGATCGCGCGCCTCGATCGCCTGATTAAACCGCGTCAATTGTAGCGGCGAGCCACTCGCCTGCACGTAATGGAGCTCAGTCGGACGATTGGGCCCGCCGCCAGTAAATATCAGAGCGCCATCGCGGCCCAGCGCCCGCGGCGGCGAGGCGGCCGGCCGCACGTAATAGAGCTCACTCGGGTGATTTGGCGTGCTGCCAGGAAACACTAGAGCACCGTCGCGGCTCAGCGCCATATCGACCCAAAAACCCCATATTGGATCAACTTCGCCGAGATTGATGCGCTTGGCGGCGCCGTTCAACGGCTGCATCCACAAGCCGACGCGCGTGCCGTCATGCGCCGTGACCAGTAGCGACTTGCCGTCCGCCGCCCAGACAGCGCGCACGATGTCTCGATCCAGCGCTTGAGTGAGGTTGATGCCCTCGCCCCCTCCGCTGGCAGTCACCCACAGATCGTTCTGATTGTTTGGATCGCCGTCGCGCGAATATAGATAGGCAATGTGAGAACCATCCGGGGAAAACGCCGGATGGCCCTCGAGCAGCTTGCGGTCGGTGAGCTTGCGTATCTGCCCGCTGGCCACATCGAGTATCGCCAGCACGGACTGGTCGGCATCAGCCCAATAGGGCGTCGCCTGCTGCACAATGGCGATCGACTTGCCGTCTGGCGACCAGCTCAGCGGCGAAGCGGGGGAGCTGGGGGGCGCGCTCTTCGGCAGACTCCAGCTGCCCGAGGTTAGTCGACGGATCGTACTACCGTCGGCCGCGACCAGCCATGCGTGCGAAGGCATTGTCGCCGCGGTGGCGAGGTAACCGTTGTCATGGACTTCGAATGCGTCGTGATGCTGTTTGATCAGCTTTCGATCCGGATTCTCATCCGCGGTGACGAAGGCGATCTGCTTGCCGTCGGGACTCCATGCGAATTGCTCGATACCCTCTGACGTATTGGTAATGCGGCGCGCATCACCTCCGTTCATCGGCATCACGAACAGCTGCGCACGCGCTTCGTGATCGGCGGCGTCTGTCTCGCCGGGTTCGGCTGCCGACGGAGCTTCCGTAACGAACTGGGGAGGAGCAAGCTCAAGAAAGGCGATACGATCGCCGCTCGGTGACCAGCGTGGGAAGTGGACAGTCCGTCTACCGTAGGTCAGCGTTCGCTGAGTGGCGGCGGCAAGATCGATGAGCACGAGCGCGCGGTCATAGCTCGCGCTTTTCAAATTTGGCCGCGCGACCACGTACACAATCGACCTGCCATCCGGCGAGATCTGAGGATCAGACACCTGGGTGACTCCCGCGACATCATCGAGGGTCAGCCGGTTGTCTGCCGCGGCGATCTGCGTCCCCACCAGCAGGCAGGCGAACGTGCCCGCGAGCCGGAGGCAAGGTGCTGCCATGTTCCCCCTCCTTTTTTGCATAGTAGCACTACGTCTGGAATCTCACATTTTGCGCGTGGTCGGTCGCGCGCGATGAAGGTAATCGATGGAGAACCCGTCCCGGGCGCCATCAATGTACGGGCAGGCCTGATTGGCAATTCGGCCTATTGAGACGACTTGCCCAGGGAGCCGGATCATTCATGATTTGGGCTCACCAGGATGACCTTGCCTGATGCGCCGCCTTTTTGTACCGCGTCCTGCGCTTCGCCTGCCGCGCGCAGTGGCAAGCGGCGGCTGATCGGCAGCACGAATTTCTTGTCGCGGATGTCGTCCGCAAACTCCCGGACCTTTGAGGCATCCGGACGCGCATACACACGAGTGACTTTGACGGCAGGATTACCTTGGGCCACGCCGTCTGGAAACACGGAGGCGTAGCCAAAATTGCCGCCATTCTTCACTTTTGAGAAGAGTTTTGCCGCGGTCTCACCGCCCACCGTATCGGCAACGGCGTCCACCATCGCTAGACTTGCGACGGCATCGTCGTCATCGATGGCTACGGTGTCCGAGACCTCGAGCTCCCGCGCCTGTGCCAGTTGGCGTGCACGCACACCGGCGATCACCCGCACGCCCATCTTCTTCGCGCTGTGCACGGCAGCGCGGCCCACGCTACCGAGCGCCCCGCTGACAATCAAGGTCTGTCCCCGTTGAGCACGGGACGCCAGATTCACGAGCTGATCGCCCGTCAACACGACGAGAGGAATCGCCGCTGCATCAATCAGATTTAAACCGTCCGGCAAATGAGTGAGCACGGAGCCTTCGACTACAACGAGCTCGGCGTAGGTCGCCTCGGCTACCGCCAATACGCGATCGCCCACTTTGAAGGTACGAACGCTCTTGCCCACGGCGCGCACGATACCACTGACGTCCTTGCCCAGAATTGCTGGCAGCGTCAGCGGAAAATCCTTTTGTCTCGCGCCCGAACGGATCTTCCAATCAATCGGGTTAACGCTTGCGGCCGCCGCCTCGACTAGCACAAAGTTGTCGATGAGCGTGGGGTCTGGAACATTGTCCTCATATTTCAGGTTTTCAGGGCCGCCATATTCGTATAAACGTACAGCTTTCAATGCTCCTCCTTTGATCATGGGCAGCCGGTCATTCCTCACGTCGGTGCGTGGCCACTACCCAAGTATTATT
>Ga0302324_100024057_pt1 | contig 11759 bp, 5 predicted proteins | sample Palsa_T0_1_FD_201949 | JGI IMG/M metagenome (GOLD analysis project Ga0302324, IMG submission 201949) | Peat permafrost microbial communities from Stordalen Mire near Abisko, Sweden - Palsa_T0_1 | ecosystem: Environmental > Terrestrial > Soil > Palsa > Peat permafrost | place: Sweden: Abisko... | reverse complement strand
CGCACGCCACGTAGATATCGGGCCAGCCATCGCGGTTGTAGTCCAGGGTCGAGACGCCAAGGCAGTAGTGCCCGTTCGTCTTCTCGATGCCGCTGGCGGCGCTGACGTTGGCGAAATGTCCGCCGCCAAGGTTGTGGTAAAGCACGTTGGGTGTGGAGTCGAGGCCGCGCGGCCCACACATGACAGGTACACCCTTCCATATACACATCTGGCCTTCGCCCGGCCGGGGCGCGGTCTTGATATCGAAGTGAACGTAGTTGGCGACCACCAGGTCGAGCTTGCCATCGCGGTCATAGTCGACGAACGCGCAACCCGAGCCCCACTCCCCGCCGCTTCCGGTAACCCCCGCGGCGGTTGCCACCTCTTTGAATGTGCCGTTGTGTTCGTTGTGATAGAGGCGATTCTTGCCGTAGTAGGTCACATAGAGGTCATCGAATCCATCGTTATCGTAGTCGCCTACGCACGCGCCTTGTCCCCAGCCGCTTGCGCTGAGCCCGGCGCTTCGCGTCACATCCGTGAACGTTCCATCGTGATTGTTGTGATAGAGATGGCCTGTCGGCGAGGTCTTCTCGTGGCCTTGCGAGTCCAGTGCATCACCATTCACCAGGTAGACATCGGGCCAGCCATCGCGATCGTAGTCGAGCACGGCAACGCCGCTGCCCGTGGTTTCGATGATGTATTTCTTGGTATTCAACTCGCCGTTGACATTGTTCATCTGCAGGCCCGCCTGCGCGGCTACATCGACAAACCATGCCGGGGGAGGATGAACCGTATTCGCGGGATAGGGAACCTGTGCAACTGCCAGCACCGCGGCCAGCAACTTATAACCAACAGCCATTTTGCAAATGCTAGCACTGTGGAGCGTATTCTTTTGATTGGGCTATGCTGAAACTCCACTTCCTCATCTTTGCTCTGATGCCTGGTTTGATGTGTCTGGGGCTAAGCATGCCGCAAAGCACGCCGCCTGCGAAGGCCTCAAACCGCGAGCAAGGCATCGCGGATTACCGCAGCGGCAAATTGATCGATGCTGAGCGGGCTTTTGCGGCAGCGATGGCCGAGGACCCGGCCGATCTGGAGTCCGTCCAGATGCGTGGATTGACCCTCTATCGTCTGGGCCAACCGGCAGCGGCTATTCCGTATTTGGAACGTGTACGGCAATGGATGCCCAACGCGAATGCCGATGCGAACCACGTGTTGGGGCTCGCCTACATGAATGCGCGTCGCTATGATGACTCCCGCGGCGCATTTGCCGCACAGTACGGCGTGACCCCGGACTCCGCCGCAGCCTATCTGTTGACCAGCGAAATGCTACTGGATGCCAACCTGCCGGAGCTCGCCGCTCAGGACGCGCAAAAGGCACTGGACATTTCGCCTAAGCTCCCCTTGGCGCATTTCATGTTGGGAGAGGTTCTTCTCTACAAGTCCGATGTCGCTCATGCATTGGAACAATTCGAGCAGGAGCGCGCAATCAATCCCGCCTACCCCAAAGTGTATGACCGCCTGGGCGATGTTTACACGCGGACAGGGCAGTATCAACAAGCACAGGAAGCTCTCACCCGAGCCATCTCTCTCGACGTTTCGAGCACCGGCCCTTTCATCCAGATGGGCAAGGTCTTCTTACGCCGGGGTGATCCGCAAACCGCGGCCGTGTATCTGCAGCACGCCGTCAAGATGGATCCAGGCAACTACATCACCCACACCTTGCTGGGGCAGGCCTACCGCAGCCTGGGAAAAGAAGACGACGCCAAAAAAGAGCTAGACGCCGCCTCGCATATCCACGCCTCCAACCAACTCAAACTACAGCCAGTGCAGTGAAAACATTTCAGGAGGTACCGCGGTTCATCATCCGTCGTATCAGATCCAAATGGATGCACAGCTCTCCACTTTGTCATCCCGACCGGAGCGTAGCGTAGTGGAGGGATCTGCAGTTCAACGGGCTTGTCCTGGAAATGTTTGTCCGCCTAATGAACATGAACCGAAATCAACTTGCTCTGCAACGGAACACCACCCTCCAACGTAACCCCCAACAACGCTTCAAACGGCCGAACCTCACCACCAGGCGATGAGACCGCCTTCAACAACTCCCCCACCGTATCCTTACGAGACGCAAACTCAACCGCCGCCTGGGTCCCCAGCGTAGTCAAACCGCTAAACATAAGCGTCCGACGCCCAGACTGCACCCCCGGTTTGAGCGCGATGACCGCATAGTCCATGGTGAGCGGGTGCTCCGGGCGCGAGTAGACCGCCAACTCTCCAGGGCGTGGATGATCATTAATAAACCCCGCCGACTCCGGCTTAGCCATCATCGTGAATTCCGTAAGCGAGGGAAGCGCATGCAACGATGGATTCTCCGCCGGCGACCCGATGAAGATCAGGTTCCTTTGTTTCGCCTCGTCCCACGTAACCAGGAGGCTGCGTTTTAGTACAAAGTTCGCGTGATGAGCGTCGAACAGCTTGGTCAGCTCATATACAGAAGTCAACTCGCCGATCCCCGTGTAGTGGTCCACGATCGGTTCGTTCGACGCATCAATCCCCGTGGGTGCGTATCGCAGGCCGGTCTTGGAATCCCCCAGAAACCGGGCATTGCTGTAGATCACCACCGGCGGATCTCCAGACAAGAACGGGGCCCAGAAAATCTCGATGGAAGACTTCGCCGCGACCGGTTTTTGCCACGTCCGGGCAAGCAACAACGAGGAACCAGCCACGGCCGCCACCAGAAGAATCCCAAGACCAATTCCCAGCGGGGATCTCAAATAATTCCAGCGCTTGGCGGCAGCCTCGCTGACCAGAACCGTCTTGGTCTCGAGCGGTATCGGGAAAGGGGCAGGGGGCGGATCGGATTGGCGAAGCCGGAAGATGGGAAGGTAGTGACCCTTGGGAACCTCAACGATCGTGGGTTCCGCCATCCCGTCCGTGGCAAAATACTCGGTCAGCTTCTGCCGCAATAGGCGGGCATGCGTACGAACAATGCTGTCTTCGCTGCTGTTATATCCCGGCGCCCGTTGAAAGACGTGTACCCCGATTTGTTGTTCGGTCGCCGCCTCCGGCGTTTCCTTCACCGCACAGTCACCGATATACCGCAGAAATTCACATAGGCGCAACGAGCTTCGGAACTGATTGCTCGCGATAACCCGTTCAATCAGCGTCAACCTGGGGTCATTTGACTCGTGAAGCGACTGTGTGACATCCCCTGCATTCCGTAAGGCAGAACCCATTTGGCTTCTTTTCACTGTCAATTCACCGTAAACAACGTTGGCAATCCTGCTGTTCAGTAAGAGTCTTTGGGGTGGGACTGGGGAGTGGTAGCTGAATCCGCTCCGTCGGGCAGGACTTACCCGTCCTTACCCCGACACACCTTTATCGGTTGGATGCAATTTGATGGAACCGGGATCCGTTGCGTTTGTTGTCCCACAGCATACCCCCGAGTAGCACGAAACTGGCAGACGACACACAAGCTAGCCAGAATCCGTTCTGGACCATTTGGAGAGGCGTTCCCATGTGTTACAAATCAGTACGTAGAGCCCGCACCTTCCTTTATTTGACGTTGGCCGTGTCACTTTCGTCCTTGGTGTCGACCTTCGCACCTTCCGCTATCGCCCAGGCAGTCTACGGATCCATCTTCGGAACCGTCGCGGACAACACGGGCGCAGTCGTTCCGAATGCGACCATTACCGTCACCGATGTGGCCAAGGGCACGTCTGTAACCGCGCAGTCCGACGCAAGTGGCGGTTATCGGGTGCAGCACCTGATCCCCGACACTTACCGGGTAGAAGTGGACGTTCAAGGCTTTAGCAAGAGCACAGCGGACAACGTCGTGGTTTACGCCGATACCTCACCCAAGGTGGACCTTCAGGTCTCTCCGGCGGGGGCCACCACCACGGTGACCGTCAGCTCCGCCGCCCCCCTGCTAGAGACCGACCGGGCTGACGTCAGCACGATTCTCAACTCCCGAGCCGTCTCCGATCTTCCCAACCTGGGACGAAATTTCACCGCCTTCGAGCTGCTGACCCCGGGAACTACCTATATTGGATGGAATGTTGGGCAAGCGACCAACCCCCAACAGAGCCAACAGATCGAGGTCAACGGCCAATTACCCTTCGCCACCGGCTATGAACTCGATGGGACCGACAACCAGGATCCCATTCAAGGCGTTGCGGTCATCAATCCCAACCTCGACGCAGTGTCGGAGATGAAGGTCACCTCCCAGAACTACGACGCAGAGTTCGGCACGGCCGTGGCGGGCCTGGTGACTGCGCAAACCAAATCAGGCAGCAACGACTTTCACGGTTCCGCGTTCGAATTCCGCCGCTCCGACGCGCAGCAGGCCCGCGATCCCTTCACCCAGTTGACCCCCGGATCGATACCCTCGTTTGTCCACAACCAATTCGGCGGCGCGGTCGGTGGCCCGATCAAAAAGGACAAGCTCTTCTTCTTTGGCGATTACCAGGGACTGCGTGAAAAGACCGGCACCACCATTCTCACCACCGTCCCCACAGCGCTCGCCCATAACACCTGCACCTCAGGGGGCAACTGCGATCTGAGCGATTATCTGAGTGCCGGGTTGGGCGGTGGACCGACCTACCAGGCCTTTGACCCGGAGAGCAACCCGGCTGGTGCGGCAGGCCGTACCCCGTTTGCCGGCAACATCCTCCCGGCAACCCGCTTGTCGGCTCCATCAGTCAATCTTATTAAGGCGATGCCCCTGCCCAACTTTGGCAATGGCAGCATCTACAACAATTACGCCGGCTCCGGTTCCGGCGGCTTTAACACCGACCAGTTCGACGTCCGCGTCGACGACCAATTTACCCAGAAGCTTCACTTTTTCGGACGGTATACCCGGTTCAATTCCACCCTGAATGGCGATCCCGTGTTTGGAGCCGCCGGCGGTCCGGGGTTTGGGCTCGGTGGTTTTGCCGGAACCGATACGGCGCTCGATCAAAGTGTCGCGGCGGGCGGCGATTATGCTCTGAATGCCCGGTGGCTGACGGATTTCCGCTTCGGGTGGTTCCGCCTCAATATCAATGAGGAAGGTCCCAACTACAATCAGCCCCTCGGTACCCAACTGGGCATCCCTGGTGTCAATCAGGGAGACCTTTCCCTGACCGGCGGCCTGCCCCAATTCCAGGTCGGCGTGCCAGCCAATGGAGCCAATGGCAGCTCAACCATCACCTACGGAACCTCTGCCGAGACCTACCTGCAGACGGAAAGCCAGTTCCAGGGCGTAAATAACTGGTCGCACACCATTTGGAACCACAACGTGCGCTTTGGCGGGGACATTCGCTTCGCCTTGAACCACCTGGTCGGGGTCAACAACAACAACCTTCTTTCCGGTCAGTTTCAATTCCCGGGTTCGGTTACGGCATCTACCGGAAGCCAGGGTCTGGGCTTCGCCACCTTCCTTCTCGGGGACGTAAACAGCTTCTTCCGCACGGTCATCCAGAACACTTCGGCGGCCGAGCGGCAGAAGCGGATGTTCTTCTATGGCCAGGATCAATGGCGCCTCACCCCGACCCTAACCCTGAACTATGGCTTGCGCTGGGAGCTGTATTTCCCCGAGTCGGTGGCCGGCAAGGGGCAGGGCGGTCTGCTTGACCTCAATACCGGGAACGTACGTATCGCAGGCTACGGGGGCTACGGGAATAACCTCAACGTAAATATGGAGTATTCCCACCTGGCGCCCCGGGTTGGTTTCGCCTGGCAATGGCATCCCAACACCGTAATCCGGGCCGGGTACGGCCGAACCTACGGAATGGGCTGGTCGGGCGACACATTCGGCGAGGTGCTCACGTTCTCCTACCCTACCGCCGTCACCCAAAACCTGAACGCACCGAACGTGAATTACTACACGTTCAATCTGACCCAGGGACCGACAGCGTATGACTTTCCCGCGATTCCAGCGAACGGAAATTATCCCCTGCCCAACGGCATTCAACAGCCAACACGCCCACTGACCATGCGTGTACCCACTCTTGACGCATGGAACCTGATGATCCAGCAGCAGCTTTCCAGCACTTCGTCACTGCAGATTGGCTACATCGGCAGCCATGGTGTGCACAACATGTTTGATTCGTCCAACCAGGCGAATCCAAACCAGCAGACACTTGCTGGCTTCGATTGCAGCGGCGCGCCGACCGGTTGTAACGAGCCGATCAACCCCCAGACGGGCCTACCCTACACCCTGAACGAACGGTATCCCTACTATGACGGCACCGCGCAGGCGGACCTTGGCGTCAAGTTCGGTTCTCCGTTCGGGTGGACGCAGTCACTGCGCTACAACGCCAATGAGGCGACCACCAGCTACCAGGCCTTACAGGTCCTCTTCCAGAAGCGCTATACGCAAGGCTTCCAGATACTCTCCCACTACACCTGGTCTCACGCGCGCGCGCATGAATCCGATTACTTTTTCATGGATCCGAGGGCTGACTACGGCAACAGCTACTACAACCGCCGCAATGCGTTTGTATTGGCGGGCAACTGGGATCTGCCATTTGGCAAGGGCAAGCCAGTCGGTGGCAACCTGCCTGGATGGGCAAACCAGGTGGTCGGCGGATTTGCCCTGAATGGTACGCTCACCGCCGAGACGGGTTTACCCTTTACTCCTTCTTACAGCTTGTGCACCGAAGATCAGGACATCGATGGCCAGGGGGGCAGCCTTTGCCGTCCCAATGGCATAGGGACCGGGCCACAAGCCAGCTTGCACAAGGGATCATTGAATGCCCAGACGCATAGCGTTTCCTACTTTACCCCCGTGCCCACTCTGGCCTACGCAGGCCAGGTGCAGGGGCCGTATAGCCGCCCCAACCCGGGAACCTTCGGGAACATGCAGAGAGATTCACTCTTCGGACCAGGCCTGATAAATACCGACCTGGCTCTTTCCAAGAAATTCTTCCTGACCGAAAGGTTGAATTTCCAACTCACGGCTCAGGCGTTCAACCTCTTCAATCATCCCAACCTGAATAATCCCAGCGGTTGCGTTGATTGCGGGACGAGCTCTGGCTTGATTACTGATATTGTGGCCTCTCAGGACGGAACCACGATGCGCCGGTTGCAGTTTGCCGCCCGCTTCCAGTTCTGATTCGGCATTCTTCGTAGGCAGGCGTCGGCAACCAACGCCTGCCTCTTTGTTTCTTCTTATGTGACACTCGTGGTTACATGGAGAGGAATATGAGGCCCTGGGCCCTTCTTTTTATCTTCATGGCAGCTGCGTCGCGTGCGCAGACCCCCGCAGGCGACCTGCGCCCGCTGCCCTATTTTGCCGCCAATGAGCCTGGGCAGCTGCGCATCAACGCAGACATCATGCCGGTGAAGCCGTTCAGCGTGGTTGGTCCGCGCGGAGCGTTGCTCGGCCAGCAGGATGGAACATTTGAAGCCTGGATTTTCCCCTGGAAGCTTCTCAGCCACATGCGCATTACGGCGCAGATGAAAGACTACGCTGTACCCATCGACGTGAACGAGCAGGCGGCGTCGATCGACGTTCAGCCAGGCCACACGACCATCACTTTTTCGCACGCTAATTTCACCATTCGCGAAATCCTCTTTGCACCGCAAAACGCGCCCGACGGTGCAGGCGCTCTTGCCTATTACCAGATCCAGGCCGTTCGGCCGATGACGCTCACCTTCAGCTTTACCCCGGAGATGCAGCGCATGTGGCCGGCACTCTCTGACGACCGCCCTTCGCCCGAATGGGTGAAGGAAGGGCAATCGGGCTTTTACGTACTCCACTTGAATTTTCCCGATCATGCTGCGGCTCTGGCGATGCCGGGCGCACAGTACGGAATTCTGCCGCCTTACCAGGAGCGTCCCAAAGACTATCCGCTCCAGTTTGTCATCCATTTCGATCCAGCCACTGATCGCGATAAGTTGTACCCGCTATTGATGACCACTGCAGAAACTCAGGCAGCGGCCACCACATCCGCACTAGCCCAGCGGCTGCAGGCTCTCGATAGCGACTTTCATCAGCTCTACAGCGATACCCAAAATCACTTTGAAAAATTCTCCACCCGGCACCTGAGCATTGAGACACCAGACGAGAAACTCAACCAGGCGTTCGCCTGGGCCGAAGTAGCCATCGACCAGCTCCGCGTGCAGACGACTCCCTCGCACGCCGAAACCGCCCTGGTCGCAGGCTTTTACACCTCGGGAGATTCGGCCAGACCAGGTTTCGGCTGGTATTTCGGCCGAGACGCCCTTTGGACGCTCTACGCGGTGAACAGCTATGGCGATTATCAGCTGACCCGGGACGAGCTGAATTTTCTGATCAAGCGGCAAAGCCCGGAAGGCAAAATCATTCACGAGTGGGCGCAGACCGCGGACCTGGTGGATTGGAAGAGTCTCCCTTACGCCTCTGCCTCGGCGGATGCCACGCCATTGCTCCTGATGGCCAGCGAGGACTATCTCAAAATTAGTGGAGATACGCAGTTCATTCAGGCCAACTGGGACGCGCTCCATAAGGCCTGGACCTTCGAGACATCCCACGATTCTGATGGCGACGGCATCTATGAGAACACCGAAGGTTCCGGATGGGTGGAATCCTGGCCGCCTGGCATGCCTCATCAGGAAATCTACCTGGCCGCGCTCGATCAGCAGGCCAGCACCGCGATGGCTGGCCTGGCCCGTTCCACCGGGCACACTGAAATTGCGCAGCAGGCAGAGAGCAGGGCGGCCAGGATCGGCGCGGCCATCGAGAAGGAGTACTTGCTCCCCGGTGGCGGGTTTTATGCCTTTAGCCGCAATGCCGACGGCACCATCGACTCCAGCCCAACGATCTTTCCCGCGGTTGCCTCGTGGGATGGCAGCTACCAGCTGCAGCATGCCCAGCCTATGTTGGACCGCTGGGCAGCGCAGGAATTTTCAACCGATTGGGGCACCCGCGATCTGAGCCCAACGGTATCTTTCTACGATCCCATCAGTTATCACCAGGGCACGGTCTGGCCGCTCTACACCGGATGGGCGGCGGTTTCGGAATACCGCAACGGCCGTAGTCTCTCCGCGTACGCCCACCTCATGCAGAATGCCGATCTGACCTGGGCACAGGATCCAGGAGCAGTGACAGAATTGCTCTCCGGCCAGTTCTTCGCGCCTCTGGGTCGAAGTACCTCTCATCAGCTCTGGTCGTCGGCCATGGTGATCTCACCGGTGGTGCGCGGGCTCTTCGGCCTGGAGTGGGATGCATCCGGCAAGAACCTCACGGTCACACCGAGTCTGCCGGCGCAGTGGGACAAGGCGGCGCTGCATCACATTCCTTTTGCCGGCAGCGATCTTGATTTGGAAATGAAGCGCGAGGGATCCATGCTGATGGTGCGGCCAGCCGGCCCCTCTGCCCACCAGGTCGTGCTGGCTTCGCACACACGGGGCGCGAAGTGGTCGGGGAACCTGTTGCAGATTCCACTGCCTGCCGTAGAAGTGGGCTTGGACCACGCTCTCCCTGAGCCCGGCGCATTGACGCAACAGATGAAGGTGATTGATCAGCAGTCCACAGTCAACTCGTTGACGTTGACGTTATCCGCCGCTGCCAATAGCCGACAGACCCTCATGCTGCGGGTCAACGACACGCGAGCAAAGCTACATATCGAGGGTGCCCAAATGCCGCCGGAGAACTCATCGTTGCGCTCGGTGCAAGTTGATTTTGGCGCCGGCGAAGGCTACGTTGAGAAGACGGTAAAGTTCACGTGGTAGTTCGCTCGCGACGAAAATTCCTCCAGCTTGCCGCCCTGGCGGGTGCGGCGAGGGTCGGTGAAAAGCGATTACGGGCATTCTCCGCCCCGGCTGCGGCGCCCACCCTGCTGAGTGAGTTCAACTATCGCGATGTTTCGCTTGCTCCTTGCCTGCAGCAAACACAATTTGAGCAGACACAGGCAGTGCTGATGGGCTTGAACGAAGACAGCCTGCTCAAGCCTTTCCGGTTGCGCGCCGGTATGCCTGCACCGGGCCCCGATCTTGGTGGCTGGTACGACGAATTTGCCGGGTACGATTACCGGGTAGGGACAGACCATGGGTTTGCTCCGGCCCATTCTTTTGGCCAGTGGATCTCCGCCCTGGCGCGTGGCTATGCGGCCACCGGCGCCGAGGAGAAGCGTGCCAAGGTGCAACGCCTGCTCCAGGGATACTCCGCCACAATTGGTCCAGCCTTTTACACCCACTTCCGTTTCCCCGCGTATACCTACGACAAGTTGGTGCAGGGATTGATCGATGCGCATCAATTCTGTGGGCAGGAGGATGCGTTCTCCCTCCTGGATCGCACCACCGACGCCGCGCTCCCCCAACTGCCGGCCAAAGCGCTCGATCGCGACTCGGAAATGTGTTCATTCCCCCATGACGAGATGTTTCCTGGTGACAAGTCCTACTGTTGGGATGAGCCTTACACTTTGCCGGAGAATCAGTTCATTGCCTGGCAGCGAGGCGCGGGAGATAGGTATCGCGCCCTGGGCATTCGCTTTCTCAAAGACGATACCTACTTCGACCCGCTTTCCCAGGGAAAGAATGTGTTGCCCGGGAGGCATGCCTACAGCTATACCAACGCTCTTAGTTCTGCCATGCAGGCATACCTGACGCTCAACAGTACAAAGCATCTGGCAGCAGCGAAGAACGCCTTTCAAATGATCCAGGACACGCAAAGCTTTGCCACGGGCGGTTGGGGGCCGGACGAAATGTTTGTCGGTCCCGCGTCCGGCGCACTGGGCGAGAGCCTGAATGCGACTCATCATGGTTTCGAGACGCCGTGCGGTAGCTACGCGCACTTCAAACTGACCCGCTACCTGCTGCGCGCAACCGGCGAGGCGCGCTACGGCGACAGCATGGAAAGGGTCATGTACAACACCGTGCTGGGAGCCAAACCATTGCAGCCGGACGGCCGCGCCTTTTACTACTCCGACTACAACATGGCAGGCAGCAAGTTCTACCATCGCGATGCATGGCCTTGTTGCTCCGGTACTTTGCCGGAAGTAGCGGCCGACTACCGGATCAACACCTATTTTCAGAGTGCGGACGGGGTACTGGTGAACCTGTACATTCCGTCCACGCTGCGCTGGCAGCAGAACGGAAAGCCTTTTGCTCTAACCCAGAGTGGCAACTACCCTTATTCGGATCAGGTGCAATTCAATCTGACCGCTTCCCATCATGCGGAGTTCTCGATTGCGTTTCGTATCCCCGCTTGGGCGGGCGAGGGCTCGTCGATTCTGGTGAATGGCAAGCCCGTCCCGGCGCTGATCACGGCCGGCAGTTTATCGACCGTTCACCGCACCTGGAAGAACGGCGATCGTATTCAACTGACCTTGCCGATGTCTTTGCGTCTGGAAGCGGTAGACGAACAGCATCCCGATCTGGTGGCGCTGCTCTATGGTCCACTCGTCCTTTTTGCGATGACAGGGGTAGCGCCCGCCCTCACACGTGCTCAGCTGCTAGCCGCTACAAGGAACGGAGATGAGTGGAGCGTTGGTTCCTTGCGCCTTCGATCCTTTCCCGCCATAGGAGACGAAAGGTACTCGACGTATCTGAAGGTCGTGTAGTTTGTCATCTAAGGAGTCAGCCCACCTGTTCGTTCTTCTGTCCGTTCCTAACAGAAACAGAAGTGTCATCCCGACCGAAGCGTAGCGAAGTGGAGGGACCTGCTGTTCATCATCCGCAGCATCGAATCTGAAGGGAAGCGCCGTCCTCCCCTTTGTCATCCCGAGCGAAGCCGAGGGATCTGCGGTTCAGCGGACCCATCCTGGAAATGTTTTTCTGACAAATTTACTTGGGAATAAGAATTGGGTACTCAAACA
>Ga0302324_100024056_pt1 | contig 11759 bp, 14 predicted proteins | sample Palsa_T0_1_FD_201949 | JGI IMG/M metagenome (GOLD analysis project Ga0302324, IMG submission 201949) | Peat permafrost microbial communities from Stordalen Mire near Abisko, Sweden - Palsa_T0_1 | ecosystem: Environmental > Terrestrial > Soil > Palsa > Peat permafrost | place: Sweden: Abisko... | reverse complement strand
TATACGATGATGGACGGATGGCGAGGATGCAGAGATTTTGAACTATGTGGTTTTGTATTGGATAATATGTGCATGGGGCGCCCGAAGAACTTTAGCCGAGAGGAAGTGTTGGAGAAAGCGATGCCTGTCTTCTGGAAGCACGGGTTCGCGGACACGAGTCTTCAGGACCTTGAACGAGCCACAGGCGTGAACAAGTCAGGGCTGTATACGGAGTTCCGAGACAAGGAAGATCTCTTTGTAGAGTGCCTTCGGCACTACCTTGAGACCCAGGAGAAGCGGGGACTCCTTACCAAGGAGCCTCTTGGCTGGAACAACGTCGAGAATTTTCTCAAGAATGGTCCCCTTAGCAAGGGGGATCAGCAGGGATGTTTTTCTGTCAACTCTATGCGGGAGTTCGCTATCCTTCCAAATGAGGCTTATGGTGCCGTGACCGAGAATCGATCACTACTGGAGCGCCTTCTCGCCATGAATATCGCAGCCGAAAAGCCAAGAATGGCTCCCTCCGCAATTGCGGAGATGGTTTTGTCCTTCTTTTCTGGATTATGCATTGAGCGCAATCTCAAATCTGGTAAATCCTCGTCAACTCGCAAGATCGACAATTTCATGACAGCCCTTCGCAGTCTTTAATCGAACGATTCGTCCCCTGAAGTCGGCTTCCCGGCAGCAATACTTCGGAAAAGAGATCAGCTTTGTAGGACCGACGCCAGTCGATCCAGCAGGGCTTAAGTACGCGAAGGGCTTCGGCTCACAAGAACTACTCCCTCTGATCAAACATCGGGCATTCCCAACTCTCCAGGCAACGCCTTTCATATGTCAACTGTGGCTTTTCAGCACGGGATGCAGCGTGAGCTGCTAGTTTGTTGGGCGCGAGCCGGCGATGAGAATCTCGACGAGACGGCGAGCGGTTTGCTCCCAGCCGGGTTCGTAGGCGGTGTGAAAGATGCCGACGAGGGCACGGATGAGGTCGTTGGGATCGGTGTCGTGGCGGAGATCGCCGCTGGCAATGGCGCGTTGGGCGAGGGCGGCGAAGGCGGCGCGGATGAGGCCGCGTGACCCCATGATGAGGCGCGAGGAGCCGCCGGCGACGGTATCCATTGCGGGGACGATGAGCATTTTGCCGGCGACGTGGTCAATGAAGAGAAGCATCCAGGCGCGGAGGGCTTCGAGCGGCGGCAGGGTGGCGGCGAAGCGCGGGCCGGCGGCGGCGAGTTTCTCGACTTCGCTGCGGTAGACGGCTTCGATGAGGGCGTCGCGCGTTGGGAAGTGGCGATAGAGCGTGCCGGAGCCGATGCCGGACCGGCGCGCGATGTCGTCGAGGCTCGCGGCTGCGCCAAAGCGGGTGAAGACCTCCTTGGCTACCTCAAGGATGCGCTCACGGTTGCGCTTCGCGTCGGCGCGGGGTCTTCGGGCGGGCTGAGGCGGCGGGACCTTCTTTTTCGGCATGTGAACGATAGACGAAAATTTTCTGCAACCGGGGACTGTCTCCGGTTATCTATCTATCCGGAGACTGTCTCCGTTTTAACCGGCGGAGACGCAGATGTCAATTGGCGCGATCGTCACGGGTAGCGTCACAACAACAGGAGGATGACCATGCGAGTATTTGTGACCGGAGCGACGGGGTTTATTGGAACGGAGCTGGTGAAGGAGTTGATTGCGGCAGGGCACCAGGTGCGTGGGCTTACGCGCAGCGATGAGGGTGCGGAGCAGTTGAAGGCAGCGGGCGCGGAAGTGCATCGCGGCAACCTTACTGACCTGGACAGCCTGCGCAGCGGAGCGACGGGCGTGGATGCGGTGGTGAACCTGGCGTTCAGCCATGATTTTGCGAACTTTGCGAAGAACGCCGAAGACGAAATCAAGGCGATCAAGGCTCTGGGGTCGGTGCTGGAGCCTGGCAAACTGCTGGTGGTGACTTCGGGTACGGGGCTGGCCAGCGGCGGCCCGGGCCATCTGCGCACGGAGAGCGATCCGCCGGTGGACTTGCCGTCGATACCGCGGCGCCCGGAGAAAACGGCTCGCGAGGTAGCGGCGGAGCGAGGTCTGCGTCTGGCGGTTGTGCGGTTGCCGCAGGTGCATGACACGCGCAAGCAGGGGTTGGTGCCGCTGGTGACGCAGGCGGCGCGTGAGAAGGGTGTGTCGGCGTACGTGGGCGATGGCGCGAACCGCTGGGCCGCGGCACCGCTGAAGGATGTGGCCCACCTGTACCGGCTGGTTGTCGAGAAGACCGGCGAGGGCGTGACGGTGTATCACGCGGTGCAGGAAGAAGGCGTGTCGATGCGGGAGATCGCGGAGACGATCGGCAAAGGGCTGAAGGTGCCGGTGGTTTCGATTGCGCCGGAAAAAGCGGGTGAACACTTTGGGTGGCTCGCGCACTTTGCGGGGACGGATATGCCGGCTTCGAGCGAGTGGACGCGCAAGGCGCTGGGGTGGGAGCCGACCGGGCCCGGGCTGATTGAGGATCTGACCAATATGAAGTATTTCTGACGGAGCTGCCGACAGGAGCTTTGACGCATATTGGGGAACTCGAATAAGTATCGCCAAGGCGATCTCATTTGATCCCGGGTTAGGTTAGGCATTCCTGTCGGCAGCAACCAGAGACGCTCCGTAAAGTACGCTCCGCCATCCAAGGGTGGCCCAGCGAACGTCAAGAACTTGGCCGATCTGTTCGAACGGGAAACTGTTCTGGATGGCGGCGATGAGTTCTTCTTTCGGAAAGTGAGGCATTTCGCAAATACCACCGCCGAGCAGAATCGTCTCTGGCGAGAGGATGGCCACGGCGCTTCCGACTGCATTGGCCTGGTTACGTACGAAGTCGGCCACGTGATCCGCGAGTGCGGAGTTTGTCTTGGCAGCCGTGAACACGTCACCGATAGCGACGCCATGCTCACTTGCGATCTGTTCCAGAACTTTGCCTGAGACGTACGCCTCAAGGCACTCCGTTCGATTGGCCCCCAGCCATCGACGAGCACCGATATAAGGCATATGCCCAATCTCAAGTGCCCAGCCTGCGCCGCGGAAGGGATGTCCCTGGTCCAGGTAAGAAGCGCCGACTCCCGTCCCAAAGAACAAGCCGACGACGGACGTGGCATCTTTACATCCACCGGCAGCATATTCGCCCATCAGTGACATGACCACATCTCGTTCCAGGATGACGGGTACGTGTGTTGCTCGCGTGAGTTCGTCAACCAACGCACAGCCATTCAGTTCTGGGACGTTGGCAGCAAAAAGCACGTGCTTTGCTGTCTTGTCCAGGAAGCCAGGAACTGTGGCTATGATCATGTCCGGAGTCAGCTGTGCCTCATCCGTAGCGGTGGCGATTAAGCGGGCGAGACTCTCGACAGGATTATTGTTACGCAGATGATGTGTAGGGAACACTCGCGTATAGCCGTGCGGCTCACCGTTGATTACAAAGCCAATCTTGATCGAGGTTCCGCCGATGTCGGCTACCAGGATCGTACTCATTGTGCAACCTCCTTGGTTTGGAGGAATGAAGCGATAGCTGCGCGGAACTCCGATAAATACAAGCCTTTATCCAAAGTTTTTGAAGTGATGATCTGAAGTGATGAGCCAGCAATCAAGTTCCTTAATTGCTCCGCGTATCGAATTGGATGGACGTATTCCTCTCCATTAGCGATCACAGCCGTGGGGGCCGCGATCATCGCGATGTCGGTCGCGGAGAGCCCAGGACCATCGTTGGGAATACGAGAGAGAAGCTCAATGGTGCTCTCTTCTCCATTGCGCGAAAAGAAACTCCGCAGGGACGCCGCGTTATCGGGCGAGATGCTCTGAACTTCGGCAAGAACGTCCGACCGCTCGAATCGGCGCAGCCCTTCCTCAGGTCCAAACATCCTGAGAAGATCCGCGATGCTGAGATAAGGCTTCATCGTGGTTGGCGCTGCGCGATCGACCCAGGCAGGACGCGCGAGGATCAAGGCTTTGACGCGACTTGGGACAGTTGCTGCCAGCCGTAAGCTAATCGCAGCGCCTAAAGAGATGCCCCCAAGCACGAGCTTGTCGATGTGTAAATGATTGAACAGTTGGACCGCATCGTTGGCAAACTGAGCAATCGAGAGCCGGGTGTACTCCCCTAGCTCCGACTCTCCATGTCCTCGACACTCCAAAGTAATGCGCTGGATCCCCGTCATCGCTGGGAAAACCTCAGCCGGCTGTTTTCGGTCAGCACCGAGGCCGTGTTGCCAGAGCACGGGCACTCCGTCTCCGGATATTTCATATGCCAGAGAACAACCGTCTTCCGTAGTGAAACGTTCGCTACTCATTCCGATGCTCCGACCAGCCGTTCCAGCTCTCTCGCTGCCGCTGCTGTCTTTTCGCCGGAGAAGCCGTGCGCTATGAGCGCATCGTCATACCCTACGGCGCGAAGCGCTCTCGTGAAGCTCAGCAGGTCAACCGCACCCTCTCCCGGAGCAACCACATGGCCTGCTCCGTCAATATCCTTTGCATGGGCCAGCAGAAGTGATTGACCGAGGAGGCTGGTCGCCTCGCCGATCACTTCATGCTGCCTTGCCAGCGTCTCCGGTGAGAGGAGGTTCGCAGCGTCGAGAATAATGCCGAGATGCGGTGATGCTAATTCGTCGAGGATCCGCCGTGCGGTCTTGGCATCATGAATCACATTCGCCGGCTCGGGCTCGATTGCAAGCCGAATTCCAGAGTCGTGGGCCAGACCCAACGCGAATTCAAGCTCAGAGCGAAAATCGGCCCAAGCCGCCGCACTGTGGTTATCAGGGTGAAACTTCCACATATCTTGCTCGTTCCGAGACCCCGTGCAGAGGCTGACAATCGAAGTTCCCATCTCAGTCGCTGCTTTAACGACGTTCCTGAAACCAACCCGAGACGCCTCTCGGACGTTTCGGTCGGGGTGCGCCATATTGTAGGTACCGGAGAGAGCGGCGATACGAATGCCGCGGCTGCGTGCTTCCTCGCCGAACTGCGCTGCAAGGCCATCAGGTAGGGAGTCCGGCAAACTAGCCAAGCCCGCGGATGACAGGTTTGCCTGGACCCCCTTATAGCCGTCTGCAAGGACCGCGGCAAAAACCATGGCAGGATCCTTCATTGGATAGGTACGCGAGAAGATTGCTGCGTACATCTAGACCCCACCCTCTACTCTCGCCAATTCGACACGTTCGCCCGACTCGACGGAGCGAGCGATGGCCACCATTGCCTGTACAGAAGCCAAACCGTCTTCAGCATTGGCGCCGGTCATCGGAGCGTGATTCAGAATCGTGTCTACAAAGCCTTCCAACTGACGACGGTAAAAATGCCCGTCCGCACCCAGCACACGACTGGTGCTCGCATCTTTCTCGTGGAAGATATCCACCTCAGCCGACTTGTAATACCAGGGATTGAAGATCTTGCCCAGAGCGCTGCCATGCTCGCCCCAGATGTGGAACCCTTCGAACCAATCCATTCGGATGGCAACGGTCAGGTCGAGATGACCAAGCGACCCATTCGCGAACTCGGTGTCCACAAACCAAGAATGCGCTCCGAAACGCTGCGAATGACGGGCGCGAACAGCTGTGATCGGACCACCCAGAAATCGCGCCAAATCCACAAGATGGCAACCATGTGTCAGCATGTAGTATTGCTGCCGGTTCGCTTTCGGATCGCCTTTGGGCTTGATAACTCTGGATCCTTGACGCGGCATCGGCTGCACCGCATCAGTCATGTCATAACGATGTGTGGAATCGCAATACCAGGCCTTGAATGCCAGCATCTGGCCCATCTCTTCCTCGATGAACTTACGAGCCTCCTGAATACCCGGATCGAAGCGCAGCATGTGACCAACCTGCAGCACAAGACCACTCTTTTCGACCTCTTCGGCAAGCGCTTTCACCTCTTCTATCGAGACCCCAAGTGGTTTTTCGCAGAGGACGTGCTTCCCCGCAGCAAGTGCTTTGCGAGACGCTGGAACATGGAAGGCATCCGAGGTCCCTATGATGACAGCGTCTACGGATTCGTCTGCCAGCATCTCGTCGTAGTCGAGGTAGATCTTCTCAGCATCGTAAAAACTGCCGAAGCGTTGCGCGAGCGATTCATCTGCGTCACACACCGCGCGCAAGATTACATTCCTTGCCTTCTGTGCTGACTCCAAATGCGCAAACTGTGAGATCGGACCACATCCCAGAATCGCGACCCGAAGGCAATTCTCGTCTTTCTTCAAAGTGTTCTCCTTGAAAGCAGCGGTCTCGCACAGTGTTCATCTCTCGAAGTAATTCGTTGTTGGCCAATGAGCCGCGCTCCCATCTCGAAGCATACCTCTTCCTACGAGGGGTCCATTAGGCGCAAGCCAAGTCAGGGTTCCAGTTGCTAGGCCTTTTGTCTTGGTTGACGCCGCGGTGAGTCAATACCTCTGAGGATGAGATCGATCCCAGCGAGAAAGTCCATACGGTCATCGTGAGCGCGCAACTGTCCGGCTGCGCTGCGTACAAACGGGTACTCCTGCGGATCGAGCTGCGACCACACAGTCGACACCGCTTGCAGAAAGTCCGATCTGTCGATGCCCCGCGTCCGAGCAAGCTGCCCGTTGGCTGCGTTCTTCCCACCGACGCCAAGAATGTAGCTGAACAACGCGGACACCGTTTCCCACTGTTGTTCGTCCGGCACGCCAAGAGCGCGAACCTGCTGGCCTATGCGTTCGACAATGCGCACCATCGGCGACTGCAACTCGGCCCGTATGAGCGCTGAGCCGACCCACGGATGCGCGTCGATCGCGTCGAACATACCCAGCGCGAGGGCGCGAATTATGGCCTGCGGCGTCGCTCCGGGCTTGTTCGCTGCCAAGGGCGCATTCAACGTGCGAGCAACGATGGCGTCGCATGCGGCAATCAGCAGCTCGCTTTTGCTGGCGATGTGCCAGTAAATCGCTCCGGGACCGGTGGCGAGCCGCTCGGACAGGGCGCGGAAGGTCAGGCCGCCTTCTCCGCTCGAATCCAGAAGCTCGATTGACGCTTCAATGATGCGATCTCGCGAGAGCGCTTCTTCACGTCGTGGAATGCTACGTGCTTTTTTCGCCATGCTTCATCTTGACACATCTGGAATGCCGTTCCATAATTATGGAATGACGTTCCATAGCCGTCGGGGACGATCCCTGCGGCCTCGAACCTCGAAAGGAATCACAATGAATACTCCAGTCGCGATCATCGGTGCCGGGCTCGGCGGCCTGACCCTTGCGCGCGTTCTCCACGTTCACGGTATCGCTGCGACGGTCTATGAAGCGGAAGCCTCGGCGAACGCGCGAGCGCAGGGCGGCATGCTCGATATCCACGAATACAACGGGCAGCTCGCACTCAAGGCAGCGGGACTCTTTGAAGAATTTCTCGGCCTCATCCAGGCTGAGGCTGAGGCGCAGCGTGTCGTCGACAAGGACGGCAACATCCTTCTGGATCAGCCCGACAAGGGCAATGGCGGTCGACCGGAGGTACCCCGCGGAGACCTTCGCGGGATCCTGCTTGACTCACTTCCTGCCGGCACGGTCCGCTGGGGGCACAAGATCACAGCAGTGTCTCCACTTGGCGGAGGGCGGCACGTGCTGACCTTCGCGAACGGGTCGACAGTGACTAGCGACCTGCTCGTGGGTGCGGACGGCGCCTGGTCCAGAGTTCGTCCGCTTCTTTCCGAGGCAAAACCGGCATATGCCGGCATCTCCTTCATCGAGACGTACCTGTTCGACAGCGAGACCCGCCACAAGGCCAGCGCGGAAGCGGTTGGCAGTGGCACGCTGATGGCACCTGCGCCGGGGAAAGGCATCTTCGCGCACCGTGAGGCCAATGGCGCGCTGCACGCATACGTGGCGTTAAACAAGCCGGAGGACTGGATTGCCGAGATCGACTTCTCCGACCCGGGATCTACCTTGGCCCGCGTCGCCGCGGAATTCGATGGCTGGGCGCCGGAGCTGATAGCGCTCCTTGCCGACACTGAGACGGATCCCGTGCTTCGTCCTATCCATGCGCTCCCGGTCGAGCACAGATGGGACCGTGTCCCCGGTGTGACGCTGCTCGGCGATGCAGCGCACCTGATGTCGCCGTTCGCCGGCGAAGGGGCCAACCTCGCAATGTACGACGGCGCTGAACTCGGGAAGGCCATCGCCGCCAACCCCGGAGACGTGGAAGCCGCGCTCATCGCGTATGAAAAAGACCTCTTTTCCCGCAGCGCGTCCGCTGCCGCGGAGGCTGACCGGAACCTCAAGCTGTTCTTCGACGACAACGCGCCGCAGAGCGTGGTTGACCTGTTCACCAATTACCAGCCCGTCAAGTAACCTGTCTGAGCCCGTGAAGTTTGACCCGCAATTTACGTAATACTTATACAGCTTACCTGTACAGGTAAGCTGTATATCTGGTATGCTCACACCATGAGCAGGAGGCCGCCCGTCCCCGAGTCCGAAACCGCGTCCGATCTCGCTGCACAAATTAGGACCATCCTGAGCAGGCTGAAGCGTCGGCTGCGTGAGCAGGGAGGGCGAGGAGATCTGACGCCATCTCAGATCTCCGTCCTCCTTCGTATTGAAAAGGAGGGCGCTGCCACGGTGTCGGGCCTGGCTCGCGCAGAGGGGATGCGCCCTCAATCGATGAGCTCCATCGTCACGTCGCTGCAAGATGCTGGCCTGGTGAGCGGGATTGCTGACCCGAACGATGGCAGAAAAACTCTGATGTCACTCAGCAAGAAATGCGAGAAGTTGCTTCGGGAGGGTCGTGCCGCGAGGCAGGATTGGCTGACCGCGATCATCCTGCAAAAGCTCTCCGCTCTGGAGCAACAGCAGCTCTCTACAACTCTCGAGTTGCTTGGCCGGCTTACCGAAGATGGACCTGTTTCGTGAGCGATGGTTGCAATCACCCAAATCACATCCCAGGAGACTAACCGAATGCCAGTCACAACGATCGACGATAAAACAGCGCTTATCGTCGTCGACCTGCAGAAGGGCGTCGTCAACTCACCTCTGATTCACCCGATCGCTGGTGTCATCGAGCGCTCGTGCGCGTTGATCGATGCTTTCCGGCAGCATGGCCTCCCAGTTGTGCTCGTGAACGTTGCAGGTGGTGCTCCCGGGCGCACGGAGCAGCCGCGACGTCATGCGACATTGCCCGAAGGATTCACCGATTTTATCCCTGAATTAAACAAGCAACCGGGCGACATCGTGGTGACGAAGCGTACATGGGGCGCATTTCCCAGTACGGATCTTGAAAGCCAACTGAAAGCGAAGGGCGTCACGCAAGTTGTTGTTGTTGGTGTGGCTACTGGCACCGGAGTGGAAGCTACTGCACGTCAGGCATATGAGCAAGGCTTCAACGTCACGCTTGCCGTCGACGCCATGACGGATACGCGTCCTGAGTCGCATGCGCACAGTCTTTCTCATGTTTTTCCCCGTCTCGGAGAAACCGGTACCACTCAGGAAATTATCGAACTGCTGGCAAAAAGGAGCTCCGCCAAATGAACTGGCTTCCTCTCGTTTCGTACTTCTTCGGGGGCATCTTTCTGGCCAACGCCGTTCCGCATTGTGTCAGCGGCATGATGGGACGGTCCTTCCAGAGCCCCTTCGCAAAGCCCCCAGGGCGAGGGCTCTCTTCCTCGACCGTCAACGTTCTATGGGGATTTTTCAACGCGGTCATCGGCTACATGCTTGTGCTGCGTGTCGGACACTTCGACGTGCGATCGACGAGCAATACCCTCGTGCTTGCGGTTGGTGCGCTTCTGATCAGCCTTCAGTTAGCTCGGCACTTCGGCCAGTTTCATGGCGGCAACACGCCAGAGGGTTGATGAAGAATCCTATGGCGGGCGCTTTTCGTGCCTTGAGTAGTTTCAACTATAGAGTGTGGGCAGCGGGCGCCCTGGTGTCCAACATCGGGACATGGATGCAGCGCATTGCCCAGGATTGGCTGGTGCTCACGCAGCTAACGAACCACGATGCCTCCGCCGTTGGTATCGTCATGAGCTTGCAGTTTGCTCCGCAGCTGCTTCTGTTGCCGTGGACAGGCCTCGCGGCGGATCGCTTCAACCAACGCAAACTCGTGATGCTTACGCAGGCGACGATGGGCGTACTTGCGCTGATCCTGGGAGTGCTTACGATCGAAGGCGTCACCCGGCTCTGGCACGTGTATGTGTTTGCATTTTTGTTTGGCTGTGCTTCGGCTCTTGATGCCCCGGTACGACAGACTTTTGTAGCGGAGCTCGTAGGTGACGAGCATCTTGCGAATGCGGTGGCGCTCAATTCCACATCCTTCAATACTGCTCGCATGATCGGCCCCGCGCTAGCCGGTCTGCTTATCGCGAAGGTCGGTACTGGTTGGGCGTTTCTGATCAACGGAATATCGTTCGCCGCAGTTCTGATTTCGATGTCTTTGTTCCGGGTATCGGAGCTACACTCCAGCGCCAGGGCTCACCGTACCGCGGGCGGATTCATGGAGGGCTTCCGCTACGTCTGGGGACGCCGGGATCTTAGGGCCATCCTGATCATGTTGTTCCTGATCGGCACGTTCGGATTGAACTTCCCGATCTTCACGTCCACGATGGCGGTCAAAGTCTTTCATACGGACGCGAAAGGATTCGGTCTGCTTTCCTCGATCATGGCGGTTGGTACGATTTCGGGAGCTTTGCTCGCCGCTGGCCGGGACAAACCCCAATTCAGTACCCTACTCATCGGCGCGGCTGTCTTCGGAGTCGGATGCACACTCGCTGCGCTGTCTCCCGGCTATTGGTGGTTTGCCGGCTCTTTGGTGTTGATTGGTGTTGCCGCTTTAACGCTGACAAACACCACCAACAGCATGATGCAGCTCTCTGCCGAACCTGCAATGCGTGGGCGAGTCATGGCACTTCGTCTGGCTGTTGCACTCGGCGGTACCCCGATCGGCGCACCCATCGTCGGCTGGGTCGCCAATCGCTTCGGCCCGCGCTGGGCGCTTGGAGTGGGCGCGGCATCGGGGTTTGCAGCCGCTATTGTGGCCGTTCGGGTTCTGACGCAACGAAGAGAATCCATACTCGAAAACGAGCCTCGTCCAATTTGAAGCGAAGTGAAGAGGCTGCCTGAGTTCAGGTCAGTAACGTGAAGCCGGCCAGTGTCCAGGAATTCTAGTAGTGGGTCAATTTGAAGTTCCAGTTTCGACCCTTGCGGACGTTCGTTCAGTCGCCAATCGAACGAATAATTCTCGCCGGATTTCCTCCGGCAAGACTATTCGGGGGAACATTCTTCGTGACTACCGAACCTGCCGCGACGACCGAATTCTCGCCTACTGTTACGCCACCGATGATGGTCGCGCCGGCCGCGATCCACACGCATTTCTCTATCACTATGGGATTTCCGATTGTGGCGCGGCGTCGCTGCGACGGTTCAAAGGGATGGCCCGTCGTGATGATGCTCACGTTCGGCCCGATCATCACATCGTCTGCGATGTCGAGGCCGCCAAGGTCATAGAAAGTGCAGTTCTGATTTACGAAGACATTATGCCCGACGCGGATTTCGGCCCCGCCGGCAGTATAAAACGGAGGTATCAGTATCTTGGTGTGTGGCATGGCGAGTACCAGTCAATCCTTTCACGGCCGCAAAACTAGCCTATCGGACATCTCATATGGACATTGCACAGGAGTGGTGCTATCTTCCTTGCAATGGCCAAAGGAGCGACAGTGAATACCAATAAATCGGAAGTGTTGCAGGGAACACTGGATCTGATGATTCTGAAGACGCTCCAGGTGCTGGGTCCATTGCATGGATTCGGGATTGCACGGCGCATCGAGCAGGTGAGGATGTTTTGACGCTG
>Ga0302324_100024054_pt1 | contig 11760 bp, 10 predicted proteins | sample Palsa_T0_1_FD_201949 | JGI IMG/M metagenome (GOLD analysis project Ga0302324, IMG submission 201949) | Peat permafrost microbial communities from Stordalen Mire near Abisko, Sweden - Palsa_T0_1 | ecosystem: Environmental > Terrestrial > Soil > Palsa > Peat permafrost | place: Sweden: Abisko... | reverse complement strand
ATCGTCAGGGGAGAGCGGTGCGTGACGCGAATGCACAACTTGACAAGCTTCTGAACTAGCAGAGCGAAAAAGTACTCTGCTTCCTTAAAGGATTCCGGCTCATTTTTTAACCTGATCTGCTGCTCTAGCCTCAACCCAAAATCTGAAAAGGCGCAAATAGCCTTGGTCATTCCGTGCAAATTCAGTGCAGTGACTAACTCCCAGTCACTCCTTGGCACACATTTTGACGCACAAGCCGAGATCTGGGTATTGCTAGGAATCAATTACTTAGCAACACCTGTTAGGTGCGGGTTAGAGCCGCGCGGAGTAGGGCGACCCTCTTGCTGGGCGACGGTATGACGCCCGCCCCGGGGATCACCGAATTCCTAAGAGGCCCAAGGACAGCCGGTCTTACGTAGGGGCTCTCTAGGGGCCTCGCGCCAGCGGAATTTGGGGCCGTCGTTCAGATCACACTGCGACGAATAATTCCAGGGCGGCACGTATGGAAGATCTTTGGTGAGGACAGAAAATGGACCCCAATTGGGCCCCACAGCTCAATAATGGGTAGACCCCGCGCCAGTCAGTTGTTGAAAATAGCAATAAATTCAATGGTCGGGGTGACAGGATTTGAACCTGCGACCTATACGTCCCGAACGTAGCGCTCTACCAGGCTGAGCTACACCCCGAACTGGGAACGATGAAAGCCGTCCTGAAGCGGCCGCCCCGCCTTGGCGCCGGGGCCGCGCAGTGTACCCGCGCCACTTATGGCGCGCCATTGCCTTTGCGGGCCGCCGCGCGGATTCAGGCTGGCGGTTAAGAGACTTCGTGGCTCGAAAATGGGTCGGCCCTTCAAGTGGTGTGCTCGACGGCAAAGCGCGCCAGACTTACAAGCCCCTCCTTATATGAAGACCCTGGCAGCACGCCAAGCGCTGCCAAGGCGAGCTCAGATTCTGTCTCGGCGGCGCATTGGGCGTAGTCGAGTCCCCCGGTGGCTTCGATGGCCGCGACCACGGCATCAAGCTCGATGAGGCCGCCGCTTTTTATGGCGCGCCGAATCGCGGTGCGCTGGAACTCATCGCCGTGCTTGAGCGCGTGAATGAGCGGCAGGGTCGGCTTGCCCTCAGCGAGGTCATCACCGAGGTTTTTGCCGCGCGCATCCGGGTTTGAGCGGTAGTCGAGGACGTCATCCATCAGCTGGTAGGCCGTTCCGAGATGCCGTCCGTAACAGGCGAGCGCTGCCTGCACTTCGGTGGGACTCTCGGAAAGCACCGCGGCAACTTCCGCACCGGCCTCAAAGAGCCGGGCGGTTTTGCGATGGATCACGTCAAGGTAGCGCTGCTCGCTCGTCTCCGGGTCGTGCGCATTCATGAGCTGCAGCACTTCGCCTTCGGCGATCATGTTGGTCGCATTCGCCATAATCTCCATCACGCGCTGTGAATGCAGGCTCGCCATCATCTGAAATGCGCGGCTGTAGACAAAGTCCCCGACCAGTACGCTTGCCTGATTGCCAAAGACTTCGTTCGCCGTGGCGCGGCCACGACGCTTGGATGAGCCGTCGACCACATCGTCATGCAATAAGGTGGCCGTGTGAATGAACTCGATGAACGCCGCGGCCTCGATATGGCCCTCGGACGTCTTGCCGCAGGCTCTGCCGGCGAGTACCACCAGGAGCGGCCTTAGGCGCTTACCGCCGCCTGTGATGATGTGCGCCGCGACCTGGTCGACGAGCGCCACACTGCTCTTAAGGCGCGCTCGCACTACGGCATTCACGGCGTCGAGGTCGCCGTGAATCAAGGCGCGGATTTCATCGAGGGTCATGGACGGAAGTGTAGCTGGAGTGGGGCCCTGCGGCCGGGGTCGGTTTGACCCCCCACGGCCCGCTCAGTAGAATGCGCGGCCTTTCGCAGGCTCGGTTCCCGGGCTCCAGGACACACCATGTACGCGGTAATCGCCACCGGCGGCAAGCAGTATCGGGTCACCCAGGACGGGGTGCTACGCATCGAGAAGCTCGACGCGGAGCCCGGCGCGACGGTTGAGTTTGGCGAGGTTCTGCTCGTCGGCGAGGGCGCCGACGTCAAGCTGGGGGTCCCCCATCTTAAGGGCGGGAAGGTGAGCGCCACGGTTCTGCGCCACGGCAAGGGCACCAAGGTGTCTATCGTCAAATTCCGGCGCCGCAAGCACTATCTGCGCCAGAAGGGACACCGTCAGCTGTTCACAGAAGTGAAGGTGACTGCGATCAGCGCCGGCTAAGCTGAGGCTCACTCGAGGATTTTGCAAAGATGGCACACAAGAAAGCAGGCGGCAGCACCAGGAACGGGCGCGACTCGCACTCCAAACGTCTGGGTGTCAAGCGTTTTGGCGGCGAGCACGTGCTGGCCGGCAACATCATCATTCGCCAGCGCGGAACGCCGGTGCGTGCCGGTTCGAATGTTGGCGTCGGAGTGGATCACACCCTGTTCGCCAAGGTCACCGGGCACGTGCAGTTCAAGAAATCAGGCTCCGACAAGCGCATGTACGTGAGCATCGTCCCTGAGGCGAACTGAACGCTCGCGCGAGCCCATTCCAGATCCTCCGATGACCCCGGCTCTGCCGGGGTTTTCATCTAAGCCATGAAGTTCGTCGACGAAGCTCGGTTGAAAGTGCAGGCCGGCCACGGCGGCCGTGGCAGCACCAGCTTTCGGCGCGAGAAATTCGTGCCGCTGGGCGGTCCCGATGGAGGCGATGGGGGTCATGGTGGCAGTGTGTACCTGCGCGCAGCGCCCGGGATCAATACCCTTGCCGATTTTAGGATTGAGAAAACGTTCAAGGCGCTAGTCGGCGAGTACGGCTCGGGCAACGGCTGCACCGGGCGGGGCGGGGCGGACCTTTATATTCCCGTCCCCATCGGCACAGTCATCCGGGATTGCGAGACCGAGGAGGCCTTGGGAGATCTCACCCGCGAGGGCCAGGAACTCCTCGTGGCACGCGGCGGCAAGGGCGGCTGGGGCAACACACGCTTCAAGTCGAGCACCAATCGCTCGCCGCGCCAATTCGGCCCGGGACTGCCCGGAGAAAAGCGCACACTTGAGCTTGAACTTAAGCTTATAGCGGACGTGGGCCTCCTGGGCCTGCCCAATGCCGGCAAATCGACGCTGATTCGTGCGGTTTCGGCGGCGCGTCCGAAGGTCGCCGGCTACCCCTTTACGACGCTGCACCCGAATTTGGGTGTCGTGTCGGTGGGCGAACACCGAAGTTTCGTCATGGCCGACATCCCCGGGCTCATCGAGGGCGCCTCAGACGGGGCGGGACTCGGCCACCGCTTCTTGAGGCACCTGCAACGCACCCGCCTCCTCCTGCATCTGGTGGACATTGCGCCCCCCGATCCAGACGCGGATCCGGTGAAAGAAGCGCGGGCCATCGTTCTGGAGCTCAAAAAGTTCGACGCCGCATTGGCGAAGAAGCCGCGCTGGCTGGTGCTCAATAAGCGCGATCTCATGCCGGATGAGGACTCCGAGAAGCTCGCGCAGTCGATCGTGCGGCGCCTCAGGTTCCGCGGGCCGCATTTTCTCATATCGGGCGCCACGGGACGCGGCACGCGCGAGCTGTGCACGGCGGTGATGAACTTTCTCGAGGAGCGTGCTCGCGAGGAGCGCGAGAAATCCTAGGCTTTGACCTGCATCTGCCGGATGCGCGCCGCGAGCCGGCTCTTGTGCCGAGCCGCCTTGTTGCGATGAACGATCTTCTTCGTCACCAGCGTATCGATCAGCGGTACAGCCTCCTGGTAACTCGTACGGGCGGTGTCTTTGTTACCGGTCGCAATGGCCGCGATCACTCTGCGCAAGGCGGAGCGCATCCGCGAGCGCAGCGCGATATTTCGGGCGCGGTGTTTTTCGGCCTGGCGCGCCGCTTTTTCCGCTGACTTCGTATTAGCCACAGTGGTCCATCCAATTAACGGGCGCGGTAGTCTGGGGAGGCGCCGGAGCCTTGTCAACGCTGGCGGTGCCCAGACCTTAAGTGCACTGCGCTATAGTTTGAGGGCTTCGGTGCGAGGGTGGCGATGGAGCTTATTCGAGGACTCACGAACCTGCGCCCGCACCACCGGGGCTGTGCCGTCACCGTGGGCGGGTTCGATGGGCTGCATCTGGGTCATCAGGCGCTCATCGCACGCTTGCACGACGCCGCTGCGCGCTTGAGCTGCCCGACGATGCTCGTCAGCTTCGAGCCCATGCCGCGCGAGTATCTCGCGCCGCAATCGCCGCCGGCGCGCCTGACAACATGGCGCGAGCGCTGGCATCTGCTGAAGGGGCTGCAGCTCGATCATGTGCTGTTGCTGCGCTTCGGGGAGGGTTTGCGGCGCCTCTCCGGGGAGGACTTCGCGCAGATTCTGGCGCGCGACCTGCAGGCGGCCGCGGTCGTTGTCGGCCATGATTTCAAGTTCGGTCGGGGCGGGGAGATGAACGCGGCAGCGCTCGGCGCGGGTGGTGAGCGCTTCGGCTTCACGGTAGATGTTGTGCCGCCGGTGATGGTGGACGGCGAGCGCGTGAGCAGCAGCGGCGTGCGCGCAGCCCTGGGCAGAGGCGACCTTGCGCACGCTGAACGTTGGCTTGGCAGGCCCTACTCGATGATCGGGCGCGTGGTGCACGGGAGTCATTTGGGCCGCGAGCTCGGATTCGCGACCGCCAATGTGAAGCTGCATCGCAAGCGCACGCCGCTCGCGGGGATCTTTGCCGTGCGCGTGCGCATGCATGGCGCTGCGACGAAGACACTGCCGGGGGTTGCAAGTTTGGGCACGCGTCCGACGGTCGGGGGCACCGAGCCGCTTCTGGAGGCGCACGTGTTCGATTTTGCCGGCGACCTCTACGGGCGCGAGATTGAAGTCGAGTTTGTCGAGAAGCTGCGGGAGGAAGAGCGCTTCGTGGATCTGGGCGCGCTCACCCGGCAGATGCATGTCGATGCCGCGCAGGCGCGGCGCATTTTGGAGTGTTGAGCGCGAGATGGACTACAAGCACACAATCAATCTGCCGCAGACGGAATTTCCGATGAAGGCGGACCTTCCGCGGCGCGAGCCTATGACGCTTGCGCGCTGGGATGAGCTTTCAATCTACCGGCGGCAGCGGGAAGTCGCGCAGGGCCGGCCGCGCTTCGTCCTGCATGACGGGCCGCCCTATGCCAATGGTGTCCTGCACATTGGTCACGCCGTCAACAAGATCCTGAAGGACATTGTCGTCAAATCGCGCTTCCTCGATGGTTTCGATACGCCCTACGTACCAGGCTGGGATTGTCATGGCCTGCCGATTGAGCTGCAGGTCGAGAAGAAGGAGGGCCGCCCCGGTCAAAAGCTCGACGCCAAGGCGTTCAGGGCCGCCTGCCGCGCCTTTGCAGAAGAGCAGATCCAAGGCCAGCGCACCGACTTCAAGCGCTTAGGAGTGCTGGGCGACTGGGATCATCCCTATCGCACCATGGACCCCAAATACGAGGCGCAGCAGCTGCGTGCCTTCGGAGAGGTTCTCAAGAACGGCCATGTGTATCGCGGCGCGAAGCCCGTGCACTGGTGTCTCAACTGCCGCTCCGCGCTTGCGGAGGCCGAAGTCGAGTACGAGGAGAACACGTCCCCCGCCGTCGACGTCGGCTTCGAACTCATCAAAGAGGATCGGGAAAAGCTTCGACAAGCCTTCGCCCTAAAGGCGCTGCCGCCGGGTCCGGTGTATGCGGTGATTTGGACGACGACGCCTTGGACGCTGCCGGCAAACGAGGCCCTGAGCGTGCATCCGGATTATGACTACTCGCTCATCGAGACGAACCGCGGCACGTTGCTCCTGGCGAGTGATCTGCGCGCGCGCGTCGAGAGTTACGCGGAAAAAGGCATCAACAAGACCCACGCCGCGGATGACGGTGTCAAGGGCGTCTCTGGCCGCTCGCTCGAGGGCCTTCGCTTCCAGCACCCGTTCTACGAGCGTGTCGTGCCGATCGTGCTCGGCGAGCATGTCACCCTCGATGTCGGCACCGGGATTGTCCACACGGCTCCCGCGCATGGGCTCGATGACTGGCTGGTCGCGCAGCGCTACGGATTGCCGGTCAATAATCCCGTGGGCAATGACGGCCGCTTCCTGCGCGACACGCCGCTCTTTGCCGGCGAGTTGATCTGGGATGCGAACCCGCACGTGATTGCCGTGCTCGAGGAGAAGGGCCGACTCTTCAGGCACGAGTCGTACCGGCACAGCTATCCGCATTGCTGGCGCCACAAGACGCCGCTCATCTTTCGCGCCACGCCGCAGTGGTTCATCAGCATGGAGGCAAAATCTCTGCGCGAGCATGCGCTGCGCGACATCAAGAAAGTGGCGTGGACTCCCGCCTGGGGCGAGCAGCGCATTACCGGAATGCTCGAGAATCGTCCCGACTGGTGCATTTCCCGGCAGAGGACCTGGGGCGTGCCGATCCCGCTCTTCGTCCATCAGGTCAGCGGCGAGCGCCATCCGCGCACTCTTGCGCTCATTGCAGAGGCGGCGAACCTTGTCGAGCGCGGCGGGGTCGAGGCCTGGTTTGAGCTCGATCCCAAAGATCTCATCGGCGCCGATGCCGCCAGCTACGACAAGGTCGTGGACGTCATGGACGTCTGGGCCGACTCGGGATTTTCCTTCGAATGCGTGGGGAAGATGCGGCCGGAAGTCTCGGCCCCGGTCGATCTGTATCTGGAAGGCTCCGACCAGCACCGCGGCTGGTTCCACAGCTCGCTCCTCATGTCCGAAGCCATGTACGAGCGGGCGCCCTATCGCGGCGTGCTGACCCACGGCTTCGCGGTGGACGAGAAGGGCCGCAAGATGTCGAAATCCCTCGGCAACGTGATCGCGCCGCAGAAGGTGATTCAGAACCTGGGCGCGGATGTGCTGCGTCTTTGGGTTGCGGCGACCGACTACGCGAACGAGATGAGCGTGTCGGACGAGATCCTGAAGCGCATGGCGGACTCCTATAGGCGCATGCGCAATACGGTGCGCTTTCTCCTAGGCAACCTTGCAGGCTTCGACCCCAAGGAGCACTCGGTTGCACCCAAGGACATGGTGGCACTTGATGCCTATGCGCTTGCCCGCACGCGCCAATTGCAGGACGAGGTGATCGAAGCCTACCGCAGCTACGCCTTTCATTTGATCTACCAGAAGGTCCACAATTTCTGCGTCGTCGATTTGGGCGGTTTCTATCTCGACATCCTGAAGGACCGCTTGTATACGACTCCGGCGGCAAGTCATGCGCGCCGCTCGGCGCAGACAGTCATGTTCCACATCGCCGAGAGCATTGTGCGCTGGCTTGCGCCCATTCTCTCGTTCACTGCGGAGGAGATCTGGCGCCATCTTCCCGAGCCGCGCCTGGAGTCGGTCTTCCTCACCACCTGGCACAACGTGCCTGAGGTGCCCGCGACGGCCATCAATTGGCCGGCGCTCATCGCGCTGCGCGCCAACGTCATGCACAAGCTCGAGGAGCTGCGCGATGCCGGTGCGATCGGCTCTTCGCTCGATGCGGCGGTGGATGTGTATGCGGCGCCTGCTGAGTACGACAAGGTCAACTCGTTGGGCGACGAATTGCGCTTCCTCTTCATCACCTCCCAGGCGCGTCTGCACCAGAGCGCGGCAGGTGAAGAGCAGGTCATCGAGGTCACTGCGTCCCAGGATCCAAAATGCGTGCGCTGCTGGCATCACCGGCCCGATGTCGGCTCCCATCCTGAGCATCCGCAGCTGTGTGACCGTTGCGTCACGAATCTGTCTTTGCCGGGCGAACGGCGGGTGTTCGCATGAACGAGGGGAGCGGCTGGCGCTGGCTGCCGGTCACCGTGGTGGTGATGGGTCTTGATCAGTTCACGAAGCTTCTGGTCGTGCACCACGTCAAGCTGTACAGCAGCATCTACGTGCTGCCGGTGCTCGACATCAGCCTGCGCTACAATCGCGGAGCCGCCTTCAGCTTTCTCGAGGGGGCATCGGGGTGGCAGCGCTGGTTTTTCACCGTGCTGGCCCTTGTCGTAGGAGGCGCGATCTTGATCTGGATGCGGCGTTTGAAGGGATCCACGCAGTGGCTCCTGTCCTTGAGTCTCGCGCTCATTCTCGCCGGGGCGCTCGGCAATATGATTGATCGTCTGCGGCTCGGCCGCGTCATCGACTTCATCGTGGCGCATTGGGGCCACGCCGAGTTTCCGGCATTCAACGTGGCGGACTCCTCCATCACCATCGGCGCGGCGCTGCTTCTCCTCGATGCGCTCATCGAGAGCCGCCGCGCTCGAGGATCCGCCTGATGCAGATCCTGCTCGCCAATCCGCGCGGCTTCTGCGCGGGCGTTGATCGCGCCATCGACATCGTCGAGCGGGCGCTCGAACTCTTCGGTTCGCCCATCTATGTGCGCCACGAGGTGGTGCACAACCGCCATGTGGTCGAGCGCCTGCGCGGCTTGGGCGCAGTCTTCGTCGAGGAGCTCGATCAGGTCCCGTCCGGCGCCCACGTGATCTTCTCGGCGCACGGCGTGTCGCGCGCGGTCGTCGATGCGGCGGCACGGCGCGGCCTCACCGTGTTTGACGCCACCTGTCCCCTCGTGACCAAGGTGCACATGGAAGTGCAGCGCTACGCAAGCGAAGGCCGCGACGTCATCCTCATCGGCCATGCGGGCCATCCTGAGGTTGAAGGGACGATGGGGCGGTTTGACACCTCCTTCGGCGGCCAGATTCATCTGGTGCAGGGTGTCGCTGACGTTCAAACACTCGTGGTGCGCGATCCGGAGCGGCTCGCCTTCGTCACCCAAACGACGCTCTCCATGGATGATACGGCGCAGATCGTGGCCGCTTTGCGCGAGCGCTTTACGCACCTTGCGACGCCGCGCCATGAGGACATCTGCTATGCGACACAGAACCGCCAGGACGCCGTGAAGAAGCTCCTCGAGCACTGTGATGTGCTCGTGGTGATAGGCTCGCGCAGCAGCTCCAATTCCAACCGACTGCGCGAGCTTGCCGAGCGTGCGGGGATTTCCGGTTATCTCGTCGATGGCCCCGAGGACCTGCACCGCGACTGGTTCGACGGCAAAACGAGGGTAGGCATCACGGCCGGCGCCTCAGCGCCTGAGGTGCAGGTGCAGCAGGTCATCGAATGTCTGCGCGGCTGGGGTGGCGAGGTGTCGCACGAAATCGCGGGGCGTGAGGAGAAAGTCTACTTTTCGCTGCCGCGGGAACTGCGCCGCTAGCGACTGCCGTACAGGGATCTTTTCAGGCGCCAGCGCTTGTGTGACCACGGCCAATCGGGCGGGGATGCGCGGATCTGCGCTTCCACTTGATGTGCATAGCGCTCGGTAAGCTCGCCGGGCGCCGTCGTCTCGCCAGCGGCGGCAAGCGTTACAAACTCCATCCGGTAACGTCCGCGCGCGAGGCGCCGCATCTGCGCAAAGAACACCGGATAGCGCGTCGCGCGCGCAATCTCCTCGGTGCCTACGAAGAAGGCGGTGTCGCGATTCAAGAAGCGCACCCAGTGCTTGTGCTCGGATTTCGTCGGTTCCTGGTCGGCGATCATGCAGATGGCGCGCACGATCTGGCGGCGCTTGAGGATGTCCGGCAAGAGCGCATCCGCGGGCACCAGGCGGCTGCCAAAACGGGTGCGTAGCTTCAGCATCTCGCGCTCCGCCCAGGGATTAATGAGCGGCTTGTAGGCGGCATCGAGCGGATAGCCAAGCTCAGCGGACAATGCGAGGAGAAACCACTCCCAGTTGCATTGATGCGCTGCTACGAGGATCACCGGCATTCCCTTGGCAAGGGGCTCGCGGATGAGCTCGAGGTTGGCAATCTCCACATGTTCGCGGAATTTCTGCGCCGGCCAGCTCACGGCCTTCACGATCTCAACCAGCACCTGCGCGAAACCTGAGTAGTAGCGGCGCATGATTTCGCGCAGCTGCACCTCATCCGCTTCTGGAAAAGCGACCTTCAGGTTCTCGCGCACCACCTCGGCACGATACGGGGCGACGCGAAAGGTCACCCAGGCGATGATGCTCGCGAGAACATAGAGCGCGCGCAGCGGCAAAGCGGCCACGAGTCGCAGCCACCACACCGGCCGCTGCATTTCACGCGGCCGGATATGGCTTGCCGGGCGCGGCGGGCTTGGGCGGACGCGCGGAGAGCGCGCCGGCAACCTTAGGCCCGATCCAGCGCTCGATATCATCAATCACCGTGAAGGCCGCCGGCACGATCACAAGCGTGAGGAGAGTTGAGGTCAGAAGGCCACCGATGACGGCGACGGCCATGGGCGCGCGAAACGAATTGTCTCCATGGATGCCGATGGCGACCGGCAACATGCCCGCGATCATCGCAACCGTCGTCATGACAATCGGGCGCGCGCGCTTGTGGCCGGACTCGATGAGCGCCGTCAGCCGATCCTTGCCGGCGCGCATTTCTTCGATGGCGAAGTCGACCAGCAGAATGGAGTTCTTGGCGACGATGCCCATGAGCATGAGAAAGCCGATGACGACCGGCAGCGATACCGGCATCTGGCAGATCATCAAGGCGACGGCCGCGCCGCCCACCGACAGGGGCAGGGCGGAGAGGATGGTGAGCGGCTGGAACACACGAGCGAAGAGGAGGACCAGCACCGCGAACACCATGAGAACGCCCGTCGCCATGGCGAGCGCGAAGTTCGTGAAGAGCTCGGTCATCACCTCGGCGTCGCCGACCTCAACGAGATGCACGCCGTTCGGCAGGTTCTTCATTGTCGGCAACGCGCGGATGGACTTCATCGCGGTCCCGAGCTCCACACCATTCAAATCCGCTTCCAAAGACACGCGCCGGCTTTGATTGTAGCGCCGCACTTTGGTCGGTCCCTCGCCGAAGGACAGGTCGGCGACCGACTTCAGCGGCACGGTTTGTCCGGAAGATGTCGGGACCGGGAGGTTCTCGAGCGTCGCAAGATCATTGCGCGCATGTTCAACGAGGCTCACGCGAATGGGGATCTGCCGGTCCTTGAGGGAGAACTTCGCGACGTTCTGCGGGATATCGCCCAGGGTTGCGATCAGCACCGTCTGACTGATGCTCTGCACCGTCACGCCCATCTGCGCCGCCACATCAAGCCGCGGCCGAATGACAATTTCCGGCCGCGGCAGGTCGCCGTTGATGCGCGGATCGCGCAGCGATGGCAGCCCGCGCATTTCCTTGACGATCTGCTGCGCCGTGCTCTGCACCAGAGTGCCGTCATCGCCCGTCAGATACAAAGTGATGTCGCGGCCGCCGCCGCTGCCGGCGCCATTATTATTGAAGTCGATGCGTGCGTCGGGAATTCTTCTGAGTTCCGTGATCACTCTCTGCTCAAACTGACGCTGCGTGAACTTGCGCTTCTCGCGCGGCACGAGGGAAATGTAGAGCACGGCCTGGCGCACTTCGCCTGAGACGCTGCCGTCCTCGCCGATCGCCTCCACGACGTCCGTGACCTCGGGCTGGCGGCGCAGAACGGCGGCTGCCTGCGCGGACACCGCTGCTGTTTCCGCGAGGTTGACTCCAGGTGGCAGCTCAATATTGAGCGTAGAGCTTGTGCCGTTGTCCTGCGGGACGAAGGTCGTCGGCAGCATGCCGAAGGCGACGATCGACAGCGCAAAGAAGCCGGTGCCAAAGGCGAGCGTCTTCCAGCGATGCAGGACGCACCACTTCAGCGTGCGGATATAGCTCGTCATGACCGGACCGTCGCTGTGCACCTTCAGACTGTCCGACTTCAACGCATACGCCGCGATCACGGGTGTGATAAGCCGCGCGACCAGCAGCGAGAAAAAAACGGCCGCAGCTACGGTCAGCACAAACTGCTC
>Ga0302324_100024053_pt1 | contig 11760 bp, 11 predicted proteins | sample Palsa_T0_1_FD_201949 | JGI IMG/M metagenome (GOLD analysis project Ga0302324, IMG submission 201949) | Peat permafrost microbial communities from Stordalen Mire near Abisko, Sweden - Palsa_T0_1 | ecosystem: Environmental > Terrestrial > Soil > Palsa > Peat permafrost | place: Sweden: Abisko... | reverse complement strand
GGCTCAAGGCCAAATACGAAACAATCGAAAGGCTCAACGACATGTTGGGCACTCGTTTCTGGGGCCAAACTGTCGGCGATTGGTCGCATGTCCCCATGCCTCGCGTTGCACCCGCGCCACACAATCCTGCCCTCATGCTCGATTGGCGTCGGTTTTGCAGCGACACCATTGTGGCTTTTGTTCGCATGCAGGCAGATTTGTTGCATGAACTCTCGCCGCAAGCGCCAGTGACCACGAACATGCGCGCTTTCGGACAGCAACTCGATCTGTTCGATGTCGCCGATGTTTTGGATTTCGTTTCACTTAATAGCAATGCGACCATTAAATCCAAGTCCGCCGAGAACGCTTGCGAAGTGGATTTTGTGCGTTCCCTAAAAAAGGAGAACATCCGTTCGCCGGGCGGTGGAAGCGGATTCTGGGTCATAGAGCAGAAAGCCGGTCACGTTAATTGGCAGGACGTCAATTCGCTCGTGCGACCCGGGGTGGTGCGCTTGTTCACCTTTCAAGCCATCTCGCGGGGAGCCAACAGCGTGCTCTATTTCTTTTGGCGACAACCGCGCATCGGGCAGGAGAAGTTTTACGGGGGCGTGTTGTCCCACAGCGGTCGCGGGGACAACCGCGTCTATAAGGAGATCAGCCAAATCGGCCAGGAGGTCAAACGCCTCGCGCCGGCTTTGGAAGGAACGACGGTCAGCACCGAGGCTTGCATCCTTTATACCCATGATAATGATTGGACACTGTCCTTGCCACGGCAACCCAACAAGCATTTTTCCCTCCGTGAACACGTCCAGCTTTTTTACACCGCCCTGCATGACCGGAACATCGCGGTCGAATTTGCGCGGCCTCATGAGAATTTGTCGAAATACAAATTGGTTGTCGCGCCTTCATTAAGCCTTTTGACGGGCGCGGAAGCGGATGCTTTGAAGCTTTACGTCCAGAACGGCGGCACGTTGGTTGGCACATGCAACACCGGCTTGGTGGACGAACATCAAATCGCGGCTGACATGGGTTACCCGCACGATCTTACAGATCTGTTCGGTTTGGAAGTGACCGAATTCGACCCACTACCGCCGGAAGAAGAGAATCACCTTTCGTTTAAGGGAGCGTTCGTGACCAGCCATTTGCATACCGCGCGATTATGGTGCGACGTCATTGAGCCCAACGGTTGCCAGGTTCTCTCCACATTTACACGAGAGTTCTATGCCGGGCGGCCCGCCATGACGATGAACACCTTTGGCCTGGGCAAGGCGATTTATATTGGAACGATTTGTCAACAAGCCTTCTATTGCGATTTGGTCAGTTGGCTGCGGAATCTTTGCGTGTTGCAAACACTGCTCAAAGTGCCGGATACGGTCGAAGTGAGCTTACGGGAAAAACAGGGCACGAAAATTTACTTTTTGCTGAATCACCAGAACACTCCCGTGCGCATCACCTTCTACAAACCAATGCACGATTTCCTAACCGAACGGACTTTTAGCGGCAACTACGATCTCCCACCGCACGGAGTGCTGGTGTTGGATGAACATCTTGCCGAAAAGACCGCCGTCGGGGAGGATGACACCTCGATTCTGGTGCAGAAAGCTTTGTAGCCGGACCTCCTCCACCCGGCTTTGCGAGGACAGAAAAAAAATAACCGAAAGATTTGACCTTTGCGGGGGTTTCCCTTATAAAGTGACCGTTAACGGTATGGACCTTCGTTCTTCCAAATCAGTCGCGGCTTTGGCTTGGTGGATTGCCAGTGGCGGCTCCGCTCTATTCGCGATTGCGAGCTACGCTGGCGAACGAATCGAATTTTCGGCCCCGGCTTTCCCGTTAGCCGTTCCGCATCCAGATGTAGAAGTTAGGGATCCTAATAAATCTGGTCGTTCCCTGGACGCTCCGGCCAACATTGGCGGCCAGGAAATGGCCCCGGCACAGGGGGTTATGATAATCCGGCCAAAGCACAAGGAAGAAGATGCATGGGGCGGAACCACCTCCATCTTGGGCGAAGACAAAGACAAACGCAGCTTCGACGATTGGGTTACGGCGCCTCCGGAATCAAACCTTTTCACCAACAAGGGCAATTCGGCCATGCCGCATGGGTGGGACACGAAGTCCTCCGACGATCTGCTCAAACGCAGGAGCGATACCGATTTTGAAAATGGCCAGAGCTCTTCAAGATTCGGATCCCAGCTCGGATTTTCAAGAGAAACTGGGCTGGATAGCGACCGGAACGCCCGTGATGAAGATCGTTATGGACGAGATTCTTTAACCGACCAGGACACTGCGTCTTTGTTCAAGACCTTCGAAAATAGCTCTATGGACAAGGAAAAGGACAGCTTCAGCTCAGCGGAATTCTCGACCTTCAAAGATGAAGCCTTTAGCTTCAACAGCATCATTCATCAGCCCAAGGCGAACGAACCAAGACGTGACTCGGATTTCGGTCGCAGCACGGGTTTGCCTGCTGGATTTGATAATTACACCACTTTTGAAAACAGCCAGGGCCGCCTGGCGGGGGAGCAATTAGGACAACAATTCGGCGCAGACCAGTCGTTGCGAGCCTGGGAGCAGCTTCCGACTGCCAACCGTTCCATGTCAAGAAGCAGTTTTGGCACGGCCCAAGTCAATCCAAACCGAGTATTAGCTCCCGTCCGTCCCGTGAACCTGCCGTTTCCGAAGAGACCCGGGGATTATTAAACGGCTTCCGCCAAATAGGGTGCGATTCTGTTTGTATCTTTTTGAATCGTCTGCTTTAATGACGGTCACCGAAAATGAGGGAATCCCGGGGAATGAAGAATTCCGAAATTCGGCAATAAAGAGTTGAGTTATGAAAATGGATCTTACAATGGTAAAAAGTTCGACGACAGTGAAAAGAGTCAAGACGCAGAAAGTGACACCCATTCCCCTGGCGAAGGGACAGCTTTGGAAGATGGACGACAAGCATATCGAAATTATGGAAGTGGGGAAAACGCTTACGCACTATCGATTGTTCCAAAGCCAAAAGCGGGTTCCGATCAGTTTGGGCGGCATAGCCGCAGTCCAAGCCTATCTTAAGACCAATGGCGCCAGGCTCATCAGAAAAGCCGCAGTCGCCAAAGCGGCCTGATTTCTCCGCTCGTCCCGTTACGCTACATGCTTTCCCAAGAACAGGACAAGTTTGTCCTCTGCCCTTAGGTCAGCCGCGTTGATTTGTTCTCTTTGCGTGCTGTTGACTCGCGGTTCTGCCTCCAAAACTTCTCCTGAGCAAGGCGTGGCCTGGTTGGCATTCGCCCTGCTTTGCAATGGTCAGGAGATACGCATGATTCACACATCGCTCATCCCATATCGGGCGCTTTTGGCGCGGCAACAGTTGCTTCATCAACACCAGCACAAGCGGCTGGCGCACCGGATTCATGATGAAATTAGCCAGCAATTGACTTTGCTTTCCCTGCAATTATCGCTGGCTCTGGCCACAGCGAAACCTCCAGACGATTGGGAGAAGCAGTGTCAACAATGGTCCTCGATGATTCTCAAATTGGGCCATAATTTACGAAACATCATCGACGAACTTCAGCCCCAGATTCTTGATGAATTTGGCCTCTCGGCCGCTTTACAGTGGTTTGCCGAATCGTCTCCGCAAGGTATCGAATGCCGCGTCGTCATGCCTGTGACGCCTGAAGCCATACCTCCCGCCACGGCCAACGAAATTTTCGCCATCTGCCGCGACATCGTGCACGAAGTCTTTGCCACCAATGGAATCAAAAAACTGACCATTGCCGTGGAACAAAGTCACGATTGGGTTCGCGTCCGTTTACGCGCCGACCAGGAAAACCAGGAACTGACGGCATCGGCCTCAAGAACTCTAGATGCACTGTCCGTTCACGAGCGATTGTTCTGTGTGGACGGGTCTGTCGAGACGCGTGAAGATCCGGCCAACAGATTGGCTATAACCCTATCCGTCCCCACGCACCACCAACCGGTATCCCACGCGGCTTAATCATTTCGACTCTTGCGAGCCACATCAGGCCAAAGGCCTCAGTGGGGCCAGATTCGGTAAACGCTGCTCGCGTAATTAGCGCTTTGTTGCCGAAGTCCCCAATACTCGATATCGGACTTCCCGATGCGAAGGCTCTTTCCGAAGAAGCAATTCGTAACTATTTGCACATACCGAAAGTGGGATTGAACGGACGCTTCAAATAAAATGTCACTTTTGACAAATGCCGGTTCATGTGGGCTCTCCTGCGTAGTGAACAGATTTCCGGATTGTGTAAAACTATCTTTGCAACTGAACAATGCGGCGTTTCGACAATTAACAATTACTGAATCCTTGACGTTCCATTCACATTCCTGGCAGTAACAGTTCTCTGTGGTGTTGATCATCTCGATTCCAGCATTTCAGCGAGGCGTCGGACGTGTCCATGAACATAAAATTTAGAGTTGGCGGGGCAACATGTCCGTCGCAAAACGCTATGTTCGCTTTGCCTGCATGCCGTTTATAGGATTCCTTCGTAACTCCATCTTTGTCAACTAGTCCACTAGTTCGCCAAAGCAAGGTGTCGCCATCCACAATCACGCCATTGCCGCCCGTGAAGAAATCACCGAGGGCCATCAGATCACTAGGGTTGGCAACACTAGAAAATTTCACCGCCTCAGTTGCCTGGAACTGCTCCATCCCCCCGAGACCTAGCATGGCCTTATCACTTCCTAAGCCATAGGCGTTATAGCCATACGATTGAAATAAACCACCGTTCGGCAAATCAAACGGACGAGGCGCCGAGGGACAGCGCCAAACGCCCTGACCAAAGTCTTCATGTTTTGGAGAATGCTTGGAAAGCTCCGCATTAAGCGCTTCAAAACAGCTTGAAAAATGTTCTGTTGTCGTGCCCTCTGCCTTATTCCACACCAATCGCGGGTAAACTTGATAATCCGTGACAAACTCTTGGAGAGCTAGTCCTAACTGGCTTACGTTGTGAGCGCAAGCCGCCTGCTGTGCTTTGTCCTTCGCGGTGGCCAGTGCCATGAGAATTAAGGCTGCCAATATGGCGACCACTCCCAGCACAACCAGAAGCTCGGTGAGGGTAAAGGCTAACATCTTTTTCTTATTGAGGCGGGCGTCTTTCATAGGTAAAAATTGTTTAAAGCAACTTCGACGCAGCCCAGCATCGGGCATCTCCACTAAATTGTCCATCAGGTGAATACCTAGACTAATTCCAAGTCATTCCAATCGAAATCCTAATCCTGGGGTGTCAGAAGTTTCCTTGATATAAATTTTTGAGACAGAAAATTTTTTGGAACAAATCCACAAATGGATACTCTTATTTTAGCTTAGGACGAACTTACGCAAAGCGTGATTTATGATCGTCTAGGCAGAATAACACAGCAAACAAAGGAGATTATGAACGAAAAAATTACATCCGAAGGTACGATTGGGCGGCGGTCCTTTATGAAACGGTTGGGAATGGCAAGCGCGGCGGCATTGCCCGTAGGCGCTCTCTTGACCGGTAAGGCGCGTGCAAACCCATCAGTTTTCGCTCCTATACTAAACCCTGGCGACGAGGCGATTCTGAGGTTTCTGGCAACGGCGGAAATCATCGAGGCCGACCTTTGGGTACAGTATGCGGAACTGGGTGGCATCGGCGCTAATCCGCCTATTGAGGTGGACCCAAACCCATCCTTGAACCTGTATCAGGTCGCCCTCTCGAACCTGGATTCCGATGGCCCGCAATATATAACCAGTAACACGCTTGATGAAGTCAGCCACGCTAATTTCATCAATGCCTATCTCGAATCCAGAGGCGGCGAGCCGGTTGACTTGGACGAGTTCCGCACCTTGGAGGGAAGCACTGCCACCGGATCAACTGGCATCAAACGCCTTACCAACCTCATGCATCTCAATGTTGACACCAGTTGGTACGTTCGCTACCGCAGCACCACTAATCCAGACTCCGGCGCCACTTTCCCTCAGGCGCTCACGCTCAATGACGTTACCGCCATCCCCAGAACAAATGCCGATTTCGGCAGCATCGACCCCAGTTTCGGCGTTCCTGGCAACGCCCATATTCAGGCAATCGCGAATGTAGCTGCCTTTCACTTTGGATACATTGAACAAGGCGGCTCGAGTCTTTACGCCGCCATGAGTCAAAAAGTGACTGATCCCGAAGTTCTTAAGATCACCCTTGGTATTGGCGGAGATGAGATCGCTCACTTCCTGGAATGGGTCGATTTCGCGGGCAATGGAGTGCAAGCCTCTGTGGCTCCATTTACGGACACCATATCCGGCCTGTCATTTCCCAATTTTTTCAGCCCGTTGAATCCGCTGGTCCAGCCCAGCCTGATCTTCCCCGTCCCTTGCGAATTCATCAGCCCCAACCTTCCTCATGTATCGATCATTCGTCCGCTGTCCGATAAATTTGGAGGCGCGGTAGCGACGATCGCCAGCTTCACTGCCGATGGTCTCTTCACCGGCCAAAGCAACAAGTTCTTAAACAAATTGCATTCTCTCGCCGAAGCAGCAGATGCGGCTTTTCGCGGCTAAGCAGCCGCGTCAACGGAACGAAAGATAACTCGCCCATGCGCCTGCCAGGGCGCATGCGGCGAAACTTTTTTTATTCTCGAAATAAAAAACTGCAGTTCGTTATACATGCGTTTTATGAATACATGATTGGCCATGTTGGGTCTCCGCGGCCGGGGAACTGGTGATCGTCTTGAAACTCCCCGCAGAACAAGGTTGCTTCCGGGAACGGAGGCATTAGAATTCGCGGCAAAATGATGAGAACGTTAGTCTCTCCCCTCCTCGCCATTCTTTTCCTGTCCATGGCGAACGCGCCTATCGTGCGCTGCGCTGAACCTCTCCATGCCCTCTTGATTACAGGAGGGTGCTGTCATGACTACGATAAGCAGAGGACAATATTGACGGAAGGCATCAGCGCGCGAGCCAATGTCACCTGGGACATTATTTACGAGGGAGGCGACGCCAACTCGGGTGGCACGCGGAACCATCTCGTAAGCATCTACGAAAAGCCCGACTGGACCAAAGGATTTGATGTCATCGTTCATAATGAATGTTTTGGCGATGTCACCAACGTCGATTTTATCAACCACATTGCCAAAGCGCACTTCGATGGTGTTCCGGCCGTCGTCATTCACTGCTCGATTCACAGTTATCGCCACGCCAAGACCGATGAATGGCGTCAATTATTGGGCGTCAGTTCATACAACCATGAGGACGCTCGCCTCTTCAAAGTCATCAACATGGCCCCTGAGAATCCCATCATGAAAGGCTTTCCCGATACCTGGCAGGATCCCGAAAAAGATGAGTTGTACCGGATTGTCAAGTTGTGGCCGAATTGCATCCCGCTGGCCAAGGGCATTGGTGTCACCAATACGCCCAACGTGTGCGTTTGGGTCAATACTTACGGCAAGGCGCGAGTTTTCGGCACGACGCTCGGCCATGGCGACAAAACAATGGGGAGCGATACTTACCTCGACCTTGTGACGCGCGGCTTATTATGGGCCTGCGGCAAATTGGAGGAAAACGGCCAGCCTCTGCCTGGTTACGGAAAAGAAAGCGTCCAGGCGAAATGACGGATTCGGCATGGAAGGAAAAATCAAACTGGCCCTGGTCGGCGCTGGCATGTACAGCGATGTCCATCTGCGGGCCTATGCGGATTTGCAACGTTCCGGCCTGGCGCCGCAACTAGGCCGCCTAGGCTTGGACCATTGGGGACGCGATTTGGCGCCTTTGTCGTTCGAATTGACAGCGGTGGCGGCCCGGTCAGAATCCTCCGCCGAACGAGCATGCAACAACTTCCAGCAATGGACCGGTCATCGCCCCCGGGCCCATTCAGGCGAACAACCATGGCTCGCCCTATTACACGATGCGCATGGCGTGGATGTCGTGGCTGTGGCCACGCCGGACCATCTTCATACGCCGGTTATCCTGGCAGCGTTGGAGCGAGGCGCTCATGTCATCACGGAAAAGCCTCTGTGCCTTTCCATTCACGAGGCCGATCAAATTGTGGAGTTGGCGCAAGTGAAGGATCGGATCGTCGCCGTCGATATGCATAAGCGCTACGACCCCGATCATTTGCGCATTCGCGACGAAATCAAAAATCGCATCGGCGATCCGCTCTACGGCGTGGCTTACTTGGAAGAACCGCTGGAGGTTTCGACCACAACCTTCAAGTGGGCGGCGCAGAGCGATCCTTTCACCTACGTGGGAACCCATTGGGTCGATCTCATCTGGCATTATTATCGCAGTAAACCGGTCTCGCTCACCGCAGTCGGTCAAAAGAAAAGGCTGGCGCGAGAGGGTATTCAGGCTTACGACGCCGTGCAGGTCCGGGTAGATTACGCCAACGGCATGAGTATTCACTTCCATAATAATTGGATCACGCCGCCGGATTTTGAAGGGCCTGTCAATCAGGGGCACGAGATCGTTGGCACGGACGGCAAGGTGGAGAGCGATCAACAGTATCGCGGATTGCGCTTCTGGCACAAAGACGGCGGCAGCCGCACTGTCAATACACATTTCACCCGCCGCGTCTCGCGGCCGGATGGCAGTAGCGCTCTGGTCGGTTACGGAGTGGACAGCTTGATGGCTGGATTGGCGGCGGTTTGCCGGCACAAGTTTTTCGGCGCGAGTCGAAATGAATTGGCCACGCTCTACCCAACAGCCGAAGATGCGCGTTTAACAGTGGCCATTGTCCACGCAGCGGCGGTCGTGCGTGATTTGAATTTTAAATACACCCAACAAGGATTAGGCGCGCCCGTCACCGCACGCTTTGCCCCGGACGGCATTACTATCATTGATCCTAATCGCACCCATGAAGGAAAGGAAAAGGTCTTCGAGCGGATTTACAGCAAGCCTCTGTAACTATGGGCGCGGAATTTAAAATCACTCCAAAAGTAGTTCCGCGCGTCGAAACCAAATTTCGATGTATTGTGACGCCCTTGCCGCATCCCGACTCAGTGCCAGTGTTGGAGAAACTGCATCGCTGCGAACCGACTTCCATGCGCGGTCAACCGCCACTGGTCTGGGACCGAGCCGAAGACATTTTTGTTTACGACAAATATGGCAACCGCTGGCTGGACTGGAGCTCAGGCGTGTTGGTGGCCAATTCCGGCCACGCCGCTCCTGAGATCCGCCAAGCCATCCTCAAGCTTGTCGAACGACCATTGCTGCACAATTATGTTTTCCCAAGCGAAGAGCGGGCGCTGTTGGCGGAATATATCCTGAGCCTTGCGCCGCCCGCGTTGAATAAAATATTCTTTTTGACAACGGGCTCCGAGGCCGTGGAGTGCGCCATCAAACTGGCGCGCGCCAGAGGTCTGAAAGTTGGCGGCCCGGGCAAAATCGGAATTATTGGAGCCGAGCGAGGTTTTCATGGTCGAACGCTGGGAGCTCAACAAGCAGGCGGAATCGCCGCGCAGAAGCAATGGATCGTAAACGAAGACCCGGCTATCATGCACGTCCCCTTCCCGGATGGTTATTGGAACGAAAACACCACTTTCGACTTGTTCCTGAAAACGCTCCACAACAAGAGCGTTCCGGCGGCCAGCGTCGCGGGTGTTATCTTCGAAACTTACCAGGGAGTTGGACCGGATTTTGCGCCGCTGGAGTACATGCAAGCATTGGCCCAGTGGTGTAAAACGAACAACGTCGTGCTCATACTTGACGAAGTCCAGGCCGGTTTTGGTCGCACGGGAAAGTTTTGGGCCTTCGAGCACTACGGCGTCACCCCGGATGTGATTTGTTGCGGCAAGGGTCTCAGCAGTTCCCTGCCCATTTCGGCGGTGATCGGGCGAGCTGAGGTCATGGACCAATTTCCGCCCGGCTCCATGACCAGCACCCACACTGGCAATCCGGTTTGCGCGGCCGCGGCTTTGGCTAATTTAAAGAAAATCGTCCGCGACGACCTGGTGGGCAACGCCGCCCGCATGGGAATGATCCTCGAAGACGGCCTTCGCAAGCTGCAAAAGCGCTACGCCGCAGTGATCGGGCATTATTCGGCGCGTGGTTTGGTCGGCGGCGTGCAGATGGTGCGCCACGGCAAGAAGGAGGCGGACGCCGCGCTCGCGCACGATGTCATTGAGCGCTGCTTCCACAAAGGACTGCTCCTTTTCGCGCCCGTGGGCGCCTGGGGCCAAACCGTAAAAATCGCGCCGCCTCTGACGATCACTGAGGAACCCTTGCGCGAGGGCCTGACGGTTTTGGGCGAAGCGATCAAAGAGGCGCTCGCGACCCGAGAAAAAAATCACCCATGAAAACCTGGCTCCCAATCTGCGGCGTTCTTTTTGCGGTCTTATCGACCGGAGTCGCAGCAGCGCAAGGGACCAACGGTGAATGCGTTGTCCTTTTGCACGGCATGGGACGAAGTTCCTTGAGCATGAAGCGAATGCAATGGGCGCTTCAAGCAGCCGGCTACAAAGTGGTCAACATCTCCTATCCTTCGCGACGATTTGACGTGGAACAGTTAAGTGAAACCTATTTGCAAGACATTGTAACGACGAAGGTTCCCACTGACGCGAGCAAAGTCCATTTTGTCACGCATTCGCTGGGCGGAATTCTGTTGCGGCAATATTTGGCGCATCATTCGATTTCCAAGCTAGGCCGCGTGGTCATGCTGGCCCCGCCTAATCACGGAAGTCTCGTGGTTGATTCCCTGAGACGCCGAGCCTGGGGTCGCTGGATTTTAGGCCCCGCAGGATGCGAACTCGTGCACGGGAACCAACGATTTACCCCAACGCCTGCCGCCGGTTGATTTTTGCTGCGGCGTCATCGCGGGCGATGTCTCCTTCAATCCAATTTTCTCCAGCGTTCTGGACTCCCCGGACGACGGCAAAGTGTCAGTGAAAAGCACAGAAGTTGCCGGCATGAGTGATTCAGTCGTAGTCCATTCCAGTCATACTTGGATGATGTGGCGAGGGCAAACACTACGCTACGTCATGAACTTTTTGCATCAGGGTAATTTTGGCAAAGTCCCAGCCTGATCGGAGAACTCAAAATCATTCTCGTTATTAAGAACGCTGGGCAGACGTCCTCCCATCGATGAAGCGGCGATAACAGCCTATTGATTAAGGCTAAACCGGCCCTTCCCATAGCTTTTTTTTCGCAGCCTCGAATGTGGCACCCTTTTGGCTATACCACCCTTCGTAAGGATTTAGAATACATGAACGACACTTTAACGGCGCCTACAACCAGGTCCGCCTTTACCGCCGAATCGTTGCCGGAACACCCCCTTTTTCAAGGGTTAGGGCAAAGCGACTGCCACATTTTGGCGGAATGCTCCATGCGGGCGACCTTCGAGCCCGGAACGCTGGTCGTCGAAACCGGCGAGCCGGCGAATTGCTTTTATCTGATTGTTAAAGGCCATGTGGTCTTGGAAACCCGCGGCGATCATTCCCCTTTGCGCGTCCAAACCATCGGCCCGGGCGACGTCCTGGGGTGGTCGTGGCTCTTTCCGCCTTACTGCTGGCATTTCGACGCCATTGCCAAGGAACGGACCGAGGCCATCTTCTTTTACGGCAGCCGCCTGCGGCAGGAATGCGATCGCAACCATGATTTCGGCTACGAACTCTTCAAACGCATGTCGCAAATCCTGGTCACCCGTTTGCAAAGCACCCGCGAACGGTGGATAGAAGCCGCGCAATTCTCCCCGCTTCGCATGGGCCTGCCCGCGGATTATCTGATTATTTGATTAGTCCTTTTTCGGAGGGGCGAGCGCCGCGAGCCCCAAATTACTACTGGCTTGTCTTGTGGCTTTGCGGTCACTGAGTCTGATTGGTCGCACAACGAACGTA
>Ga0302324_100024052_pt1 | contig 11761 bp, 8 predicted proteins | sample Palsa_T0_1_FD_201949 | JGI IMG/M metagenome (GOLD analysis project Ga0302324, IMG submission 201949) | Peat permafrost microbial communities from Stordalen Mire near Abisko, Sweden - Palsa_T0_1 | ecosystem: Environmental > Terrestrial > Soil > Palsa > Peat permafrost | place: Sweden: Abisko... | reverse complement strand
CCACTCCACGCCAAATTCGCTTTTCTCGTGGCTGACGACAAAGAGTTTCAGGTGTTTCAAGTGGGTCTCGCCAGGCTTCGCTTCAGTAGTGGGAATTCCGATGTGATGGTACCGGCGCATTGTTTTTTCGCTCTCCGTGGAATTGGCACAAATTCTACGCTGTCGTTGCCGCGTTTGAAACCGCGCCCTCGTGACCGGACTTTTGAGGCACGAAGTCAAATTGTACTTCACTTTTTGGCACAAGGCAGATTCGGAATGCATGACGGGCTAACCGGAAGTTGAGACGGATGGGCATGGTGGAGCTACAATGATCTTGGCAGGCGAAACAGAAGCGGGGCTCTGCGGGTACGCAACCATGCTGAGGGATAGCCTGGTGGTCATATCGATGCCTTGAAAATCCCCGCCCGAAGGGTGGAATACTCACTAACGGAGAGCACCCTCTTTCCATTTCAGGCTGAACCAACACAGACAATGCTCGAAGCGACCGCTTTAAGCCGTATCTTTGTGCCGTCTTCGCGAAGGTAGGTGTTCCAGTTTTCCGGTTCGGTCTCGAACTCTATTTCTTGCCCCATGACGTCCCTGCCTCCAATGTTGTACTTCTTCTTCATCGGCAGAGCTCCCCCGTAACCGCAAGGTGCTGTTACGCTGCAACGAGTATCACATAAGCAAACGCCAGTACAATGGGAGGCCAGTACCGTTGCCACAACATGCCGCGTTTGCCGACCGACGGGTATACGTGTCTAGCAGAGACGCTCAACGTTAGGGTCAAGAGTCTTGTGAACACTGCACCGTCGCCTCCAGCTCGTCTTTTCGTCTAAAATACTTCAAAACTTGAATTAGAGCAGTCTGCTCGCCCCACGAAAATGCGGGAAACTACTTTCTTCAGACGGGGGATCAAGCGGAACGACTTGGTATGAAAAGACCGAGCTAGCCACGGCCTACAGAATCAGTCCTATCTGTCTTTTGGGAATCCGATAAATGTACGGCCTTTGTTTCTCTCCAGCTTTCTCAGCCTTCTTAGATACGGCGTCAATACTCCTGCACGTTGCGACAATCCGCTCCTGGTCGTGCGAAATACCCACCTAGGTTCCGGAGGGTACGCCAACCAGCAATTTCTCGTCAAACCACACGCACGGTTATCGGTTCCCTCGCCTAAAACACAGTAGCACCTAGGTTACAACGACTCTCGGTCTAACCGGGAATGCGGAAAACTGCGTTCCGCAGCCTTTATAATACCGGATGAAAAGTGGAGATTTTCGCCCGGACCCGAATCGGACCTAACCTCCTCCGTTGCTATAGCTTCGCCGCGATTCCGAGGTGGGCTCGCTTGCGCATTTCCCCTGTGTCATATCCAGCATTCGCTTTTTTCGATTTTCAGTACGCGGAATCCCTCCGCTATGCTAGGCTTTTTGGTGGTCCAGCCGCGTTCGCTCCTCTCGGCACACGGCATATGGCAACAACGTGTGTTCGATTCTGCTTATTCCGGTCCGCTGGGCCATCCGGTAACGAACGCAATACATCTAACTGGACGTTAACGTCCAAACGAATTAGAGGATCAGCCCGGACCAATGGCCACGATACTGGAACTTCCCAATCGCAAGCGTGAGGTAATCGACCGTGCGGTAATTCGTTTCTGCGGCGACTCCGGCGATGGCATGCAGATCACCGGCAGCCAGTTCACCAACACCGCAGCGATGTTCGGGAACGATCTTTCCACCTTCCCGGACTTCCCTGCCGAAATTCGCGCCCCGGCCGGAACCCTTCCCGGCGTCAGCGGCTTTCAGGTGCAGTTCTCGTCGTCCGACGTTTATACCCCAGGCGACGCGGTCGATGCGCTGATTGCCATGAATCCCGCGGCGTTGAAAATGAATATCGCCGACCTAAAAGCCAACGGAATCCTGATCGTTAATGCCGAGAGCTTCAAGGAAACCGACCTGCGCAAGGCGCAGAGCACCACCAACCCTCTGGAAGACCACTCGCTCGATGGCTACCGCCTGTTCGCGGTCGATTTAGAGCGCCTCACCCGCGCCGCGCTGGCCTCCCTCGGTCTGGACGCCAAGAGCATGGACCGCTGCAAGAATTTCTTCGCGTTGGGAATGTGCTATTGGCTCTACAACCGGCCGCTGGACACCACCAACCGCTGGCTGCAAGACAAGTTCAAGAACAAGCCGCTGCTGATCGAAGCCAATCGCCTGGCCATGATGGCCGGCTATAGTTATTGCGAAGCGACCGAAGCCTTCCAAATTAGCTATGAAATTCCGCCGGCCAAACTGACTCCTGGGCTGTACCGCAATATCAGCGGGAACACCGCCCTGGCATTGGGCTTCGTCGCCGCTTCGCAGCAGGCGGGCATCCCCCTTTTCCTGGGATCGTATCCCATCACCCCCGCTTCGGACATTCTGCACGAACTATCGATGTACAAGGATTTCGGCGTAATCACCTTTCAGGCCGAGGACGAAATCGCAGCGATCACTTCGGCGATCGGCGCAGCCTACGCTGGCTGCATCGGACTCACCACCACTTCCGGACCGGGAATGGCGTTGAAGACCGAAGCGCTAGGCCTGGCGGTGATGACCGAGATGCCGCTGGTGATTTGCGACATCCAGCGCGGCGGCCCCTCAACTGGGCTGCCTACCAAGACCGAGCAAGCCGACTTGCTGCAAGCGCTCTTCGGCCGTAACTCCGAAGCTCCGATTCCGGTGATTGCGCCGTGCACCCCTGGCGATTGTTTCTGGGTGGCGCTCGAAGCCACGCGCATCGCCATCAAGCACATGGTTCCAGTAATCATTCTCTCGGACGGCTATCTGGCCAACGGCGCCGAACCCTGGCGCGTTCCGGAAGTTGCCGATCTGCCCGAGATTCCCGTGCATTTCGAAACCAATCCCGAGGGATTCCAGCCGTACAAACGGAATCCGGAAACCCTGGGTCGTCCTTGGGCGATTCCCGGCACGCCTGGCCTCGAGCACCGCATCGGCGGCATCGAAAAGCAGGAAGGAACCGGCAACGTAAACTACGAGCCACTGAACCACGAGAATATGGTGCGCATGCGCGCCGCGAAAGTGGAACGCGTAGCCGACGATATTCCGCCGGCCATTCCCGTGGGCGATCAGGAAGGCGACTTGCTGATTATTGCTTGGGGATCCACGTACGGTCCGATTACCGCGGCGTTGAAGACGCAGCGGGCCGCCGGGCATCGCATCGGCCACGTGCATTTGCGCCACCTGAACCCACTGCCGAAAAATATCGGCGAGGTGATGGGCCGCTTCAAGACGGTTCTGGTCCCGGAAATGAATATGGGACAGCTTTCCATGATCCTGCGAGCGAAGTTTCTGGTGGACGTGCAAGGCTACAATAAGATTCAAGGCCGTCCTTTCAAGCAATCCGAAATCGAAGAAAAGATTCAGGAATTGGTGGGCTGATGCCCCCGGCGACCCTAGGAGAATCGAAATGACCTCGGCCACTTTACCCGTTTACACCAAGAAGGATTTTCAGACCGACCAGGAAATTCGCTGGTGTCCGGGATGCGGCGACTACGCCATTCTTTCCGCGGTCCAAATGGTGTTCGCCGAGCTGGGCATCAAGCGCGAGAACATCGTGATGATCTCCGGAATCGGCTGCTCCAGCCGCTTTCCGTATTACGTGAATGCCTTCGGCTTTCACACCATTCACGGGCGCGCGCCCGCGGTCGCCACCGGAGTGAAGATTGCGCGGCCGGACCTGGATGTTTGGGTAGCCACCGGTGACGGTGATTCGCTTTCGATCGGCGGCAACCACACCATTCACATGTTGCGGCGCAACGTCGGCATCAAAGTGCTGATGTTCAACAACAAGATCTACGGGTTGACCAAGGGCCAATATTCACCCACCTCCGAGATCGGCAAGAAAACCAAATCCACTCCTTTCGGCACCACCGACCGGCCATTCAATCCCATCTCGCTGGCCATCGGCTCGGAAGCTACCTTCGTGGCTCGCTCCGTAGACGTCTTCCAGGGGCATCTCAAAGACACCTTGAAGAAAGCCGCGGCACACAAGGGTTCGGCGTACGTCGAGATTCTGCAGAATTGCAATATCTTCAACGACGGCGCGTGGACTGACGTTACCGAGAAAGAAGCGCGCAGCGAGCACGTCGTGCAGCTCGAGCACGGCAAGCCGTTGATCTTTGGCAAGAATCGCGACAAGGGCATCCGCCTGAACGGACTCGAACTGGAAGTGGTGGCGCTGGGGAATGGAATCACCGAAGCGGACCTGCTAGTTCACGACGAGCACCATCCGCGGGCGGCCTACGCTTTCATACTGGCGCACATGGAACAGCGCCCTGGATTCCCCACTCCCATCGGCGTCCTGCGCGCGTGGGAGGATGTTCCCCGGTACGAGGACGTCATCAACGCCCAGATTCAGGACGTAATCGCCAAGAAGGGCAAAGGCGACCTCGCCAAGCTGCTACGCACCGGTGATACTTGGGAAGTCCGCGCGTAGTCGCGCCGGCCGCTTACGCACTTCGCGAAGTGCTGGCCGTCTAATTTTCGGGCCTTGAGTTTTCGCCTGCGCTCAGCGGACGGCTGCAAGAGACTCTCCGAATCAGTCCTTATCCGCCGCGCGCCCACCTACCTCGAAGCAGCGAGCTAGACGCCCGGAATTCCGCGCTTTAACCAGGATCGATCAGAAATGCCGCCGTTAGAGCGCTAGCGACCGATAACCCCGCAGCCACCAGGAGAATCGTCCGGTATCCCGCCAAGAACGCCTCGGCAACTGCATCCTTAACTCTCCCATCATCGCTTTCTATCGCCGCGAGTCTTGGGCGTTGTTGGTTTACGTGCTGCAGTTCGGTGGGAGAGAGCGAAAGCTTTCGAAGACCACGATCGAGCGAAGGGTTGAAAGTTTCGTAGAGAACGAGTCCAAACACGGCAACCGCAAGCAATCCCGCAATTCGCGAAACCGCATTATTGATTCCAGACGCGATCCCTGCCTGGTCCTCACTCACCGCGCTCATCACCGCTGTGGTCAACGGAGCAACGCTGACCGCCATGCCCAAGCCGAGGCCTAGCACTCCCGGGAATATCGCTTTCCAGTATTCGGCTGCTGTTCCTGGCAGGAGCAGCAGAATAAAACCCGCCGCAGCGATCAAAGGTCCAATGGTCAGTGGCAGCCGGGGTCCATAGCGCGCGATCAAGCCGCCTGACCAGCGAGACAGCAAAAATATTAATAGAATCAACGGCACCAGGGAGAGTCCCGCTTCCGTAGCTGAATAATGCTGCACTTGAATCAGATTCAAAGGAAAGAAAAATAGAAATCCGCCAAAGGCTGAATAGAGAAAAAAAGTTAGCAAATTGGCGCCGCTGAAGTTTCGTGAGCGAAACAGGGTGAGAGGAACCATCGGCGACGACGATCGAGCTTCCACTATCAAAAAAACCACGATCGCGCAGATTCCGATCGCTCCTACGGCCGCCGCGCCTGCGCCTCGCCGGGGAGCTTCGATGAGTGCGAATGTGATTGCTCCTAATCCGACCGTCGTCAGCAAAGCGCCGGGCCAATCCAGCGTCGCACCGATTTCCGGATTGTGGCTTTCGGGAACCTGCCACAGGGTAATGAATACAACTACCGCTGCCAGCGGTAAGTTGATGAAAAACACGAAACGCCACGAGGCATGCTCGACCAGCCAGCCGCCAAGCACCGGACCGACAGTCGCGGTGATTGCCGTAAATCCAGACCAAGTTCCAATGGCCCGGCCTCGCTCATTCTCAGGGAAAGAAGCGCTGATCAACGCCAGGCTGCCGGGCACAAGCAACGCCGCACCCACGCCTTGAACGCCACGCGCTAGCACCAACCATCCGATCGACGCCGCAAGTCCGCAGCAGGCGGAAGCCAATGCGAACAAAATGACGCCGGCGACGAAAATTCTCCGCCGTCCATACAAATCTCCAAATGATCCGCCCGCGATGAGCAATGAGGCCAGCAACAGTGCGTATGCTTCCACTACCCATTGCAGGTCGCTGACCGTTGCATGCAAAGCAGTCTGCAGCGCGGGAAGCGCGACGTTCACGGCCGTTCCATCAATGAAGGCCAGACTCGTGCCCAGAATCGTGGCTGTCAAAATCCAAACGCCACGTTTCGACCGTGCCGGCTCGCCGGAACTCGGCAATCTCATAACCTGGTCACCTCGTCGCCGTGCTCTGGATCGTGCTTCACGATTCGGCCCTTCCTGCTTGCCCTTCATTCTTGCGTGGAAAGCCTCTGGAGCGAGGGATTCCGATTGGAAGTTCTGGGCTTTTTGAACGTGCGGCCGAACTCTTCCTCAAGGCTTTCTTCCTCGAGGTGGACGCCGGAGTTTTCGACGTCCTCCCTCTACGGTTCAGGCCCGTGCAGCTACTGAGGTGAACTTACACTTCGAGTGAGTGACCTACGCCTTAGGTGCCTTCCGCGATTCCTCGTTGCGCTTTAAGTTCATCGCCAGGCGTTCCCGGGCGCTCTTGTTCTTGCTGATGATCTGTTCCACGACCGAAAACGCGGCCGGACTCTGCGTTTTCTCACGGAGGTCCTGCAGGAACGGATGCACCTTGGCAAAAATGAAGAGCATCTCGTTGCTCCCCATTCCCGGCGCAAAAAAGAATTCCTCGTTCAGCGCGCCCTGCTGCACAATCGCAGCCACCATGTCCCAGTAAGTGGTCACCTGCCGCAGCCATGCGTTCTCGTCGGTACCAAACGCGGAGGCCACCTTGACGTAATCGTCCGCACTCTGTGGCCAGAACTCCATGGTCACCCAGTTGCGGGCTTTTCTCATCTCCGCTTCCCGGCGGAGATCGTACAATTGCAGAATCAGTTGCGCATCAGCGGGGGTCATTTTCTCGGGCATAGTTCCTCCCAATCATTTGTGGGTTGGCGGTGAAAAACAAGAGCTATCCAGCTCGGTGAAGATTTCCGTTTGGCCGGCCGGGCATTGATGGTACATCCAATCCTTGACGGAGCTTCGTCTTCTATGCAAATGAATCACGCGAGCTGAAGCGCAGAGCTTTGTGGCCCAGCCGTTCTGGCTCAGCCATTCTTGGCGGCGGGAGCTTACCTCCAAAATCTTCCCCAACTTTCTCGGGTGATTCTCGGTATGACTATGGAGTGGAAGTCTGCGCGGCGGCAGAAGCGTTGGGCGGACTTGTTTGCGAAGTATCGGTTGCACGGGCGCTCGCTAGCGATTCGTGGGCGTCGGGCAATAGGCTGACTGCGTGGTCGCGAACCGCGGCGAATTCCTTCCAGTCGCGCGGGGCAATGGGATCGCTGGGCGGCAGCGGCAAATGTTCGAAGTTCAGGAATTGGCCGTGACGCTCGATTCGGAAATCGAGATGCGGGCCGGTGGCGAGCCCGGTCATTCCTACCAGGCCGACGATCTGGCCCTGAGCAATGCGTTCACCGTTGTGCACCAGAATCCGCGAGAGATGCATGTAGAAGGTCTGGTAGCCGTTGGAGTGCTCGATCTGAATCAGGTTTCCGGCGCCTCCTTTGGGTCCTGAAAAAATCACGCGGCCCTCGCCGATCGATTGAATCGGCGTGCCCGTGGGCGCGGCGTAGTCGATGCCCATGTGCGCGCGGGTGGTCTTCAAGATGGGATGAAAACGGGCCATGCTGAAATGCGAAGTGATCGGCGCGGCGAACTTCAGCGGCGAGTGCAGGAAGGCCCGCTTCATATTTTTTCCTTCGGGAGTGTAGTACGCAGGATTCCCGAAAGGATCGTGGAACAGAACCGCGCCGTAAACGCGTCCGCGATTTTTGTATTCCGCGGCGAGAATGCGCCCGTAGACCACGCCATCGCCATTCGCGAATTTCTTCTTTTCCACCACCACCCGGAAAGTATCGCCGGGCCGCGGGTCGGTGTAAAAATCCAGATCCCAGCCGAAAATGTTCGCCAGGCGCATGGCCAGCTCCGGCCTTTCGCCCGCGGCGGTCACGCCTTCAAACAGCGAGCCGCGAATCTGGCCTTCCACTCCCGCGGTCTCCGTCACCGACGGCACGGTCTGAATTTCCGCTTGAAAATCGGAACCTTTTGGAGAAATCCACAATATGCGGTCGGTATCGATGCGATAGCGAATCGCGCGCAGTTCGCCCATCATTGAACGCCCGACGGCCACGCGATTCCCCGCGCGCAGGCGCCGCAGATTGAAGACCGATTGGGCGGAGGAAACCAGGCGGCCGGCGATGGACGAATCGATCCCGAGACCCTTCATGATCGATGCGAACGGCGCGCCCGCCGGGATCACGCGTTCGGTGAATAGAATCACTTCGGACTGAACGCGGTGGGCCTCGCCTTGCGCCTGCAAAACTTCTCCGGCGACCTGGCTCTCCGCCAGCCAGCGGCGGTGATACGAATAAGCGATTGTCGCGGCCGCGAGCACCAGCAACAACGACCAGCTCACGATTCTTTCCGCGGTCCAAAATTTGTTGGCGCCCACCAAACCTCCAAGACTTTTGGCAGGATACCGCAACCACACCTCGGACCCAAGGCGAATTCCGAGCGAAGCGCGCGAGCGCTACGGCGGGTACTCTAATCTTCCAGGGTGGATTATTTTGCGGCCTGACTCGCGAACTGGGCATAGTTGCCGGCCGGAGCTTCGGCGAAGAAATTGTGCTCGCGAAGGCCGTGATAGATTCGTCCGGCCACGTCCGCCGCGCGCGGACCGCTGACCATGCGGGTACCGCCACGGAGAAGAACCACGATCACGATTCGCGGGTGGGCCTGATCGGCGTAGGACACGAACCAGCCGAGACGCCCTCCCAATCCTTCATCGTTGCAGGTTCCGGTCTTGCCCAGGGCCTGCTCGCCGTCCGGGTCATAGCTTTGCTTCGCGGTGCCGTACAGGACCGCGGCCAGCATTCCTTCGCGCAGGTCCGGAAGAAGCTGTCCGATATCCAGGACGCGCTTGATGCGCGGCTGAAAATCAGTGCGTGCCGCCGCCGTGCGTGGATACTGCAAGTAGTAAATCGTCCCGCCGTTGGCCAGCGTGGAAACCAGCGAGGCGAGCTGCAGCGGCGTAATCTTGATGCCTTCGCCGAAACTGGACATGCGTGAAACACCGCCGTACGCGGGCGCGGCGGTGGGAACCAGGCCCGGCTGTTCTTCCGGAATCTCGAAGCCGGCGCGCTCGCCCAAGCCGAGCATGCGCGCGTAGTGTTCCACGTTTTCAAATCCCAGGCGGCGCCCCACCTCCTCGAAGAAATTATTGTTGGAGTGGGCCATCGCTTCGGTGAGATCCATATAGCGGCGGCGGCCGACTTCGATCATGGTGTCGCGGGTGATCACGTTTTGCTGCAGACCCGCCAACGCGATTACCGGCTTGATGGTCGAGCAAGGTTCGAAGCCTGAGGAGAATGCCATTTTCTGGTTGACGATAGCCAGAATGCGGCCGGTGGTGGGATCCATGGCCAGCACGGAACCATTCGATCGCCCCAGCGCGTCGACGGCGATAGCGCGCACGGTGGGATCGTCGTAGTCCACCACATCTTCTTTGGTGGGATCGGCGTAGTTCGACGGGCCGCGGTAGCGGCGGTGACGCGCGGTGGTCGTCGTGGCGGGTGTCCGCAGCACCACGGTCCTGATTGCGGCGGTTCCTGCAGCGTGTTTCCGGGCGGCCGATTTCTTAACCGTGTGTTTCTTGGCGGTGGTGGTGCTGGTAGGAATGCCGGGACCAGGAACGCGCGGAGCGGCGGCGCAGATCGCCGCAGCGCCGAGAAGCGACACGGTGACGGCGAAAACTGCGCGCACAATCCTCACAGCTGGGTCGAGAGTCATTTTCGGTAAGTCTATCGGCAATCAGTGGAAATCCCTGTAGCAAGCCGAAACAAAATCTTACGGGGGCGTGTGCCGGAGCGCAACCGAAAACGTAGGTACTTTCCTATGAAGCAAGTACAGGTACGAAACAGCACACCTGTACGAATTAACAGGCTTTTAGGTCTTGCGAGCGAGGATAGACGGTGAGGGGCCGCGCGCGCGGCGGCCCCTTGCCGATTTACTTTGCGGGCTTGCTTTTGGCGCCGGCCGCCGCGGCGTGGGCCATCGGCTTTTCGTCGTCGGCTTCGGCCTTGGCCGCTTCCTTGGAGTGATTGGAATTGGACGGAACGGCGACCAGGCCGAGCGTCTTGCGCATTTCGGTTTCGAGCTTGCCGCGAATCCCGGCGTTGTCGCGCAGGAAGACGCGCGCGTTTTCGCGGCCTTGTCCCAGGCGTTCGCCCTTGTAGGAAATCCAGGTACCGGATTTTTCCACGACGCCGTTGGTGACGCCGAGGTCGATCAGGTCGCCTTCGCGGGAGATTCCTTCGCCGTAGATGATGTCGAATTCGGCCTCGCGGAATGGCGCGGCGACCTTGTTCTTCACGATCTTGGCGCGAGTTCGGGAACCTACCACGCGATCGCCTTCTTTGATCGATTGAATGCGGCGAATATCCACGCGCACCGAGGCATAAAACTTCAGCGCGCGTCCGCCGGTGGTGGTTTCCGGATTGCCGAACATGACGCCGATTTTTTCGCGGATCTGGTTGATGAAGATGAGGCAGGTATTGGATTTTGCGACGATGCCAGTCAATTTGCGCAGGGCTTGCGACATCAGCCGCGCTTGCAGACCCATCTGCGGATCACCCATGTCGCCTTCGAGTTCGGCCTTGGGAACCAAGGCGGCGACCGAATCGACGACCACGATATCCACACCGCCGGAGCGAATCAGCGCTTCGGCAATTTCCAGGGCCTGTTCGCCGTTATCGGGCTGAGAGACCAGCAGGTCGTCGACGTTCACGCCGAGCTTGCGCGCGTAGGCGGGATCGAGCGCGTGTTCAGCGTCGATGAAGGCCGCTTGGCCGCCGCCCTTTTGGGCTTCGGCGATCACGTGCAGGGTGAGGGTAGTCTTACCGCCGGATTCCGGACCGTAGATTTCCACCACGCGGCCGCGGGGAAAGCCGCCGATGCCGAGTGCGGCGTCAATGGAAATTGCTCCGGAAGGAATCACGCTGACGGGAACCAGAACATCTCTGTTTCCCAGACGCATGATCGAACCTTTGCCGTGCTGCTTTTCGATCTGGGAAATCGCGGCCTCAAGTAGCTTTGCTTTTTCGTCGGACATCTTTCTTCACCTCAAAGATTCGGATTTAAACTGAGGACGCAGTTGTGGCTATTCTAGCAGAGAGCGCTCGCCGGAGGCTGTCGTCCAACCATGTACGGGAGGCTAACATAAGGCGAACAAAAAGCAAAGACTATTTATCGCCTTATTCATGGCCCCTTCCAGGGCCTCCGCCGGGCGCTAGGCGTATACGTAGAAGCCGCGACCACCTTTTCGGCCCAGCCAGCCGGCGGCTACATATTTGCGCAGCAGCGGGCAGGCGCGGTATTTCGAGTCGCCAAAACCCTGGTACAACACTTCGAGAATATTGACGCAGACGTCCAGACCAATGAAGTCGGCGAGTTCGAGCGGACCCATAGGGTGGTTCATCCCCAGCTTCATCACCGCGTCCACTCCCTCGGGAGTGGCCACACCTTCCATCACGCAGAACGCGGCTTCGTTAATCAGGGGCATCAGCACGCGATTGGAAACGAAACCTGGGGAATCGTTGACGGCCACTGGTTTCTTGCCGAGTTTTTCGCTCAGCGACATGGTGAGGGCGAAAGTGGCGTCGCTGGTGGCGAGGCCGCGAATCACTTCGACCAGCACCATCATCGGCACTGGATTCATGAAGTGCTTGCCGATGAATCTATATGGGATGTTGGTTTTGTATGGTATGTGTGTTATGTATT
>Ga0302324_100024051_pt1 | contig 11761 bp, 13 predicted proteins | sample Palsa_T0_1_FD_201949 | JGI IMG/M metagenome (GOLD analysis project Ga0302324, IMG submission 201949) | Peat permafrost microbial communities from Stordalen Mire near Abisko, Sweden - Palsa_T0_1 | ecosystem: Environmental > Terrestrial > Soil > Palsa > Peat permafrost | place: Sweden: Abisko... | reverse complement strand
CATTTTGCGCCAGCAGCGTCATGAAACCTTAACCCGTGTGCGCGGCACCAACGACGAAGTGGCGCGAGCCGCAATGCGACACCCACAGATCGGCTTGCTGGCAGGAGGCGAGCTCCGCGGCGCTGCGCACCGGGTAGCGCAGCAACCGCAACGTCGAGAGCCCACGGTGAAATGCGCTGTCGAAGTAATGCTCCTTAATTCCTAAGCTGCGCGCGATCGAGCGCATGAGAGCGGCGCACACGTGGTCCATGGCTAGGTAGTACCTCGCAACCAGGGTGCGCCACCCTGGCAGTGTCGCCTCTGGCGGCAGCGGGGTCGGCTCGCGCAGCGGATCACTCGCATCGATAAGCGCCGTGCCGTACGCAACATCACCGCCCATGTCGATGCCCTCCTTGCTCGTAAGGTGACCGGGCTGCACGGGAAACCAGCCGCGGTAGCGATTGGGGTTCCGGGGCTCAAATTTTTTCCGCCACAATTTCCGCAGCTCTTGGGGTGCAAGGCCAAAGATGCGCAGCAGCTCGGCGCGGGCTGCGGATCCGATGGGCACGCTCGCCGGTAAGCCGCGGATGCTGAAGAAACCGATGTTGCCGGCAGCGGCAAGGATCTCGGCGTCGGTCGCCTCGCGTGCGGCGCAGTTCGGTCCGAAAAGAGCGCTCGCATCGATGAGCGGGACGCTCTCCTGCGGCGGAACATCCCTAGGATTTGCGCTCACAGAGCCCGCGCTGCATCAGCACCACATCGACCCAGCGCTGAAACTTGAAGCCAATGTTCTTGAACGTGCCCACGTGCTCAAATCCTAGCGCCGCGTGCAGAGCGATCGAGGCGCGGTTGGCCGAGTCACCGATCACGGCAAGCATTTGGCGTTTGCCGCAGCGCTCAGAATCCTCGATCAGATGCAGCATGAGTGTGCGCCCGACGCCGCGCCGCTGCATATCCGGCGCGACGTACACGGACGATTCACATGTGAAGCGGTAAGCGGAGCGCGGCCGGAACGGGCTTGCGTATGCGTACCCTGCTAAGCGATCGCCGCTCTGCATAACGAGGAACGGAAAACCATCCGCCACCAGAGCTCGGAAGCGCCGCTGCAATTCCTCAGGCGACGGTGGATCCTCTTCGAAGCTTGCAAGTCCGGTACGGACGTAGTGCGCGTAGATCGACTGCACGGCTTCGAGATCGGCGAGCGTGCATGCCCGGACTTGCATGCGCGCATTCTATCAATCGTCGAGCGCGGCGCTATGCCCTTCCTTGAATTGCTCTTCCCAGTGCTTGCCGTCAAAGGCAGTGATGGCGAGGCTGCCTACATCGACCTCATCGAGGCAGCGTGCGTTGACGCTGTAGCCATTCGGGTGGGAGCGCGGCACGTAAAAGGATTTGACGCCGCATACTGCACAGAAAAGGTGCTGTGCCGTGCGCGTGTTGAACTGATAGTTGCTGAGGTGCGTATCACCCGAGAGCAGAGTGAAGTGTGACTTGGGCACGATGACGTGCAAGAAGCCGACCTTGGCGCAGATGGAGCAGTTGCAGTCAGCGACGCGCAGTTTCGCGGGCGTCTTAACTTCGAATCGAACTCGCCCGCAATGACAACCACCCGCGCGCGTGACCAGGCCGGCGTCATCGTGCACGGGGGACATCTTGGAGGAGCGAGCCGCTTCAGCCGGATCGGGCGCTGTAGGCTTCCATCAGCAGGCCCGTGCCGCCCCGCGATACATGCGCGACGATCGCCGTGCGTCGATGCACTTTCGTTACCGATCCAAGATCGATGGCAAACGACAGCACGACCTGCTCGCCCTTGCGCAAACCCAGGTTGGTGGTCTCGATGAAGACGCCGGTCGCGCTCAGATTGACGGCCTTGCAAAGGCGTCGCTGGCCCTGCGGCACGGTGATGTAAACAGTTGTACGGGCACGGTGCCTGGTATGCAGACGGCGTTCCACGTTCCACCCCTTGTCCATGACGGTTCTAGTTAGTTCTTCTTTTCGAACGCCCATAGTATGCCCCGAGATGACTGCACGGCGGGAGGGACTCGACTTAATTAATGTGACCCTCGGCACGGATTTGCGTCCATTTCGCCCGCCGTTATGACAACGCGAGGAAGTCGCGAATCTCCTTCCCAAAGCTTTCCAAATCAATCAGAAATGAGTCATGTCCCTCGATACAGGGTAAGGGCGCGAAACGCGTCGTTATGCCCGCGTCGGTAAAGTCGCCGGCGAGCGCGCGCTGCTCGGCGATCGAAAAAAGCATGTCCGATTCGACGCCGATCACGAGCGCCTGCTCGATGGCGGAGCGCGCAAGTGCCGCGCGGTTGGAGTCGGCGTGCGCGGCAAGATCGAACCGGTCCATGGCGCGCGAGATATAAAGATAGCAGTTGGGATCGAACGCCCGTACGAAGCGCTGCGCATGCGTCTCAAGGTAGCTCTGTATGGCGAATTCTGGCGCGAAAGGTGCGCTGTCGCGCATCTCCTGCGGCACGGCGGATCGCCCGAAGCGCTCCACCCATTCGGCAGCGGAACGGTAGGTCATCATGCCGAGCTTGCGGGCGATGCGCATGCCGGTCGCCGGCGGCCTCTCGTCCGTGTAGGCGCCGTTCTTCCATTCGGGGTCGCGCAGGATGGCTTCGCGCTGAATCGAACGCAGCGCGATCGCGAATGGCGAGGCGGCGGCGGTGCCGGAGATGCTGACGAGGCGCCGCGTGGCGCGCGGAAACTGTGCCGCAAAGGCGAGCACCACCATGCCGCCGAGCGAGGGGCCGATGATGGTATCGGCCCGCTCGATGCCCAGGGAGCGCAGCGTCTCGAACCCCGCCCGCGCCATGTCCTCGATCGACAGGTCCGGAAAATCCATCCGGTACGGAGCCTGCGTTGCCGGATTCAGCGAGGCGGGACCTGTCGAACCGAAGCAGCTGCCGAGCGAATTGACGCAGACAACAAAGAACCGGTTCGAATCGATGGCCAGCCCCGGCCCCAGCATGCCTTCCCACCAGCCCTCGGCCGGGTCCAGTTCCGATGAGGCGGCGTGCGCCGGAGGCGAGAGCCCCGTAAAGAGCAGCACCGCGTTGTCGCGATTCGAGTTCAGTTCCCCCCAGGTCTCGTAGGCAATGTGGGCACCGTGCAGGGTGCCGCCGCGCCACATCGGAAATGTTTCGGGAAGCGCCGCGAAGCGCCGTGCATCCATAGGGGTTCGCGCCGCCCGGCGCTGCATCGCGATGGCCTAGGGCTCCGGATCGCTGCCGTCGGCGATGCCCTCGAAAAGCGCCGTTGAGAGGTAACGCTCGGCGGTGTCGGGGAGCATCGCGAGGATGACCGCTCCCTCGGCAGCCTCGGCGGCGGTTTTTTGCGCCGCGGCAAACGTTGCACCGGAGGAGATGCCGCAGAAGATTCCTTCGCTCTTGGCGAGCGCCCGCGACGCCTCGATGGCTTCCGCATCGGTGATAGTAACGATGCGGTCGGCGACGGCTCGGTTCAGCACTGCCGGCACGAAGTCAGGCGTCCAGCCCTGGATTTTGTGCGGTGTGAAGGGCTTGCCCGAGAGCAGCGCCGCGCCCGCAGGTTCCGCCACGATGACCTTCACTTCGGGCCGTGCGACCTTCATGACCTCGCCGACTCCCGTCAGGGTGCCGCCCGTACCCCAGCCCGTGACAAAGAAGTCGAGCCGCCGGTCGGCAAAGTCACTCAGGATCTCCGGTCCCGTCGTGTTGCGGTGGTAGGCGGGGTTGGCGGGATTTTCGAACTGGCGTGCGAGGAACCAGCCGTGTTTCTGGGCAAGCTCCGCCGCCTTTTTCACCATGCCGGTGCCGCGTTCCGCGGCCGGCGTCAGGATGACCTTGGCACCGAACATGCGCATGATCTTGCGCCGCTCCACCGAAAAGCTCTCCGCCATGGTCGCAACAAACGGATAGCCTTTCGCCGCGCACACCATGGCAAGCGCAATGCCTGTATTGCCGGAGGTGGCCTCGACCACCGTCTGTCCCGGTTTTAGCTTTCCCGTTTTTTCGGCGTCCTCGATAATCGCGATCGCCAGGCGGTCCTTTACCGAGCTTGCCGGGTTGAAGAACTCGCACTTCACGTACATCGTCACGTTCTTCGGCGCGAGCCGATGAATGCGCACGATGGGGGTACGGCCGATTGTGCCCAGAATGCTGTCGTAGATCATGGGAGTGCCTGCCTTCTTATCTTTCGCCGTCGGCGTTGGCGCGCCCCCAGAGTATGCGACACGAAGCTTTCTTCGCCAACAGCACTGCTAGTATCGCCGGATTGTGGCCAAAACGTTGAATCCAAGCGGCGTCAGCTTATGGCACAACGTGCATATCGCGACTTGCGATGAGCACATGCGTCTGATCGATGCGGGAGCGCTCGTGGTGCGCGAGGGTCGCATCCAGTGGGTGGGCCGCAGCGGCGAGGAGCCGCCGGAGTTTCGTGCCCCCTCGGTCGAGCGCCATGATCTGTGCGGCGCCTGGCTCACGCCCGGGCTCATCGACTGTCACACTCATCTTATTTTTGCCGGGACGCGTGCCCGTGAATACGCGCAGCGACTGCGCGGCGCGACCTACGCCGAAATCGCCGCCCGCGGCGGCGGAATCCTCACCACCATGCGCGCAACGCGGCAGGCAACCCTGGAGCAACTGCTCGAGTCGGCCGCGCCACGCCTCGAAGCGCTGCTTGGCGAGGGCGTGACGACGATTGAGATCAAGTCCGGCTACGGTCTGACGTTGGAGGACGAGGCGAAGATGCTCCGCGCGGCGCGGCAACTCGCACGGCGCTTCCCGGTCACCGTGAGAACCACATTGCTGGCGGCGCATACCTTGCCGCCCGAGTTCGCCGGCCGGCCCAACGAGTACATCGACACGATTGCTCGCGAGTGGCTCCCGGCACTGCACGCCGAAGGCCTGGTCGATGCGGTGGATGTCTTTTGCGAGAAGATCGCCTTTAGTGTGCATCAGGCCGAGCGGCTGTTTGATGCCGCGCTCGCGCTCGGCCTGCCCATCAAGATGCACGCCGAACAGCTGAGCAACATCGGCGGCACGCGCCTGGCGGCGAGCCGCGGCGCGCTCTCCTGCGATCATCTGGAATATGCGGGGGCGGACGAGGCGCGCGCGATGGCTTCTGCCGGCACGGTGGCGGTGCTGCTGCCAGTTGCGTTCTACAGCCTTGCCGATACGCACCGGCCTCCAATCAGCGCGCTGCGCGCCGCGGGTACTGCGATCGCCATCGCCACAGACTGCAATCCCGGTTCGGCGCCGGGTGCCTCACTGCAACTGGCGATGTCGATGGCGACCCGGCTCTTCGCGCTCACACAGGAAGAGGCGTTGGCTGGCGTAACGCGCCACGCCGCGCGCGCCGGGGGGCTTGCTGGGGAGCGCGGCACGCTCGCGATGGGGCACGCGGCTGATTTTGTGATCTGGGATATCGAGTCGATTGAAGAGCTCGGATACTGGTCGGGGTTTAATCCCTGCCGGGCGGTAGTGCGCGCGGGAGAAGTCGTGCGCGGGGCGCTGCCGAGGGCGGCCAGCTAGCGCATGCCGATGTGGCTTTTCGGGGAAGAGCGTGCCGGGAGGTGTTTTCACCTCCGCCGGCCGGTAAATTGACAGTTGCAGGTACAAAAACCAGAATCCCCGGCTCGTTTGCGGAGGGGTACCCAAGCGGCCAACGGGAGCAGACTGTAAATCTGCCGGCTTACGCCTTCGTAGGTTCGAATCCTACCCCCTCCACCATCTTTGAACGCAAGGCGGCTGGCGACCCCTGATCGTTGCAAATGCCGAGTCCAAGTTACGTGCCATCAAACTTTTTGCCTTCGCAGCAGTCTCTTCTCTCGCACGCGCGCTTCATCGCATAACGCGCGCTTCATCGCATAACGCGCGCTCTTAACGCCTGACGTCCCATCATTCACAGGATCAACGATGCAGCATTTTCGACGGCCGGCAGTTAACGGCTCATTGATGGCCGTTGCGGCGCTGCTGGGCTCGTTCCTCGCCAGCCCCAATGCACGCGCAGCGCTCGTCACAGTGCCGGGCTTCAGTTACGTCAAGTCGCTCGAGGGCATCGATGAATACACGCTCGATGCCAACGGACTGCAGGTGCTGCTCAAGCCCGATCATTCCGCCCCGGTGGTCACCTTCCAGGTGACTTATCACGTGGGCTCGCGCAACGAGGTCACCGGCACCACCGGCGCGACGCATCTGCTTGAGCACATGATGTTCAAGGGCAGCGAGGGCTACAACGATCCCAAGGGCAACAGCATCAAGCAATACCTCGAATCGGTGGGCGGCGGCTTCAACGCGACGACTTCGTTTGATCGCACCAACTATTTTGCAACGCTGGGGCGCGATCACCTCGAAGGCTACATCGCGATCGAGGCGGATCGCATGCGCCGGCTGTGGCTGCATGAGTCGGACCGCCAGGCTGAGATGACGGTGGTGCGCAACGAGTTCGAGCGCGGCGAGAACAATCCCGAGTCCGCGCTGATGAAGGAAGTGCAGGCGCTGGTTTTCATTGCGCATCCCTATCATCACCCGACGATCGGCTGGAGGAGCGACATTGAGCACGTGCCGATTGAAAAGCTGCGCGCCTTCTATGACACCTTTTACTGGCCGAACAATGCGACCGTGACGGTAGTCGGCGACATCGATCCGGCGCAGGCTTTGCAGTTCATCGACAAGTACTACGGCAAGATCCCGCGGGCGCCGCAGCCGATTCCGGTGGTGTACACCGAAGAGCCGCCGCAGACCGGAGCGCGGCGCGTCACGCTGCAGCGACCCGGGCAGCTCGGCAGCATCGTCATTGCCTACAAGGTTCCGGACGCGCGCGATGCGGATCTGCCGGCGCTCGAAGTCCTCGGATCCATCCTCTCGGACGGCAAGAGCAGCCGCCTTTATCCGGCGCTCGTCGATAAAAGCCTCGCGCTTGCCACCGAAGCCGGCGCCTATCGGATGCACGACCCCGGCATGTTCATCGTGAACGTCGCGCTGGCGCCTCAGGCGACGCCTGAAGAGGTGGAGAAGACCACGCTCGCCGAGATTGAGAAAATCAAACGCGCCGGTGTCACCCAGGCCGAGGTTGCGCGCACGGTGCGCCAGTACCTCGCCTCGGATGCCTACGCGCGCGATGGCACGGCGAATGTGGCAGGTTCGCTCGATGAATGGATCGCGGTCGCTGACTGGACGCTCTATGCGCGCTACGCCGACAAAGTCTCCAAGGTCACTCCTGCGGATGTGAAGCGTGTGGCGCAGAAGTATCTGGCGCACGAACAGAGCACGACGGGCTGGTTCGTACCGGTGGTGGGTAAATGAATTCCTTGAAAGTCATGGCGCTGGGTCTGTCTTTTTTCACAAGCGCGGCGCTTGCCGCGGCCGCGGTCGACCACAATGCGCAGATTGCGCCACACGTGGTGCGCACGAGGACCGCGGGCGTTGATCTGGTTGCCTACCCGACGGCGGTGAAGGACGTCGTCACCATCGTCGGCTCGCTGCCCGCGGGTGATGCGTTCGCAGGATCGGGCAATGCGGCGGTCCCGACGCTCGTCGGCATGATGCTCGAGCGCGGCACGAAGAGCGAGGATCAGTTCAAGATTGCGCAGCAGCTCGAGGATGTCGGTGCCGAGATCGGCTTTGAAGTTGGCATTCAGCTTGTGGAGATCCACGCGAAGTGCCTGAAGAAAGATCTGCCGCTGGTGATTCGCCTAATCGCCGAGCAGCTGCGCACGCCGGCGTTTGCGCCCGAAGAGTTCACCAAGGCGCAGCAGGCTGCGATAGGTGAGCTGCAGCAAGCGCTGCAGGAGACGAGCGCGCGCGCGGGCGAAGTATTCGCCCGCGCGGTTTTCCCGCAAGGCCATCCGAACCGCCCCGCCACGACCGAGGAGATGATCGCGGCGGTCAAATCCGCGAAGATTGAGGACCTGCAGCGCTTTCACCGCGAGCACTATGGCCCGGCGCATTTGATGCTGATCGTGGTGGGTGACGTCGATGTGCCGCATCTGCAGGCGGACGTCAGCAAGGGTTTCTCCGGATGGGCGGGCGGCAGCGACTATCTGCACGCAGGCGCTGCGGCCGCAGCGGGCGCCGCGCGCGAGGAATCGGTAAGCGTGCCGGGCAAAGCCAGCATCTCGGTCATGCTCGGCGAGGCGACCGGCTTGCGCTATCGGGATCCGGACGCTCTGGCGCTACGCGTGGGCACGGCCATACTCGGTAGCGGCTTTACGAGTCGCCTCATGAGCACGGTGCGTGACAAGGAAGGCCTCACCTACGACATCGGCGCCGGCCTCGCAGAGGATGCGTTGACCGATGGTTACTGGCGCATCAATGCCACCTTCGCCCCGTCGCTTCTTGCCAAGGGCATCGCCTCCATGCAGCGCGAACTTGCCCGCTGGGCGCGCGATGGCGTGACGGCGCAGGAGCTCGCGGCGCGCAAGACCGACATCGTCGGTGTGTATCAGGTGAGTCTGGCGAGCACCGGGGGACTTGCGGCGGCGTTGCAGCAGGCGATCCTGCGTGGCTACCCGGTATCGTGGCTCGATGAGTATCCGCGCGCGATTGAAGCGCTCACCCTCGATGAGGTGAACCACGCAATCAAGAAGCACATCGATCCTGCAAGGATGGTTCTGGTGAAGGCGGGCAGTGTGTGAAAGTCGCCGCGAGCGACGTCGAAGCGTTTCAGCGTGACGGCGCCGTGTGCCTGCAACAGCTCCTCAGCGCAGAAGACATTGCGCTGCTGCGCACCGGCATTGATGCCAACCTGGCACAGCCGAGTGAACGCGCCAAGATCGCAAGCCACCCCGATGATCCGGGATGCTTCATTGAAGATTTCTGCAACTGGCAGGACAACGCGCACTACCGGCGCTTCATCTTCGGGTCCGGGCTTGCAGCAGTTGCGGGCGCGCTCATGCGCAGCCGCACGGCGCGGCTGTATCACGACCATATGTTGACCAAGGAGCGTGGCACACGCCAGCGAACCCCGTGGCACCAGGATCAGCCCTACTACAACATCGAGGGCCGGCAGAACGTGAGCTTCTGGATCCCGGTCGACCCGGTGAGCCGCGATTCGACGCTCGAGCTTGTGGCAGGCTCACATCGCGGCCCGTGGCTGATGCCGCGCAGCTTCATGGAAAAGCAGGCGAAGTGGTTTCCGGAAGGGGCGCTTGCGGACTTGCCGGACGTTGATGCCGCGCGCGAACGCTATCGCATTCTCGGCTGGCCGATCGAGCCCGGGGATGTCGTGTGCTTCCACATGCTTACCCTGCATGCGGCCGCGGGTGTTGACGGGCCGCATCGCCGCCGCGTGTTCTCGGTGCGCTTCTTGGGCGATGACATCGTGCACGCGCCGCGCACCTGGAAGACCTCGCCGGATTTCCCGCAGCTCACCGCGACGCTGCCGCCCGGCGCGCCGATGGAGCATCCACTCTTTCCGCTGCTGTGGAGCACCTGAGGCGCATCAGGAAAATGCGCGCTCGCGCGCGGGCCCATCGGCCTAGCGCAGAGGCCATTGCGAGGATTCCCTCACGGACCGAAGCGGTTCATGCTCGGGCGTGGATCGATGTTGCGGTCACGCTCGCAGATCGCCGGCGGACGAAGTGATCGTCGGAGGATCGCAATCGTGCGCAGAAGCCGGTGCTGCGGTGCGGCACTGGCGGCGTTCGGCCTGCTCATCATCTTTGACCGCGCGCTCGCAATTGGAGGGGGAAAACTCATGACTGCGGAAAAAAAGATAGCCTTCGGCTGGCGCGTCTACAGTTTGGGCGTGGTGGCGATGGCGTTGCTGTGCCTGACGTGGGGGACCTTCGACCCGGGGCAGCCAGTGCCCAAGAACTTTCCCGACCGCACCGCCCTGGCCTATGCCGCCGCTGCGTTTATGCTCCTCGCGGGCGCGGCCATCGAATGGCGTCGGACCGTGGCTTGGGGCGCCGCGGCGCTCGCCATCTACTACGCGCTCATTGTCGTCATCCTAATGAATGGCCGGGTGATGCTCGTTCACTACGCCGAGTTCGGCACCTACAGCGGCACCGCCGAGCAGCTCGCGATCGCGGCAGCCGCGCTGATCATCTACGCGGCGAGCGCGAATATTGATGCGACCCGGGCCGCGCGCCTCACGCGCGGGGGCCAATTGGCGTTCGGGGTTTGTGCGCTGTTATTCGGCGGCGCGCATTTTTTCTATATGAACCTAACCGCCCCGCTGGTCCCCAAATGGCTGCCGCCTTCGCAGGAGTTCTGGGCTTGTGCGACCGGGGTGGGCCACATCGCGGCGGGCCTTGCGATCCTGAGCGGCGTGCAGGCGCGCCTCGCCGCGATCCTGCTGACTGCTATGTTCGCCTCCTTCACTCCGCTGGTGCACCTGCCGACGCTCCTGGCCGATCCCTCCAGCCATACGAACTGGACCGAGAACGCCGAGAATCTCGCCTTGATCGGTGCCGCCTGGGTCGTGGCGATCTCGCTGGCGCGGCCAACAAGGTCCGCTCATTGACTCTTGCCAATCAGTCAGCCGCGCGTGCGCTTCTCAGTAAGCCAATTCCAGTAATGAGAAGTGCAGCCAGCATGGCGAGGATGCCGAGATAGACCAGCGATCGGAAAGCGACTGAAAAGGCGAGCCCGAAAAAACCCGCCGACAGCAAGATCGCTGCGGCGGGCGCTGCGATTCGAGCGAACCACCGCAGCGCCGGCGACACGCGAGCGAAGTCGAGAAATATCTGCAGAAGAAGTGACAGGATTGTCCACACGCCCGCGTGGGCATGCCCCGCTCGCCACAGTGCCCATTGCGTATCATCCAGCCGCAAGTTCGGCGGCATCGGGCTGGCACTACCGTGAGTCAGGTAGCCTAGAAGTGTCCAGCCGCCGTACATGATGGTCGGAATCACGAGGAGCGTGATTCCGCAGACGAGCTTCGCGTCTTTGGAGAGTGACATGAAAAGGCTCCCCCGGGTGCTTCGATTGCCCTGTGCCGCGCCCGCATAGCGCAACGATGTGCCAGTCGCCACAGAACTTCAAATAAGGTGCGTCTCTATTTCGCCTTGCGTGGCGAAGGTCTCGATCGTCAGCAGCGCGGGACCTTGCGGTTGAATGGCGTAATGTCATGCCAGTCGAACGATTCAAATAGCGGCACGCGGTTGTATCGGCCAGCGAGCCAATTATCTTGACGCGCGCGTCTTTGATGGCAGCTATGGGCGCGCACGTGCGCGGCGCTCAAACTTTGGGTGGTGTGGCTTTGGCCACCCCTTGGACAGCGCGCGCGGTCGGCTGCTCGCCCGCCTGCATGCGTCTGAGCGCATCGCGGATGACCTCGGTGGCATTGCCGTAAAAGCCGGAGTCGACTTTTGACTTAATGTAGGCCTGCATCTCCGCGGAGAGCTTGATGTGCATTGCATATCCATTTCACGGATCTAGAATGGCCATAAAATATCCATAACATGAGCTTCGAGCAAGGCTCGGCGTCGTAATCGGTGAGAGGCTCTTCTGGAATGGGCGGCCATAGGCGTCTTGCCAGCGCACCGAGCTCGCAATTTTGCGCTAGACTATAAAGCTTCATGCCACGTGGCATCGGTCTTGCACGGGACCGAAAAATACGTAACATTACGTGGTTCACAAGCCGACTCTCCCGGGTAAGGGGGTCGGCTTGCGTCGGCTATTCGTGGCGCAGGTTGGGCTCAATAAACTTGGGAGTGGTTCTGCCGTTCTTAACCCTTGATTCTGAAAGGATTCGGGGTTAGCGGGTGTAGTTCAATGGTAGAACCTCAGCCTTCCAAGCTGATGGTGTGGGTTCGATTCCCACCACCCGCTCCAGCGTG
>Ga0302324_100024049_pt1 | contig 11761 bp, 11 predicted proteins | sample Palsa_T0_1_FD_201949 | JGI IMG/M metagenome (GOLD analysis project Ga0302324, IMG submission 201949) | Peat permafrost microbial communities from Stordalen Mire near Abisko, Sweden - Palsa_T0_1 | ecosystem: Environmental > Terrestrial > Soil > Palsa > Peat permafrost | place: Sweden: Abisko... | reverse complement strand
AGCCTGCGCGCCGAATCCGCTCAGATTCCGCTGCCCTCCGGGCGCCAGCAGCGCGCCGAAGAACTTCTTCGCGCGCTGGTCTCTCTCTACCTCGATAAGTCATCGCCCCACCTCATCGGTGCCGGCGCCGAAGTCCGCGGCGTATATTTGATCGACCCCGGGGAAGCCGTCATCGACCTGAACTCGGCCTTCGCCAACTCTCACCGCTCCGGCGTCCTCGTGGAAGAGTTGACCGTGGCGTCGCTGATCCACACCATCTCGGCCAACACGCCCGGCATTCAGCGCGTGAAAATTCTGGTGGACGGCAAAGAGCGCGACACCCTGGCCGGCCACGCCGACCTCTCCGCCTTCTACGACGTAACCGCCATGAACCAACTTGCCCAGCAGTTGCAATCCGCGCCGTAGAAACGCACCGTGAGCCGTTGTCTGTTCGTCTCAGAATTCTCTCGCTCGCATGGAGCGCCACAGCGTTGCACACAAACTTCCCACCTTCGCCGTCGTTGGGGACTTTCAGCTCCAGGTGGACGCGATGAATGACTGGGGCACCATCGTAGGCAGTACCTTCGACGAGAATAATTCCTCCACTGACTTATACCTGCGCTATTCCGGAGGCGGGAAGAAGTTCGTCTACGGTGACTCCCACGGTGGATTCGCGCCTGCCGCCATAAACTACAACGGGATCGTGGTGGGCACGGACTTCGGAGGCGATACTCAATACGGCAATGCGTTCTCCGTCGACCGGAGCTTAACCCTGACGTTGATTCCAGTGCCATTCACCAGCCAGGGCAACCGCCGACGCGGTCAACAACGCGGGCCAGATCGTCGGCACCTATATCGACGACAACGGAGCCAGCCACGGCTGGATCTATCTCCCGTAGTTTCTGTTAACTGCGTTTTGGGTGCCCCACTTCTCTCAACTTTTCGGGGAAGTGGCGTTTTCACAACCCTTAAACTCTCGGTCGGCCTAACATTGCGATTGGGCATCAATCCGCAGCTCAGCGGGGCCGCTGATGCCGGACACGAACTCACGCGCCAACCATCGCGAGACAATCAACCTATATCTCACAACCCCCGGACTCTTTTACTTACGCTTGTTTTTCCAGCCCTTCGATTTCGCGCTTCGCGCGCTCCAGAATTTCGCGAATCTTCGCAATCTTCGCCGAGTCGTGCGAGGCTCGAGTCGCGGCTTTCAGCGCCGTCTTCATCAACTCGGCTGCCGGACGCATCATTTCCGCGCCCTCCGCCCCCATCCACGGCCCCCAGTCCCCAGCCTGCTCGGCGCGCTGCCAGATTTTCTTGACCGACTCGGCTTCGCGCAGCAATTCGGCTTTACCGGCATCGGTCAGCGAATAAGTCCGCTTCCCCGCTGCCGTGTCCGAAGTCACCATGCCTTCATCTTCCAGCTGCTGCAGCGCCGGATAAATCGCGCCCGCACTCGCCTTGTAGATGCCGCCGGATTTTGTCTCCAGCTCCTTCATCAACTCATAGCCATGCTTGGGACCGCCTTCAAGCATTGAAAGCAGCGCCAACCGGATCTCGCCCGGGCCAAAGAACCGCCCCCAACGACCTCCGCGGCCCCAGGGAAAACCGCCTCCCATAAACGGCGTGGCCATTCCGGCCCGCCACCAGCTTCCACATCTTCCGTACATATTGGATACTCCTTGAACTCTTGATTGTGAGATCGACCGTCGATCACCGCCGCCGGCAACCGCGCTTCGAAGCGCCACGCGGCTTTCCAGACCTTCCAACAATACTCGGTCGGTGTAACTGTCGATCATGCTTTATGTATATCTATAGATATAACGATTGTCAAGCCAAACAGTTCCTTTCGCCGGACACTTGTGCTGGGAACTCTGCGACTTTCAATTGGGTCTAGACTATTTGGAGTGACCGACATCCACTCAAAAGGAACTGATACCCGCCATCGATTCCGAGCCGCTTTACGCCGGTTGGCTGGACTGATCCTCATTTCGATTGTTGGTAGCTGGCTCTTCCTGTATATCGACTCGGCCTATCAGCGTCGGCGCGCCGAGTCCCTATTTGCGGACTTGAGATCCCTCGACTTCTCGACGGCTGGCTTTGCTGAAATTCGTGACATTATGATTCGCAACGGCGCAAAGCCAGGGGCCACGTGCAACCCACAGAATTGCACGTTTCGACTTCAGATCATGACTCAGCTTCCGCGGATTCCGCTGCTAGGCAGAAAGGCAATATTTCTTTATACGACTCTTCCTTACATTGGGGTCCGTTCGTGGATTGTTTATGCGCAGTTTGATGTGCGAGACGGCAAACTGGACAAAAGCGGAGCGGGAGTGTACGAGTACAGGATGGAACGTGTGGACTACAATGCATATCGTCAGTTAATTCCCCTGGGATATGGAGTCGTGACTCGGAGAGACGCGGCCAGCTTTGAGTACGGCCCGTGCAGCAGTCAGGACTACCAGGTGTGGGTTAGTCACGGCGGCTTTAAGTTTCCCTCTTATGCGCTCGACACTTGTGTCGTGCAGTCCGCCACGGCACCGATGAAATGGGCATTTGATGTCCACCTGAGCTGTCTCAACAACCCTTTTCGCAATTGTAGATTCGACGAACTCGCACCATCGGCATGGGCTGACTATTCCGCGAAGGATGGCACAGGCACTCGTGACCCGCACAAGTAGCCTGAGCAGCCTCGCGAGAACCTGTTGGCTCTGACGTTAGTCGGTGAAACACGGCTATCGCTCATCTGCTGTGCATCAAAATAGCTTTCCTTGCTGTCCGACATCGTAGCGTCTGGTCGCTTCGCTCTTCACGCGGCTCGCTGGCGGCGACTCTGGCGCTGCTGTCTGGCGGCTTCCAACTTGCGGTCGCGTTCCGCGTGGATCTCCAGCTGACGCCCCCGCCAGCACGTCCCTCGGTGCGATGTAGCCAGTGGCGCTGTTCAGGCGGACATTGTTGTAATGCTCCACGTAGCCCTCGACCAGACGCCGCGCATCCTCCGATGATCGAACCATTGTTCTGCCCGCTGTATTGCAAGCCTGACCGGTTTCCGCTGACCTGTTTTCCACAGTCTTCCACAGAAAGTTCCTCTACTCCTGTGACGGACAACCTTTACCGGCAGCCTCGGAACGAGCAATCTTGAGAGATGCGCCAGCCCCCGCCGAACTCGTTTTCGCCGACGTTCCCGCCGGCGTCTCAGCGCAACCAGTGCAACCACGCTAAGTCCTTATTAAAGAATATTTTACCCGTAAGCCGTTGGGGCTCAATATTTTGCCAGGATTCCCGTGACCTCGCTCCCGCAAACCCTTAGTCATGAGTATGTTACAGACAACGACGAAAAAAATTGTGAATGCATATCCCGAACCCTCAATCCCGAGGGAGCGGCAGCCATCATTTACAATCCCATCCATGTTCTACCGCTCCGATAACCGTTCTCCCGATCAACTTCGCCCCGTCGTTCTTACCCCTGATTTCATCACTACGGCCGAGGGCTCCGTACTCATCGAAGTCGGCAACACCCGCGTCATCTGCACTGCGTCGATCGAAGAGACCGTGCCCCAGTTCATGCGCAACAGCGGCAAAGGCTGGATCTCCAGCGAATACAGCATGCTTCCCCGCGCCACTCTGACTCGCACTCCGCGCGAAGTCAGCAAAGGCCGTCAAAGCGGACGCACCCACGAAATCCAGCGCCTGATCGGCCGCAGCCTGCGCGCCGTCACCGACCTTACACGCCTCGGCGAACGCACCATCTGGATCGACTGCGACGTAATTCAGGCCGACGGCGGCACCCGCACCGCCTCGATCACCGGCGCCTTCGTAGCCCTGGGCCTCGCTCTGGAAAAATTAGTGGATGCAGGCACGCTAACCTCAGTCCCGCTGAAAGATTTCGTAGCAGCCATCAGCGTAGGAATTGTGGATGGAGAGATTCTGCTCGACCTGGCCTACGAAGAAGACTCTCGCGCCGACGTCGACATGAATTTCGTCATGACCGCCAGCCACAAGCTGGTGGAAGTCCAGGCCACCGCCGAGCATCAGGTCTTCGACGACCAGCAACTTGCCAAGATGATTGCGTTCGCCAAGCAAGGCGTGCAGGCCCTGATCGCCAAACAGCAAGCTCTGCTGAGTAAGCTCGCACTAAGGCAGTGACAACCAAGAACCGTGTGGGGACAGCCGCCCTTGGCTGTCCAGCCGAGCGAAGCTCGGCTAGTTTGTGACCCCGCATCTAAAGTTCTCTCCTCCGGCAACTCATGCTTCTTCCGCTTTCAAAGATGCTATGGCGACGTTTCGCCAGCAACATAAGCGATTTCCTCTTACCCCAGTTCTCCGAATTGGCACGCATCCTCCGCAATCCGCACGGGCTATAATTGCGCGGATCGATGACGCTCACCTCAGGTACCAAACTCGGGCCGTACAAAATCGTATCGCCGCTGGGCGCGGGGGGCATGGGCGAGGTGTACCGCGCCCGCGACACGCGGCTCGGGCGTGATGTCGCGATCAAAGTGCTGCCAGAGGCGCTCGCTCATGATGCCGACCGGCTGCGCCGTTTCGAACAGGAAGCGCGCACGATTGCGGCGCTGAACCATCCCAACATCCTGGGAATCCATGACATTGGAACGCACGCCGGTGCGCCGTTTCTGGTCAGCGAATTTCTTGAGGGACAAACCCTGCGCGACAAGCTCGTATCCGGGCCGCTGCCGCTGCGGCGGGCGATCGATTACGCGCTCGGCATCGCGGAGGGGCTGGCGGCGGCACACGAGAAAGGAATCGTGCACCGGGATCTGAAACCGGAGAACATATTTGTCACTCGTGACAGCCGGATCAAAGTGCTGGATTTCGGGCTGGCGAAGCTGCTAAGGCCCGAGAAAAACCACGATGCCACAGCGACGCTCACAAGCCCGGCAACTTTGCCGGGTATGGTCATGGGTACCGTCGGCTACATGTCGCCGGAACAGGTGCGGGGCGAGCCGACCGACGCCCGATCGGACATTTTCAGTTTCGGCGCGGTGTTGTACGAGATGCTGGCCGGCAAACGCGCTTTCAAACGCGAGACGTCCGCTGAAACCATGACCGCAATTTTGCGCGAAGAGCCACCAGTCCTGAGCGACACCGGCGAGCAAGGTCCTCCGACACTGCAACGGATTGTTGTGCGATGTCTGGAGAAGAATGTCGAGCGACGATTCCAGTCGGCCAGTGATCTGGCCTTTGCCATGGAATCGCTCAGCGGAACGTCGTCCGGAACGTCGTCCGGAACGTCGTCCGCGCAGCCGGTGCCGCGGCCCAAGTCAACGCGAGCGTGGGTCCCGTGGGTTATAGCCGCTGCACTGCTGATTGGAACTGTGGCTTGGGAGATATTTCGACCGGCGGCTGCACCGACCAACCCGCTCGAAAAAGCCCATTTCACGCGCGTGACCGACTTCAAAAGCGTGGAAGCGGCGATCTCGGCGGACGGCCGGTTCGTGGCTTTTGTCTCCGATCATGACGGCCCCTTCGATGTATGGCTCACCCAGGTGGGAACCGGACGCCTGATTAATCTGACCCAAGGGAAGGCAGGCCCGTTACCTGGGCCTTTGCGAAGCGTGGGTTTTTCAGGCGATGGCTCGGAAATTTGGATCGGCGGTGGTGATGTCGGTATGCGGCTGCGGCTGATGCTGCTGACGGGAGGTACGCCGCGTAATTTCCTCGGCGAGGAGGTCGTCAACCTGGCCTGGTCACCGGACGGTGAACGGATTGTCTACCATACCTTCGGTAGTGGCGACCCCATGTTCGTGGCCGACCGCAATGGCGCCAATGCGCAGCGGATAGTTCAGGACCGGCCGGGACTTCACAACCATTTTCCAGCCTGGTCGCCGGACGGCCGCTGGATCTATTTCTCGCATGGGACACCGGCGACGGGGGAGATGGATTTATGGCGCATCGACCCGGCCGGCCGGAATCCAGAGCGCCTCACGCAAATGAATACCGACGTCGCTTATCCCACCCCGGTCGGCGACCGCGAAGTGTTCTACGTGGCGCGGGACGAGGAAGGCTCAGGACCGTGGCTGTGGGTGTTTGATGTGAAACGGAAGGAATCGCGGCGCGTGAGCGTCGGCCTTGAGCAGTATACGTCGGTGCAAGCTAGCGCGGACGGCCGTAAGCTGGTGGCGACCATCAGCAATCCCGTCGCGGGACTTTGGACGGTTCCGATTCTCGATGGTGTCGCCCCTGGTCGCGTAGCAGAAGAACAAGACGTAAAACCGTTTACAGTTCCGACCGAGCGTGCGCTGGCGCCCCGTTTTGGTGGCTCGTCGCTGTTTTATCTATCTTCCCTGGGAACGGGCGACGGACTGTGGCGCCTTCGGGACGGGCAGGCGACTGAGATCTGGAAGGGTGCCGATGGCGCTCTTCGGGAAACGCCCGCGGTTTCGCCGGATGGAGGTCGCGTGGCCATTGTGCTGCGGCGGAACGGGAAACTCCAACTGGATGTCCTCTCTTCTGACGGCGCCGAACTCCAGCCCATCGCGGAGGGAATTGTCCCCCAGGGTTCGAGCAGTTGGTCGCCGGATGGCAGATGGATCGTCACCGGCGGCAGCGATGCCACCGGTCCCGGGCTTTTCAAGATCCCGCTGGAGGGCGGATCGCCAGTCCGATTGGCCAGCGGGACCGCACTCAATCCAGTCTGGTCGCCGGATGGAAATCTGATCGTATATGCAGGTACGAATGTGCGCACCTTCGCTCCGCTTCTGGCCCTACGTCCGGACGGAACCAGCGTCAAATTGCCCGAGATCATCTTGCGGCGCTTGGGCGAGCGCGTCCGCTTCTCCCCTGACGGCAAGAGTCTGATCTACATGGGGGGCGTGCTCGCCTCCCAGGATTTCTGGCTGCTCGACCTCGCCTCGATGAAATCGCGCCTGCTCACCAAGCTGCAAAACGGTGCCACCATGCGGACCTTCGACATCACCAGCGACGGGAAACAAATCGTGTTCGACCGCTTACGTGAAAACTCGCAGGTCGTCATGATTGATCTTCCCAAGGAATAGCTTCCAGTTACTCCCCGAGCACTTCCGCCAGCAGCTCATGCTTCTCAGCCGCAAACGGATTTACCACTGTGACTCCGCCCCAGGTGAATCCTTCCTGCAGATCCTCGGAGAGCAGTAACCGGCATCCGGCCGCGGCCGCCGCAGAGAAGATCACGGCGTCCCAAATACCAATTCGGTGATCAACGGCGAGGTCCGTCGCTGATAGAAACACTGCGGACGAAGTTTCGATGAGCGAATAGGCATCCCGATAGCGAATAATCGTGGTGCGCGCCAACCGCGGCGAAACTTTCGCCTTGCGCACCAGAACGCGAAAGAGTTCTCCGAGCGCCTGGACCGGCACGACGGTTTCGGATTCAGAAAGCTTGTTGAGGAGTTCCAGCACGGCTCGTTGCCGTTCCGGTCCGTTCACTCCCGCCGCATACGCCAGCACGTTCGTATCGAGCGCGATTCGCATGGGTGCCACTATAAGGGAGCGCCGCTTTAATCGTCGTCGCTTTAATCGTCGTCGCTTTAATCGTCGTACAACTCGTCCCGCGTCCAGCGACCGATGTCCTGAACCGGCTGGGCCCGGAGATGCGCCAGCAACGCGGCCTTGGCTCGGCCGTTGCGCCTCTCCTTCATCGGTTCGATGCGCGCCACTGGCCTGCCATGGCTGGTGACCACGTAGCTCTGCCCCGATTTGACCTGCCGCAGCAATTCAGAAAATTTGCGGTTGGCTTCGGCAGCCGAAACCATTTTTTCCATGTAGTTATTTTAACTACTTTTGCGAGAGACGGCAAGCATTTACTTTTGCGCCGCCTACGCCACCCACACCGTCTTAGCGTTCACGAACTCCCGAATCCCCACCAACCCCAACTCTCGCCCGTGCCCCGACGCCTTCACTCCGCCAAACGGAATCCGCGGATCAGACGCGACCATCTTATTGATGAACACCATCCCCGCTTCCAGTTCGTTGATGAAGCGCTGCTGCTCCTTATCGTCGTTGGTCCAGGCGCTGGCGCCCAGGCCAAAGCGCACGTCGTTGGCCAGGCGAATCGCCTCGTCCTGATCCTTGACGCGGAAAATCGACGCCACCGGACCGAATAACTCCTCGCCGTACGCCGGCGAATCCTTCGGGATGTTGGTCAGCACAGTCGGCGCATAATAATTTCCCTTCTCATTCAACGGATGCCCGCCGGTCAGCAGCTTCGCCCCTGCCTTAATCGTTTTCTGCACGTCGGCATCGAGATCTTTCACCCCGTCGGGCGTAGCCAGCGGCCCGACGTCTGTCTTCTCGTCAAACGGATCGCCCACCCGCAGACTTTCCATGCGCGCCACGAATTTCTTTTCAAACTCCGCCGCAATCGACTCTGCCACAATAAAACGTTTAGCCGCGATGCACGACTGCCCGTTATTCTGCACCCGCGCCGTCACCGCCGTGGCCACCGCCGCGGCCATATCGGCCGACGGCATTACAATGAACGGATCGCTCCCGCCCAACTCCAGCACCACTTTCTTGATCCGCTTGGCCGCGCCCATGCCCACCTGAATCCCCGCCTGCTCACTTCCTGCGAGCGTCGCTGCAACAATCCGAGGGTCATTCAGCAGCCCATCTACCGGCCCGGAACCGATCAGCAAAGTCTGAAACGCACCTTCGGGAAAGCCAGCTTCCAGAAAGATCTCTTCAATGGCCAGCGCACACTGCGGCACATTCGAGGCATGCTTCAGCAACCCAACATTGCCCGCCATCAGCGCCGGCGAAGCGAAGCGGAATACTTGCCAGAAGGGAAAATTCCACGGCATCACCGCCAGAATCGGACCAATCGGCAGATACCGGATAAAGCTCTTCTTCGCCCCGGTCTCGATCACCTCGTCGGCCATAAACTGCTCGGCATGCTCAGCATAGTAGCGGCAGCCAGTGGTGCACTTCACCGCCTCGGCGACGGCAGCCTTGTACGGCTTGCCCATTTCCAGCGTCATCAGCTTCGCGAATTTTTCCTGATCGCGCTCCAGAATCTCGGCAGCCTTGATCATGCGCTCGGCGCGCACCGCGAAAGGGGTCGTCCGCTCCCGCTTGAACGTGCTCACCGCAAGTTGCACCTTCTTCTCGATCTCGCTCTCCGAAAGAGGCTGGAAGGTTTTTAGAACTTCGCCGGTAGCAGGATTAATGCTTGCAATTGCCATGATCGCGTCTCCTCAATAAGTAAGCCCAATATAGCAAGAACGGACTGCCATTCGTCGCAGATGAGGTCCGTTCCTGCGTTGTCCAAAGCCTGATCGATGTATATACTACATGTGTATACGAGGCGTTCCATGACAATGGCCAAAGTATTCCGCTCGGGCAACAGCCAGGCAGTCCGGCTCCCCAAAGAATTCCGCTTCAAGGCGAAGGAAGTTGAAGTGTTTCGCCGCGGCGACGAAGTGGTCCTGCGGGAAAAACCTGCCAATTTGGCACACGCCTTCGAACTGCTCGCTTCCTTGCCTGACGACTTTGATCTTCCCGGGCGCGAGCACGATAAACCACAGAAGCGCAAGGGACTGTAATGGCTGATCTCCGATACCTCCTCGACACTAACATCTGTATTTACATCCGCAAGAAGAAGCCAGAACGGGTTTTGGAGCGCTTCCACAAGGTAGATTCCGGAGAGGTCGCCATCTCGGTCATCACATATGGGGAATTGCTTTATGGGGCCAATAAGAGCAGTCAGAGTGCACGGTCGCTAGCAACCGTGCAAGAGTTCGCCCGCATCGTGCCTCCGTTGCCTTTGCCCGAAAATGCAGCCGAGGCGTACGGATTCATCCGCGCGGAACTCGAAGGCCGAGGCCAGATGGTCGGGCCCAATGACCTCTGGATTGCGGCCCACGCTCTGGCGGCCGAGTTGACGCTGGTCACAAACAACGAAAAGGAATTCCGCCGCGTCCGCGGACTGAAGATACAAAACTGGGCAGTCTAGTCAACTTTGTTCGCCCTCGGAACAATCGAAAATGAAATGCCTCCATGACGATTTCGAGTTCGAGTTACCTGACGAATGGCTGGCGGAAGCTCAGATGGGCAGCTTTGTTCCTTTATCCACCTCATACCAGGTCGATGCATCTTCTGTCCCGAATCGAGCAATTTTCAAGATCCCGGTCCGCGATGTCCAACCCGTGAGACGCCAACTTTCTCACGGAGTATTCAACAATGACTCTGAGAGCGGCCTCCCAGCGAGAGATCGGGTGGTTAGGATTTTAGGCGGGTTCAGAACCGGCGAGGCGATGCCTCCAGTAGAAGTGATCGAACTCCCAATGGGCAACAAATATAGGTACAGACTGACGCACGGCGCCCATCGGTTCTATTGGTCTGTGGCAGTGGCCTTTACCGAGGTGCCCGCAGTCAAAGGGTTCGATCTATAACCGTGTCGAAACGAATGCAATCGCGTCGAAATCCATGACGCTGAAATCAGATTTCATCTCTGCTTCGATGATGTCCTTGGTTTACAATTATTCGTTCCGCGCATTCATCCCCATCCGCTCTAGGAGGATTCCTATGAAAATCACCCCGGGCAAACTTGCCGGTCTCAAGAAAGTTTCCAATGAACGCGGCGTCATCGCCGCCGCCGCCATGGACCAACGCGGCTCTCTGCAAAAATCGCTCGCCAAGGAAAAAGGCGGCGAGATCACCGACCAGATGATGGAAGAATTCAAGTCCCTGGTCACCGAAGTCCTGACCCCGCACGCCACCGCTATCCTGCTCGATCCCGAGTGGGGACTGCCCGCCTCCAAGCGCCGCGCCAAAAATGCCGGCCTGCTCCTCGCCTATGAAAAAACGGGATACGACAAGACCGGCCCCGGCCGTCTGCCCGACCTGCTCGACCTATGGTCCGCGCGCCGCCTGAAAGAAGCCGGTGCCGATTGCGTGAAGATTCTTCTCTACTACACCCCCGACGATCCCAAGCATGTCAACGAGATCAAGCACGCCTGGGTTGAGCGCATCGGCGACGAATGCCGCGCCAACGACATTCCGTTTTTTCTCGAATTCGTCGGATACCAGGAAGGTGCCGACGAAAAAGGCATCGACTACGCCAAGAAGAAACCGCACATCGTCACCGAGAGCATGCGCGAGTTCAGCAAAGATCGCTACGGCGTCGACGTGCTCAAAGTCGAAGTGCCGGTCAACATGAAGTACGTTGAAGGCACTGAGTGCTTTGGTGGAACTAAGGCGTACAGCAAGCAGGAAGCCATCGACCTGTTCCACAAAGCCGCCAATGTCGCCACCAAACCATTCATTTATCTTTCGGCGGGCGTCAGCAATGCCGAATTTAGCGAAACGCTCGAACTCGCCGGAGAATCCGGAGTGAAGTTCAACGGCGTTCTCTGCGGCCGCGCTACCTGGAAAGAAGGCATCCCCGTGTATGCGAAGCAGGGCGCAGCCGCCTTCCGCAAGTGGCTGGAAACCGAAGGCGTAAAGAACATCAACAACGTGAACGACAAACTGAAAGCCGCCACCAGTTGGTACTCGATCTACGGCGTGGAATTAGTGCACGCGTAAAACTCGTGGAGCGGCGGACGCAGCTTGCCCTGAGGAACCTCGAAGGGTCCGCCAGGTTTGCAAATGTGGCGCGGGCACTCTTGCCCGCGTCTTTTTGTTTAATCTTTCTTGTTTCTAATTGTTAGTTCTGATAAAACTCAGCGAGTTCACGTCCCTTGAAAAAAGTCCTTCTCTCCTGGAGCAGCGGCAAAGACAGCGCCTGGACCCTCCATAAGCTTCGTCAGCGCGATGACGTAGAAGTTGTCGGCCTGCTCACCAC
>Ga0302324_100024048_pt1 | contig 11761 bp, 7 predicted proteins | sample Palsa_T0_1_FD_201949 | JGI IMG/M metagenome (GOLD analysis project Ga0302324, IMG submission 201949) | Peat permafrost microbial communities from Stordalen Mire near Abisko, Sweden - Palsa_T0_1 | ecosystem: Environmental > Terrestrial > Soil > Palsa > Peat permafrost | place: Sweden: Abisko... | reverse complement strand
ACCAGATTTTGGCCGATGTGCCCATTTTTGTGCCCATAATTTTTAAGGTTTCTCCTTCCCAGGACGCAAATTCTGACCACTCAAGCATTCCAAGCATCCGAGCCTTTGAGCGACTTAAGACGCGTGAATAGTATTGATATGAGTTATTTCCAGGTGCAAAGTCAACCTCTTGTCATGCAGCCCGACAGGTTATGCAAACACGAAACGATGCTCAAATGGATGTGACCTGTCGGCGGTTTACCAACGGGTTGAGAGAGTGCGCTATGCGGATCGCATAAGGCGACCCGAAGGGGCGTCGGTGGGTCGAGGGAAGGCTCATTTATCCAGCTTGGCCGCAACTCTATCTACTTTCGAGGGCGATTCTCTCGGCATTGCGACGATCTTTGTCGAGTAGCGTATGGCATTCGGGAACTTCCGGGGGCGTGCTTGCGCCACTCTAAATGATCGGCGCGGCAATCGGCGAAACAGCAGCCAGGCTTGCGCACATGCCCGGCGAAACGCAGGCACTCTGGGCTTTGCTGGGGTGGGGGCTATGCTCTCAGGCGCGCTGGGCGTGCCACTAACGGCGATTCTGTTCTCCCTGGAACTGACGCGTGCGCTGCCCGCCCTGCTGCCGCTCACTTTGGCGTGCACAGCGTCTTATCTAGTTACATCCTTGGTGATGCCGAGATAGATCTTGACTGAAAAGCTCAGCCGGCGCAGGTACAATTTATCGCGTGAATACGGCGTGGATCCGCTGGAGATGGTGAGCGTGGCTGATGTTATGACGAGAGATATGGATCCCGATCCCTACTGGAAAACGACCGATGTGGATGCACCAATGCCCGAGGTGCTTGCCTACTTGGACGAGACCTGCCGTGCCGTGCCGGAAGAGATGGCAACGACTGGCGTGATGTCCATGCTGGTGGTGGATCGGAAGACTGGTCGCGTCTGCGGGCAAATCAGCGCGCAGGAACTGTTTGCCGGACCCCGGCGCGCAGTGCATCGAGAATCCGAGATGCACAGCCCATTCCGGATCGACTTGCGAAAAGTGGGTTGACCTAGACGAACTAAGTCAGAGATTAAGCATTAACGCTCGTTGAACGCGGTCAATCCCGGCGACCTGAGCGCACGAATTCATGGGCGCTAGTCGTATCACGCTCTACCTCAGGGTTCGGCGAGGCCGCTTCTCTTCGAGTCGTTTCGCCTATGCCATCGGGGCTGCCAAAGGTAAACTGCTGGTGGCGGCGGTATGGCCTTTGAGGGGAACTGTGGACCACTACATTGAGCGAGTTGTCGATCTAACTGACCCGGAAGAAAATCTCATTTACAACATGAGCGTCGCAGAAGCCCGGGGGCTACTGTTTGACCAGCAAGCCGATGCTGTACTTCGGATAAAAGGGTCATTTGCGCTGCTGGCAAAGTCAGGCAAGACAGTGAGGATGGCGCGTTCCCTGGACAGGCCAATGCGATATTTTCTGGCCAAGCGGCAAGAGGGGCCGGCGCTCATTGTTGCGTCGCGGGTCGACACGATCTTCGACTGGCTCAAGTCTGAGGGGCTTGACGGACAGTTTCATCCGAGCTATACGCGCATGGTGCCGGCACATTATGTTGTGGAACTGCAGCTGGTGGGCTGCCCCGATCCCGACCCTATATACACGCGGTTTTTCACACCTGAATCTGGAACGCTACCAGCTGATTTAGATGTCATCGGCAGGACGTACATCGCTGCGTTGGCGGAAGAGATTGCGCAATGGCTGAGGGCGATTCCGGCCGATGAACCGATCGGCGTCTGTTTCTCTGGGGGGATTGACAGCGGCGGTGTTTTTCTCACGGCCTACCACGTGATGCGGACGCTGGGCATGAGCCCGGCAAGACTGAAGGCTTTTGTTCTCGAACTCGGCGATGGCCCCGATGTGGATCAGGCGCGCACATTTCTTGAGGGATTGGGGCTTACGATGTTCCTGGAACCGATTGAAGCAGACGTCTCTGCTCTGGATGCAAACGCTACGATTCGGGTGGTTGAGGACTATAAACCTCTCGACATTGAGTCCGCGACGATGGCGCTCGCACTGGGACAAGGAATTCGCAATCTTTATCCCGACTGGAAGCATTTGATCGATGGAGACGGCGGAGACGAGAATCTGAAGGATTACCCGATCGAGGAGAACCCCGAACTTACCATTCGGAGTGTGATCAATAACCCGATGCTTTACCAGGAAGGCTGGGGCGTTGGAAAAATTAAGCACTCTCTCACTTATAGCGGGGGACTGAGCAGATCGTATTCGCGGACCTACGCAACTGCAAGGCATCATGGCTTCCAGGGCTTTAGCCCATTCACAAAGCCGAGTGTGATTGCCGTAGCCGAGGCGATTCCGTTCATCGAATTGACCCAGTACGATGTGAGCCGCCTTTATGAGTTGAAGGGCGAAATTGTTTCACGTGGAGTGAAGGCTGTTACTGGATTGGAAATGCCGGTGTTTCCGAAGCGCCGCTTTCAGCACGGTGCGGTTTCAGAGGAGTCGCTGCATCGACGGTTGCCATATCTCGAGGCGGACTACAGAAAGCAGTTTCTGTCCCTCTACCAATGAAGGATCTTTCGCTGACCTCTCTTCCTTCCGGCGCCGCAGAGCGGGATGCGTGGATTATTTCGCGCCGGCCGGGGCGAAATGTTGTGGATCCGTTCCGCCCCTATGCGTTTCTGGTGGAGGATGAATGCGCCGCATCGGGCGAAGTTGTCCCGGTTGCGACAATCTTCCTGACGAACCGCGAGTGCCCGTGGCGTTGCCTGATGTGCGATCTGTGGCGGAACACGCTGAGTGAAAGCGTGCCACTCGGAGCAATTCCAACGCAGATTGATTATGCCCTGGAGCGGCTCGGCGCGGCGCGGCAGCTCAAGCTGTATAACAGCGGAAGTTTCTTCGATCCAAAAGCCATTCCACTTCAGGATCATGTGGCCATTGCGGAGCGCGTGGCCGGATTCGAGCGGGTCATCGTCGAGTGCCATCCGGCACTTGTCGGCGATCCTTGTATCCGCTTTAACGATCGCATTGCAGGGGGGCTTGAAGTCGCTATGGGACTGGAGACTGCGCACCCGGAGATTCTTCAACGGCTGAACAAGCGCATGAGCCTGGAACAGTTTGAATGTGCGGCGCAGGCGTTGCAAAGCAACGGCGTTGGACTGCGCGTGTTCATTCTTGTGAAGCCGCCATTCATGGAAGAGGACGAAGCGGTTGAGTGGGCCGCCCGATCGCTGGAGTTTGCTTTCAACTGCGGCGCAACGGCTGCGACGCTGATCCCGACCCGCGGCGGCAATGGAGCAATGGACGATCTGGCTGGAGCGGGGCTATTTGTTCCGCCGAAGTTGGCGACCCTGGAAGCAGCGCTGGCAAACGGCATCGCAATGAAGAGGGGCAGGGTCTTTGCGGACTTATGGGATGTGAAGAGAACCGCATCCTGTGAGATCTGCGCTGAACTCCGCATCGCGAGACTCCACGCGATGAATCTTCAGCAGTGCGCGTCGCCGTCGGTTCAGTGCGAGCGTTGCGGAGGCTTGAGCTGAGCGACATGTACGACATTGCCGTGGTTGGGTCGGGGTTTGGCGGCACATTACTTGCGATGATTGCCCGACAGTTGGGCCGATCGGTAATTCTGATCGAAAAGGGGTCTCACCCGCGCGTTGTCATTGGAGAGTCGTCGACGCCACTCTCTAACCTTCTGCTGGAAGAGCTTGCAGTTAAATATGGTTTGAACGAACTAAGGCCGTTCGCAAAGTGGGGCAGCTGGCAACGATCTCATCCGGAGGTTGCATGTGGCCTAAAACGAGGGTTTACATTTCATCATCACGTGATGGGCGGGCCTCCTTCGGAGGATCCGGAACATCAAGATCAGTTGCTCGTGGCTGCGAGTCCACGCAACGAGATCGCGGATACGCATTGGTACCGCGCTGACTTTGACCACCTGCTCGTGCGGCAGGCGCAGAAACTTGGCGCGGAGTATGTGGATCGTGTCACTCTGAGGCGCTTTCACGAAGGGGACGAGGGTGTGACGCTTGAAGGCGAGCGTGACGGACGTGCAGTGCAGTTTTGTGCCAGGTTTGTGGTTGACGCGACAGGCCCGCGAGGATTTCTTCATCACGCGCTTGGGCTCCGCGAGGCTGATCTGCCAGACTTTCCTCGCACGCAGGGGCTTTATAGCCATTTCTCCAGAGTGAACCGACTCGAGAACTCTTCATACAGCCGGATCGATGTACCACCTCCGTATCCGATTGACGACGCTGCAGTTCATCATGTCTTCGATGGCGGGTGGATCTGGGTGCTTCAATTCAATAACGGAGTTACAAGCGCTGGCGTTGCGGCAACAGATGAGCTGGCTTCGCGATTCCGTTTCAGCGAGGGGCCGGAGGCGTGGAAGCGGGTGATTGACCTGCTTCCCGGCCTGAAGGAACAGTTTGCAAATGCCCGGCAATTGCTGCCATTTGTGCAAATGCAGCGCATGGCTTTTCGGTCGTCCGAAGTGGCGGGCGAGCGATGGGCGCTGCTCCCATCAGCTGCTGGATTTGTTGATCCATTGCTCTCCACGGGAATTCCACTGACGTTGCTCGGCGTAAGCCGTCTCGCTGAGATCGTTGAACGAGACTGGGGCACAACGCGCTTCAGCGAACAAATGCAAGCATACGCGGCGCAAACTGCTCGGGAATTGATGGCAACTGCGCGCCTCATCGGGGCGCTCTATGCGAACATGAACAACTTCCCCGTCTTTGTCGCGTTAACAATGCTTTACTTTGCAGCGGCCAGCTTTTCTGAAACCGCTCGAAGACTTGGAAAGCTGCACCTGGCTAAATCATTCTTACTTTGCGATGATGCGGTCTTTGGTCCTGCTTTTACGCGGCTGGTAGAGAGATCCCGGCATCGGCTGTCTAAGGATGACTCAATCGAGTTGATCAAAGACATTCGAAATGCGATCGAGCCGATCAATGTTGCCGGGCTGGGACGCCCCGAGCGGCGGAATTGGTATCCCGCGCATGCTGATGATCTGGTGATCGCTGCCGGGAAACTCGGCGCCCGTCGTGAGGACATGTTCGATCTGCTTCATCGCTGCGGGTTCAAGGTGCAATAATTCGGATTGCATTCTGATGCGATTCTATCTCTTCGGCGAATTAGTCAAGGCTGGCGGAGTAAACGAGATCGCCTTTGCTGAGACAACGCCTGCGCCTTCTTTGATGGTGACGAACTGGTTGGCGGCAACATGATGAGCGGACCCCTTCCCGCCGTTGGGCCACAAGATCTCGAGGTCCACGAACTTATCGTTTGCGGGCTTGCCCAGACCAAATGTCAAAGGCAGTTCGCTCTGCGAGAGATAGCTTGACCCGCTTTTGACCATGGCATGAAGGCGTGTTCCGTTGGCGTTGGTGAGAGTAACTCTCGCGCCAATTGCATCTCGATTGGATCGCGTTCCTACCAGCTTCAAGCGCAGAAGATCATTCTGGTTAGCGTTGTCATTGCGCAGCAGACGCGCGGGTCCGTTGTTCGTTGTAATCACGAGATCAAGATCGCCATCGTTGTCGAAGTCCGCGTAAGCCGCACCGCGGGCAACCATGGGCTCTCGAAATGCCGACCCAACCTTGTTGGAGACGTCTTCAAATTTACGGTTTCCAAGATTGCGAAACAGAAGCGGCGGCTCAGCGTAATGGAGCGCCGGCTGCACGGCGTTGATGTCATCGGCCACGTGACCATTCACGGCGAGAATGTCGGGCAGGCCGTCGAGGTTGTAGTCGAAGAAGAAGGTTCCGAAAGTGAGCGATCGGGAGGATGGTGGACCAATCCCGGACGCCGTGGTTTCATCGGTGAAAAGGCCCGACGCGTCGTTGTGATAGAGAGTCATACTTTCGGTGGTGAAGTTGCCTATGATCAGGCTTTGGCGTCCTGAATTGTCGTAGTCGCCTGTGTCTGTGCCCATACCTGCGCGGGAGCGGCCGGCATCGCTGAAAGCAACTCCCGATACGGCGCCTTCATCTGTGAAAGTTCCGTTGTGATTGTTGTGGTAAAGCTTGTTGGGCTGGGTATCGTTGGTGACGAACAGGTCGAGCCATCCGTCGTTGTTGTAGTCGATGAGAGCGATGCCCAGCGATTTTCCGGATGCGTCTTCGAGGCCCGCACGCCTGGTTACATCTTCAAAGCGGCCGTTGCCGAGATTGTGAAAGAGGCGCGCGCTCTGGCCTTTGTAGACCTCAGGTGTGCAATAAGACTTATGCTTCCCGTCCAGCGAGCAGGGCTGATCCGTCGCCAGCGACCATTCGACGTAGTGAGCTACAACAAGATCGAGACGTCCGTCGTGGTCATAGTCGAACCAGGCGGCCCCGGTGGGAAATCCCGAGTCGGCCAAGCCAGCTCGCGCGGTGACATCGGTAAAATGGCCGTTGCCAAGGTTGCGGAAGAGATGGCTTCCACCGATGGCGGTGATATAGAGATCGTCGAAGCCATCGTTATCGTAGTCGCCTACAGCACAGCCGAGGCCGTACATCTCGATGTCGAGCCCAGCCTCGTGCGTCACGTCGGAAAACGTACCATCGTGATTGTTGTGATAAAGCGCGGGGTAGGACTTGCCGCTGCCATGGCCCGGCCAGTTCTTCGAGTTGACGAAAAAAATGTCCTGCCAGCCGTCATTGTCGTAGTCAATGATGCAAACCCCGCTCCCCATCGTCTCAGGAAGGTACTTTTCTCCAAATGCGCCACTATTGTGTTTGAAGTGAATGCCCGCTTGCGCCGTGATGTCAGTGAACGTAATTGGACCAGAGGGGCGAGGCGGCGCGGAGCTATATGCGGTGGTTGATGCCGGCAGAGATGGAGTCGAAGACGGATTGGATGGCGGCTGGGGCGGCGGTGGCGGACTCGACTTGCAGCCGGCGATCGCAATGACCGTGAGCACGAGGCACTGCGCAAGGAATAGAAGGGATTGAGGCGCGGGAGATGTCTGTGCATTTCGGGCCTGAAGCTGGGTCATGAGCGGCTCAATTAGCGGATTGCTCCCGGGCTGGGTGTTGTTGTGGGAGTGACGTTTCGAGTGTGCCGTGAGTCCATGGCCATTTCGATGAAGAGAGCCGTAGGTCCGACCCAGAAGAGAGCGTAAAGCGGGGCGAATACGCAGCTCTCAAGACGCAGAAGCATTTCAACTACCGCGACGAAAAAGGCGACGACGCATTGGCCGGTGCGAGAGCGGACCGTAGTCTTTGGATCGGTGATCATGAAGAAGATGAAGAGCTGGTACATGGGGCCTGTGATGGGCGAGATCTCAGATTGCCATGGATCACCTGTGATCCAGGAACGGACGAATGAAAGAGCGACAAAAGACACAACATAGGTCAGACTGATGTGGAATCGCTTCGCGCGCCAAAGAATTACCGATCCCAATACCCAGATGACCGCGAGCGACCCGAAGTTATTGCCCCACTGGATGCTGAGCGAGGCCACGGATTGGGCGGCGAGAAAAAGCATTGCGCAGATGCCGAAGTTAGAGGGGTTCCAAATGTGGCGGCCACGAAAACGCAGCGCATATTTTGAGGTAATGGAGAGGAGGCTGCAGAGCGCGTAAGGCCAAAAGGCGGGTGAGCGCAACAGAATCCCGACGCTGATACCGGTGATATAGGCACTGGCAGGATGCGGCCATTTGCGCAGAAAGATTCGTCCCAGCACCATCTCGGCAGCGATGCTTGTAACAATTGCAAGCAAAGTTTTCGAATAACTCTCAAGAATCCCGTAGGAGAGATTGCCAACCAAGAGGATCAGGGTAATGAAAATTGGTGGCACAAACGGATTGCCGAGGGCAGCGAAGACGCGCTTCCCAAAGGATGGTGGAGAAGCGCTGGATGCGGGCGTATTGGGTTGTGAAGCGACGAGGGGATGCGGGTTCATGCGGGTTCCTTGATGTTGTAGAGCCGGTTCGGAGCGAAATCTCTCAGGATTTGCGTTCTGCCAGAGGGCCACCGGATCACGATCTTTTCGATGCTTGGATTTCTTCCCAAACCAAAGTGGAGACGCCTGTCATTTTCTGAAGCAAAGCCATTTCCGCCGGAGATGACCTGGACCTGCTGCTTGCCGTTCCAGAAGAGCGTAAGCTGCGCGCCGATAGCGCTACGATTGCTTTCTGTGCCCTCGAGCGAGAATTCGATCCAGGCGTTCTCTGGCGTCACGGTGTTGCGGTAGATCAACAGCGGCCCGCGCTGGTTGGCCACAATAACGTCGAGAACCCCGCGGTTCCAAAGATCGGCTAGAACCAAGGAGCGCCCATCGTAGGTGTCGGTGACTCCAACGGCCTGTGCAACGTCGTTAAACTTGCCCGCACCATCGTTGAGCCATACGTGCTTCTGCTGATACCCAGAAAGGCTGCGCCCGTCGAAAGCAGGCCAGTTGGCTGCGTCTCCGATGATGGAACTGTTCCCTCCGGCTACTTTTGCAAAGTCATACCAGTAACTCCGCTTTCGGTCGAGGGAAATATACCCATTCACAAGATATAAGTCGAGATTGCCGTCGTTATTCAGGTCGCCAAATTGTGCGCCAAAGCTCCACCCGCCAAGCTCGACGCCGAGATCGCGCGCCAGATTGTCATACTTCAAATCAGGCTCATCCCGCGGAACCCAAAGATTGTTTCCCTGAATCAACACTCCCTCTTCAGAGATATTGGAAACGTAGATATCGAACTTCCCCTGATTGAATATATCGCCGAAGGAGGCGTTCATGCCGCTCTTGGGCGCGAATCCGATGCCGGTGTCTGCTCCGGCTTCATGAAATCTCTTGCCATCGTTGAGATAAAGCTCGGAGACACCGTAGTCATTGGCAATGAAGAGATCGGGATGGCCTGTGCCGCGCAGGTCGGCGGCGGCCGCGGCGAGCGCCCAGCGATGGCTGTCGATGCCTACCCTGGCGCTCACTTCTTCAAAGTGGCCATTGCCGAGATTGTGAAAAAGATACTTTCGGCCGCCATTCTTCGCGTATTCAAAGCTCTCCGGCATCATCCGTGTGGTGGGAAGATGCCATAAGTCAAGACCCTCGGGATAGTATCCGCCGACGAAAAGGTCGAGCTTTCCGTCCCCGTCGTAGTCCAGCCACACGGCGGTGTTGGCATTGATCCACGGCGGAAGACCAGCTTGATCGGTGACGCGCGTGAAGCCGTGCCCGTGATCGTTGTGGTACAACTCGGGGCGCCCCCACTTGATGAGGAATAAATCCTCATAACCGTCATTGTCGTAATCACCCCACACGGCTCCCATGGACACGCCTGTGCCAGATTGATTGACGTCGGCAATGCCCATCTGTTCGGCAACATCGGTAAACGTGCCATCGTGGTTATTGTGGTAAAGATGGTTTTTGCTGCCGATGTTGCTGTTCGTCACGTAGATGTCAGGCCAACCGTCATGATCGAAATCGACGATGGAAACCGAGGCGCCCATGGATGTGACTTCAGGCATGATGGCTGCGAGTTTGGAATCGAGCACGGGCGCTTGATGGACAAAGTCGATGCCAGATGCGTGGGAGACCTCTTCAAGATAGAAGCCACAGCTAGCCAGGGCCGCCTGACGATCGATGGAGGCAGGGGTTGGCTGCGCCGCCGACGAGAAATGCCGGACAAGGTAAGGGGAAGCCAATTGGGCGGCAAAGAAGATGGTGACAAGGACGCGGGCAGTTACCCCAGGACGAGCGGGCGCTGCGGCAGGCGTTGAGGGCTTCATGGAACGATCTCGTTTCTCAGCGCATCCCTGAACGCATCGGATGTGACATAGCGCGTTTGATAGGTCTGCCAGTCGTTCGGAAAACGGCGGTAAACCCACTCATCTTCCAGCCTGCCCGGCGCAGTGTCGTAGACCTTTCGCGCGTGGTGGGGTAATGGCTGCACGGTTTGAGAATAAGTGGAGTTGTAATCGCCGTCCTTGATCCAGCCGTCGCCTGCGATCACATAGTCACGAACCCAACCGGGCGGCGGTGGCGGCTGTTCTGGGAAGCGAACGGATAGCTCGTCGCCGGCATTCATGATGACATAGCGATCGTCAGTCGCAGCAAGTAACTCGCGCACATCGCCGTAGCGGGTGTAGTAGCCGGAGAGATCGCGCCAGCGTTGTACGGTTCCGGTGAGATGGGTGTAATCGGGAATCTCAGGCGACGAAATGTTGGCCTGTCGGATGGATGAAAAACCTCGATAGTGAAGATCAGCGGTGACCGCAGCAAGCCTCGTGACCTTCAGAGGAGAACCGGCGAGTCCCTGAGCCCACTGGATCTGATCCCAGTAGATTTCGAGGTTGGTGCGGAGCCGCAGCTTGTGCGGCATCCGGGGACGAAAGATGCCGGTGAGGTCGATTAGGCAGATTTTGTTGCGGCCTGCAGGAAAACCGAGATTGGGGCGCGCGACAACCCAGCCGCCATGGACGCCGGGAACTTCAAGGCTTAACGGACGGGGCTGCTCATGGCTTCCTTGCGCGATGGCGACGTTGATGGATGAATCGGAGGGATGCAGCCAGCCGCGCGCGATGAGCCAAAGCGGGCCGTCGGTGGGCGCGTCGGTTCCCAGGTCGATCTCGACATAGTGATCGCGTGTGACTCCCTGATATTGACCGCGTCCAAATGTGTCGAGATATTGGCCGTCAAGATCGTGAAGAGTTGCGGTCACGTCATTTCCCCGATCGTCGGTCGCGCGGGCGATGGAATGAGGTGGCGCGACACTGGTAACTGCGAGCTTGACCGGCGGGACCGAGAAGCGCTCGTCGGTGAAGATTTCCGTGCCCGCTGGATGGTCGACGGCCATGAGTGCAAGGGAGTCGTAGTAGTAAGTTTCCCAAAGCTCTCCGGTGATGCGGAGATCGTAAAAGCCATTGTGCGCGGCCAGTTGATCATGGCCGATTTTGTACCACTCTTCGGTGGCAGAGATGCTGGCCGTGCCCAGGTTGTTGATGCGCAACCCAATCGCCGAGCCCCAGGGAACAGCATCTTTCACGAATTCCATCTTGCTGCCGTTGAAAGCGAATAGAAATGGGCATGAGCCTTTCAATCGCTGCTCGGTGACAACTTCCTGGTCTGCCTTCAATGCAAACTCGGCGCGCATGGTTCCGTTGGGCCACAGGATGCGGGCCACTTCCGCGCCAGCCTGTTGGCCAAGTCCAAAGTGGAGTTGCGGGCCGTTAATGGGCTGCTTCTGCACAAGCAGGCCGGAGCGGATTTCGATTTCCCCGCCGATGCCGAAAGAGTTGATGCGCTGATCCCCGGTGGCCTGGTGCGCGCGCGGGCGAATGATTTGCCATTTATAGTTCTTTGTGCCGCGATTGATGGCTTGGATGGCTTGACCATCGGATGATAGCCCGAGCAAGTCAAGATGGCCGCCCTCGGTGAGGTCTGCCGCATCGAAGACCCGCGCAGGCGCTTGTGCGCCATGCAGAAGCGTGAACTGGCCTTTCTCATCGGCAAGCCAGATGACTGCGCCTGGGAAGGCTGGGGAATTCACAGGGCCGACGTGCGCAAGCAACAGATCGAATGCGCCGTTGTTGTCCAGGTCGGCAATCCGCAGTCGAACTTCTCCGTCAAGCGATTGAGCGGGACTGGGAACGCGTGCGATCTCGCTCTTGCTCCATGCTCCCCCAATGTTCGACAGGCAGAGAATGGAGCCGCTTGATTGAACGGCAAGCAGATCGAGTATGCCATTGTGATTGGCGTCAGCGGCCGCAATCGCCTTCATGATTCCGAGATTCGCGGGAAGCAGCTGCTCCGTGAATTTTCCGGACCGTTCGTTATGAAAGAAATGC
>Ga0302324_100024046_pt1 | contig 11763 bp, 13 predicted proteins | sample Palsa_T0_1_FD_201949 | JGI IMG/M metagenome (GOLD analysis project Ga0302324, IMG submission 201949) | Peat permafrost microbial communities from Stordalen Mire near Abisko, Sweden - Palsa_T0_1 | ecosystem: Environmental > Terrestrial > Soil > Palsa > Peat permafrost | place: Sweden: Abisko... | reverse complement strand
GTCACCGGCCTGGGAGCTGACTGGCTGGTTACGCAGTGGCAATGGATGTTGATCATCATGGCAGTATTATCGCTCGCAGTCGGCAACATTACTGCGATTGCGCAGACTAATCTTAAGCGCATGCTTGCGTACTCGACGATTTCCCATATGGGTTTTCTGTTGCTCGGAATATTGAGCGGTAGCGACGAGGGATATGCTTCTGCAATGTTCTATGTCGTGGTATATACCCTCATGAATCTCGGTGCATTCGGCATGATTATCTTGCTGTCGCGCACGGGTTTCGAGGCCGATACACTTGACGATTTCAAGGGGCTAAGCCAGCGCAGCCCGTGGTGTGCGGGCGTGATGTTGCTGGTAATGTTCTCAATGGCTGGCATCCCGCCACTGGTAGGTTTCTACGCCAAGTTGTCAGTGTTATGGGCCATAGTGGATGCAGGGTATGTCTGGCTTGCGGTAATTGCAGTGCTGTTTTCATTGATTGGGGCGTTCTATTATCTACGCGTTGTCAGGCTCATGTACTTTGAACCGCCGGTTGACCGGAGTCCGGTCGTGGCTCCGGTCTCGATGCGATGGATGTTGAGTCTCAATGGCCTTGCAATGCTGATATTCGGTGTTTTGCCAGGGCCGTTAATGGCGCTGTGCGATTATTCGATTGCACTCTCATTGCAATAACAATTGTGTCAAGCGACCACCCCACTGATTTTACAGAACGGCAGTTGACGACGCGGCTGGTCTACGACGGTCGGTTGCTCAAAGTACGTGAAGATACCGTTCGGTTGCCTGACGGAAAAACCGCACATCGCGAATATGTTGAACACCCGGGTGCGGTCATGATCGTTGCAATGCCTGACGAAAAAACGGTATTGCTGGAGAGGCAATTCCGCTATGCACCGCGCCGGCACTTTTTAGAATTGCCAGCCGGAAAAATTGAGATGGGTGAAACTCCACTGAAAACCGCGCAGCGCGAATTAATCGAAGAATGCGGCTATCAGGCAACAAAATGGCAGCACCTGACATCCCTGTACTCGTGTATTGGATACTCGAATGAACTAATCGAATTCTACCTTGCGCGCGGACTGACTCACGTCGGATCCGCACTTGATGACGGGGAGTTTCTTGAAGTGGTAGCGGTCAGTTTAGACGAGGCCTTGAAGTTGGTAAGATCAGGGGACATCACCGATATAAAGACGGTGGCAGGTCTTGCTTGGGTCGGAATGTACGATTACCCGACATAAGATTAGGCGGCATTGAATTTGGTATCGGAGATATTGTCTTGCTTCCCAAAGAGCGGCTCCGGTTTCTGAAACAGATATCCCTGCCCATACTGAATGCCCATGTCGGCAAGTAATTTAAGTGCCTCCGGTGTCTCGACCCATTCGGCGATGACTTGTTTGTTCATACCCTTGGCGACGTCATTTAATGCCTTTACGAATACCCGATTGCTTTCGTCGGTGGATAAATCCCGGATGAAACTGCCGTCTATCTTCAGATAATCAATCTCGAAACGTTTCAAATAGTAGAATGAACTAAAGCCGGCGCCAAAATCGTCAAGCGCAAACCGGCACCCCATTTCTTTCAACATACAGATGAATTTCAGTGTTACGTCAATTTCAGACATCGCCGCAGTTTCAGTGATCTCGAACACCAGTTGACTCGGATTTACTTTCGTTTCGTTCAACATTGCAATAAAGGTCTTAATCCAAGATTGATCCGAAATGCTGACACGGGACAAATTCACAAAATAACGTAATTTTTGGTTGATACGGTTATCGGCGCGAAGGTATTCGATCAATTTCCGTACTACTAGCATATCGATTTCACGGATCAGCCCCAACGATTCGGCCAATTCTATAAAGTTTCCGGGAAGAATAATTTTCCCATCCTCGTCTACTATACGCACCAGAATTTCATGATGGACGGGTTCGCGGTCGGTGAAACGAACGACTGGCTGGGTGAATAGGACGAGGCGATCATCGTCAATAGCGTCTCGTAGTTTCTTCGCCCAGTGCATCCTTTTGTGGGTGCTGCGGACGCCACCCTCGACTTGATCAAACAACACGTAACGATTCCGACCAGACTCTTTGGCCTGATACATTGCAATATCGACGTTTGACAACAGTACAGTGATATTTGCGCCATGGAATGGATATAAAGCAATGCCGATAGAGGCTGAAAGATTCGCGATGCGTCTTCCGCTATTGGGTTGGAAGTGATAGCGACGGACAGATTCCAGTGCACGTTCTGCGACTCGGGAAGCTTCCTGACGCAGTACCGCTGGCAGATGAATTGCAAATTCGTCGCCGCCAATGCGGTAAAGTTCACCCGAAAATTCGCGCATCGCTCCCCGCAATGCGCTGCCGATGCCGATAATCAATTGATCACCAGCGCGATGGCCAAAATTATCGTTTACATATTTGAAGTGATCAACGTCAAGAAACAGGATGGCCCCGACATCGCCATTTTTAATGGCACTTTCGATGCTGTGCTGCAGGCTCGCCCGGTTGGGCAAATCAGTCAATGGGTCGTGTCGGGCAAGGCGTTCAATTTCGAGCATGGCCAAGTGTTGTTCGGTAATATCGCGCGCGGTTCCACGAATGCCGGCCAATTTCCCCTTGTCATCACGGGCAAGGCGCGCGTTAATTCCAACCCAACGATCGCTCCCGTCTATCGATACCAAGTGCGACATGTAATTACGCACCTCTCCTTTACGTTTGAGCAGAGCTAGAAAGCGCCGATTGGATAGGTGTGAAGGTTGCGCTTCGAAATCAAAAAAACATCGCCCGAGCAAATCATTCGGGTTAAGACCGAGAATTTCTACTGCGGCATTGTTAAGATAGGTGAAACGTCCTTGAGCGTCAGTTGCCCAAATCAGATCGTGTGAGGTTTCGACCAGGTCGCGGTAACGGCGCTCGCTTTGCAGCAATAGTTGGATGATCCGTCGTTTGCCTTCCAGCGACTGCTTAATGCTTTCAAGCTCATCGGGGTGAGGCGCGTGCGCGTCAGCCGTTTCAGTCTGGGAAATACTGTCAATCAAATCGCGGGGATAGCGCCGGTGTCCACCTTCAGTTCGGCGACCGACCAGAGCGCCCTTATCGTCCCAGCGTCGCAGCTTCTGGATGCTGACACCAAGCCGATGCGCCACTTCCTGAATGCTGTACTCAAAGTCTTCTTTGGCCATATAGTCTCTTCTAGTGCAAAGACGCCCTCTGATTGTCGGCAATGACGTTTTGATTTTGGCGATGCACCAATCGTTGCATCAATTTAATATCACGTGTATTGAGCTGGAAGGCCGCATCGACCCAAATCCCGACGATATCGGCGAGCTCCTTGAACTCCAGAGGTTGCGTACGTCGCCTCACAGCCGAAATTGCATTAAGCGCGTTGCGATTGCGGCCCCGACGCTTGATCAACGCTGAAACTTCCGCCTCACCTTGGCCGTCATCGACCACAAGATCAATTACTCCATGAGCAAGCATATCATGTGCGCTATAAATCTTGCCACTTGTGATCAACTCTTCGGTCGCTTTCTGGCCGACGCGACGTTGCAAAAACGAGTAGGCACCCATGCCCGGGAATAGGTTGAACAAAATCTCCGGGAAACCAAAGCGTGCGCTCTTTTCCGCGATTAGCACGTCACTCGACAAGGCGCACTCAAAACCACCGCCCATGCAATCGCCTTGAACCAACGAGATGGTAGTCAGTTGCAGATCATGCCCAATGTAGTTACGGTAGAGTACGTTGACGCAAGCAAGACCGTAATTCAGCAGTCCTTTCCTGTCTTTAGTTTCAATCAATCGGGTAAACAAATCGAGGTCTCCGCCGAGATTGAATATGCCCGGTACCTGCGAAGTAAGCACCGCGTATTCGACCCCATGTGCTTTATTGCCGTCGTGAATGTGTCCGCCGCTTGCGGTCATGAAGTCGCAATATTCGCGCAGATCTTCTAGCAATGCCGGATTGAAACAAGGACGTGGCGCCGGGTTCCAGCGCAACCACATACATGCCGATGTAGTATCCAGTTGGGCCACTAATTGCGGCGAAAAAAGAAATTTTAATTTATTGGGGTCCGGAAATCTATGCAGTGGTTCACGAACCTGTAGAATTTCCTGCGGAACGGCCATGTCCATGAATAATCTCCTTGAAAGTTGGCGACGGTTAGGTTGCCCTTGAATCACATGCAAATCTACGCAGAGATTTATCAAGATGCAAATCTAACAAATTGATAGATTTTGGTTTTTTTGGCGTCCCTGTTGAATTCGCGGGTAGTTTTCTCATTTATGACGCATCGTAGAACTGGCAGCGGAGAACGAAAAAAAATGAATATCCCCAATATTTCGGCTGTTTCTCATCTGGGCGCTGGACATAATGTCAGAAGGCGCGCTGACGCATGAACTCTCAATTCGTTAACCGTACGCTATTCGGTTCCTTGATGGATGCGGCAGATCAATACGGATATCGCACCCGAATTATCGAAGACGCACAGGGCAACTCTGATACTTACGGTCGGTTGATTAGAGTCAGCCTAGTGCTTGGCAGGTTGCTGTCTCGATATACCGCCGAGCTTGAGCCTGTCGGCGTACTTTTGCCCAACATCAACATTACTGTCAGTCTACTGATGGGGCTCACTGCTTGGCGACGTATCCCAGCATTACTAAATTACTCAGCGGATGCTGAAGCCATGCGTCACGCCTGTACTGCTACCGCGATGCGTGTCATCATTACTTCTCGCAAGTTTGTCGCTACAGCAAACCTTGAACAGTACCTATCTGCTTTAGTCGGTATTCGAGTAATTTATCTTGAAGATTTACGCCGCGAAGTTACTTGGTGTGACCGACTCCAAGCCACGGTAGAGGCATTTTTCGGCCGCCGGTCAGACCCCCGATCGCTTCCTGACGACCCCGCAGTAGTATTGTTTACTTCCGGCTCAGAAGGGGCCGCCAAGGGTGTCGTATTAAGCCATCGTGCGTTGCTCGCCAATATTTGGCAGATGCGCGAGGTATTTCCATTCGATCGTGACGACAAGTTTTTTAGCCCGTTGCCGGTTTATCACTCATATGGCTTGACGGCGTGCTTATTAATGCCGCTTTTAGCCGGCACACCAATTCATCTTTATATTAGTCCGCTTCATTACCATGAAATACCGGCAATCGTACGCACACAGCGCTGCCGAGTGTTATTTGGTACCAGCACTTTCCTTGGTCAATATGCCCGCTATGCGCACGCCGCCGATTTTGCATCGGTCAAATATGTAATATCCGGTGGCGAAAAGCTCGATGAAAAAGTTGTAGCGCTATGGCAGGTCCGTTTCGGACTTCAGGTGTATGACGGTTACGGTTGTACAGAATGTGCGCCGGTAGTTGCACTCAATGTGCCCCTAGCCCATCGGTTAGGTACCGTCGGTCGTTTCCTTCCAGGCATTGAATATCGGCTGGTTCCGGTCGAGGGTATTGAGCGAGGTGAACGGTTGCTGGTACGTGGTCCAAACCTGATGCTCGGCTATTTTTTGTTGGAACAGCCGGGTAAATTACGACCGCCACAGTCTGAAATCGGTCCCGGTTGGCACGATACTGGAGATATCGTTGAAGTCACGCCCGAAGGATACGTAAGTATTCTGGGTCGAGCCAATCGTTTCGCTAAAATTGCCGGTGAAATGATTGCGCTGGATATGGTTGAGAAAATTGCAATGCAGGCTTCCCCTCAGCACCGGCATGCGGCGATTGTCGAGTTCGTCTCCGGCAGTGGCGAAAGCACCATATTGCTCACAACCGACCCTAGCTTGTCGCGCGCAATATTGCAGCACGTAGCGCAGTTGCTCGGCAGTCACCACCTTGCGGTAGCGCGCCGTATCGTACACGTTGCCGAATTACCACTATCCGGCAGCGGAAAAACTGATTATATGAAATTGAATTCTCTAAACTTCAATCATGAGAAAAGATTTCAATCTGATTAGCTGGAACATCCAGTGGGCGCGCGGTTATGACGGCATTGTCAACCCACAGCGCATAATCGAGCACGCATATGCGGTGGCTGATTTCGACGTAATTTGCATGCAGGAAGTCGCCAGCAATTATCCTGGATTATCGGGAAGTCATGGTGAGGATCAGCCAGCATTATTTGCACGTCTACTACCTGGGTATACGGCTGTATTTTGTGCGGCAACCGACGTGGGTGCCGATGATGGTTCACGCCGACTGTTCGGCAATATGATTTTGTCGCGGTTGCCGGTGGTGCAGACGTACCGTCATTTGTTGCCGTGGCCGGCCGACGCGCAGCATAAAAGCATGCAACGCGCATTGGCGGAGGTGGTAATTGAAACACCGTTCGGTATGCTGCGCGTAATGACTACCCACCTTGAGTATTATTCGCCTCTGCAACGCAAGGCACAGGTCGAGCGCATCCGTGCACTGCATGCCGAAGCGTCGCTGCGTGCGCGTATGCGCGACACTTCTCACGGCCCATTTCGCACTCTTCAAGGCGCAACTTCGGCGATTCTGGCTGGTGACTTCAACTTTCGCTCCGATGACCCCTTACACGCACGCGTCGCGGCACCATTCCGGCAACCGGTCCCGGCATTCCGTGACGCATGGCAAACAGCTCATCCTGGCGTTCCGCATCCTCCATCTCTTGGTGTATTTGATCGAAGACAGTGGCCGCGACCCTACTGCTGCGATTTCGTTTATGTGACCGAAGATCTTTGTCGGCGTGTCTTAGGTGTGCGAATCGATCAACGCAGCGATGCATCCGACCATCAACCGACATTGCTGGTTCTTGACGCCAGATGCAAATTGCGAGGCTAATCGGAGTTGAAGCGCGCATTTCGTGCCCGTTTAACTTCAGATCGGTGTTGTTTTTTAATGCGCCGGCGCCGCTTTATAGCAGTGCTCGGCGCGGTTTTCCCGCGTGGTTTAGGGGTGTGCATCGCAGTGCGTATCAGTGCTATGAGTCGGGTACGAGCATCACTGCGATTTCGCGCCTGAGTTCGAAACCGTCGCGCGACGATCACAATTTCTCCTGCTTCATTGATGCGATTTTCAGCTAGCATCAGAAGACGGTCACGCAAATCGCTTGGCAAAGAAGGCGATTCCCGCACATTGAAACGCAGCCTCACCGCGGTCGCGACCTTGTTTACATTCTGCCCGCCCGGCCCCGGCGCGCGTATGAATTGTTCGACGAGTTCCCCGGCGCCAAGCGAAATATTTCCTGTTATCTTTAGCATGCGTCGAGTGTAGAGGACGGAGTGTCACTCAACAAGCTGACTACTGGCGCGTGCTAGAATTATTACCTTGATGCCTAAGTACAATATGTTGACCAGAGTCTTGCATTCGCCGCGATTTGGGTATGCTGTCGGTGCACTTGCCTGTGCTGGACTGCTGACATTCGCATTTTATCTACAGTATTACGAATTTCAAGATCCATGCCCGCTATGTATTTTCCAGAGAGTCGCGTTTATCGCGCTGATGATCGTGTTTGCGGTTGCCACAGTACATGGGCCAGCGCGTATCGGAACCTATATTTACTGTATTTTGCTTGTCATAATCACGCTGTTTGGCGGCAGCGTTGCAGCACGCCAGGTATGGTTGCAGCATCTGCCAGAGGATCGCGTTCCGGCGTGTGGCCCTGGTCTTGATTACATGCTGGACAGGTTCCCACTGACGTTGATGTTGCAGAAGGTCTTTAAAGGGTCGGGCGATTGCGCAGATGTCAGTTGGCGCTTTTGTGGACTATCGATCGCAGAGTGGGCACTCGTTTGGTTTATTCTGTTTACCGTGCTGGCGCTTTTAATTGCATTCAATACACCCACCAAGCCCTATAAATCGCCCTGATCAGGCTCGGATATCTGGCATCAGTTGACGCTCAAGTGCCATGATCTGATCCTTGAGAAGTAGTTTTTTCTTTTTCAATCGCTGCAATTGCAACTGATCTTGGCTGGGGTGTTCGCAGAACTTGGCGATAACATTGTCGAGATCGCGATGTTCCTGTTGTAACTCGCTTATCCGTTTTTTCAACGCCTCGACCTCTTCCATAATCACGCTCCTGCCCGGATCGTTGAAAAAGTATAGACCTAAATTTCGGGAAATACGAGCCGTTGGAAATGTCGTGTCGGGCAGTAAAAACGACGCTGTGTCGGCGAGGGAGAAAGGCTACCGCCGCGGCGTCGTATGATAAGGGTCAAATCTGGGTTGCGAGTGCGTAAATATTGCCAAGAATTGTTTCGATATCAGCCATAGCCAAGTCGTTGAGAAACCATTCTTTGGGCGATCTTGATGCCAACAGCATAATTACCGGATTACAGCTGACGTTCAATATTTCGTTGCCGTAAGTACCATTTCTCAAAACGTTGACTGGTGGTTCGGCTTTAGTTGTCCGGTATTGGTCAAGATAGATCACCATAATTCGCTCCTGTGCTTTGTATGTAGCAAGTTATGGGCCAGCTGATTAGTGGAAGTTTTTCATATCGATATCAATAATAGGTTGTTGTTATTAAATATATTTAACAGTTTGTATTAATGAGTCATGACTACCGTTTTGAAAAAATTCACGATGGCATACCGTCGTAGTATGGCAATCCTTGCCGGATTTTGGTAACCCTCAGGGCGTTGACCGGAGCATTCAGCAGGCTTGCTAGAATGGGAACATCTCGAACGGGCCCTCGTGAAGAAATCTAGGCGGAACAATGTGAGTTGCGGCATCGCAATGCTAGTCGATGCCGAAACCGGTCATCGCAGCAGGTCGGGCAAGTTCGTTCCCGATCGCGGTAGCGTGGAGGCTTATGTACTCAGGGCACTCCGTAGCCGTTATCGTGATACGGAGGTTGTGCCATTTGGTCCAAGTGTGTACGAAACCATCGCAGAACTGCGCCGACTATCCCCGCAAATGATATTCAACTTAACGGAATGGATTGATGGTGACCGCCGCCTCGATTATGCGATTGCAGCGTTGCTAGAAGTCTTGAAAATGCGCTATACCGGCGCCGGCCCACTGGGCCTACAGTTGTGCCGCAATAAGGCATTGTCCAAGCAAATTGTGGGGCAGCTCGGGATTGCAGTACCACGTTATTTTACATCCACTGGCCGGCTCCCGGCTCACGTTCGCGAATGGCCTTCCGCATTGTTGGTAAAACCGCAATTTGGCGATGGGTCGGATGCGATCGGCAAGAATTCTTTGGTCGAAACTTCAAACGAACTGCGCAATCGGATACGCGCGCTGTGCCGGCGCGGCAACGGGCCGGTAATATGCGAAGAATTCATTTCCGGCCGCGATATTTATGTTCCAATGCTCGGCAACCCGGCGCGGGTACTTCCGCCAATCGAGATGGTGGTCGGCTGCAAGCAGATGGCTGCACCGCAATTTGCTACCTATAGAGTCAAGAACGACGCCCGTTATGCCAGTAAATGGCGCGTCCGTTATCGGAACGCTAAACTTGGTAAGTCATTACTTTCGAAAATTGCCGCCGCCAGTCGCAAGATCTTTGATGCTCTCGAATTGCGCGATTACGCTCGACTCGATTTCCGACTTACACCGGATGACCAGTTGTTTTTCATTGAAGCCAACCCCAATCCGGATTTGTCGCCGCATGCATTTGGCAGCAATGCAGGTCTGGTCGGTGTTGATCATGTGAGTTTGATATTGAGTATCGTTGCAGACGCCCGTCGGCGCTGCTGAAATATACTGCTTTCAGTAGACAGTATGAAGCTGGAAGTGCAAGCTGTCTCTACCGACCAAACCTTGTTGCGTATTCTTCATTTCCCTTGTTTTGGGCTGGCTATTGTAATGTCGTCGATGTGCGCAGCCGATGATGACGATGCATTGTCGGATTTCATCAAGTCGACTTTTGTGCGCTGCGCATTTTACCGCCATTATGATACCGATCCGCAGACCGGTGATTCGCTGTTGGTCGAGGGCGAAGGCGATGCGCTAATGTATTTTGAGGACATCGATATTAATTACGGACGCGCCAGGGCAATTTATACCCGAATCGCCGGTCAACGCAGTGTTACTGTGATACAAACCAGCAAGGCACTGCATTTCATTGATAATGTCTCCGGCATGTATGTTATGACGACCATTTATTCCTGCCTTGATTACAATGAAGATAGCAAATGTGTTTCTTACGGCGCCGTCAATTCCATACTGTCTGATCCCACCGTGCTCACTGAACCGAATAGTGTTCTCGAAAAAATAAGAACAGTTGCCGATCTCGGGTTTTGTGATTGTGGCTTCTTCATTGGTGTGCAAGAAGCTGCGCATCATCCACGCTGACCTGCGGTTGAGACAGGATGACAGACGGCTGGTGAAGGCTTCCCACTTTGATTAAAATGCATACCATTATGAATTTTCGACGCGTAATATTGCACAAATTCATTGTGCTGGGTCTGGTGTTGGCCTGCGGCTGTGCTTGGGCTAACGAGGCAAGTGTTCGTAAGCTAGTTGAGAGCAAGAATCCAGGTGTCAAGGTTGAAGGTGTTACCAAGACGCCCTATGGCGGTCTATATGAAGTCTATATGGACGGCAGGATATTTTATACCGATGACAAGATGAGTTATATCATCGTCGGCGATCTGATTGACACCAAGACCAGTAAAAACATCACCTTACAAAGGTACCGCAAGTTAACTGCCATTAATGTCAAAGAAATTCCTCTCGAGCTCGGTATCCGCAAGGTCAATGGTAATGGCCGGCGCAAGCTGATTGTGTTCAGCGACCCGCTATGTCCGTTTTGTCAACAGCTTGATCAGGAGTTGCTCAAGGTCAACGATGTCACGATTTATATCATGCTCTACCCCATCGAGCATCTACACCCAGGCGCGACTGAATTATCAAGGCAGATTTGGTGCTCTCCGGATCAAGCGCAGGCGTGGGAGGATTGGATGCAGAGCAAGAAGAAGCCATCCGCACAATCATCATCCTGCACCGGGGATCCGATGGCTCAACTCGATGGCATTGGCGATAGGCTCGGCATCAATACCACGCCGACCGTGGTATATGCCGACGGTGGCGTCATTGTCGGTGTGGTTAGCGCTGCGCAAATCGAAAAATACCTAACTGACACGCCGGTAAAGTAGTCAATGGCATCATTTGTCCATCGGCTGTGAGTGTTAAATCACTTAGAAATACGGCCTTAGCAATACCGAATATTCAAACAAAAGCATGCCGAGAAACTCACGACATCTAGCTCCACGAAACTCCGCTCCACGACGCATAGTTGTTCGTAATTCTGGCATCCATGGCAAAGGGGTTTATGCGGTTACCCGTATACCTAAAGGGACGCGCATCATCGAATATAAAGGAAAACGAATGAGCAGCGAGGCCGCCGATAAGAAATACGGTGACGAAGAGGGTCCTCATACTTTTCTGTTCTTGTTAGATGACGGTACGGTCATCGACGCTAATCGTGGTGGCAATTCGGCAAGATGGATTAATCACAGCTGTAATCCAAATTGCGAGCCGGTGGAAGAGGAAGGCCGCATGTTCATTGATGCGAGGCGCAATATCGAGCATGGCGATGAGTTGACCTATGATTATCAGCTCGTCGTCGAAGAACGTCATACTCGAGAGATCAAACGATTGTTTGCATGCCTCTGCGGCAGTAAAAGGTGCCGAGGAAATTTTCTCGCCGAAAGGAGTTAATGGCGTAGTTTTTTAACCACTGTTGCGTAATCCAGAGGCAATGCCATTGATAGTAAGCTTGATCCCATTTTTCAACTTCTCATTGCGATCACCTCCACGGAAACGCTTGAGCAACGTAACCTGTTGGTGATTGAG
>Ga0302324_100024042_pt1 | contig 11764 bp, 11 predicted proteins | sample Palsa_T0_1_FD_201949 | JGI IMG/M metagenome (GOLD analysis project Ga0302324, IMG submission 201949) | Peat permafrost microbial communities from Stordalen Mire near Abisko, Sweden - Palsa_T0_1 | ecosystem: Environmental > Terrestrial > Soil > Palsa > Peat permafrost | place: Sweden: Abisko... | reverse complement strand
CCTTGACGGCCAGCCGTCTTCGCTCGCCGACCTGGCAGGCAAGACCCTCCTGGTCGTCAACGTTGCATCCAAGTGCGGGCTGACCCCTCAGTACACGGGCCTGGAGGAGCTGCAGAAGCAGTTCGGTGACCGTGGCTTCTCGGTGGCCGGCTTCCCGTGTAATCAGTTCGGCGGCCAGGAGCCGGGCAGCGCCGAGGAGATTGCCGAGTTCTGCTCGGCCACCTACGGCGTGAGCTTCCCGATGTTCGAGAAGATTGACGTCAACGGCGCGAACCGGCACCCGATCTACCAGGAGCTGACGGCGACCGCGGACGCTGACGGCGACGCCGGGGACATTCAGTGGAACTTCGAGAAGTTCCTCGTCGGGCCCGATGGCACGGTACTGGCGCGGTTCCGGCCCATGACGACGCCGGACGCCCCCGAACTGGTCGCGGCTATCGAGGCAAACCTGCCTGACTAACGCTCATCGCTCCCGGCGCCGCGGCGAGCGCTGCGTCGTGCACCGTGCGTGCTCGTGCCCCTGCGCCTGGTACCGGACCGCTGTACGTGGTGTCGGCGGGCCTGCGACGGTGACGGCTGGCAGACTCGGATCATGCCTGACGATCTCGAGGCCCTTGCCGCGCTGATGCCGTTCGCCGTCGATCTCGGCGTCACCTTCGTGTCGGCCAGTGCGGATGAGGTCATTGCGGTTCTCCCGTGGGCGCCGCGCCTGTGTACCGCCGGCGGCGTCATGCACGGCGGGGCGCTGATGACGCTCGCTGACAGCGCGGGAGCGCTGGTCGCCTATCTGGGCCTGGCTGAGGGCGAGAGCACGGCGACGATTACGTCGACCACGCAGTTGTTCCGCCCGGTTCTGGGCGGCGAAGTCCGCGCGATCGCGCAGCCGCTGCACCGGGGCCGCACGACCATCACCGTGCAGACCTCGATCCGTGACGACGCCCGGCTCCTGATGGCTCAGACCACCCAGATCCAGGCCGTGCGGTCTCGTCCGGTCCGCTGACGGCGCGCCCCTGCTGCCCGGTTCAGCGCCTAGTCGGAGATGCCGGCCTGGGCGATCACCCGCGTCGGGGTGACCCGCACGAGCAACTCCGGCGGCACGGCATTACGCCGCCCGTACTCCTCGGCCCGTTCGGCGCCCATGTAGCGGCCGCCGATCCTGGTGGCCCACAAGAGCAGTTCTTCCGGGTCCGTCGAGGTCGCTGCCGTCCCGTGCACAGTCACGAAGCTGAATGGCGGACGCTCGTCGTCCCAGCACAGCGATACGCGCGGGTCACGCAGGATCGCCTTGCCCTTGACCGTCGCAGCCGATGTCAGGAACACGATCTGGTCGCCGTCCAGGTCCGTCCACACCGGAGCGACGTGCGGCGATCCGTCCGTCCTGACGACCGCCAGCTTGCCGGTGAGCGGCGGAGAGGCGCGGACGAAATCCCGCCACCAGTCCGATGACGCGCCCGAATCACTCATAGCGACCGGAGTCTAGTGACTGATCGCCGTGCCGCCCGTCACTGATCCTGCCCGGCGGGCGTGACCACCACGCCAACGTCTCCATACGGGAACGGGCCCTTGCCAATGTGGCCGAGCGTGTTGAAGAAGCGCGACATCCCGACCATGAAGCCGTACTTCGCGCGCACCTTCTGCTGAATCGCCTCGAACTCAGGACCGGCAGTCACCAGTTCGGCCGTGCCCGCCACGGCACTGGAGCCGGCGGTCACCCGGCCGCGCGAGTCCGAGGGCTGAAGGGTGATTTTCGGGTTGCCCCGCAGGCGCTTGTATTTGCCGGACGCAGACGAGGTCCAGAAGCCAACCCGGCCGTCATCCAACGGGACGATCCAGGTCGCGGTCGCCACCGCGGTACCGGACTTGCGGTACGTGGTGGATGAGACGTATTTCGCATCGCTGATGCTCATGGATTGATCGTAGGGCGCACAGACACTTACGGGGCGCAATCGGGGCCGAGTCGCTGCACCCGCCTGCGCTGACCGGCCGGGTCGCTGACAGCCGGCAGACACCAGGCCCGGCAGCCTGCCGTCAGTGCCTGCGGCGTTAGCGGCCCTGTGTCGTCAGCGCCTGTGCCGTCAGCGCCTGTGCCGTCAGCGGACCTGCCGCGTCAGCGGAAATGCGGCGACAACGTACGGCGAGCGCAGCCGGCGGTAGTCCCGCCAGCCGGGTGGTCTCCCTGGTCAGGTGCGACTGGTCGGCGTAGCCGAGCCGGACGGCCAGGCTCGCCAGGTCGGGGTGCACGCGGCTGGTCGTCAGCTGGCGGATCAGCCGGCGGAACCGGAGGACCCGCTGAAGTGTCTTCGGCCCGTAGCCCGCGGCCTGTTCGAACCGCCGGCGCAATTGCCGCTCGCTCAGCGACAGCGCTGGGCCGAGGCTGGCGACGTTCGTCTGCCCGGCCGCCAGTAGCGAGATGCCATGCAGGACGGCGGCATCGGGCGGTCCTCCAGCGGCCAGCTCGGCAGCGACCGCGGTAACCCGCGTCAGTGCCTGCCGCGGACTGAGGTCAGCCGGAAGCTGCCTGGCCAGTCCGGGCCGGCAGTCAGTCAGATCGACCCGCGCGTCGCGAAGCTCGGCTAGCGGCAGCCCGAGAGCCGGGCCGCCGGCTCCCGGACGGAATCTGGCTCCGACGATCACGGTCCCGGCTGGAAGCTCGGCGGGCGCGGGGCCGGTGTCAGGACCTGCTACGTACGCGCCCCGGCCGCTCTGCCAGATCAGGTCGGAGCAGCCGTCAGGCAGCACAGTTGTGACCGACGGGCCCGCCCCGGGTGGCGCCACGCTGACCCAGAAGCAGGTGACGGTGCGGCGCAGTTCTGCCGCCGGGAGCCACTCGCGATATCCGGGGGACCAGAGTTCGTGCGGCTGCCAGATCGGCGCAGAAGCCGGTTCCGCAGCGGACCACGGCTCCGCGCCCGACCACGGCTCCGCGCCCGACCACGGCTCCGCGGCAGGCCAGGGCTCCGCGGCAGGCCAGGGTTCCGCGGCAGGCCGGAGTTCCGCGGACGGAGAGTCCGCGGCAGACCACGGCGCCGCGCGGGACGACGGCTCTCCCGCAGGGCGAGACGCGGCATCCAGGCTCATAGCTACAGCCTTGCAGACACCACCGACAGTCCGGCACCGCCCGCGGCCTCAGACGACGGCGGACGCACGGGGCTGCCGTTCAGTTGCTGCCGCTCAGGCGAGCGCCCGCGGCCCGCGCTTGATCATCTGGTCGGCGATGATCGAGCGCTGGACCTCGCTCGTGCCCTCCCAGATCCGCTCGACCCGGAGCTCGCGGAAGAGGCGCTCGGCTACGTTCTCGCGCATGTAGCCGCGGCCGCCGAAGATCTGCACGGCCCGGTCGGCCACCCGGCCGGCCATCTCGGACGCGTACAGCTTGGCCATGGAGCACTGGGCGTGCTGCACCTTCACGTCGGCTCCGGCGTCGATCCCGCGGGCAGTCTCGTACACCATGGACCGCGCGGCGAACAGCTCCGTGAGGCAGTCGGCCAGCATGCTCTGAATCGCGCCAAGGGCGGCGATTGGCTGGCCCTGGACTGTGCGTTCCCTGGAAAAGGACGTTATCTCTTCGACCAGACGCTGGGCTCCGCCAAGACAGCGAGCGGCGACCATCATCCGCTCGAAGCGGAACCACTCGTAGGCGAAGCTCATCCCGTCGCCTTCGGCCCCGACCAGGTTGCCGGCGGGAACGCGCACGTCGGTGAACGCCACGATGGGGTGGTGATGGCTGATCGTGTGCGTGTAGGGCGGCGTGCGGACGACGGTGACTCCCGGGCTCGGGAGATCAACCAGGAACATGGCGTGCTCGCCGTCGTGCTCTCCGCCGCTGAGCTTGCCCTGGAAGAAGGCGTAGTCGGCGGAGTTGTAGGAGGTGACGTGCCACTTCTCGCCGTTGAGCAGGTACTCGTCGCCGTCCCGGCGGGCGGTCGCGACAATGCCGTCCACATCGGACCCGGCGCCCTCCTCGGTGATGGCGTAGCACTCCTCGCGCTCGCCGCGCACTGTCGGCAGCACGAACCTCTCCAGCTGCTCCGGTGTGGCCACGGCCGGCAGCCAGGAGGGCGGCGTAGCCGCGACCCAGGCGAGCGCGTTGGTAACCCGGCCGACCTGCTCCTGGACCAGGACCTGCTGCAGCGAGCTGTAGCCCTGGCCGCCGAGGCTGACCGGCATGTTCGTGGCGAAGAGGCCGAGCTCGATGGCCCTGGCCTTGTGCGCGGCAACGACGTCCTTGGGCAGGTCGCCGTTATTGAGCTCCGCCTCGACCTCGTACGGGATCAGCTCATCGGCGAACGTGCGGGCGCGTGCCTGGATGTCCAGGTCCTGCTGTGACAGTCCGTACATAGTGCCCGTGTGCCCTTCCCTGTGCGTGCGTCCTGTGCGTGCGTCCTGTGCGTGCGTTCTGTGCGTGCGGCGGCCTCGCCCGCTTGCGGCGTAGCTGACTGAATGTTCAGTCTAGAGGCAGGAGTGCCGGTTTCCAATGCCCGGGCCACCGGTCCGGATGCTGCCGGCGGGCGGCCGACAGCCGCTACCCGTGCTGACGCGATTCCGGTGCAATTCCACGCCGGCGTACGCCGTGAGCGGAGTTGGCCGCGGCCGGCGTGTCTGCCGTTTCCCTGCCGGGACGGCCGGGTACCTGCCGCAGTGATCTGCAGTGCCCTCGCGTCGGCCGGGGACTGTTCCGGCTAGTCCGAGTTACGCGAACGGTGCCTGCAGGACTTCGGGGGAGGGAAATCGCTCATGCGCTTCATGAAGTCCATGATGGCGATCGCCGCCGTCTGCGCTGCCATGCTCACGATGACGGGCATGATGATGCGCAAGCGGAGCGCGGCCATGCGTAAGGGCAGTATGGGTATGGGCATGCGCAAGGGCAGTATGGGCATGCGCAAGGGGAGCAAGGGCATGGCCAGCGGCCGCATGGGCCGCCACCGCTAGCACAGGGCTAGCAGCCCGGCAGGACGCGGGCAACGGCGGCGGCCGCGACCCTGCGGCCGCCGCCGCTCGCTGCTCGGGGCGGCCGGTGCGGCCACGCCGGCTTCTTGACTGAACATTCAGTCCATGTCATGATCGGCACGGGACCGGCGGTGTCAGGCCTGGCAGCATGGACCCAGGCCGTCCCGCGAAGGCGGCCCGGATTAACCAGCGCGGATGGACCGGTGCACATGCGAGTGAGCGAGACCGCGGACGCGGTAGTCGTCGGCGGCGGAACGGTCGGCGCCTGGTGCGCCTACTTCCTGCAGCGGAGCGGCCTCGAGCACGTTGTCCTGCTGGAGAAGCGCACCCTCGGCCAGGGAGCCAGCAGCCGGGCAGCGGGCGTGGTGCGGACCCAGGGCGGCACGCCATGGGCGGTGCAGCTCGGTGAATGGTCCCGCCGTTTCTATCTGAGCCAGCAGGACGAGCTCGGCATCGACTCCGGGTTCACGCCGCAGGGCTACCTGCTGCCGTGCTTCACCGAGGCCGAGGTCACGGACGCGCGCGCGCGGATGGACATGCAGAACGCGCTCGGGCTCTCGGTGCGCTGGCTCGAGCCGGGCCAGCTCGATGCGCTCAATCCCACCCTGACGCCCGGCCGGACGCTCGGCGGCACCTACTGCGCCGAGGACGGCTACCTCACGCCGCCGCGCAACGTGACCGCGTACGCGGTAGCGCTGGCAATGTCCGGCGTCGACGTCCGCGAGCGGGTCTCCTTCCTCGGCCTGCTCACGTCCGGCGACGATGTCGTGACCGGCGTGCAGACCTCACAGGGCCCGCTCGCCGCTCCGCTCGTGGTGCTCACCGGGGGACCGGAGCTCGCGGCAGTGGCAGACCTCGCGGGCGTCCGCGTGCCCGCCGGCGGCGTCCGGCATCAGGTCGCCGTGACTGAGCCGCATCCCGACCTTGCCCCGGAGCGAGTTCCGATGGTGTTCGATCTGTCGGCCGGCCTGTACTGGCGGCCCGAAGAGGGCGGCCTGCTATTCGGCATGAGCAACCCCGACGAGGCGCCGGGGGAGGCAGCCTGCATCGATGAGCCGTACCTGGCGATAATGCGGCAGCGGATGGCTGAGCTCGTCCCGGTCACCGCGGGCCTCGGGCTGCGCCGCATCTGGGCCGCCACTATCGACTACACGCCGGATCACCTGCCGATCATCGGCCCTGCTATCAGCGGCGAACGGGTGATCACCGGCGTCACGGTTGCCAGCGCCGGCGGCGCCGGGATGATGTGGGGACCCGCCGTGGCGCGCGCTACCGCCGACGTCGCCCTGACCGGTACCTCAGACGTCGTCGACGTCGGCGATCTGGGACTGGACCGCTTCGACTCGGCTGGCAACTCCCGGCTCGGCACCGATCCGATCGCGCTGCCGTTCCCCGAGCATGCGCCGCAGGCGGCCGGCAGGCTCACGCTGTCCTGACCGGTTCCGGTGGCATCCGGCACCGCCAGGATCAGGCCCGGCGCATCAGCACCTGGATCTCAGAACCTCGCATCTCAACCCCTGCAGAAAGGAACACCCGGCATCATGACTGACGTAACTCCCTACCTGGCCTCGGCCGCCACCGCCGAGCTGGAGGACTGGGGTCCGCTGGAAGAAGCAACCGGCGACCCGATGCAGACCCGCGGCCGCTACGTCTGGGAAGGCGATGGCCAGGAGATCGGGATCTGGGAATGTACCCCGGGCCCGTCGTACTGGAAGCAGGAGGAGCACGAGTTCGTGCACATCCTGTCCGGCCGGATGACCGTGACGCCGGACGGCGGCGAGCCGCTGGAGATTGGTCCGGGTGACACGGCGTTCTTCCCGAACGGGTGGGCCGGCACCTGGGACATCCACGAGACGATCCGCAAGGTCTTCGTCATCTTCTAGATCGCCGACGGGCCGCGCGCCGCCCGACGCCGCTTCCGCAGCAGCGACGGGCGCGCGCGGACTCGGGCGAGCGGTAACTCGGGCGCGCGGTGACTCGGCCGCCGCGCGGACTGGGCCGCCGCGGTACGCGCCCCCCGGGGATGCGCGAACCCGGCGTCAGCCCTCAGCTGGCCTGGCGGACGTCCTCGGTCTCGGGCTCGGCGCTGGTGGCGTTCAGGTCGGCCGCCGACGCCCCGCCGGACAGGACGCGCAGCGCGTCCGCCGCCAGGTACGCGTGCACCGGGGTGCCCTGGCTCAGCTGGCTCTGCGCGCCGTCATTCTGCAGCACTGCCTGGATGTCGGCACCGGCCGCGAGCCGGAGGTACACCTGCGTGGACGAGCCGAGATAGACCAGGCGCTCCACCATGGCGGGCACCCGGTTCGGGCCCGTCGAGCCGAACTCCTCGATCCGGACGCGCTCCGGCCTGATGACCGCGTGTGACTGGTCCGGGACGTCCAGGCCGCCGTGATCGACGGACAGGACGGTGTCGCCGAGGCGGACCTCGCACGCGGAGCCCGGCCCGCGGGAGACGATTTCGACCGGCATCAGGTTGGACACCCCGAGGAAGTCGGCGACGTAGGTGTCGGCAGGCTCCTCGTACACCTGCGCGGGCGGTCCGATCTGGACGATCTTGCCGTCCCGCATGACGGCGAGCCGGTCGGACATCGTGAGTGCTTCCTCCTGGTCGTGCGTGACGTAGAGGAAGGTAATCCCGACCTGCTCCTGCAGCGCCTTCAGCTCGACCTTGAGCGACCGCCGCAGCTTGGCGTCGAGCGCGCCGAGCGGCTCGTCCAGGAGCAGAACCGACGGCTGGAGGACCAGGGCCCTGGCCAGGGCCACCCGCTGCTGCTGGCCGCCGGACAGCTGGCCCGGCCGGCGCTTCTCGAACGATCGCAGCTTGACCAGCTCGAGCGCGGAGTACACGCGCTGCTCCAGCTCCGCCTTGGCGAGCCGCTGGTTCTTCAGCCCGAACGCGACATTGTCGAACACGGTGAGGAACGGGAACAGCGCGTAGCTCTGGAAGACCGTGTTGACATTGCGGCGGTGCGGCGGCACGGCCGATACGTCGGTGCCGTCGAGGAGTATGCGGCCCGAGGTGGGCTGCTCGAAGCCCGCGATCAGGCGCAGGGTGGTGGTCTTGCCGCAGCCGGACGGCCCGAGCAGGGAGAAGAACTCGCCGCTGGCGATCTCCAGGTCGATGTTGTCGACCGCGACCTCAGAGAAGCGCTTCGTCAGCGAAACCAGCTCGATACGACCACCAGCCACCTGGGGTACCTACCCTTCGTCCGACGCCTTCCGGTTGACTGCGTCTCGGCCACGGCCGGGCTTCCAGTCGAAGCCGAGCTGATCAGCCGCAAACCGCATACTTAGCTCAAAAGCCCTCAGCTGGTCAACTACCGGATCATCCAGGGCGATCTGTATCGTAAGCCCGTCCATCAGTGTCGACAGGCAGATCGCGAAGTCCTCGGTGTCGATTTCGCGGAACTCGCCCGCCGCCTGGCCCTCGCGGACAAGGGCGGCGATGATGTCGCGCCAGCGCTCGTCGGACTTCTGGCGGACGCTCGCGACCTCCGGATTCCGGGCGGCCTGCGCCCAGAAGTCCAGCCAGAGCTCCCACGAGCTGGCCGGCTCGGGGTCCGCCTCGGTGAGGCAGCTCATCGCCACGTACTCCTCGATGCGGTCCGCTGCCGAGGCCAGCCTGGCCATCCGCTGCTGGCCGACCGCGTACCAGGCGTCCTCGTAGTGCCGGATCGCCTCGGTGAGCAGCTGATCCTTGGTCTTGAAGTAATAGATCACCAGGGCCGGGCTGACTCCCGCACGCTCGGCGACATCGGCGATCCTGGTGTCGGCGTAACCCCGCGCCGAGATGACCTCCAGCGCGGCACCCAGCATCTGCTCACGCCGCTGGTCTGCGGTCCCCGGCACCTCGGTGCCGTCGGCTGCGCGAGTGGTCATCGCGGCAGTTCCTCTCATGACGGCAATACTTCCTGCTCTGATGCCGTCTGTCTGCGTATTCCCGTCCTTGCCGAGCCGCCAGCGCGTCGAACTCGCTGCTGCTGCGGCCAGCGTGATCCAGGGACAAACCGGCTGCTTGCCCATCTCCCTCTTGATAACAGGCTAGCAGGTTTCTAAACTGAACATTCAGTCAAACATGGCGCGGGCGCGCGTGCAGGACAGCGCGAACGCGTGACGGCAACATTACGGAAGGCTGGCTCATGGCCGCAACATACGACGCGATCGTGGTAGGCGGAGGGCACAACGGGCTGGTAGCAGCCGCGTACCTGGCCCGCTCCGGTGCGCGGACGGTCGTGCTCGAAGGCAGGCACAAGACCGGCGGCGCCGCGACTACCGAGGCGCCCTGGCCGGACGCGCCCGAGTTCCAGGTGACCCGCCTGTCCTACGTCATGAGCCTGCTGCCGCCGACCATCATCAAGGACCTGGACCTGGACCGGCACGGCTACAAGATCTACCCGATGGGGCCGTACTACCAGGCGTTCCCCGAGGGCGGATCGATCAAGCTGTACGCCGACGACGCCAAGGCCAACTACGCGTCCGTGTCGCAGTGGTCCAGGAAGGACGCCGACGCGATGCCGAAATGGGACGCCTGGCTGGCCGGCCTCGCCGACGTGCTCGGCCCGCTGCTGCTGACGGTCCCGCCCGCGATCGGCTCGCGCAAGCCGCGGGACCTGGCGGGCACCCTGAAGCTGGCCTGGCGCAACCGCGGCCTTGACGTCCGCACGATCGCGGACGTTACCCGGCTGATGACCATGAGCATTGCCGACCTGCTCGACGACTGGTTCGAGTCGCCGCAGGTCAAGGGCGCCCTCGCGGTCAACGGCGTGATCGGCACCTGGGCCGGCCCGTATGAGCCCGGAACCGCGTACGTGATGGCGCACCACTCCATCGGCGACGTCGGCGACGGCCACCTCGGCAACTGGGGCTTCCAGGAAGGCGGCATGGGCGCCGTCTCCAGCGCCATCGAGTCGGCCGCCCGCGAGCACGGCGCCGAGGTCAGGATCAACGCGCCGGTCGCCCGCATCCTCGTCGAGGGCGGCCGGGCCGCCGGCGTCGTGCTGGCGAACGGCGATGAGATCCGCGCCAAGGTCGTGGTCTCCACGCTGCACCCGCGCACCGCGTTCCTGGAGCAGGTCGGCCGGGAGAACCTGCCCGCCGACTTCGCTACCGACATCGAGCGGTGGAAGTCACGCAGCGGCGTCGTCAAGATCAACCTGGCCCTGGGCGAGCTGCCCGACTTCATCGCCGACCCCGGCACGCAGCTGCAGGAGCACCACACCGGCTCGGTCGAGATGGCGCCGACGATGGACTACATCGAGCGGGCGTTCCAGGACGCCCGCGACGGCCAGGCCGCGGTACGGCCGTTCAGCGACGGCGTGATCCCGACCGCGTTCGACAAGACGCTCAGCCCCGAGGGCACGCACATCATGTCGCTGTTCACCCAGTGGGTGCCGGCCGACTGGAGCGAGGAGCCGCACACCGAGGAGCTCGAGGCCTACGCCGACCGCATGATCGACTGCTACAACGAGCTGGCGCCGAACTTCAAGAGCGCCATCCTGCACCGGGACATCGTCGGCCCGTATGAGATGGAGCACGACTACGGCCTGGTCGGCGGCAACATCTTCCACGGCGAGCTGTCGCTCGAGCAGCTGTTCCACATGCGGCCGGCACCGGGCTTCGCTGACTACCGCACCCCGGTCGGCGGCCTGTACTACGGCAGCTCGGCGACGCACGCGGGCGGCGGCGTCTGCGGCATCCCCGGCTGGCAGGCGGCGAAGGCGGCGATCGCGGACCGCAAGTCGGCCGTCAGGGGCCGGTCGGGCCGGGCCAGCCGGCGGTCATGACGACGCTGTTCAACCACAAGCCCGTTCACGACGGGAACGAGCTAGCACGCCGTCCGCCGGGCCAGCTCAGTCCGGCGGACGGCGGGCCGGTCAGGGCCATGCTCGAGGCGCGCAGCGTCGCGCTCGTCGGCGCCTCGCCCCGGCCGGCCAGCTTCGGCAGCCGGATGCTCGAGGAGGTCGGCAAGAGCACCTCGCGGCCGCGGATGTACCCGGTCAACCCCCGGTACCCCGACATCAACGGCCGCCGGTGCTACCCGTCGCTGGCCGAGCTGCCGGAGGCGCCCGAGCTGGCACTGCTCGCAGTGCCGGATGCCGCGCTTGAGCAGCAGCTCACCCTTGCGGCCGAGGTCGGCAGCAGGGCCGCGGTCATCTTCGGGAACGCGCACCCCGCCGGATCCCAGCCGGACCTCAGGGACCGGCTGGCGGCCATTGCCCGCGGTACCGGGATGGCGCTGTGCGGGGCGGGCTGCATGGGCTTCGCGAACGTGAGCTTCGGCCTGCGCGCCCTCGGTTACACCGAGCCTGACCCGCTGCCCGCCGGCCCGGTCGCGCTGGTCACGCACTCGGGCTCGGTGTTCTCGGCGCTGCTGCGGGCGCGCCGCGGCGTCGGCTTCACCGTGGCCGTCTCGTCCGGGCAGGAACTGGTCACCGCGGCGCCTGCTTACCTGGACTACGCGCTCAGCCTGCCGGCCACGCGGGTACTCGGTCTTGTCCTGGAGGCCATCAGGGACGGCGCGGCGCTGCGCCGGGTGCTGGCTCGCGCGGCCGGGCAGGACGTTCCCGCCGTGCTGCTGACGGCGGGCAGTTCCGTCGCCGGCCAGGCGATGGTCGCCGCCCACTCCGGCGCGCTCGCCGGATCCGACGGCGCCTGGGAGGCCCTCGCGCGCGCGTACGGGGTGCACCGCGTCAGTGACCTGGCCGAGTTCACCGACACCCTGGAGCTGTTCTCGGCCGGCCGGCGCGTCCGGCCGCGCGGCCACCCCGGCAGCCCCGCGGGCCCGGCCGCGCGGCCCGGCATCGCGACTGTGCACGAC
>Ga0302324_100024041_pt1 | contig 11764 bp, 4 predicted proteins | sample Palsa_T0_1_FD_201949 | JGI IMG/M metagenome (GOLD analysis project Ga0302324, IMG submission 201949) | Peat permafrost microbial communities from Stordalen Mire near Abisko, Sweden - Palsa_T0_1 | ecosystem: Environmental > Terrestrial > Soil > Palsa > Peat permafrost | place: Sweden: Abisko... | reverse complement strand
CAGGTTGGTCATATGGGCCTTGGCCTGTTGTTCAGTGAGGCTCGACATGCCCGGATCGTAGCGAATCGAGGCGAGGCGAGTACGGTAGTGGTTCTCTGATTTGAGACTGCGGACTTTTACCCCCCCTCAAATCAAGAAGTTGCACCGGAGCAGCAGGGAACTGCAAAATCCCTACCGAGGTGTCCATGAAGAAATCGCTCATCCTCCCGGCTACGGCGGCACTGCTGTGCGCCACCGCCTACGTTGGCCATGCCCACGGCGCGTCCAAGCACTACAAACTGGCGGCGACACCGGACAACGTGCAGTGGGGCTGGTACGACCTGAATGAGACGCCCAAGCTCACCATTCATTCTGGCGACACGGTATCGATCGAGACGCTGTCGCACGCGCTCGGGCAGATCAAACCGGGTGTCGAGATGGATGAGATCGTCAAGCTGCGCAAACAGAATGACGGCGGCGGACCGCACTCGATCACCGGACCCATCTACGTCGAGGAAGCCGAACCTGGCGACACCCTCGAGGTGCAGATCCTGAAGATTGTGCCGAAGGAATTCGGCTTCAATTTCAACGTTCCTGGCAAAGACTTCCCCACCGTCGGCATCCTGGCGAAAGAATTTCCCGAAGGGTTCGTGCGCTACTACAAACTCGACCTGAACAAAATGCAGACCGAGTTCAAGCCCGGCATCATGATCGACCTGAAACCGTTCCCCGGCACCTTCGCGGTCGGCGTGGATCCGAACGAGCCTCCCGCCAAGGCTGGCCCGCCGATCCATGATGACAAGGGTCGGACCAGTACGCTGCGGCCGTGGAAGAACGGCTCCAATATGGATGTGAACGAATTGCAGGCTGGCTCCACAGTCTATTTTCCAGTGTTTCAAAAGGGCGGCCTCATCTGGACTGGCGACTCGCACTGCCGGCAGGGCAATGGCGAGGTGAACCTGACGGCGCTCGAGTGCTCCTACAAGGAGATCGAGATCCGAGCTGTAGTGCGCAAGGACCTGAAGACCGACTGGCCGTGGGCCGAGACCAAGACCGACTGGATCTTCATGGGATTCGACGAGGATCTGAACGAAGCGATGAAGATAGCCGTGGAGCAGACCGTGCATTGGTTGTCGACGCAGATCATCGTGCCGATGAGTCGCGAGGAAGCCTATGCGCTCACTTCCCTGGTGGGCGACTGCCGCGTCTCGCAGGTGGTGGATATCCGCAAGGGAGTGCACTGCATGATTCCGAAGTCGGTGTTTGTGAACTTGAGCCCGCACGCTGGTAAAAGCACCCGTTGAGTTCGCATCGCCGGAGCGAAGAAATTGCGCCTTATGTGAAATAACGCCGGCCATCCGGCTTGCCGGAAAAACAAGCGCTCGCTAGGCTCGATCTATGCCTGTGTCTTGCGGAAGAATCGTCACCTCGCTCATCGCCGCGGGCATCGCAGCACTTGCGCTGCAGGCGTGCTCCGGCGGAAGCGTGACGATGTCGCAAAACAGCGCGCCTGCGCCGAGCTCAACGGCGACGGCGACGGCGACGACGACGACGGACACCCGACGCATCGAGGCCCAGTCGAGCGCAATCACGATCCCGCCGCCCTCGGCCGGCATTCCCGATACGGCGTTCTCGAGTTTCGAGTCGGCGCACGTTCATCCGCTCGACATTACGCCCGATGGCACCAAGCTGCTGGCCGTCAACACACCCAACAACGACGTTGAGATATTCGCGATCAGCGGTAGCAGCTTGACGCTCCAGGGCGTCGTCAAGGTCGGTTTGGAGCCCGTCAGCGTGCGCGTGTTCTCGAACACGCAGGCCTGGGTCGTCAACAAGATCTCCAACAGCGTCAGCATCGTCGACATCAAGAACAATGCGCTGATCGCGACCTTGCAGACTGGCCCGGAACCTGCCGACGTCGTATTCACAGGTACCGCCGGCAGCGCAACGCAACCGGCGCGCGCCTATGTCTCGGTCGCGCAGGCGCGAGAACTCGAGCTGTTCGATCCGTTGCTGCTGGGCGCGACCTTGCAGCGCATTTCGATCCTGGGTCAACAGCCGCGCGCGCTCGCTGTGGGGCCGAACAATGCGGGCGGCACCAACGTCTATGTCGGAATCTTCGAGTCGGGCAACGGCACGACGGCGGTAACCGGCGGCAAGGACGACCCGCCGTACGAAGTCGACCTGGCGCGCTCGCTCTCGGGTCCTTATGGCGGCGTCAGCCCGTTCCCGGACAACGTCAATGCGACGCTGCAAAAATACTCCAGCCTCTACCCCACGGTCACGACGGTGACGCCGAACGAGCCGACGCAGTACTTTACCGCTACGCCGCCCCCGGTCAGCGTCATTGTACGCCGGCAGGCGCCGGACAATGGCGCCCTGCCGACCTGGCTCGACGAGAATGGCGAGGACTGGTCGATCTTCCTCAACGGCAGTCTGGCACGGCAGGGTAGCAACGCTGACCGCGCGGCGGGTTGGGATCTGATAGATCGCGACATTGCTGTCGTGAATACCGCGACCAATGCGGTCAGCTATCAGGGTGGGCCGCTCAATCTGGTCATGGCGCTCGCGCTCAATCCGGCGTCGAATTCAGTGACCGCGGTGGGAACCGATGCAAGCAACCAGATTCGTTATCAACCGACGCTCAACGGCGCATTCATCCAGGTGCTCATGGGTACTTATTCGCCGGCCGGCGGCAGTGGCAGCAAGGCCGACCTGAACCCGCATCTTTTGCCGTATTCATCCGTCACCGGCATGTATGCCACCTCATCGATTCCCGCCACCTGCGCCGCGGGTTCGTCCGTCTGCATCGCCAATTCGATCGGCGATCCGCGCGGCATTGCCTGGGATCCGGCGAACGGCAGGGGTTACGTCACGGGCATGGGCTCGAACAACGTTATCGTCATCAACTCTTCCGGCGGCCGCGATACGCTGCTGAATTCGCCGATCCCCGTAGGCCAGGGACCGACCGGGATCGTGCTGAATGCGGTGGGCGCGAACGCCGGTGCCCCGACCCTGGCCTATGTGCTCAACCGCTTCGATGCGAACATCTCGGTCCTGAACCTTGCGGCCACCAACGTCAACCAGGCGGAAGTCGCGCGCGTTGCGCTCTCCTACGACCCGACACCGAGCGATGTGCGTAACGGCCGTCCGCTGTTGTACAACACACAGCAGTTCTCAGGCCTCGGGCAGATAGCCTGCGCTTCCTGCCACGTCGATGCGCGAACCGACCGGCTCGCCTGGGATTTGGGCGACCCGACTTCGGCGGCCGAGACCATCGGCAACGTTACGCTGCGCGACAATTCGACTTCGGCGGCAGGTGTCATTACGACCGGCATTACCGTGAACGAGCATCCGATGAAGGGTCCGTTTCTGACGATGACGCTGGTCGATCGCATGCAGAGCCCGTTCCTGCACTGGCGCGGCGACCGGGCGAATCTGGCCGCATTCCTGCCCGCCTTCCATACCTTGCAAGGCGGCGCGAGCGTGCCGACGAGCGCGCAGATCAATAACATGCAGGCATTCCTGGCAACGCTGCGTACGCCGCCGAACCCGTTCCGTACCATCACCAACGAGTATCCGACGGAAGTTGCCGTTCCGGGCCCGCGCAACGTTCCCTACCGCACCGGTGATGCCGCGAGCGGGGCTCAGGAATTCGAAGCGGATTGCCGCAGTTGCCATCCAGGAAACACGAATCGCGGTTTCCTGTTTGTGAACAACCCGGATTTCGGTATCAACCAGCTGCGTAACCCTCCGACTTGGCAGAACTTCTATCGGCGTGACGGTTTGTGGTTCGATGATCCCACCGGCAGTACGGCCGGCTTTGGTTTCCAACCCGACGGAACCTTTGATTCGACGCAAAACCTTTCCCGCGACGACAATATGATGGCATTCATGTACTCGTTCAATGGCTCTTATCCGTACAACCCCCCGGGCCTGAATGCAACCAACGTGGCGAACGACTCGCATGCGGCGGTCGGCCGGCAGGTGACCTTGTCCGGTTCCGTGACCACGGACCCGATGCTCGCGCAACTGCAGGCGCTCGCCGATGCGAGTGCCGTGGATCTCGTGGCGAGCGGCTGTGTCGCCAATGAAACGCGCGGCTATGTCTACCAGGGCGGCGGCAACTACGAGGATGATCGCGGCCAGGTGCATAGCCTTGCGGCCATCAAGGCCTTTGCACACGGCGGCTCGCCGATTACGTTCACGGCAGTACGCCACGGTACCGGCCAAGTCATCGGCATCGACCAGAACGACGACGGCACGCTCGACGGCGCCGCCGGCGCCTCGGGCACGCGCGCCTGCACCAGCGGCACGCAGACGAACCTGCTGGTCAACGGCAGCTTCGAGACCAACCCGGTTGCGGCGGGTGGATGGGCTAACGTGAGCGCACTCACCGGCTGGACCAACAGCCAGGGCACGATACAGATCTGGAACGGTTTGAACGGGCTAACGGCGGCCGATGGAACGTCGTGGATACAGCTGGACGGCAGGACCTCGCAGACGGTTGCGACCAAGGCGGGCGATGCACTGGTGCTACAGTTCTGGTATTCGGCGCGGCCCGCGGAGCCCAGCGCCTCGAACTCTTTCCAGGTGCTGTGGAACGGCACGGTAATCGATGCGCTCGCACCTAATGGCAGCGTGCTGACGTCGCTGGCTTGGAACCTCGCCACCTATGTCGTGAAGGCGACCGGCAACGACACGCTGTCCTTCAACGCGACTGGAAACCATCCGACCTACGGTGCGCTGGTCGACGCCGTGTCGCTGGTCGACCGCGGGCCAAGCAGCTCGACGTTCGGCTCGCCGCCCGTGAATCTCGCGGTTGGCAAGGCGGCGAGCGCCTCCGAAATCGGCTACGGTTCCAAGGCCGCGGCGGCCGTCGACGGCAACGTCGATGGCAACTTCGCCCACGGCTCCGTCGTCGACACCTTCGGTAACAATCCGCAGGACTACTGGGAGGTCGATCTGGGCGCAGTCGGGACGATCCAGAGCGTAAATCTGTTCAACCGCACGGACTGCTGTGCTACGCGCTTGAACAACTTCTACGTTCTCGTCTCGCCGACCTCCATGGACGGCCAGTCGCTCGCGCAACTGCTCGCCAATCCGGCGGTCACGCGCGTCTACACGGCGAATACCGGCTTCGTCATGGGCAACTCACCGCAACTGTACTCGGTGAATCTCGGGGATGTCGCGGGTCGCTACGTCCGCGTGCAGCTGTCCGGCACCAACCAGTTGGCGCTGGCCGAGGTCCAGGTCATGGGATGGCCGGCCGGCGCAAAATAGTCGGCGCCAGCGGTGTCACTGGCGCCGGCAGCGCTGCTCGAGGAACGCCGTCATGTCGTCAAACGACAGCGGCCGGCTGATCAGGAATCCCTGCATCTGATCGCAGCGCAATTGCTGCAGTTTCCTGGCCTGCTCTTCCGTCTCCACGCCCTCGGCCACCACCACCAGCTTCAGCGCGTGGGCGAGCGAAATAATGGTCGACACCAGAGTCAATGCGGTCGGATCGCCGAGCATCGAGGCCACGAACGAGCGGTCGATCTTCAGCTCCATGACCGGCAATTTTGCCAGGTACGCCAGCGACGAGTAGCCGGTCCCAAAATCGTCGATTGAAACCCCAACGCCCAGATCCCGGAGGGTCTTCAATTTTCCGGTGCTGTCGTCGATGTCGTTCATGATCATCGATTCGGTGATCTCGATGTCGATTCCCGCCTCGCTGCCGGACGGGCCGAGGATCTTCGAGGTGCTGCGAATGAAATCGTCACGTCGCAACTGCACGGTGGAGACATTCACCGCCACCCGAGGCGCATCCAATCCACTCTCGAGCCAGCGCGCACGATCGGCACACGCCCGGCGCAATACCCACAGACCGACCTGCGAGATCAGTCCCGTCTCCTCCAGCAGAGGGATGAACTTCATCGGCGGCACCAACGCGCCTTCCGGGCTTTGCCAGCGCAGCAGCGCCTCGACCCCGGTGAGCGTTCGGTTGTGGACGGCCACCTTGGGCTGGTAATGCAGGACAAATTCCTCCTGTTCCAGCGCCTGATGCAGCTTGGTTTCCAGTGAGCGTTTGGCGGCTATGCCTTCACTGAGCCCGTGGGTGTAGAACAGCTGCTGCTTCCCGGTGGCCTTGGCAGTCCTGAGGGCCGCATGTGCACTGCGCAACAGCGCCTCGGCATCGCTGCCATCGTTGGGAAACAAGGCAATGCCGCAGGTGGCCGACATGCGCACCTCCTGGTCATCGACGATGAAGGGCGCGTCCCAGCACTGTTTCCACCATGCCCCGACCGTGCGCGCGACCTCAGCCTCCTGGCCGACGCCCTCAATGATCGCTGCGAAATGCTCGCCGCTGATGCGCCCGACTTTGTTGGCGTCTCCCACCACGGCGCTCAAGCGGTCGCCGATCAGCCGCAGCATCCGGTCGCCGATGTGGCGTCCCAGGGTGTCGTTGATCGACTCAAGGTGCTGCGGATCGACGATCACCAGCGCCAGCCCGCCGCCGCTGCGCTGGGCGGTGTTCGCGTACTGCGCCAGGCGTTGATGAAAGAAGGTGCGATTCGCAAGCCCTGTCAGGGCATCGTAGTAGGCAAAATAGTGGAGCTTTTCCGCCTTCCCGATATGGTCGAGCCCGAAGGAGATATCGCCGGCGAGCTCGTTCAGCAGGCGCATCTCCTCGTCATCGAAGAACTCCGGCTCATCGGTAACCAGGGTCAGACAGCCGACCGACTTGTCCGCAATCACCAGCGGCAGCACGACCATGGCGCGGTGGCCGCGCCCGATCATGTCCTGCAGGTCGAGCACACTGGTCTTCACGACGCCAAGATCGTCGCAGATCACGGGCTTGTTGAGGCGCGCAACGCGCGTGAATACCGTGTCGCCGTGGGACGTGGCGCCCATCTCCGGCCACAGCCGGGGCAGCAACGCAGGCGCATCGCCGGCCGACGCGACCGCGTTGAGCTGTCCGCTATCGTCATACCATCCGCACCAGGCGCTTCTGAAACCGCCGCTGTCGACGGCAAGTCGACAGGCTTCCCTGAACAGTTCGTCGCGCTCTGTGACCCTGGCGATCAGCGCATTGACGCCGCTGAGTACCGCGTACACGCGGTTCAGGTGCTTGACCCTGGCCTCCGCCTGGCGGCGTTCGGTGATATCGGTCGCGACGGTAACGGAGCGCTCCGGGACAGCGTCTTCGCCCGGAATCTGAAATGTCCGGGCCAGGATCCAGCGCACAGCGCCGTCGGGCCGGATGATCCGGTACTCGATACTGCCGTTGGCCGGGGTGCCGCCGGCGTCCCATCGAGTCTCGACGCGCACGCGCTCGCGGTCGTCTGGGTGGATCGATTCCGTCCAGGCGTTTGGATTGTCATACAAGCTGCTGCAGGGGTGCCCCCAGACCTGTTCATACGCCGGACTCACGTACAGCGTCTCCGCGATGTTGGCGGTGGTGACGAAGAATACGTCCTGGATGTTCTCCGTCAGTTGCCGGAATCGTTCCTCGCTGGCCACCAGCTTGGACATGGCGGATTCGCAATTCGCCATTTCCGCCTGCAGCCGCACGGAATGCTCCTGGCCGCGACGATCGAGCGTGCTGTCCTCATACACCCGACCCACCAGCGCGCCCAACGCGAGCAGCGTCCGTTCGTCATCCGCGCTGAAACCGTCGGCGCCGTGCTTGTCGGCAAGACACAGCCAGCCATAGATATGAGTGAGCGAAGACAGCGGCACGGCGAGGAACGCGCTGGCGGGCGGATAGCTGTCCGGCAATCCGGCATTTATCGGCTGAGCACCGGCGAGCGATGTGCGCCAGGGCTTCCGGGTCGTCATCAGCCGGCCCATGGCGCCCGAGTCCATGCTCGGACGCGCCGGCGCATCGGCGTCGCCGCCCAGGCCGCTGGTGGAGAACATCACGCTGGCACCGCCGGCCGGCTCTCCGATCGCAAGCACCGCGTAGCTGGAACCAAACAGGCTGCGCGCGCCGTGACAGACGCTATCGATCAGCTTCAATGGATCGCGCTCCGACGCCAGGCGCGCGTTCAATTCCGTCAAGGCCGCCAGGCGTGCGCTCGCGGCGCTTAGTTCAGTGGCGTGCTGCGCGAGTTTGCGCTTTAACAGTTGCACCTGTTCGCGTCCGAACTCCGCCGGCGCGCCCTGTTCGTCGAGAATCGGGATCCCCGCCATCAATATGCCCCGGTCGGGCTGCCTGCCGCGACGCCTGGCGATCAGAAGCTTCTGATTGTAGGCCTAAATGTGACTTTATACTCGCTCGCTACCACGCCGCTTTTTTGTAATTTCTTCCAGCCCCTGATGATGCCGGTTGCGGTGCGGTCGACTACCCGGCGTCGCCGCCGGCCGTCTGCCTGGCCTTGAATGCCGGGTGCTCGGCAAGAAACAGCAGCGCCTCGCGCGGCAGCTCCTCCAGACCCTGTTCGCCGTGCTCCAGCTGCGAGATCAGCTTCTCGCGCATGCGGCGCGTCCAGTAACTCTTCATGTGATTGGCGATGGCGGCAATCGCGACTTCGCGCCGCGATTGTCCACAAAAGAAATGGCCGATGTCATTCGCCATGTGCACCAGGTAGAGGGAGCTGCTCATACGGGCATCATATGGCCGGGGGCACCCGCTGCGCAGTCCGACGCACCGCGACACGGCGTGCGATTAATCCGACAGTGTGCGATCACGGCGACAGCTTGACATCAATGTGCGCATCTGTGATTACAACGTCTGACGCGTGACTTTGCTGTTCCCTTAGCAACAATGCGCGTCAAATCCATGATCTTGCGCACGGTTCAGGGAAATCTGCGACGGAGCGCAATATGTAAAGACGGATGCGACATAGTTCGTATAACGGTCTAATTCCGCGTTTTCAGATGGCAATTTCGCTGATGGCACAGTAGTGTCTGTGACGCGCGTCGCGTTTTGCGCCGCGACTTCTGGACGGAATCCGCTTGCATCGGGAAGCAGAAGGTCAAGAGACGATCCTGGGTCGATCGCTTGCTGAAAGATCAGGTCTAGCGCGGTCCGGCAATCGAGAGAGTCTGCGTGCTGTCGACGGATTTGGTCTTGTATGGTTTCCAGGAAGGATCTCAGCGCCGTACCGAAGCAGGCGATTGGATTTTGCTGACGCTGGAAACTGCTTGGGAGAACGTGTGAGGAAATCTCTGGTTCGCCGCCTGACTGCGGCGTTGCTTGTCTTCTTCGGCCTGTTGTCTGGCCTGGCGCATGCTCAAGTGAGCGTGACGACCTATCACAATGACAATTCGCGCAGCGGCGCGAATACCCAGGAAACCATACTCACTCCCGCGAACGTCAACAGTCAGAATTTCGGCAAGCTGTTTTCCGTGTCGCTCGATGGCGAGGTCTACGCACAGCCGCTGTACCTGGCGGGCATCACGATCGGCGGCGGCAGCCACAACGTCGTGTATGCCGCCACCGAGAACGACAGCGTGTATGCGATCGATGCTGATTCGGGGACCATCTACACGCAGACCAGCCTGATACCGTCGGGCGGCAGTACCATTTCCAGCGCGAACGATCTGGGCTGTGGCGATCTGATTCCGCAGATCGGCATCACCGGCACGCCGGTGATCGACCCGACCACCAAGACTCTTTATGTTGTGGCGAACGGCAAGACCTCCGCCGGCACGATAGTCCAATATCTGCATGCGCTGGACGTCACCACGCTGGCGGAGAAATTCGGCGGCCCGATGCAGATCGTGGCTTCCGCTGCCGGAACCGCCTCGGATGGCAATGGTTCGACGGTGACGTTCAATCCCCGCAACGAATTCCAGCGGCCGGCACTGCTGCTCGAAAATGGCCACGTGGTCATCGGCTGGGGCGGGCATTGCGATGCGACTCCATGGCATGGCTGGGTGATGTCCTATAGCGCCAGCACGCTTGCACAGGAAGCGGTGTTCAATGTAACCGCCGACGGATCCGGCGGTGCGGTGTGGATGTCAGGCGGCGGCCTGGCCGCCGATGCCAGCGGTAACATCTACTTTTCGACCGGCAACGGCACCTGGAACGGCAGTACCGATTTTGGCGACAGCATTGTCAAGCTCGGGCCTCCTGCCGGCGGTCAGTTTCCGGTGGTCGACTACTTCACACCTTGGAACCAGGACGCCCTGTACACCGGCGACCTGGACGTATCCGGCGGCGGACTGGTGTTGCTGCCGACACTGCCCTCGGGTGCGCAGCTGATTGCACAGCAGGGGAAATTCGGCACGCTGGTGCTGCTCAACAGCGCCAACCTGGGGAAATATTGCATCAACGCTACGCCTGCCTGCAGTAGCAGCGATCCGAATGCCGCGCAGGAGATTACCAGTGCTGGCGGTGGCGTGTGGGGCTCGCCGGCGTACTGGAATGGCAATCTCTATATGGTGCCGGCGAACAACTCCGTCAGGGCGTATTCGTTCAATGCCGGAAGCAGCGGAATGCTCTCTACCACGCCGACCTCGCAGAGCGCCCAGTCCTTTGCCTATGCACCGCCGACACCGTCGGTCTCAGCCAATGGCTCGACCAACGGTATCGTCTGGGTATTGAGTGGTCCGGGCTACCAATCCACCTGTGGCAGCACAAATTGCCTCGGGCTGTTCGCCTACGATGCAACCAACCTGTCGACCCTGCTCTACAGCAGCGCACAATCCGCAACCGATTCACCCGGCACGACCGTGAAATATGCGGTCCCCGTGGTAGCGAATGGCAAGGTTTATATAGGTACGCAATCGGGCGTGTCGGTCTATGGGCTGCTGTCGCATGCTGCCATGGTAGCCACACCAACCTTCAGCCCCGCGGCCGGCAGCTATACGGGGACGCAATCGGTCAGTCTGGCTGACAGCACGCCGGGTGCGTCGATCTACTACACGCTCGATGGTTCGACGCCCAGCACCAGCTCGGCCCAGTACAGCTCAGCGCTGACGCTCAGCGCCAGCACCACGGTGCAGGCGATCGCGGCGGCGAGCGGCTACAACAACAGCGCCATGGCCAGTGCGACCTACGTCATCAGCGCCTCGGGCGGCGGCGGCTCGGGCTCGACGGTGAGCGTGAGCCTGTCGAGCGCGGATAACCTGTACGGCATTGCGAACAACGGCAGCGCCGTGCTCAATGGCGGTCTGGATGGGGGAGGATACGCCTACTCCGCCAACCTGCTGGGCAGCTCGCTGCTCTGGAACGGTTCGACCTTCACCTTTGGAGCGGCGGGCAGCGCGGATGCGGTGAACAGCAAGACCATCGCGCTGCCGGCGGGCAACTACACCACGCTCAATCTGCTGGGCACGGGGGTCAGCAGCCAGACCAACCAGCCTTTCATCGTCACCTACTCGGACGGCAGCACCTCGACCTTCACCCAGAGCCTGAGCGACTGGTTCAACCCGCAGGGTTACACGGGCGAATCCATCGCCTCGACCATGGGCTACCGCGTGGCGATCAATGGCGCCACATCCCCCGGACCGGTGTACCTGTACGGCTACTCCTTTGCGCTCAACAGCGCCAAGAGCGTCACCAGTCTCACGCTGCCGAACAACCGCTTTGTCGTGGTGCTGGCGATCGACCTGACGCCGGCGCCGAAGGTGACACCGACCGCGGCCACCCCGACGTTCAGTCCCTCGGCGGGAAGCTACAGCGGCTCGACGGTGACGGTCAGCCTGGCTGACAGCACGCCCGGAGCGTCGATCTACTACACGCTCGATGGTTCGACGCCCAGCACCAGCTCGGCCCAGTACAGCTCAGCGCTGACGCTCAGCGCCAGCACCACGGTGCAGGCGATCGCGGCGGCGAGCGGCTACAACAACA
>Ga0302324_100024040_pt1 | contig 11764 bp, 11 predicted proteins | sample Palsa_T0_1_FD_201949 | JGI IMG/M metagenome (GOLD analysis project Ga0302324, IMG submission 201949) | Peat permafrost microbial communities from Stordalen Mire near Abisko, Sweden - Palsa_T0_1 | ecosystem: Environmental > Terrestrial > Soil > Palsa > Peat permafrost | place: Sweden: Abisko... | reverse complement strand
GTAAGCGTGTACTCACGGCCGCATGTTCATGAGTGCGGCGATGTGGATGATGTCTAGTTTGTAGCGGGCAAGAGTGTACGTGTCCGCTTGGAGCACAAATGGACAGTTCCACTCTTGAGACGCGTGCCGAGGTCTCGGGTCGCAAGGTTGTAACGCGGCGATTCCGTAGTCTTGAGGACAAGCTGCAGATTATCAGGGATGCGCGCGCGCCGGGCGCATCGGTCGCGGCGGTGGCCCGCACGCACGGCATCAACGCGAACCTGTTGTTCGCATGGATGCGGCAGGAGGAGCAAGGAGTGCTCTGTGCAAAAACGCGCGGCTCGGCGCCGGCGCTTCTGGCAGTGCGTGTCGAGCCAGGCACGCCCGTGGCGCCGAGGTCTCAGGGCGAGCGCAGTGCCGAGCGTATCGAGATCGAGCTACCAGATGGCGTCTGCGTGCGAGCCTACGGGTCGGTGCCCTGGGAGGGCCTGGAGCGGGTTTTGCGCCTGCTGCGGCGATGATTGGACTGCCAGCGAGCACGCACGTGTGGCTGGCGGCGGGCGTGACGGATTTGCGCAAGGGATTTGACGGATTGGGCGCGGTCGTGAAGGCGACGCTGGCGGAGGATCCGTACTCGGGTCACGTGTTCGCGTTCAGGGGGCGTCGCGGTGATCGCTTGAAGCTGCTGTGGTGGGACGGGGACGGACTGTGTCTGTTTGCGAAGCGACTGGAGCGAGGCAAGTTTGTGTGGCCGCGCGCCACGAGTGGAGTGGTTGCACTGTCTCCCGCACAGCTGGCAATGCTCATCGAGGGGATTGATTGGCGGCGCGTCGAACGCACGCAACGTCCGGAGCTTGTGGTGTAGCAAAGAGCTTGTTTTGTAGGCTTTTCGCGTGGCATCACGCGGCGGTACACGATATAATGCCGGCGTGGACGAGCTCACCGAGCTACCCGATGATGTCGCGAGCCTCAGGCAGCTCGTCGCGACGATGCGGCAAGCCTTGGTGAACCGGGATCTTGAGATCGAGCATCTCAAGCTGATGCTCGCCAAGCTGCGTCGCGCCCAGTATGGCCGCTCCTCGGAACAGCTCGACGAGCGCATCGAGCAGCTGGAGCTGTCGATCGAGGAGCTTGAGGCCACCCGTGCCCAGGCGTCTGGGCCCGCGCACAGTGATGAGATCACCCGTGCCAAGCCAGTACGCCGGCCGCTGCCGGCGACATTGCCACGCGAGAGCGTAACGCATGCGCCGGTGCCGGCCGACAGTCCCTGTCCTCATTGCGGTGGGAAGCTGCGGTATCTGGGCGAGGATGTCACCGAGGTCCTGGAGAGGATCCCCGAGCAGTTCAAGGTTATCCGCCACGTGCGGCCGAAGCTCTCCTGCGCGACCTGCGCGCAGATCCTTCAGGCCCGCGCACCGAGTCGGCCGATCGAACGCGGCATCGCAGGTCCTGGGTTCCTCGCCCACGTCCTGGTATCCAAGTTCTGCGATCACCAGCCTCTGTACCGACAGAGCCAGATCTATGCGCGCGAGGGGATTGATCTGGATCGCTCGACCCTGGCGGGCATGGTGGGACGCTGCGCAGCGCTGCTCACGCCGCTCGCCGAGGGACTCGGTGAGTATGTGCGCAGCGCGGCCAAGATCCATGCCGATGACACCCCGATCCCCGTGCTCTCGCCAGGCAACGGCAAGACCAAGACCGGGCGGTTGTGGACCTACGTTCGCGATGACCGCCCGTGGGCCGATCCCGCGCCGCCCGCGGTCTGGTTCCGATATTCACCGGATCGCAAGGGTGAGCGCCCTCTGGAGCATCTTCGCGATTACCACGGCCTGCTGCAGGCCGATGGTTACGCGGGCTTCAACCGCCTGTACGAGACCGGCCGCGTCACCGAGGTTGCTTGCTGGGCGCACGTGCGCCGACCCTTTTACGACATCGCCGCGGCCGGCGACTCCCCGATTGCACGCGAGGCGCTCGAGCGCATCCAGGTACTGTTCGCCATCGAGGCGGAGGTCCGGGGTCGAGGGGCCGATGAGCGCCGCTTGGTGCGCCAGGCCCGTGCCGGACCGATCCTCGAGGATCTGCAGCGCTGGTTCCAGAGCACATTGAGCCAGTTGTCGCGCAAATCGCCCCTGGCGATCGCGATGCGCTATGCGCTCACGCGCTGGACCGCGTTGACGCGCTATCGCGACGACGGGCGCCTGGAGCTCGAGAACAACGCGGCCGAGCGCGCGCTGCGCGCCGTGGCCCTCGGCCGCAAGAATTTTCTGTTCCTCGGTGCCGACAGCGGTGGTGAGCGGGCAGAAGCCATCTACTCGCTGATCGGTACCGCTAAGCTCAATGAGCTGGATCCGGAAGGCTATCTGCGCTATGTCCTCGAACGCATAGCGGATCATCCGATCAACCGCATCGAGGAGTTGCTTCCGTGGAACGTGGTCCTCGCCGCCCCGGCGGCTCCAAGTCTCGCCGCCTAACGACATCGCCATTGGCCAACATCGAGTGGCTCATCGCTGAACAGGGGGCAATCACCCTCAATGAGATCTCCCCGGTCGGCTGCGTCGCCGCTGCCGCAGACAACCACATCTGCTACGCGATGCTCGTTCGGCACGAGGGCGAGACCGTGCTCGAGCTCCTGCACCGACTGGATCAAGCGATCGCCACTGCAGCCGAGAACAACACCACGATCGATGAGGTCAATCCGCCCGGCGGATTCCCGTCAAGACGGCCGTGAGTCCACGCTTACCAAATTTCGCACGCACTCCTCGTTGCGTCACGCACCAGCCCTGCGGGCGCTTAAGTAACCGCCATCCGCCTTAGGGCTGGTGCCCCGTCGATTTACGCTTGCAGCCGATGTCGAAGCATCAGCTGGCGCTTTTGACTGTGATGTCGCTATGGACATCCTTGACATGCTCGGTAGCGCGCGCAATCGACACCGCCTTATCTGCCGCTCTGCGGGTACTGGCGGTGCCGGACAGCCATACGACACCATCCTTGTCGGTGTCGACATGAATACGCTCAAGACTCGTTATATGCTCCGCAGCGAGTTTGCTCTTAATCTCGGTTGTAATGGCCGAGTCCTTCACGAATACCATCGCATGTGCACTGTCGGAGGTCGAATCGTCAGCCGCCATGGCCGCAGCGGATCCGAGTAACGTCGCGCAAACGAGGCAGGTAATTGCAGATTTAATTTTCATAATATTTCCGTGTAGATGAGAGAACTTGATGGTGCAACAAAAGTTGCTTTTGGTCTGTTCGTTGACGTACGTATGCAGCAGCGCGCCTCCTGTCTAGCGCGTACTATCGCCATGGGTAGGAACCGGCATTGACTATCGATACGAGGAGTCTCTTATCAATATTGCCAGCCCTATGCTCGCCGGCGCGCCTCAAGCCCGGCGCAGCATGGCATCGATGGCGCACTGATCCATGTCCCTCGGAGAAGCCGAGCGATCAGAGATCGCGATAATTGATATGCCAGGCGATTGGGGGTGTACATCTGCTATGAAATCACAGTGTGGGCGTAGAAGATTAAAGTGAGGCGAATGCAACATTAAAATCCGATCGAAAGTTGTAAATCTGCTGGCCGACGGATGCGATGTCCTAAGCGTGCTGGCGCACGGACGTCCCTCGGCTGTGAGCTTAGGCTTCACGGTGCATTACAAGCCTGACGTCTCGCAAGATCGCGGGTCGCGGGAAACTGAGGTCACCATGAACACATCTAACGCCAAACACATGCCTAAAGACGCGTTGCCGGGCTCCGAGCACGCTAATACGCCCAACCAGTCTCCGGAAGGCAAAACTGCCAAAGCTGCACGCGCTCTGGATCCGAAGTCCGCAGAACATGTTTGCACGCCGGCGTGCACGCACGAGGGGGCAAAAAAGAACATGTCGACACAGGCCGGCGCGAAGGAGACGCAGCACGCAACAGCGGCCCACGACACGACTGGTGGCGGCGGCGCACGCGGCGGCAGATAGCAGGATCGTCGTCTCGGGATCATAGGATTCTGGTTCGGCGACCCTTCGAGGGTCGCCGAACCACTATAAGGGGTGAAGCCGGAGACTGTATGCGGCCGTCGTATCAGAGGCGGTCCAACGCACAGATGACGTTTGGCCGCCATGATATACACCAGGCACGGCGGCGGCTGCGTTTGAGCAGATCTGTGCAGTTTAAATGCACCGCGAGGTGACACTATGAACAATCGAACTATTCTTTGCGGTTTGCAGTCCATCGCTATTGCGCTGATGGTAACGCTCGCAACACCCGGCACCACACTTGCGGCCCCCGGCGGTGGCGGGCACGGCGGTGGCGGGCACGGCGGTGGTGGCCACGGTGGTGGTGGCCACGTGGGCGGTGGACGGGCCTACGCGGGGCACTTCGGCGGCCGCATGGGCGCCTACGGCGGTCGCTACGGCGGATTGCGCGGTGGCTACGGTTACGGCGGATACGGTAGATACGGCGGATACGGCGGATACGGCGGCTGGGGATTTGGCGGGCTCGGGTACGGGCTGTTCTTTGCCGCGCTGCCGCTCTATTACTCGACGCTATGGTGGAACGACGTGCCGTACTACTACGCGGACGCCAACTACTACTCGTGGAACGCTGCGGCAGGCGAGTATGAGACAGTTCGCCCCCCGCCCGAGGTGGAGAGTCAGGTCGCGACACAGGAGCCGACGACTGCTGACCTGTTTGTGTATCCGAAGAACGATCAGAATGCTGACCAGCAAGCACGGGATCGATACGAATGTCATCGCTGGGCAACCGATCAGAGCGGATTCGACCCAACGCAACCAGGCGGCGTGCCGGCGGCGGCATCCACGCCTGCGGCCGACCCTTCCGTGGCGGCCAAGGTCGCGGCACCAACGATGCGACAGGACTACCTGCGCGCCCAGGCCGCCTGCCTCGAGGGGCGTGGCTACAGCGTAAAGTAGGCCCCTTACCCGGAGTAGAAAGGATTCGATCACGGGAGGGCAATCGATCCGTCCGGCAGCCAGAGGCCAGTCTCGACGACAAGGCAGCGTATTACCCATGCCTTGTCGTCGAGGTAGAGCCCGCTCTCCTTAGCCATCGAGCCATCGGTTGCACGCACAGCTGGCGGTGGCACGCTCATCTCGCCGCCCGAACCAGCGTAAGCCGAGGCTGACTGCGCTGGATCGGCTTGCGCTCAGATTGGGGACAATTCAATGCCGATTCTAAAATGTCGTATTTGACCTCGCCAAGATTAGCGACGCATTAAGGAATCATTAAAATACTTGCCGGATGAAGGCAGTTGATTTGCAATGGACCCCCGAGGTAGTTCTGCCCAAAGATGTGTCTATACACGGGGGCGTCGGTGCGCCGCTTCGACTATGCAGCTTTTGGGTCTGTGGCAGCTGCGTTGCGACATTGGAGCCTAGGGTTAAAAACACGGAACGTGCCGGGTTATGGTGTAATTTTTGCCTGCATAGATGACGATCAATGGGGACTGATACTCTTGTTGTCGCGTCTGCACGGGGACGCTCTCTAATTGCGGAGCGTCACGATCCGCAACAAAATCATCTGCTGGGTGCGCTGTCATCTGCCGCACGAGAGCGCGTTTATCCTCAACTGCAGCTCGTAGCGATGCCGCTCGGCAACGTCTTATACGAGTCTGGCGATGCGCTGCGCCACGTCTATTTTCCGACAAACTCCATCGTATCGCTCCTATCCGTCATGCAAGACGGCGCGTCAGCGGAGATCTCGGTAGTCGGCAACGAGGGCCTCATCGGCATCGCTCTGTTCATGGGCGGTGAAACCACTCCGAGCCGCGCGATCGTACAGAGTGCCGGTTATGCCTACCGGCTGGTCGGCCAGCAGCTCAAGGACGAGTTTCATCGCAACGGTGAGCTGCAGATACTACTGTTGCGTTATACGCAGGCGCTAATCACGCAGATGGCCCAGACCGCAGTGTGCAATCGCCATCACTCGGTAGACCAGCAGTTGTGCCGCTGGCTGTTGCTGTCTCTCGACCGTCTGTCGTCCAACGAGCTGACGATGACCCAGGAACTGATCGCCAACATGCTTGGCGTGCGGCGTGAGGGTGTCACCGAGGCGGCCGGTAAGTTGCAGAAGCTCGGTGTCATCGAGTATCACCGCGGGAAAATCACGGTGCAGAACCGGCCCAAGCTGGAGCAGCTATGTTGCGAGTGTTACACCGTGGTCAAGAAAGAAACCGATCGACTGCTGCCCCAGCGCCCGATGTTCTAGGGCCGCGAGCGGTTTTTCGAGCACGCAATATTGGTGAAATCCGCTTGCTTAGAATGGGAGTCGAGATGTCATTGAATAACATCCGTCGTCCGCGGCAAGTTTTGTGAGATGGAGGGTCAATAGCGGCGGCGACGTCACTTGATGCGTAAACGCAACTGAGTAATATCCTTGCTGTTGAACCTGCTGTTCCTCGCGTCCCGGCTTCCAGGGTTGGTCCGGTGCGGCGACCCATCCGCATAGCAACTCACGCGTCGTTCGCTGTTCGACGCCGGTCCCCTAGTCAGAGCCTTCTTGCGTGCGGCAGCGTACCGACAGCAATCTCGTAAGCGCGCACAGTATCAAATCACATCTACTCGTACGGGCTGAAGCTTATGAATCCGGTCACGTCATTTCTGGTGTTCGCCTGCATGGTCGCGGGCCTCGCCATCGGCTACTTTGTCCATCCTTATATCGGGTTCGCGTGCTTCGCGGCCGCGGCCGTTATTGCGATGTCGCTGAAGATGGCCAACGTTTGGCAGAAATTCGTGATTCTGAGGATGGGGAAACTGCAAAGTGTCAGGGGGGCAGGTCTATTCGCAATCATCCCGGTCATCGATTCGGTGATCGCGGTCATCGACGAGCGAATCCAGACCACCGCCTTCAACGCCGAGCAGGCGCTCACCAAGGACACCGTTCCGGTCAACGTGGACGCAATTATTTTCTGGCACGTGCACGACGCCGAAAAGGCCGCATTGGCCATCACCAATTACCGCGAGGCCATCGACCGGGTTGCGCAGACCTCGCTGCGCGAGATGATCGGCTCGTCGATGCTGGCGGCCCTGTTGTCCGACCGCAAGGAGGCGGACGAACAGCTCAAGGTCGAGATCGGTGAAAAGACCGCTGCCTGGGGCATATCGGTGAGCTCGGTGGAGATCCGCGACGTCGCCATCCCGGTGGCCCTGCAGGATGCCATGTCACGTCAGGCACAGGCGGAGCGCGAAAAGCAGGCGCGGGTGATACTCGGATCAGCGGAAGCGGCGATCGCGGGCAAGTTCGTCGAGGCGGCCGATATCTACGCCGGGCATCCCGTCGCCCTGCAACTTCGGGCGATGAATATCATCTATGAGACCACGAAGGAACGAGGCGCCACGATCCTGATGCCAAGTTCGATGGTCGACAGTCTGAATCCTTCTGCCACGACTCTGGCCCTTGCACTAGCCGGCAATGAAGTGCTCAAACCCAATGGAGTGGTCAAGCCAGCAGAGGTCCCCCGACTTCCGGTCACGGCATGAAACGCGGTGCCTGTCGATAAGTGGGTGAAAATCGCGGTCGATTGGCCGCAAATGTTGGGTAACGCCATATGTTACGCAGCGTCAAGAATCTGGAAGGCTTCGCCATTTGTGCGACCGATGGCACGATTGGCCACGTAAAGGATTTCTATTTCGATGATAAGGCATGGGTAGTCCGCTACCTGGTTGTCGAGACGGGCAGCTGGTTGTCGAGCCGAAAGGTGTTGATCTCGCCGATGGCGATCGGGCATCCAAACTGGACAGATGAGCTGCTTCCCGTCTCGATTACCACAGAACAAGTCAAGAACAGCCCCGATATTGACGCCGCCAAGCCGGTATCGCGGCAGCACGAAATTCAGTACCTCGGCTATTACGGGTACCCTTATTACTGGGCGGGGAACGGCCTGTGGGGGCAGTGCGCTCATCCGGGCATGATGCTGATGGGCTTAGGTGAGGGCTGTTCCGAGGCGGCATACCGCGATGCGCAAGCGGAGGATGATCGGGCGGAGGCTAAACGCGACGAGGGCCGGCATGGGGACCCCGATTTACGAAGTTGTAATGAGCTGATGAAGTATCGCGTCGAGGCGAGTGATGGAGCTATGGGTCATGTACAGGGCTTGCTGCTCGATGATGATAGTTGGGCCATTCGATATTTTATTGTGGACACTAACAACTGGTGGCTCGGTCGCCAGGTGCTCGTCGCGCCGCGATGGATTCAGGACATAAGCTGGGCCGACATGACGGTGTCTGTCAATTTGACTCAGCAGGCAGTCAAAGACGCGCCGCTGTACGACGCTGCAGTGCCGCTGAATCGAGACCAGGAAATGAGCCTCCACGAACATCATGGTCGTGCCGGCTACTGGGCGGACGACATGGAGAGTGCGAGCCCGCGACATCGCGCCATGGACTCCGCGTGAAAGGAGGCCGTCCAAAAAGCACGCAACGGTGAGATGCGCTAGCGCTACGGCTGGTGCGAGCGCACGCCGCGACCTGCAAGGATGCCGGGACGCCTCGTTTGGGGCAGTGACGTGCGGACGGCGCGAGGTCGCTCGCCTGAACTGAATCAAAGGCAGAAGCCGAGTCAGTGAGATTGTTAACCCAAGAACATGCAAGCATGTTGTTACGCTGGAACGCAACGACTCGGGGTTCCGAGCAACGTTCGCCCTGTTTTCCGCCGAAGTCGTGGGACTAATCACGTTGGTGTAATGATGCGAACTTCCTTCATGAATAATGTGCTGGCGACGGGCTGCCGCTCATGGGTTCGATCATGACCACGACTGTTCCAGCGCCGGCCGGCGTCCCTTTACCCGCCAAGCCGGAGGCAGCGGCAAAAACCGATCAAACAAGCGGGTTGACGAGCGAGGAGGCGCGCCGCCGGCTGGAGAAAGTGGGTCCCAACGCAATGCCGGATACGGCGCTGCATCCGTTGCGCAGGGCATTGGGAAAATTCTGGGCGCCCGTTCCATGGATGCTCGAGGCAGCGATCGTGCTTGAGCTGGTGCTCGGCAAGTACGTCGAGGCCGCCATCATTGCTGCTCTCTTGGTGTTCAATGCGGCACTTGGCCTATTTCAGGAGAGCCGTGCCCAGGCAACTCTTGCCGCATTGAAGTCGCGACTCGCACTGAATGCGTCCGTCCGGCGCGACGGCGCCTGGAAAACCGTCCCCGCGGCCGAGTTGGTACCGGGCGATTTGGTGAAACTATCGCTCGGTGGCGTGGTCGCGGCGGATGTGAAGCTTACTGGGGGAGAAGTCTTACTCGACCAATCCATGCTTACTGGCGAGTCGGTCCCGATCGAAGCCGGTGCGGGCGTGCAGACATTCGCCGGGGCGCTGGTGCGTCGAGGCGAGGCAGTGGCGGAGGTCACGGCGACCGGGGCGCGCACCAAGTTCGGCCGCACCGCGGAGCTCGTGCGCACCGCGCATGTCGTAAGCTCTCAGCAGAAGGCGGTTCTGCGCGTTGTGCGCAACCTGGCCGCTTTCAATGGCGTGGCCATCGTGCTCCTGGTCGCCTATGCATACTTTCTGAAACTGCCGCTGGCCGAGATCATCCCGCTCGTCCTGACAGCGATCCTCGCATCGATACCGGTCGCGCTGCCGGCCACCTTTACGTTGGCGGCGGCACTCGGTGCGCGAGCATTGGCAAAGCTGGGCGTCCTTCCGACGCGTCTGTCCGCGGTGGATGAGGCGGGAACGACGGATGTCTTGTGCGCGGACAAGACCGGCACGTTGACCCAGAACAAACTGACCGTGACGAGCGTTCATCCCATGCCCGGCTTCGACGAGGCGCATGTTCTGGCGCTGGCCGCACTGGCCAGTTCTGATGGTGGACAGGATCCGGTCGATGGCGCGATTCGTACCGCCGCGGCGAGCAAGACGGTTTCCGATGCACCCAAGCTGGTCAAATTCGTACCGTTCGATCCGGCGAAAAAGATGTCCGAGGCGAGCGCTACTGATTCGACCGGAGCAGCGCAGCGTATCGTGAAGGGCGCTTTTGCCGCAGTCGTCGGCCTCGTCCACACGTCGCCGAGCGCGGCGGCGGCGGCGAATGAGCTCGAGGGGCACGGGTTCCGCGTCCTGGCGGTCGCGGCCGGGCCGCCGTCGGCGCTGAAGCTTGCAGGGCTCATCGCGCTCAGCGACCCGCCGCGCGCGGACTCGACCGAGCTTGTCACGCAATTGCATGGCTTGGGGGTGCGCACCGTGATGGTCACGGGGGACGCGCCGGCGACCGCTGCCATCGTGGCGCGCGCGGTCGGGCTCGATGGCGCCGTCTGTCCGCCAGGTCCGATCCCCGATAGCGTCCATGCCGAGCAATTTGCGGTCTTCGCCGGCGTCCTGCCGGAGGACAAGTACAAGCTCGTCAAGGCGTTCCAGAAGGGCGGTCACACCGTCGGGATGTGCGGCGACGGCGCCAACGACGCGCCGGCGCTACGTCAAGCGCAGATCGGCATCGCGGTCTCGACCGCAACCGACGTCGCCAAATCGGCGGCCGGCGTGGTGCTTACCGAAGCTGGACTCGCCGGTATCGTCGCCGCAGTCAAGGAGGGGCGCGTAACGTTCCAGCGCATCCAGACCTACGCGCTGAACGCCATCATCAAGAAGATCGTGACGGTGATGTTCCTGATCGCCGGTCTGATCATGACGGGCCACGCGATCCTGACTCCGCTGCTGATGGTCATCGTGATGGTCACCGGTGATTTCCTCTCGATGTCATTGACGACGGATAACGTGCGGCCGTCCCCGATGCCGAATGCGTGGCGCATCGGCAGATTGACGATGGCCGGCGTCACGATGGGTATCTGCCTGCTGGCCTTTTGCACCGGCGTCCTGGCCGTCGGCAAATTTGGCATGAATCTCCAAACCGAGGCGCTTAGAACCGTTGCCTTCGTCATCCTGGTGTTTGGTAGCCAAGCGACGATCTATGCCATTCGCGAACGCCGGCACCTGTGGGGTCCTCGCCCGAGCCTATTGCTTGCGGTGTCGTCCGTTGCCGATATCGCCATCGCTTCGGCATTGGCCGTTGGCGGCATCGCAATGACGCCATTGCCGGCGTTGCTCGTGGCAGGCATGCTCGCGGCGGCGGTGGTTTTTGCGTTTATCCTGGACTTGGTAAAGCTTCTGGTATTTGCGCGTCTCGGGATTGCCCAGAGCCAGCGCCATAGCCCGGCGACGCACGTAAACCGGGGGATAGCGACGACCAAAGCACTACCCGTGACGAGCTCTGATGCCGGGCAGCCCAAGACTTCCGACTCGAAACCTGATGCCAAATCAGTCGAGCCCACTGCCGCGGTCAAGCCCGGGGCCACCGCCAAGACCTCGGCTGATTTGACTCCACGCATTGCCGCGCGAGCTTATGAACTCTACGAGGAGGGGGGTCATAAGGACGGCGCGGCAGTTCAGAACTGGCAGAAGGCAGAATCGGAGATTCGGCAGGATCTGGCTAAAACCGAACCTGCGTGCGAAGCCAGGGGGAAGCCTAAACCTGTGGCCAAAGTTGAAACTAAACCTGGAGCGAAGGAGCAGCCGCAGTCCGTAGCCAAAATGGAACCGCAAGCCGAATCTCAGGCCGAGACACCGACCGATGTGACACCGCAGCTCGTCAAACGGGTCCATGCGCTCTACGAGGAACTGGGGCGCCAGGACGTTCAAACTGTCTTGGACTGGGAGCAGGCGAAGGGGAAGATTCGTAAGGAATAGCGGGCCAGCCGATTCAATGCGACCCATGCCGGCAGTGGCGCGAAAAGGAACAGTATGAAGATCAATTCCAATCGTTTCCGACTGCGAGAGGGGGATGATGTAAAT
>Ga0302324_100024039_pt1 | contig 11765 bp, 16 predicted proteins | sample Palsa_T0_1_FD_201949 | JGI IMG/M metagenome (GOLD analysis project Ga0302324, IMG submission 201949) | Peat permafrost microbial communities from Stordalen Mire near Abisko, Sweden - Palsa_T0_1 | ecosystem: Environmental > Terrestrial > Soil > Palsa > Peat permafrost | place: Sweden: Abisko... | reverse complement strand
CCGCCGAACTCGGGAAGATATTTCCGCGGGTTATCCATGAACAGCTTCTTATCTGCTTCGGTTGCAAACAGATATTTAGCGCCGTCGTAAACCGCTGATATCGTCGAAATTCCGGGGGTTGGCGTTCCGGCAGAAAAATACGCGACCGGATCATACCCGCGCAGTGCGAGGCCGCCGGCGTCGGTGTTAGTCGCCGAGGTCGAACCGGGTACTCCCGCATGGACTACCGCCGAGTGCGGGACCGACGTCGAAATCGCGAAGGCGAGTAACGCAAATGCGAATCCCTGTACCGGTTTCATCTGCATATATGCCTGGGCTCCTGATCATCGGTTCCGATCTTGACGGATTCTATGGTTCGTCTAACGACGCCGCATGGTTACGCTGATGCGGCCGATATTCAGCGGCGCACACGTGGGAAATGGCCTTCATGCGGATCCTTCCCTATACGCGCAGACTCCCATGTCCTCGATACCGCCTAGTGGACCCGAGCGGAGAGCAGTTTATTTCGGCGGAAAGGCCCGGCGAGTCCCTCCCCCGCTTCGTGGTGCCTCTGAACATTAGAGGTCACAGAGAATGTCGAAGATAACTCGCGAGTCGACATCCTGGGATACCGCTCATTAGAAATCGCTTGCCATGGCTCGCTTAGGGCTGGATGCTCGGAACCGTCCGCCCCGTCGGTCGAATCCGGGATGCTTCAAGATCAATTTCTACACGCTCTCGTCGAGGGCCGCGTGCCGGTCACGATCTACCTGGTGAACGGGATTAGGCTAGTGGGCGAGATCGAATCGTACGACCAGTACGGGCTCCTGATAGATGGGAACTCGCGACAGTTCGTCTATAAGCACGCGATCTCCACGATCCTTCCGAGCCGCGATGTGGCCGATTCCGCGCGATCCGAGGTGACCGCCGTGCCGGAGGGCCGCGCGACCGCGACGCTCCGGCCGCGCAAGGCGTCGATGCTTCGCGCCCACCCGAATCATAGTCCGACAATTAAGGAACCGCGCCTGCCATTCCGGGTTGCTTATCGACAATCCCTCTAGCCAGCCAACAGGATCGGCGGCGCGATAGCCGCGCCCGTCGAGGGGGCGTCAAACATTAGCGGCAGGAGCGGCCGATGCGCCCGACTCGAACCCTCGGAATCGCTCTATAACGTCGTTAACGTCGTTATAGACTTACTTATGCGAGTCGGCGCGGCACGCGGTCTCCGTATGATCTTTGTCGATGCCGGGCGGCCTCTTCTCGCGCAGTTGGAGAACCTCTCCCATGCTCTTCCAACCCGTGATGGACAACTCTCAGATCTACGTCCCTACATCGCAACGGTTTTGAGGTCGACCGTCCTACTGAACACCGAAGAGCCACCGTTCGCGACTGGGCGCCCCCTATCGCAACGGGAAACGGCAATCCTTCAACTGATTGCGCGGGGGATGTCGAATAAGGGCATCGCCCGATCTTTGGGGATAACCCAGGAGACAGTCAAGTCGCATGCCAGGCAAATCTTCTGCGCCTGGTCAACTGCCGCATCTTCGTCTGGGCGGCGACCGCCTGTGAAGGAAGCGTAGCCGATCACCTCGAATCCTTCTTTCGCGTATTCGCGTTGGGCGTTTTGGTCGAAACGCCCTGCTAGATGAACTACCTTCGGGTCGGGTGGCGGAGGCGCGGCACGCATCTCCGCGATCCTCTCGGGCGTAGCACCAGGCACGGCCGTATAGAAATCTCGGTAGCCATCGGCAGTCGCACATCCGACCAAGTTCAGTGATAACAGTATGAATAGAGGCTTGTACACGCCGAGCCATCCCAATGAAGGCTATACCATCGGCAGTTAACAACAGTGGAAGCGCACCGTCCGTGCACTCCTTCTTGTTATCAGAGTTCGGTCTGCGATTCAGCGCACACTTTATGGGGGCGATCAAAACCGCAGCACGAAAAAACTGGGCTGTGTCGGCGCATCCAGTTTGCAGCCTCTTGAATCACCCGACGCGTTCGAGCATTTCCGTCGCCACTTAGCAAAACTATCGATCTATCGAAGCGCTGCAGATTTAAGAGTCTGTGAGGCACCGCAGGTAGCGGCTACCTCCGGCAGTCAGTTGCCTGTTCATTTGCCAATGCCTCCCGGATTTCGAGCGAGGCGACTCCTTCGCTCCCGAGGAGTTCGATGAGCGAATCGAGCGCCAGCGGAAATCCAACAAAGAACAATCGTCGAACGCTGAACGACGAGAGGACATCATTCGCCAGGCGATGAGTGCGGGTGGACCTGGGCGAGGCGTCGCGAGCGGGAAGTTCTTGGGGAACTTGCTCGATGCGAGCAACGCACCCATTGCGATCGACGGGCTGTGGGGACTCGAGTTCGACAATCGAGGCACCAATGAAGCCGGCACGACGGCAACTCCTTCGACGGGTCCTGCTCTTTTCTTCGCGGCGGGGATCAACAACTACGCGGACGGTCTGTTCGGGACTCTCACGCCCGTCGCGGCACAGCTAAATGCGGAAGATCACGAATAGGCACGAATAGGACCAATTGAGCCCGGGAGTGTTTTAGGTTCGCGGTGACCGGCCTTCGCTAGAGAAGGCCGGTATCACCCCTGGCATCGCGCCGCGCAAATTCGTCAGGAACTTGAGGTCATTTCGATAGAATGGCTGCGCCATGCAGCCTCACTCTCATTTCACCACCCCCTGCTGACCTTCACGGCGCTGTTCTCTATCGTCAACCTGTCGACATCAACATTGTCCGTCACCCTGATTTCAGCAGGAAAGAGAAAGCCAACAAGGAACCGTTTCGAATGGTGGGGTGAATACCCAAGACGGCTCGACTGCCACCGAGCTATAGCCGTGGTTGGGCCGCCAATCCGATGTTTTCCGCCGTGAATATCCTCGTCCGACCTTTCGGACCCCACCGATTCTAACGGTTCCAATCGACAAATGCGTAATCTCGAACTCGGAGACTTCGGCCGGCAGTCGCGTCCAGCGTAGATAGGGAACGTGCCAGGCGAGCATATCGAGCATCCTTACTCAGCGGATTCGAGCCCCGCAGCATGCCCGTCACGGGTCAAACTGCCAAATGGGCCGCCTTAATCCGTTCTGATCAGATGCATGCGCAGGGCAAACATAGACCACACTGCGGTCAAATGCTTATTCGAAAACGGCACTTTTGACATTCATTGCACGCCCAGGTGGAGGCGGATTAGCAATTTCTCTTCACGTCCCGTGGCAATGAAATTGCCACTTTGTGGTGGACGGTAATAATAATGTCAATTATTGCGGGTATTCCTATGCCCCATGACGATTGAGTACCCGCAGGCTGTAGATATCAAACGGCGGCCGTGGCAGCGGCGTATCGAGGTCTTCAGCCCCAAACTTCGCGGGCGATTGACGCTGTTTTCGCGTGATGCACTAGACGCTTTGGATACTTCTCGAAGGGGTTCTACAGGTTCGATTGTTCTGCGAACGACCCGCCTATATCGAAGGCAGGGCCGGACCAGTCCGAACAGTTTAGGTGTCCAAGCCGTAAGACGCGACCATTCGATACCATGTCCTGCGTTTCTCGCGTCGTCGGTAACTTTTCACCTGTGTTTTTCAGGTCGATCCCATACCTCCCCGACGTGACCTCCTTTGAGGTGTCGGCCACGCAGTCGATGCAGTAACCCTGGTTTCCATCTTTACGAGCAGACTAAGCACCGCAATCGGAGTACCTTAATGCACGAGCAACCTAGTGATCGATAGGCACCACTTAGAAACCCGCACCGTCGATGAACGAGCGCCGCCGCGCAGTACGTCCAGTTTGCCGGGTCGGGAAGTGTTGATCGGCGGTGCCACGACGATTATTGCTGCGACGGTAGCTTTTGCGGCGACTGCATAGCTTTACACCCGAGCGCAGTGCGCTCTCACCACACTGGAGATATGAAGATGAGCACGATTACGACAAAGGACGGGGTCACGATATTTTACAAGGATTGGGGCAGTGGGCAGCCGATCGTGTTTTCACACGGTTGGCCCTTATCGTCCGATGATTGGGACACGCAAATGATGTTCTTCTTGAGTCGCGGCTATCGCGTGATCGCCCACGATAGGCGCGGTCACGGTCGCTCAAGCCAGGTCGCGGACGGCCACGATATGGATCACTATTCCGATGACCTCGCGGCGCTGACCGAGCACCTCAACTTAAAGAATGCAATCCATATCGGTCATTCGACCGGCGGCGGCGAAATCGCGCGCTATATCGGGCGCCACGGTGAGAGTCGCGTGGCGAAGGCCGTGCTCATTAGCTCCGTGCCGCCACTGATGCTGAAAACGCCCGCCAATCCTGGCGGCCTACCTAAGGAAGTCTTCGACGGTTTTCAGGCTCAAGTTGCGAACGACCGGGCGCAGTTCTATGTAGACCTTCCGGCCGGCCCTTTTTACGGTTACAACCGCCCGGGTGCCAAGAAATCCCAAGGCGTCATTGAGAATTGGTGGCGCCAGGGCATGATGGGCGGTGTCAAAGCGCATTACGATGGAATCGTCGCTTTTTCGCAGACCGATTTCACGGCGGACTTGAAGAAATTCTCGGTGCCGACGCTTGTTATGCACGGCGACGATGACCAAATCGTGCCTTATGCGGATGCCGGTCCTCTGACCGCCAAGTTAGTTAAGGGCGCGATCTTCAAGAGCTACAAGGGGTTTCCGCACGGCATGCCTACGACCGAAGCCGCCACGATCAATGATGATCTCTGGGGATTCCTGAAGTCATAGCTGCTGTTACCGTGATAGGTTGTCCCGTCGGAAGTTCGAACGACCGACGGGATCCCCGGACTCAGGCGACACTGTTAGCGAGATTAGCCTCCATTCAGCGGCTCGGGAAATGGGGTTCCCTTGATTTCCGTGGCAAAAGTGCCGGTACTTTGTTTGCGAAAACGTGGGCGAAATTGCCCAGTGCATCGGTAACCTGCTGAATAAAATGACCTTTCTGTTCGCTGCGATAGCTGCCATTTTCGGGGTTTTGAAGAGCCATTTAGCCGCCCAAGGCGCGTGATTTTGCTGCTGGAAGTGACGGTAGTAGCTGAGCCTGGTATTGCTCGATCGGGAAGGTGAACACGCCCCGCAAATTAATGCCCTCGGTGCGACGTCGGGGCGATGCGCCCAATGAGATCCGACGGCAGCGCGGTGGAACGTCGGGCGTTCCAGCGGTCGAGCACCGACTGCATCTTCATCGTATTCCAAGCCATCACCAGGTTCGCCAACAGGCTTAAGGCGTCGGCGACTGCCTGCATCTCCTCGTGCTGTTTCGCTTGGTAGCTGGCGACGCGGCCGACGTAGATAGCGCGCTTCAAGGCATTGACGGCCTCACCGCGGTTGAGCACGCGCAGCAGCTCGCGGCGAAAGGCTTCGTTGACAAAGTAGTCGCACAAAAACACAGTGCGCAGCAATTTGCCCACCTGCACCATGGCCTCATGGAGCGGGTCGCCGCGAGCGGCGGACCCGTAGCGGGCCAAGACGGTGATCGCGCTGCTGTGGCCGCTATGCACGGAGGCAAATAGATGTACCATCGCGTCCCACTGCCTGATAGCCTTGGCCGGATCAAGGGTGGCGTGGCAGATCCCCTTCAGGTTCTCGGGAATGTCGCTGCCGCGGGGCAAGAACAGATGCCGGTCGCTGAGTTCTTTGAGGCGCGGACACAAATCAAGACCCACGCCGCGGGCGAGCGTCATGGCCACGTCGGTGTAGCCGTGCGTGTCGACGGCCAGCTGAGCGGTCTCCCACCGCTCATCGCGCACCACCCCTTCGATGGCGGCACCGGCCTGGCGGTCGTTGAGCACCATGGGCTGCGCGTAGGAGATGCCCCATCGATCGCGCGTATGTGAATAGATGCCGACGGATGGCGTCAATCGACGTGGGTCGTTGCGGGCGACAAACACGCGCTGGCTGGTCTCCATGCTCATCATGTCGGAGGAGGCCAAATCGGATCTTCCCCAGGTCGCCGAAATCGGATGGAGATGCATGAAGGCGAGCACGGCGCTGCACGCCTGTGCGAGGCGGCGCTCGTCGCTCGCCCACTTCATGGCCTGGCGGACTGAGGCGGCCGACAGTTGTGGAATCATGCGCGCGGTCTCGGCGGCGGAGAGCGCTAGCGTCCTCAGCGCCGATCCGACGACCAATTCCGAATAGGCCGACCGTGGGCCAGCTGTCAATCGATCGAGTACCCCACGGAAATACTTTGCGTGTTCAGAAGCGGCCAGGAGAAGCCCGGCCTCGGTGGAAATGGCGGGCACCAACGTGCCACTCCGGCCTCTTCCCACATTTTCAGTGAGTCTCTCGGGCCATAGACGATCGAGCGTCGTCAATCCGCTAGAAATTTCCTCGGGGGAATAGCCCAGCGAGCCCTCCGGGCACCACTGCTGACAGAACGCGGCCCAGGAGCCGCCAAACTCATGGGGGATCTCGATATTCTCGGTCATCGCGCGAGTATATCCGCCAGCCTGCCCCGATCGCGCTCTACCCTATTCTGCGGTCCCGTCGTCTGTCGCTTTTGAGGCCGACAGATGCGGATACGCGGCGACCGTATTTGGCGGCAAGAAAAGGAGACAGAGATTCGGCGCCGGTACGATTGCGGAGTTCGTGCAGGCGCTCGGCGGTCGTAGCGGCGCTAGGAGGCGCCCTCTTCGGCTAGCTGCGTTGTCGACTTCGGTCTCAGGCTAGACTCATAGAGTGCTTTATTGCGGCGATGGCTACGCTCGTTCCAATCTTGGACGCCACACCGAGTGCCCATGTTCCGGCATGCTTCAAATAAGCCGCCGCCTTTGCGAAGTCTCGGTCCCCTACAGATGTCTCTGCTTTCACCACATTCATCAACGCCGATTCTTCCTCCGGCGTCCTCGAGATTCGAGACAGCTCAATGCAAAGTTGTCGCAGTTCGTCGGCAAGTTTCACAAGATCGAGATCGCCCAGGGGAGATGTCGATCCGCCAACGCTCATATCACGAACTTGAGTATGCACGCTTGCGCCCGAGGATCCACGCGCATCAACATATGTCGCAATCTGAGTTGGAGCGCCCGACGCCACGTCGGCAAGACCTTTCGAGACGCGTAGAACTTCATCAGGATCAAATCCGCGCACTTTGAGCGTGCGACCGAGTTGTTCCATGAGAACTTCGCAGCGGTGGGTTTTTACATCTTTGCCGCTCACGCTAGCATTGTAAAACGAACGTCCGCGCGTGTCATCGGCAAGTGACGTGGGGCTCACCAATAGCCGACTCGCGACGCAGCAGCCAGGGTCTAGGTGGCGGCCGATGTCTCTTGCACCCCCCTCGCCTTACGAGGGCATATCGGAGGCGAAAGGCGGCACATTAGATAGCGGATAATCGCGTTCCTCGAGTATCGGTCCCTCCGATACTCGTCGCGCGACATCATCGGGCAAGTCGTCCAAATCAATCACTGCGGCCATCCGAAAACCTAAATCCGAGTGCCGAGTGCGGACGCCTTTGGCCAAGGCCCCCGCTATTAAAACGGGACTCATGCGCTCCGAATCGTCGAGAAACGAACCCCCGCGCAATCCCTGATTGCGACTCTTCCAATGCTTATCAGCGGCGAGGACGACATCCGCATGACCACGCCCGCCAGAATCAGTCCACTGCCACACGTTGCCGAATAGATCAAGGATGCCAAAGCGATTGACGGACGCATCGTGCGCCGCGACGCTACGTGGTGTCTTCGTGGGATGCTGCATGAACTCATCTCGCCACAAACGGCGATCATAAGAGGGGCGCATCCGCCCGAACGCAGCGAAGTCCCAAACTGCGGTCGGTACCAGATGTATTGATCGCGCGTCATCATCACGATTTGCCCAATCGCAGAAGCGTTCGGCATCCGAAAAATTCACGCAAACGACCGGAAGATCCTCCGCCGAAAAGTTCGCATCTCGCCACGGTTCAAAGGGTCCGATCCATTTGCCCTTTACAAATTGCTTGCCTGACGGGTCACCATAACCTGTCGCCGCAACGAAGGCTCGGTATTGCGCGTTCGTCACAAGTGTTTTCCCGATCAATTGAACAGAGCTCGCCGAGGCGCGCAGCGGCAAGACGCAGAAGACATAACCGGCTTCGGTCGTGATCTCATGCGTCAGCCAGGCAGATGGGTCAAGCGTCAGGTATAGCTGGCCACGCTCGCGCCCGAATACAAAAGGCTTGGGAACCTTCGAAGTTGGGTGTGCGGCGTTGTATTTCGTTGCCCTGGCAGCCAGCCACTTGGTGAGGTCTTTAAGGTCGATTGCGCCATCATCATCGTGATCCGCTTCTTGAAACCGCTCTCCGAGGGCGCTGCAGAACTCGGACGTGAGAAAGGAGCCTTGCAGATCCTCGACTTCGCGGGCCCGCTCTAACCGATCGCTCGCCATCAGTGCGACGAATGCTTCAGACTCGTCGACTTCCGCAATCACTGAGGCCATTTTGGTTCCTGCCTCGGACTTAAAGCGGCTGTCGGAAAACACCATACCTGCGTGGCAACAATCGAGAATCAACAGCTTCCGCCGCGCGGCGCTATAACGCATCGAGCGCACCAAAGAGTCGGCATGTAGGGCAGTCGTCAAGGGTCTACGCTGCGTTGTCCCGTCGAGCATTAGTAGCAAGCCACCCCCCTCGATAGACCCGTGCCCTGAGAAGTAAACGATGAGCGTATCGCCCTCGCTGCTTGCTTCTGCAGCCTCCTCTACTGCGCGTTCAACGGTTTTTGGGTCATTTGAATTCGACGGGTGTGTTACTAGAAATCCACATCTCGGGTTGCGCAATGTGTCGGCCATTCTGTCCGCGTCGCGCTCTGCGTATTTAAGCGCACCTGGACCCGGAGGACCATTTGAGCCAATTACAACCGCTCGCCGCGTCATGGCTTAGCCACCGAAGGAGATCTCGATCCCGAACCCCTTTATCTTGATGTTTTGGGAAGACTCCGCGCTGTTCGCTGCGACATTCTTCCAGTATAGGGTTGGCTCACCCGTTTCATCACGGAGCACCTCGCCGGCGGAGTCCTCCACGGGCACTAGCCGGCGCTCGCGAATCGCTGTTTCGCGTCCTGAGAGCGTTCGAATAAGCTCCCTCAGGATCGGAGTAGCTGCGGCGACGACAGCCGCCGACGCCAAAATAATCGTGACGGGTTCCTTAGTTCCTTTGGCATCCTCAGACGGATTCGGGCCGCTCTCTAACGAAGCGGTGAGGCCAGCTCGCTTGAGAAGCTCGGGGAAACTGAGATCGTTATCGACCAGAAACCTCTCGAGGTCCCTCGACACAAACACGTAGGTACTGTCTGCACGTTCCATCGTGATCGCCCCTGATTCAGAGGTACAGTTCAGCCATCCTATGCCAAATTCCTTCCTCCTGAAAGGTCCAGCCGACCGCGGTGATCATCTCGGCGCGCACGCCTGCAGTCCCTCCGGAGATATTTGAGAATCGAATCATGATGTCGCGAACGACCGAGATATCTGTTGCACCGCGATCCGGCCGAATCAGATGTCAGACGTCCGGGCGTTTGTATTAGAGTGATATCGGAAGGTGATTGGATAGGCTTTTGAGAAAAATAATGGATCGCTGACGCTCTGGTCCCTTCGCCCGCCTTGATGCATACTCATGTCGTCCATGAACACCTCTTTTAAGAGCATTCGCATTAGCAACCCGGTCTTCACCGAAGGCCGGGATGTTCGCGCGTTCGCTCTACCATCAGATTTCAAGAGGCAGTGGTTCCATGGATTCTCGGGAGTTTTACGCAAGGCGACGGCTGCAAGTCATCGCTGATGCCGATCCCGGCGCGATCGCGCGCGTCGTCGAACGTTTCCAAAACCTCAATATCATTCCCCGGCGACTGACTGCCGAATTCTCATCGAACGATCTCCTTTATATCGAGGTCGACGTCTGTGGGATTGCCGATGAACAGCTGGCATTGATCGCCGCCAAGATCCGCCAGGCAACGAGCATCGTGAACGCCCGCTGGTGTCGATTGGATTGAGAGCGGACTACTGAGCGTCGTTCCCGGTATCGCTTGCACCGTGCGAGTGCCTTATTCGTTAGGTTTAGCAGCCGGTCCTAAATCCTCTTCCTTGGATCGCACGGCGCCGGTATTTGCATCTCGGATTTGGACGGTGGCGCGGTCCTGCCCAACTGTAACCGTTCCGTGGGCGGCACCACCTCCGCCACCCCCTCCCACGCTACCCCCGGTCGCAGGGCCGTGTTCCGCCGCCGAATGACCGCCACCGCCCGCGTCCAAAACACCGGCACCCGCGTCCTGGCCTGCGGGATGTGTCGCTGCGCCCGCGCCACCCCCGGTTGAAGCACCTACAGGAGTGCCGCCGGTCTGCGGCGGCGCTTGCGGAACTTGACTCCGATTCTCCGAGACTGAGCATCCCCATGCCTTCGAGCAGGTAGGGATAGATCTTCGCATCGCGCGCGGGAATGCTGGTCCGTGGCCGGCGATACAGTGCTTCGATGCCCATGCGGCGCATCAGGGTGGTGACATGCAACCGACCGACGTCGAAGCCTTCCCGCTCGAGCTGCTTGGCGAGCCGCCGAGCCCCGTAGAACGGGTGCTCGAGGTGCAGCTCGTCGACGCGGCGCATGAGCCGCAGATCCTCCTCGGAAATCGGACGCGGCGTGTAGTACACGCCGCTCCGGTTAAGATCGAGAAGTTCGCACTGCCGCGTCACGCTCAAATCTGCCCCCTGGTCGATCATCGACGTCCGCTCGGGCCGGGGAAGCGACCGAGCGCGGAGTCTAAAAAATCGCGCTCGACTGTCAGCTCGCCGATCTTCGCGTGTAACTCGCGAATCCGTTCGCGATCCGTGGCGCTCTCCACGGCGCCCGCGCCAAAAATCCCGGCGGCGTTCTCCAGCAGCTCCGTCTTCCAGCTGGTAATCTGGTTTGCGTGCACGTCATAATGCGCAGCAAGCTGCGCGATCGTCTTCTCGCCTTTTAAGGCTTCCAAAGCCACCTTCGCGTTAAAGGCCGGTGAGTGATTGCGTCTCGGTCGTTTCATCGGGAATACTCCTGCTATCGTTGAAAAATATAGCAGTCATTCCACTTTCAGACCTGTCCGAAAAACCTAGGCCACCTCTGTCCACACCGTTCCATATTCCACGAGCGCCGCTTCGGTGGGCAGGGGTTAGTGCATCTAACACGCGACGTCCCAACGGCGTTTTAAGACCATTCATAAGAATTGCCTCCACGGTGGAGAGTAGCGCTAGACTACTGCCGACGAAATTTCCGGGTGGCCGGGCGCCGCCCATGGTACGGACCGGTGTTGGGGGTGCTCCGCAATTGTCACCGGTAGGAAAAATGTGACGCCTTGAAGGGCAACAAGTGTCGTAATGAACGGAAAACGACAACGGCGGGTTGCGATGGCGTCCTTGATGCAGCATGCTGAGACTCCGCGATTGGAGCGTGCACTCATGGAAGGGCACAAGCGCTGTCAGTAGTTTCTCGCATCTTCGTCAAGGGGAGCCAATGAAGCACATCAAGGAATCGTTTACGGGCCAGCACTGCCGCAACTCGGACGCTGGGATACTGTTTTTGGTGTGCATGGCCATGGCGTCGATCCCGCACGCCGTCGCTTCGCAGCAGGATGCACCGCCATCCCGTCGAGCGAACGCCACGACCCCCAGCGGTGATAGCGGCGAGATGGGGCAAATGGCCGCTCACATGTCCCTGACAACGCCGAGACCTATGAGCGCAGGGGATCAACAGAGAGCTGACGCCGTGGTCCGCGCTGCCACCTTGGCCATCGCCCCTTACAAGGACTATCACAAGGCTCTGGCCGATG